>Ga0265319_1001191_pt1 | contig 16085 bp, 14 predicted proteins | sample 4824metaG_FD_192443 | JGI IMG/M metagenome (GOLD analysis project Ga0265319, IMG submission 192443) | Rhizosphere microbial communities from Carex aquatilis grown in University of Washington, Seatle, WA, United States - 4-8-24 metaG | ecosystem: Host-associated > Plants > Roots > Rhizosphere >...
CGCGCTGCTCTACGACGGCGTCGCCGTCAGCGCCCGCATGGACCACGGCGTGCTCGACGCCGCGAGCGCCGCACGCGCGGCGGCAGCGGCGCTCGTGGACGCGGCGCCGCGGCGCTGACCCGGCGCATCAGCCCAGCCCGTTCAGCTCGCGCGCCGCGCCGACCACGTCGCCCTCCTGCCAGAAGTCGACGGCGATCAGGCCGGGGAGGCCTCCGAGCGTTCTCGCGCATGCGCGCGCGTGCGCGAGGATCGCGTCTCTGCGGTTGACCGTGAGCGCCGGGGTCAACCGCGGCGGCCCGGCGACGAACTGGTTGATCAGCAGGAACGGGCTCGCCGTCGTGCCGCGGTTGAGCGCGCAGCCGGGCGGGCCGAGCACGGCCGCCGCGTCGGGCAGGTCGTAGGGCGTGTCGCGCACGTACGTGAACTGCTGGTGGTACCAGCTCACGCCGCCCGTCTCCTCCTCGCCGAAGACGAGCACGCGCTGGTCGCGGTCGACCATCTCGCCAAGCGTCGGCACCGGTCTCACCGGACCGGTCCAGACGAAGTCGAGCAGGCCGCTGTCACGGAACGCGTCCTCCACGAGCTTCGGCGCGACCTGGTCCTCGATCGAGATCACGAGCACCGCGCCCGGGTTCAGCAGCAGGTAGTCGCGGATCTGGCGCAACACGGTCACGGCGTCGAGCGCGCCCAGCTCGCAGAAGCCATGGCACAGGTACACGCGCTCGTCGCCGCCGCCGGTGTAGCCGATCTGCTCGCGCAGGCGCAGGGCGGTCCGCGTCGCGGCAGGGCCGATCGCCTGCTCGATCTTCGCGCGGCTCTTGCCGCCCTCGTCCAGCACCGTGTAGACGCCGCGCGGCGTCTGGACGCCCATGTGCATGTCGATCAGCAGGCCGCGGATGCCGCCGCGCAGCTGCGCCGGGATCCCGCTGTCCTGGTTGGCGAGCAGGAAGCCGTCCTGCGGCGAGGACATCGAATTGTGGGTCGCGGGGATCGCGACCGCGTCGAGCCGCTTCGCGCACAGCGACTGCGCGCCGTTGCAGCCCGGCGCGGGCGGCGCGTCCGGCGTCGCGGCCGAGACGCCGATCGCCGAGACCGCGACGGCGCCGACCACGGCGAGCGCGACGAGCGCCGCGAACGGCCGCACGCCGATGCGCGGCGGCGGGGGCGCGCCCTGCTCGCGGTCGCGCGGCGCCTCCGGCCGCTCCACCAGCGTCATCAGCTCCTCCAGCCCGAGCGCCGCGACGAACAGCCCGCCGGCGACCGCTGCGAGCCGCAGCGCCGCCGCGGGCTGGAGCGCGATCAGCGCGCCGAGCGCCAGCAGCGCGAGCGCCCGCACGGTCCGCAGCCACATCGCGCGCGGGCGCGCAGCGACGCGCAGCGCGAGCGCCCGCACACGGCGCGCGAACGCCGGCTCGCTCGCCCGCGAGGCGGCCGCCGCGACGACCACGAGCCCGGCGACCGCGAGCGCGAAGCTCCACACCTCGAGGTCGCCGAGGAAGACGCCCCACACGGCGCGCAGCGCGTCTGCGCGCACCTGCGTCGCGGCAAGGCCGCCGACGAGCGCGCGGCCCGCCTCGACCGCGAGGATCAGCAGCACGCCGACGACGGCGGCCGCCCAGCCGAGCCGGGCGATCGTGCGCGCGCGCTGCGGGCGAGGCGTGAGCGCGACGGCGAGGACGGCGAACGCGAGCGCCAGCAGCAGCGCGATCGCGCCGAGCGCCTGCACGCGGTCGGCCGCTCGCGCGACGTCCGCGAACGCCCGCGCGGGTCCGCCGCCGTCCAGCGACGCGACCGGGGTGCGCAGCCGCGGCGGGATCTGCCGCGCCGCCGCCGGATCGACCGCCTGCAGCGCCTGCGCCACCAGCAGCGCCGCGTTGCCGACGATCAGCACGGCGCCGGCGTGCGCTCTGCCGAACACGGCCGCGTGCGCCTGGTAGGCGGCATGACCGGCGAGCGAGCGGAACGGCGCGCTGCGCACCACCTGCTCGGAGAGCGAGCGCAGCAGCGGGTCGACGGCGAGCAGGTCGGGCTTTGCGCGGACGATCTCTTCGGTCAGCGTGCCGCCGACGTCGCGCGCGACCGCCGGCTCGCTCAGCGCCAGCTCGACGCGCCCGGCGAAGCGGTGCGAGTCGAACAGCACGCGCTGGGCGTAGAAGGCGAGCGCCGCGACGGCGAGCGCAAGCGCGGCCAGCACGACGCACACCTGCACGAGCAGCGGGCGGCCGCGCAGCGACCCGTCGGTGCGGACGCGCGACCGTGGCATGCGCGGCATCTTCGCAGCGGGGGCAGGCCCGCGACGACGGACTCCAGGACGGGCCGCACCCCCGCTGCGGCGCGTTGACACGGCGCTCAACACACCTGAAAGTGGTGTCATGCCCATCGCCGTGCCTCCCACCCGCCGTCGAAGCACATCCTCCACGGTCGAGCTGCAGCGCGCGCTGCGGCTGCTCGGCTGGCCGATCCGCGTCGACGGGGTGCTCGGGGAGCGGACGGCGGCGGCCGTGCGCGACTTCCAGCGCGCCTACGCGTTCTCGACGCTCGTCGCCGGCGGCGGCGTCGGGCCGCGCACGCGGACGGCGCTGCGCACGGCGATCCGCCACGGCGGCCGCTGCTCGCAGCATTTCACGTTCCGCAGCTTCCGCTCGCCCGGCGACGGCTGGATCAAGCTCGACCGCGCGCTCGTGCGCGGGCTGGAGGCCTACCGCGCGCAGCTCGGCGAACCGGTCGCGATACTCGCCGGACACCGCGACGCCGCATGGAACGCCGCGCACGGCGGTGCGCCGGACTCGCAGCACCTGCACGGCACCGCCGCCGACGTCGAGCCGGCGATGCTCCTGGACGACGTGCACGCGCTGCGCGTCTTCTCGGGGATCGGCTACGACGCCGGGAGCGGGCTCGTGCACCACGTCGACGTGCGCCACTGCGGGCCGGCGCCGGGCGGCGCGACGCTCGCGAGACCGGCCGTCTGGGTCTGCTGAAGCCGGCGGCCGCCCGGCGCGCCGCGCGGCGGGCTCGGTCAGACTGGCCGGCATGAGCCTCCAAGGGAAGACGATCTTCATCTCCGGCGCGAGCCGCGGCATCGGCCTCGCGATCGCGCTGCGCGCCGCGCGCGACGGCGCCAACGTCGCGCTGATCGCCAAGACGGCCGAGCCGCATCCGAAGCTCGAGGGGACGGTCTACACCGCCGCCGAGCAGATCGAGGCGGCGGGCGGGCAGGCGCTGCCGATCGTCGGCGACATCCGCGACGAGGCGCAGGTGGCCGGCGCGGTCGCACAGGCGGTCGAGCGCTTCGGCGGGATCGACGTGTGCGTGAACAACGCGAGCGCGATCAACCTCGCACGCACCGAGGCGCTCGACATGAAGCGCTACGACCTGATGCAGGACATCAACGTACGCGGCACGTTCGCGGTCAGCCGCGCCTGCATCCCTCACCTGCGCGGCCGCGAGAACCCGCACATCCTCACGCTCTCGCCGCCGCTCGACCTCGACCCGAGATGGCTCGGCCCGCACCTCGGCTACACGCTCGCGAAGTACGGCATGTCGCTGATCGCGCTCGGCCTCGCCGCCGAGCTGCGCGAGGACGGGATCGGCTCCAACGCGCTGTGGCCGCGCACGCTCGTGGCGACCGCCGCGGTCCAGAACCTGCTCGGCGGCGACGAGGCGATGGCCCGCGCGCGGCGGCCCGAGGTCTACGCCGACGCCGCCTACGCGATCCTCAACCGCCCCGCGCGCGCGTGCAGCGGCAACGCCTTCCTGTGCGAGGACGTGCTCGTCGAGGAGGGCGTCACCGACCTCTCGCCCTACTCCTACGTGCCCGGCGCCGAGCTGGCCGTCGACCTGTTCGTCGACGCCGCGGATCCGCCCGGCGCCGCGTAGGCGCCCGCCTCAGCGCCCGCTCGCCGCCCGCCGGTAGCGCGCCACCGCGAGCGGCGCGAAGACGACGATGATCCCGATCGACCAGGCGACCGCGCCCCACACGTAGTTGCCGGCGGGGGCGCCGAGCCAGAGGGCGCGCATCGCGTCGACGACGATCGTGAAGGGGTTGATGTTCGCGAACCATTGGAGCGCCGCGGGCATCGACGCGACCGGCACGAACGCCGAGCTGATGAACGTCAGCGGGAAGACGGCGATGAAGCCGAGCGAGTTGGCCGACTCGGGCGAGTTGACGAGCAGCCCGAGCAGCGCGAAGACCCACGAGAAGGCGTAGCCGAACAGCAGCAGGATGCCGAAGCCGGCGACGATCTCGCCCGCGCTCGTGCCGAAGCTGAAGCCGATGATGAGGCCGGTGATCACCAGCACGATCACCGACAGCGTGTTCGTCACGACGTCCGCGAGCGTGCGGCCGGCGAGCACCGCGGGGCGCGCCATCGGCAGCGAGCGGAAGCGGTCGATCAGGCCCTTGTGCAGGTCCTCGTTGAGGCCGAGCGCCGTCACGAACCCGCCGAACGCGATGTTCTGGACGATGATCCCGGGGATCAGGTAGTCGACGTAGCTGTAGCCGGGCGTGCTGATCGCGCCGCCGAAGACGTAGACGAACAGCAGCACGAACATGATCGGCTGCACCGTGAACGCCAGCAGCAGGTCGGGCGAGCGCGGCAGGCGGATCAGGTTGCGCTCGGCGATCACGAGCGTGTCGGACACGAGGCGCCTCATCGGCCCTTCTCCTTCTTCGTCGCCGGCTCGTCGCCGTTCGTCTCGGCCTCCTCGGCCGCGTGGCCGGTGAGCGTCAGGAACACGTCGTCCAGCGTCGGGCGCTTGAGCCCGATGTCGTCCACGCCGACGCCCGCGTCGTCGAGCCGGCGGACCGCCTCGACGATCGCGCCGGTGCGCTGGCGCACCGCCAGCTTCACGAGCCCGTCCTCGCTGAACGGCGGCTCGGCCGCCATCGGCGCGAGCGTCTCGCAGACGGCGCCCGCGTCGGCGCCGTCGCTCAGGTGGATCTCCAGCCGCTCGCCGCCGACGCGGTCCTTCAGCTCGTCGGAGGTGCCGTCGGCGATCACCTTGCCGCGGTCGATCACGGCGATGCGGTCGGCGAGGCGGTCGGCCTCGTCGAGGTACTGCGTCGTCAGCAGCACGGTCGTGCCGTCGGCGACGAGGCCCTCGATCGTCTCCCACAGCGCCAGGCGCGAGCGCGGGTCGAGGCCGGTTGTCGGCTCGTCGAGGAACAGCACCGGCGGCCGGGCGACGAGCGCCGCCGCGAGATCGAGCCGGCGCCGCATGCCGCCCGAATAGCCTCTCACCGGGCGACCGCCGGCGTCGGCGAGGTCGAAGCGCTCGAGCAGCTCCTGCGCGCGCGCCTTGGCGGCCGCGCGCGGCATCCCGTACAGGCGGCCGACCATCGTCAGGTTCTCCGCACCGGTGAGGTTCTCGTCGACGGCCGCGTACTGGCCGGCGAGCCCGATCCGCTCGCGCAGCCGCGCCGCGTCGCGCACGGCGTCGAGCCCGGCGACCGTGATCTCGCCAGCGTCGGGCTTCAGCAGCGTGGTCATCACGCGAACCGCGGTGGTCTTGCCGGCGCCGTTGGGTCCGAGCAGGCCGAGGACGGTGCCGGCGGCGGCTTCGAGGTCGACGCCGTCGAGCGCTCTCACCTCGCCGTAGTGCTTGACGACGCCGCGCACGCGGATCGTCGCGTCGCCGGTCGTGGGGGATTCCGAGCGCATCGCTCGATCTTGCACGTTCGTGGTCATGGCCGAACACGCTAGACAGCATCTAGGTCAGGATCTGGCCGCAATCTGCGGCAGACTGGTCGGGGTCATGACCACGACCTCCGGACGCCTCCTCCAGCTGCTCGCGCTGCTGCAGGCGCGGCGCGACTGGCCCGGGCCGGCGCTCGCCGACCGCCTCGGCGTCTCGCCGCGCACGATCCGCCGCGACGTCGAGCGCCTGCGCGAGCTCGGCTATCCGGTCGACGCGCTCAGCGGCCCGGCCGGCGGCTACCGCCTGCGCGCCGGCACGGCAATGCCGCCGCTGCTGCTGGACGACGAGGAGGCGGTCGCGATCGCCGTCGGCCTGCGCGCGGCGGCCGGCGGGTCGATCGCGGGGATCGAGGAGACGGCCGTGCGCGCGCTCGTGAAGCTCGAGCAGATCCTGCCGTCGCACCTGCGACGGCGCGTGAGCGCGCTGCGCGCCGCGACGGCGACGCTGGCGCCGGGGTGGGGCGCGGGCGGCGCCGGCGGCGGCGCGACCGTCGACCCCGACGCGCTCACCGTGCTCGCGAGCGCCTGCCGCGATCGCGAGGTCGTGCGCTTCGCCTACCGACGCCGCGACGGGACCGACAGCCGCCGCCGCGTCGAGCCGCACTCGCTCGTGAGCCTCGGGCACCGCTGGTACCTCGTCGCGTGGGACGACGAGCGCGACGACTGGCGCACCTTCCGGCTCGACCGCTTGGAGGGGGCCGCGCCGATGGGCACGCGCTTCGCCGCGCGCGCGGTGCCGGGCGGCGATCCGGCCGCGTTCGTCGCGCGGAACCTGCGCGGGGCGCAGCATCGGCACACCGCGCGCGTCACCCTGCACGCGCCCGCGGAGGAGCTGCGCAGGCGCTTCCCGATGACGTGGGGCACGTTCGACCCGCTCGACGCCCACTCGTGCGAGTACCGCGGCAGCGACGACTCGCTCGACTGGCTCGCCCTCCGCATCGCCGGCCTCGGCGTCGACTTCGAGGTCCACGAGCCGCCCGAGCTGGCCCAGCGCTGCCGCGAGCTGGGCGCGCGGCTGGCGCGGGCGGGGGCCGCGTAGCGACGCCCGCCCACGGCGACTCAGCTCGCCGCCGCCAGCTCCTTCTCGAGGCCCTTCGAGTCGACCTTCAGCTCCTTCTCGACCCGGCGGTTCGCGCGCCTGATCTCACGCTCGACCGCCTCGTCCAGCTTCGACTGGCCGACGATGACCAGGCCGGCCTCGCCGCTGTCGAGCAGCTCGCCGAGCTCCTTGACGTCGCTGCGCGACATGCCGCGCCAGAGGTGGCCGATCACGCCGCCGGCGGTGCCGGCGACCGCGGCGGCGACGACGATCGAGGGCGAGGTACAGGAAGACGGGTTCGTCAGCCATGGGGCGTCCGTTCGGTTGGATGCGCGACGACGCGCAGCTGCGAGCGCAGCACGACGCCGATGAACGGGGAGAGCGGGCGCCAGTAGCGCAGGAAGGCGCGGCGGGACGCGAGGTCGGTCGTCTGCGTGCGGCACTCGTAGCTGACGAGCGTGCGGCCGCAGCCGTAGGGGCGCAGCGAGAAGTCGCAGGCGATGCGCGCCAGGCCCGGGCGGTCGAAGGACACGAACCGCGCGGCGTCGATCGGCTCCCAGACCGTCTCGCCTGCCCAGAAGCGGCCGATCGCGCCGAACGCGAGCTCGTGCGGCGGGTCCTCGCCGAGCACCACCCACTCGCCGTATGGCGGCAGGTCGGCGAGGCGCATCGTCTCGGGCGGCGGCGGATCGGGCGGGCGATCGCGCCCGGCCGCGGCCGAGACGGCGCGCTCGCCGAGCGTGCGCGCCGCGAACAGGACGCGGACCGCATGCGACTCGCGCCACGCGCGCATGAAGTCGGCCTCGCGCACCCGCGCGTAGACGGTGCCGGGGTCGCCGTCGACGAGCAAGTGCTCGCTGCGAACCGCGTCGGGCCGCGGGAGCAGTCGCTCGATCAGCAGCGACCCCGCCCGCGCACCCGCCGGGTCGGCGACGGTTGCCGCCCGATCGCCGTTCACAGGAGCACTCACCCGGACGACGCTACGCGCCGCCTCGCGCGCGTCCATCCGCGCGCCGCCGCACGGAGCGTGCGGGAAGGCCGCAGGCGCGCGCAGCACGCACCGCGGGCGCGGCCGCACGCCCGGTCCTATCCTCATCCGGTGTCCACGACACCCGAGCGAGCGGATGCGCGCGCCGAGCTGCGCGCGCTGCGCGAGCGCCTGAACGACCTCACGCTGCACGACGCGCACCGGCTCGGCCGCCGGCTCGAGCGGATGCGCGGCGGCAGCGCGCGCCCGCTCGAGCGCTTCGCCGCCGAGGTCGCAGAGGCCGAGGCGCGCGTGGCGCTGCGCCGCGCGGCGGTGCCGGCGCGGATCGACTACCCGGCCGAGCTGCCCGTGAGCGGACGCCGCGAGGATCTGCTGCAGACGATCCGCGACCACCAAGTCGTGATCGTCGCCGGCGAGACGGGCTCCGGCAAGTCGACGCAGATCCCGAAGCTGTGCCTCGAGCTGGGCCGCGGCGTGCACGGCACGATCGCGCACACGCAGCCGCGCCGGCTCGCCGCGCGCACGATCGCCGAGCGCGTCGCCCAGGAGCTGCGCGTGCCGCTCGGCGGGCCGGTCGGCTACGCGGTCCGCTTCGCCGACAGATCGAGCGACGAGACGCTCGTGCGGCTGATGACCGACGGCCTGCTGCTCGCCGAGATCCAGCACGACCGGCTGCTGCGCCGCTACGACACGATCGTCGTCGACGAGGCGCACGAGCGGTCGCTCAACATCGACTTCCTGCTCGGCGTGCTGAAGCGGATCCTGCCGCGGCGGCCCGAGCTGAAGCTGATCGTCACGAGCGCGACGATCGACGTCGAGCGCCTCTCGCAGCACTTCGACGGCGCGCCGGTCGTGGAGGTGAGCGGGCGCACCTACCCCGTCGAGACGCGCTACCGCCCGGTCGCCGACGCCGAGCACGAGCGGCTCGACGCGATCCCCGACGCGGTTAAGGAGCTGCTGCGCGACGGCCCCGGCGACGCGCTCGTGTTCCTCTCCGGCGAGCGCGAGATCCGCGACACCGCCGAGCTGCTGGGCGGGCGGCTGAGAGGCGACGTCGAGATCCTGCCGCTGTACGCGCGCCTGTCGCACGCCGAGCAGCAGAAGGTCTTCCAGGGCCACTCGCGCCGGCGCGTCGTGCTCGCGACGAACGTGGCGGAGACGTCTTTGACCGTGCCGGGGATCGGCTCCGTGGTGGATCCGGGGACTGCGCGCGTATCCCGCTACTCGGCGCGGCTGAAGGTGCAGCGCCTGCCGATCGAGCCGATCTCGCAGGCGAGCGCCGACCAGCGCAAGGGCCGCTGTGGGCGCACGTCGGACGGCATCTGCATCCGCCTCTACGACGAGCAGGACTTCCTCGACCGCCCGCGCTTCACCGACCCCGAGATCCTGCGCACCTCGCTGGCGTCGGTGATCCTGCAGATGGCGGCGCTGGAGCTGGGCGACGTCGAGGACTTCCCGTTCCTCGACCCGCCGGACGCGCGCCAGGTGCGCGACGGCGTGGCGCTGCTGCGCGAGCTGGGCGCGCTGGAGCCGGCGAGCGCAGCGCCGGGCGTGGGCGAGGCCGCGGAGCGCCGCGGCAGCCGCAACCGCCTCACCCCGCTCGGGCGCAGGCTCGCGCAGCTGCCGATCGACCCGCGCTTCGGCCGCATGGTGCTGGAGGCCGACAGGCTCGGCTGCGCAGAGGAGGCGATCGTGATCGCGGCCGGGCTGTCGATCCAGGACCCGCGCGAGTCGCCGGCCGAGGCGCGCGCCGCCGCGGCCGAGCAGCACGCGCGCTTCGACCGTGCGGACGAGGACGGCGAGCGCTACCCCGAGCGCTCCGACTTCCTCGCGTTCCTGCGGCTGTGGAGATACGTGCGCGCGCAGCAGAAGGCGCTGTCCGGCTCGCAGTTCCGCAGGCGCTGCAAGGCGGAGTTCCTGCACTTCATGCGGATCCGCGAGTGGCAGGACCTCGCCGGCCAGCTGCGCCAGGCGGCGAAGGCGGCCGGCGTGGCGATCAACGCGGCGCCGGCGGAGCCGGACGAGATCCACCGCGCGCTGCTCGCGGGGCTGCTCTCCCACGTCGGCGTGAAGGACGCCGCGGCCGACGCCGCCGCCTCGCGCCGCGCGGGCGGGCGGGCAGCCGGTCGTCGCCCGCTCGCCGAGTACACCGGCGCCCGCGGCGCGCGCTTCGCGCTGTCGCCCGGAAGCGGGCTTGCGCGCAGAGCGCCCGACTGGACGATGGTCGCCGAGCTGGTCGAGACGACGCGGCTGTGGGGTCACACCGCGGCGCGCATCGACCCGGCGTGGATCGAGCCGATCGCCCCCGCGCACCTGCTGCGCCACTCCTACGGCGAGCCGCGCTGGGACGAGCAGCGCGGCGCGGCCGTGGTGGACGAGCGCGTGAGCCTGTACGGCCTGCCGATCGTCACCGCGCGCGCGGTCCCCTACGCGCGCGTGGATCCGGCCGCCGCGCGCGAGCTGTTCCTGCGGCGCGCGCTGGTGGCGGGCGAGTGGGATGCGCGCCACGAGTTCCTCGCCGAGAACGCGCGCCGGGTCGCCGAGGTCGAGGCGCTGGAGGACCGCGCCCGCCGCCGCGACCTGCTCGCCGGCGAGGAGGCGCGCCTGCGCTTCTTCGACAACCGCGTGCCGGCCGACGTCGTCTCGGGCGTCGAGTTCGAGCGCTGGTGGAAGGACGCGCGGCGGCGCGAGCCGGAGCTGCTGACGCTGCCGCGCGAGCTGCTGCTGGCCGCCGCCGCCGAGGTCGACGACGCGCCGACGGAGTGGCTGGACGGCTCGCTCTCCCTGCCGCTGTCCTACCGCTTCGAGCCGGGCGCGGCCGACGACGGCGTCACGGTCCACGTGCCGATCGAGCAGGTCGGCGAGCTGCGCGCGGACGAGTTCACGTGGCTCGTCCCGGCGCTGCGGCTGGAGCTCGTGACCGCGCTGATCCGCTCGCTGCCGAAGGAGCTGCGGCGTCCGCTCGTGCCGGTCCCGGAGGTGGCGGCGGCCGCGCTGGCGCGGCTGCGGCCGGAGCGCGAGCCGCTGCTCGACGCGCTCGCGCGCGAGCTGGAGCGCCGCGGCGTCCGCATCCCGCGCGAGGCGTGGGACCTGTCGAAGCTGCCGCCGCACCTGCGCATGCGCTTCCGCGTCGAGGACACGGGCGGTGAGGTCGTCGCCGAGGGCGAGGACCTCACCGCGCTGCGCGAGGCGGTCCAGCCGCGGCTGCGCGAGCGGCTCGCGGCGGCGACGCCGGCGATCGAGCGCAGCGGCGCGCGCGCGTGGGAGTTCGGAACGCTCCCGCGTGAACTCGCGCCCGCAGTAGGCGGCGGCCTGCGCGCGTTCCCGGCGCTCGTCGACGAGGGCGAGACGGTCGGCGTCAAGCTGTTCGAGACGCCCGGCGCGCAGGCGAGCGCGATGCAGGCCGGCACGCGCCGGCTGCTGCGGCTCACGGTCCGCTCGCCGATCCCGTGGGTCGTCGACCGGCTCGACACGCCCGCCAAGCTCGCGCTGATGACGGCGCCGCACGGCAACGTCGGCGCCGCGCTCGACGACGCGCTGCTGGCTGCGCTCGACGCGCTGATCGCCGCGGGCGGCGGGCCGGCGTGGGACGAGGCGGGCTTCGCGCGGCTGCGCGACCACGTCGCGGGCGAACTGGCCGACCGCACGCTCGCCGCCGCGCGCGCGCTGGTCGCCGTGCTGGAGGCGCGCCGCGAGGTCGAGCGCCGGCTCGACGCGCTGCCGGCCGCCGCGCCGCTGCAGGAGATCCGCCTCGACGTCGCGCGCCAGCTCGGCCGACTCGTGCACCCGGCGTGCGCGACGGCCGCGGGCGCCGCGCGGCTGCCCGACGTCGAGCGCTGGCTGGCCGCGGCGGCCGCGCGGCTCGACCGCCTGCCCGACGCGGCCGGCAGCGACCGCGACCGCATGCGCACGATCCACGAGTTGGAGGCCGCCTACGAAGGGCGGCTCGCCGACTGGCCCGCGGGCACGCCGAAGCCGCCGCAGCTGTACGAGGTTCGGTGGATGCTCGAGGAGCTGCGCGCCTCGTCGTTCGCGCCCGCCCTCGGCGCGCGCGTCACCGCCAAGCAGGTGCGCAGAGCGATCGCGCAGGCGGGAGGAGCGGCAGCTGAGCACACGAGCAAGGCCTAATCGCGGCGCGCGCGACCGACGCGACCTAGCGATCAGCGCCGCTAGGGTCGGCATCGATGACGTCGGCGACTTTCCCGTATTCGTTTTCGAAACTTTTCGAGCAGCGGTTCGAGGCCGCGATCGACCGCGACGAGATCGCAGAGCCCTCGAGGCGGCTGGGCATCCCGCACAGCATGCTTGTCTCGCTCGTCTCGCAGGAGCGCGCCGAGCAGCTCGCCGGCTCCTCGTATCGCGAGTGGAAAAACGCGCACTTCGCCCTTCAGGCCGCGAACACGCGGTACGACCTCGAGCGCGATCGACGAGAGCATCCATCTCTGCCGCTTCGCTTCGCCGTCGCCCTGCGCAGGCAACTGCCGGGCGGCACATCGTTCGCAAAGCGCCGCGCAGACGCGCATCGAACGCGCATCGAGGAACTCGCTGCGGACCGTGCGCGCCTAGCCGACCAGGAAGACGCAGCCGAAGCCGAGACGCTCAAGACCCTTGACGAACTGGCCATCCTGCGGCCGCTGCGCGCCTACGTCGACGAGCGTGACGGACGGGCGTGGTCGACGCAGCTCACGCTGAGCGCCGACGACGCGCCCGGCCTAGCCGAGTTGCGTACAACGCCGTCTGTCCCGCTCGCAGGGATCGACGACATTAACCGACGACTGCGTGCCATGCCGGGCGGCAGCATCGGGATTGCCGGGCCTCGTGGCGTCGGCAAGACGACCCTGATCCGCTGGTTCACCTCCGCGCAAGAGATGCGAGAGACGATCGGCGCGTACGTGTCGGCGCCGACGCGCTACGACGCGCGCGAGTTCGTGCTTCATCTGTTCGCGACCATCTGCTCGGCCGCGTCCGGGGACCCGGCCGAGCCAGCGGTGCAGCACGTTGATGCTGCACGGGGAGCAGCACGCCGGCTGCTCCAACCTCTGTTCCTGGGACTCGGAGGGCTGGCGGCGAGCGCCGGTCTTCTGGCCGCCACACTGCTCGCCCTCCGTATCGACGCGCGGCTGCTGGCCGGTTTGGTGTGCTTCGGCGGAGCAGTCGCAGTCTCGATGCTGCTGATTGCGAGTGCACCCGTCATCGCACCGTTCGGGCGCTTCGGCCCCGGCACACGGGCCGCACGCGCTCGCGCAGCCTCTTACGCGTCACTCGCCGGCCTGCTAACCGTCAGTGGCGGCCTGGTTGTGCTGTCGCAGCTCACAACGACGACGCCCACATGGGTGTGGGGCGCTATCGGGATCGTGTGCTCACTGGCACTGATCGCCGCGGCGTGGCCACGAGCCACACTGCTCCGTGGCTGGACAATCAGTGACTCGCCGCTACAGCAGGAAGCGCAGCGGCTACTCCAGGAGATCCGCTACCAGATGACCTTTAGCACGAGCTGGAGTGGGACGCTGAACGTGCCGTTGCTCGGTGGCGCCCTAGGCGGCGAGCGCAGCGTCGCGAGCCGGCCGAGAACGCTCCCGGAGCTGTTGGACGAGCTGGAGAGGTTCATCCGTGACGCCGTCGTAAGGCGCCGCGTCGTCATCGGTATCGACGAGTTGGACAAGATGGACTCCGAGCGCGACGCGCACCGCTTCCTCAACGAGATCAAGGGCGTCTTCGGCATCCGTGGCTGCTTTTTCCTCGTGTCGGTCTCAGAGGAGGCCATGAGCGGGTTCGCACGGCGGGATGCGCGGGTGCGAGACGCGTTCGACAGCGCGTTCGATGAGATCGTGTACTTGCGTCCGCTCGTTCTCGAGCAGTCGCGCACACTGCTGTCTGAGCGCGTGATCGGACTGCCAACCCAGTTCGGCGCCCTATGCCACGTCCTCGCAGGCGGCCTTCCGCGCGACCTGATCCGGGCCGCCCGCGGCGTCATCGCGCTCAACCCTCCAGGAGAAGCGACGCCGCTCTCGACGATCGTGCGCGGCATCGTCGTGCGCGAGCTGGACACGCGAGCACGAGCGGCGTCGATCGCATTGCGCAGCTTCGGCCCGCAAGCGACGCGTTTCGTCGACTGGCTCGCCGACGTTGAGCGGGCGGCGGACGCGCTCCAGCACGCGTGCACGCGCACGGACGTGTGGGAACGCGCAGCGGAGGTAGCGGACCCAGTCGAGCGCGCACGCCTGACCGACCTGATCTTCGAGCTTCAGGGTTTCTGTCACTTCGCGCTCACGTTGCGCGAAGTGTTCGACGACGATCTCGACCAAGCCGAGTTTGAGGCGCGTCAGACGAACGGTGGATCGCTTGAGGCGCTCGCGCGAGCCCACGCGACAGTCGCCGTCAACGCGCTGCTCGCGTGGTCGGAGGTCTCAGCCTTCCGTCGCGCATGGGGACTGGGAGAGCTAGCGCCGCCGGCACTCCCGGTCGGCGGGACCGACCGTGCGGTGAGTGACGCAACCGGTGGCGGGGTAGCCTCCGCCACGTGAAGACACGAACCCGCATCGCCCGCTACGCCATCCGCAACTCCACGCGCTCGGCCCGCTTCGGCCCCGAGGCGCGGCCGGTGTCGGCGATCGGCGCGCAGTACCGCGGCGCGACGGCGCTGGGCGCGGTCGCCGCCGGCGCGTTCGCGATCGGCGCGCTCGCGATCCGCCGCCTCGCGATCAAGCAGGCGGCGATCGAGCGACTTGCCGTCAGAGGGACCTCGCTCGGCCGCGTCGAGATCGACGAGCTGGTCGTGCGCAGACTGCGCGTCGCCGACCTGCAGGTCGAGCAAGGCCCCGGCGCGCAGCACACCCCGCCGCCGGCCAGACCTCCCGCTGGCGAAAGACCCGAGCCACCGACCGGCTGAGCGCGCGCCTACGTCGCGTGCTCGATCCCGCGCACGATCAGGTAGCCGCCCATCGTGATGCAGACGAAGATCGCGAGCTGGCGGCTGTGGTCGCGCAGCCACATGTTCATCTGGTCGACGAAGCCTGCCGTCCGCTCCGGCGCGATGAGCAGGCCGACGAGCGGGATCTCGGCGAGCAGGAACATGATCACGTTGAACAGCAGCACCTGCGCGACGATCGACCCGGTCGAGTGGTGCCCGGCGGCGATGTCCTTCAGCGCGATCAGGTAGGCCGCGCCGGGGACGTTCACGAACAGCGCCGCGACGAACACGATCGGCACCGACCCGCGCGCGAGGATCCGCTGCGACCACGGCTCGGCCTTCGTCTCCTCGGGAACCGCCTCCGGCTCCGGGCGCCCGTTCCGCTTTCTCTCCTTGCTGCGTCTGCGCCGTGCGCGCAGGCGGTCGTCGGCGTGCGTCGCGAGCGCGACCGCGACGAGGACCGCGAGCCCGCCGATCGCGAGATCCGCGGTCCAGCTCAGCAGCGACTTGCTGTTCTGTACGAGCGTCGAACCGTCGAGCGCGAAGACGATCGCGAGCCCCAGCCCGATGCTGATCACCATGCCGCCCGCGAGGTACGCGCCGATCAGCCGCGCGGGCCGCTCGAGCGACAGCAGGATCACCACCGCTGCCAGCAGCGTCGGGTACAGCGCCGCCTCGAAGGCGAGCAGCAGCAGTGACACGCGCTCCACCCTACTCGGACTGGGAATGCCTGCCGCGTTGCGGCGCGTCGGCGCTATCCGCGGGCGCACCGTGTCGATCGAATGCGGTAGCGTTCCATTCATGTCCGTCGATATAATGCTCGCGCCCAAGCGCAAGCGTGCGGCCGGCGAGCGCTGCTGCGAACCGGTCGTGCTGCCGGAAGTCGACCCCGCCGGCGCCGCCCGCATCGCGGCCGTCGCGAAGGCGCTGTCGGACCCGATCCGCGTGCAGCTCGTCGACGTGCTGCGCGGCCACGCCGGCGAGGTCTGCGTCTGCGAGCTGGAACCGCTGTTCGACATCTCGCAGCCGACGCTCTCCCACCACCTGCGCAAGCTGCGCGAGGCCGGCATCGTCGGCGTCGAGCGGCGCGGCCTGTGGGCCTACTACTACGTCCATCCCGAAGCGATCGAGGAGCTGAGCACATGGCTGTCCTGAACCCCCGCACCGTCCTGACCCTCGCGGCCGGCATCGGCATCGGCGCGGCGATCGCGCACCGGCGCGCCGCCGCGGCTGCCGAGCCCTGCTACGAGCAGCCGACCCGCGGCGCGAGCTGCTGCTGAGCCGATGCAGCGACCCGACCTGACGCGCCGCGCGCTCGCGGAGGCGCTGGCGGCGTTCGCGCTCGTGTTCGCCGGCTGCGGCGCGATCGTCGCGAACACGGTCCACGCGGGCGCGCTCGGCGGGATCGGCGTCTCCGCCACCTTCGGGCTGGTCATCATGGCGATGATCTAC
>Ga0265319_1001194_pt1 | contig 16055 bp, 12 predicted proteins | sample 4824metaG_FD_192443 | JGI IMG/M metagenome (GOLD analysis project Ga0265319, IMG submission 192443) | Rhizosphere microbial communities from Carex aquatilis grown in University of Washington, Seatle, WA, United States - 4-8-24 metaG | ecosystem: Host-associated > Plants > Roots > Rhizosphere >...
GGACGTGGTCATGATGCCCAAGGGGCCGAATGGCTTCCGTGGCTTCGCCACGGGCGGCTCGGGTTATGGAATCCTCAAAAGCTCCAAGATGAAAAAAGAAGCCTGGGAATTGGTGAAGTATATTTCCGGCGAGGAAGGCGCGAAGAAGCTGGCCCAAACCGGGTTGGCCCAGCCCGCCTTGATGAAGGAAGCCAACACCACTTTCCTGGACAACTCCGATCCCAAGAACAAGAAAATGCTCTTGGAGGCTGTCAAGTTCGTCAAGTATCCTCCCATGGCTAAAAATTGGGACGAGGTCACCCACAGCATTATCGGCCCTGAGCTGGACAAGGTTTGGAACGGCACCGAAACGGCCGCCGAGGCCATGGCCAAGCTGAAGGTCGTGCTGGAAAAGAACGAGCCCCAGGCGAAGTAAGGCGTTTTAATTCAATCGAGGAAACCCCGCGGTCCCTTCGGGATCTTTGGGGCGGCGGGCCGCAAGAAGCCAGCCGGGAGACTGCCAAATGACATCAGCGGAACGCAAAGAAGCGATCAGCGCCTACGTGTTTATCACGCCTTTTCTTTTGGCGATGATTTTCATGACCGGCGGACCGGTTTTGGCGGCCTTCGGCCTTTCCTTTTGCAAGTGGGACATCCTCACACCGATCCAATTCGTGGGGCTGGACAACTACAAGGAAATGTTCTTCAACGATCCAAGGTTTTGGAAGGCCCTCTATAACACCGCCTACTTCACCTTCCTGTCCGTACCCATCGGGATGGTGCTGTCCATCATGGTGGCCATGCTCATGAACCAAAAGGTCAAGGGCATCGCCCTTTACCGAACCGTTTATTACCTGCCCTCGGTTTTGGGGACGGGCGTGGCGGTCGCGGTTCTTTGGAAGTGGATCTTCAACGCCGACTCGGGACTCCTGAACTACATGATTTCCATCTGCACCGGCATTCCCATGTCCGAGTGTCCCAAGTGGCTGGCCAGCGAGGCTTGGAGCAAGCCCGCCCTGGTCATCATGAGTTTCTGGGGCGTGGGTGGGGGCATGATCATATACCTGGCGGGCTTGCAAGGCATTCCGACGGCCCTCTATGAGGCGGCTGAAATCGACGGAGCCAACCGTTGGCAGCAATTCTGGACCGTCACCCTTCCGGGCCTCTCCCCGGTCATCTTCTTCCAGCTCATCATCACCATCGTCAACTCCTTCCAAATCTTCAACCAGGTTTACGTCATGACGGACGGACTGGGCGGGCCTGCGGATTCCACCCTCGTGATGGTGCTTTACATTTACCAAAAGGCTTTTAAGTATTACCAAATGGGCTACGCTTCAGCACTGTCGTGGGTCCTTTTTATCGTGATTATGCTGGCGACTTGGCTGCAATTCCAGTATTCCAAGTGGGTCTACTACGAAGGCGAATTGAGGAAATAATGGCCGACCAAATCATGAACTCCGTGTCGTCGCCCGATGGATTTTGGGCCAGCAAGCGCCGCATTGAGAAATTCACCAAAATTTTCACCACCGTGGTCCTTTCCGTCGGGGCTGTGACCATGATCCTGCCGGTGATCTGGATGTTGTCCACTTCCTTTAAGTCGCCCACGGAGGTCTTCGCCGTCCCCCCCATTTGGATTCCCTCGCCCCTGCATTTCGAGAATTATCCCAAGGCCTGGACCATCTCGGGCATGTACGCTTCCGAGGGGATCACTTTCACCACCTACACCATCAACACGCTGATCATCTCGGTCTTGAGCTGTCTGGGCGTGACCTCGTCCTCCTCGCTGGTGGCTTTCGCTTTCGCCCGGCTCCGCTTCCCGGGACGCGGGCCCCTGTTCATCCTTTGCCTGGCCACCATGATGATTCCCACCCAGGTCACCATGATCCCAACTTTTATCCTCTTTAAAACGATTGGATGGTACGACACTTACTTCCCCCTCATTATTCCAGCCTTCCTGGGAGGAGGCGCCTATAACATTTTCCTCATGCGCCAATTTTTCATGAGCATCCCCTATGAGATGGATGAGGCCGCCAAAATCGACGGCTGCACCAACTTTGGGGTTTTCTGGCGCATCCTGCTCCCCCTCTGCAAACCCGCCCTGACCACGGTGGCGGTCTTTTCCTTTGTTTGGAACTGGAACGACTTCCTGAACCCGCTGATTTACCTGGATACCAACAGCAAGAAAACCCTGGCTTTGGGCTTGACCAACTTCGTTTCCCTCTATGGACAGGATTACCACCTGCTCATGGCGGCGTCCCTTTTGATCGTGATTCCACTGGTGGTCATGTTCCTCTTGGGCCAAAGGTATTTCATCCAAGGTATCGCGACCACGGGGCTGAAGTAGAAAGTTTTGAGTTCGATGGTTTGAGTTTAAGGGTTTGAAGTTTTTCACGAAGTGGAAAACGACGGCGATTTAAAATCAAGAATTCAAAATTGAAAATTGGTTTCCGGACGGCCCTTGCTCCGCGGATGGAGCGAGGGCTTTGCTATTCAAGGTTGTTGATGCCGGTTATATTGCGAAGTTGTTCACCCTTTCCACGCCTACAATGCCGGGACATCTGTGTTAAGTATTAATTTTCCTTTAAGGAGATTTTGAATGAAGAGCGCGCTTTCCCCGTTGGGCAAGGAGAAGTTTTTCTTTACGTCGGAGTCGGTGACTGAAGGCCATCCGGACAAGGTGGCGGACGCGGTTTCGGACAGCATTTTGGACGCCTGCCTGGCCCAGGATCCCTTTAGCCGGGTCGCCTGCGAGACGCTCCTTACCTGCAATTGGGTGGTCGTGGCGGGTGAAATCACCACCAAGGCTAACGTCAACTGGCCCGAGGTTATCCGCGGCGCGATCCGAAAAATCGGCTATACCGACGCCAAGGCCGGACTCGACGCCGACACGGCCGGTGTTTCCGTCGCCATCAACCGCCAGTCGCCCGACATCGCCATGGGCGTGGACACGGGCGGAGCCGGCGACCAAGGCATGATGTTCGGATTCGCCTGCCGCGAAACCCCGGAATTAATGCCCCTTCCCATCATGCTGGCCCACCGCTTGGTGGAAAAGCTGGCGCAGGTGCGCAAGTCGAAGAAACTCAACTACCTCCGCCCCGACGGCAAGAGCCAGGTCTCGGTGGAATACGTGGGCGGCAAGCCGACCCGCGTGGACGCGGTGGTCGTTTCCACCCAGCACGCCCCGGTAAGCCAAAGCAAATTGCGGCAGGAAGTCATCCGACACGTCATCAAGCCGGTCATTCCTTCCCACATGATGGATTCCAAGACCAAGATCTTCGTCAACCCGACCGGGCGCTTTGAGATCGGCGGTCCCCTTGGCGACACGGGCCTCACGGGCCGCAAAATCATCGTCGATACTTATGGCGGCTATGGGCGCCATGGCGGCGGCGCCTTCTCGGGCAAGGATCCTTCCAAAGTGGACCGTTCGGCCGCTTACGCCGCCCGCTGGGTGGCGAAGAATATCGTCGCGGCAGGATTGGCCGACAAGTGCGAGGTGCAGGTTTCCTACGCCATCGGCGTGGCGCAACCCACCAGCGTCCTGGTGAATACTTTCGACACGGGCCGTTTGCCCGAGGAACAGATCACCCAGCTGGTGCGCAAAGTGTTTGACCTGACTCCCCGCGGCATCATGAAGTCGCTCAACCTGCGCCGCCCCATTTACGCGAAGACGGCAGCTTACGGGCATTTCGGCCGGCATGACAAGGACTTCACCTGGGAAAAGACCGACAAGGCCGCGGCGCTCCGCAAAGCCGCGGGACTGCGTTAAAAGGCTGGCAGCTGTCAGCTGATAGCTGGCGGCAAATTAACATCAAAAGAAAAAGAATTGCGCGAACCAAAAGTGAAATCGAAATTTAGAGGAGTGTTTAAATGAAATACCATGTGAAAGATTTGAAATTAGCGGCCAAGGGCAAGGACCGCATTGAATGGGCCGAGAGAAGCATGCCCGTATTGCGGCTCATTAAAAATGACTTTCAGAAGAAAAAACCCCTGAAGGGAATCCGCATGGCGGCCTGCTTGCATGTCACCACGGAAACCGCCAATTTGCTGATCACCCTCAAGGCCGGCGGGGCGGATGTCTTCGCTTGCGCTTCCAACCCCCTGTCCACCCAGGACGACGTGGCCGCCGCGCTCGTAAAGGTTTACGGTATCCCGACTTTCTCCATCAAGGGAGAAGACCGCAAGACCTATTACAAGCATTTGTACGCCGCGCTGGACGCCCATCCGAACATCACCATGGATGACGGCGCCGACTTGGTGAGCGAGCTTCACTCCGCCCGGGCCGCGCAGGCTTCCGAGATCATCGGTTCCACCGAGGAAACCACGACTGGGGTTATCCGCCTCCGCGCCATGGAAAAAGACGGCGTGTTGAAATTCCCGGTGGTCGCGGTTAATGACGCCAAAACCAAGCACTTATTCGACAACCGCTACGGCACAGGCCAATCGACCATGGACGGTATTATCCGCGCGACGAACGTGTTGATCGCGGGGGCGGTCGTGGTGGTTTCGGGCTATGGCTGGTGCGGACGCGGCGTGGCCATGAGGGCCAAAGGATTAGGCGGCCGGGTGATTGTCTGCGAAATCGATCCCATGAAGGCTTTGGAGGCGGTCATGGACGGGTTTGACGTGATGCCCATCGCGAAAGCCGCTCCGATTGGCGACGTGTTCGTAACCTTGACCGGCGATATCCATGTCATCCGCAAGGAACATTTTGCCAAGATGAAGGATGGCGCCATTATCGCCAATTCAGGTCATTTCAACGTCGAGTTGGACCTGGTGGGTTTGAAACAAATCTCCAAAAAAATCCGCCCGATCCGGGATTTCGTGCAGGAATACAGCCTGAAAAACGGCCGCAAGGTATTCGTTTTGGGCGAGGGCCGCTTGATCAACCTGGCTGCCGCCGAGGGCCATCCGGCCTCCGTAATGGACATGAGTTTCGCGAACCAGGCTTTGGGAGCGGACTATGTGGTGAAAAACCACAAGAGCCTCCGCAAGAAGGTATATCCGATCCCGGCCGAGATCGACAACGAAATCGCCCGCTTGAAGTTGAAGGCTTTGGGCATTCCGATCGATACTTTGACCAAGGAACAGGAGCATTACCTGTCGTCCTGGGAAATGGGCACTTAAGTCCAAGTTGGTTTAAAAATAAATAAAAAAGGCGGACCCTGAGGGTCCGCCTTTTTTATTTGAGGTTGTTTTTCCTTGCGGGTCAACTGAAGGAAGGGTTCCGCAGTTCCAGCTTTGCGGCGGCCAATTCCTTCTCCATCATCGGATAAAACCTTTTCTTCTCGTTGGCCTTCAGGTAGGCCTGTTCCGCGGTTATTTTCCCGTCTTCAAAATACCTCATCAAGCACTGGTCCATGGTCTGCATGCCGATTTTTCCGCTCAATTCGATGAGGGAATTGAGCCCCGAGACCTTGCCGGTCCGGATCAGGTTGGGAAGGCTCTTCTCGTAGGTGAGGATTTCCACTGCCGCGCAGCGGCCCTTGCCGTCCTTGGTGGGGCACAATTGCTGGGCCACGATCCCCCTGGTGCAGGCGGCCAGGGCGGATCGGGCCTTGTCCCTCTCGTCGGCGGGAAAAACATTGATGATGCGGTCGATGGTCTTGGCGGCCGAGTTGGTATGGAGGGTTCCGAAAACCAGGATGCCCATTTCCGCCGCGGCGATGGCCAGGGAGATGGTCTCGTAATCCCGCATCTCGCCCACCAGGATGATGTCCGGGTCCTGCCTCATGGAGGAACGGAGCGCGGCCTTGAAGGAATGGGTATCCCGGTGGACCTCCCTTTGGGTAATCTTGCATTTCTTGACGGGATGCACGAACTCAATGGGATCCTCGATGGTGAGGATGTTGGCTTCCCGGTTGGAATTGAGCTCGTCGATCATTGCGGCCAAGGTCGTGGATTTGCCGCTGCCTGTCGGCCCCGTGACCAGCACCAGGCCCCTTTTAACCCGGCAAAGGTCCTTCAACACGGGCGGCATATTCAAATCCGCCAGGGTCAGGATCTTGGCGGGAATGGTCCGGAAGACGGCCGCGATGCCCTGTTGGTTGAAGAAGACGTTGGAGCGGAAGCGGGCCAGTCCCGGCACCTCATAGGCGTAATCGTAATCCCGCCTCTGCCAGCAAAGCTCCCACTGTTCCTGGGTCATGGTCTCGAAGAGCAGGGTATGAAGGACCTGTTCGGTCATGATCCAATCGTCCAGCGGCGCCAAGTCGCCCCGGACCCGGATCAGGGGCGGATTGCCGATGGTCAAATGCATGTCCGAGGCTTTCTTTTCGACCATTTTTTTGAACAGCTCGTCGATGGTGGCCATCAGGATTCCTCCTGGATGATTTCCTCGGCCTGTTCAGGCGTGATTTTTTTGGCCGCGGCCAGGGTCCGCAAGGACACTTCCATGGTCTGCATTCCCAGCAAGGCTCCCGTGGCGATGAGGGAGGGAATCTTATGGTATTCCTCCGCCCGGATAGTATTGGCCATGGCCAGGCTGTTCACCAGGATCTCGAAAGCGGGAACCATGGCGTTGCCCTCGGCGTTGATGAGCAGCCTTTGGGACAAGATTCCCACCAGGCTCTCCGAAAGACTGGCCACGGCCTGGGACTGCTCGGCGGCGGGAAAAAGGTTGATGACGCGGGAAATGGTGGCGGCGGCGGATCCCGTGTGAAGGGTGCCGATGACCAAGTGCCCTGTTTCGGCGGCGGTCAGGGCCAGGCTCATGGTCTCGTAATCCCGCATTTCACCCACCATGATGATGTCCGGGTCCTCGCGGAGGGCGCTGCGCAATGCGGCGGAGAAGCTGGCGGTGTGGGGGCCCACGCTGCGTTGGTTGACCAGCGATTTTTTCCGCTGATGGATGTACTCGATGGGGTCCTCGATCGTGATGATGTGTTCCTCGCTCTCCTCGTTCATATGGTCGACGAGGGCGGCGCAGGTGGTGGATTTGCCCGACCGGCCTGGGCCGGTGATGAGGATGAGACCCTGATTGGCGTCCGAGAATTTCTTGAGGATGGGAGGAAGCCCCAGTTCCTCGATGGAGGAAACCCGGGAACTGAAATGGCGGAACACGGCGTCCCAACCCTTGCGCTGGCGGTAGGCGTTGACCCGAAAACGCTCGCCGTTGGCCATGGTGTAGGAGGTGTCGACTTCCCATTCGCTGTTCAATCGGTCCGCGGTGGCTTGGTCCAGGATCTCGAAGATGAGATCTTCGCAATGCTGGATGAGCAGGGGTTCGGGAGTGATCGGCGTCAGGCGCCCCAGTTCCCGGACATAGGCGGGGGAATCCGAGGCGATATGAAGGTCCGAGCCCTTCCGGTCGATGCAGAGCTGCAAATATTTGTCGATTTGGGGCATGGGGCCCTAGGGTTGCCGGGAATTAAAACTACGCCCCTGAGGATTACAAAAAACAAAATGTTAGTCAATCCAAACGTTTTCTCCGCGGCTCCTTGTCAAAACCTTTCCTCTGCGGGAGGGTCCTCGCTTATAATCGGTCGAAATTGAAACTTCTCCCGGAGGGAATTATGGGACGGACTCGTTGGACGGCCTTGGTATTAATCGCCTTTTTTATGGCTGGTTGCGGCAAACACGGAGCGGAGGGAGGGATCAAGATCGGCCTCTCCATGGACACCTTGAAGGAAGAGCGGTGGCAGCATGACCGGGACCTGTTCGTGGCAAGGGCCAAGGAATTGGGGGCGGAAGTCCTGGTCCAGGCCGCCAACTCCAACGACGCCATGCAGAATTCCCAGGCGGAAAATCTTTTAACCCAAGGCGTGAACGTCCTGGTCGTCATTCCCCACAACGGCAAGAGCGCCGCCACCATCGTGGACTCGGCCCACAAGTCGGGCGTGCCGGTCATCGCCTACGACCGCCTCATCACGGACTGCGACCTGGACCTCTACGTTTCCTTCGATAACGTAAGGGTCGGGGAATTGCAGGGGGAATATATCTCCAAAAGGGTGCCCAAGGGCAATTACGTCCTGATCGGGGGGGCTCCGACCGACAACAACGCCAAACTTTTCAGGCAGGGCCAAATGAACATCCTCAAGCCCCTGATCGACAAGGGCGACATCAAGGTGGTCGCGGACCAATGGGCCAACGATTGGCTCCCGGTGGAGGCCTTGAAGATCATGGAAAACGCCCTCACGATCAATAAGAACAAGGTGGACGCGGTGGTGGTCTCCAACGACGGAACCGCCGGAGGGGCCATCCAGGCCCTGGCCGAGCAAAAAATGGCGGGGAAGGTATTTGTCTCGGGCCAGGACGCTGATTTGGCGGGGTGCCAGAGGATCGTGGCCGGCACCCAAAGCATGACCGTTTATAAACCCATCAAGGAATTGGCGGCCAAAGCGGCGGAACTGGCCGTAGCCATGGCCAAGAAGCAGGCTTTCACGGACAAGACCTCGCCGGTCAACAACGGAAAAAAGGATGTTCCCAGCGTCCTCTTGCTGCCCATCCAAGTGGACAAGGGAAATTTGGACGCCACCGTCATCGCCGACGGCTACCAGAAAAAAGAAGACGTCTACAAAAAATAATATTTCACCACGAAGACACGAAGACCGCGAAGTTAAGGATTTTAATTCTTGGGATTCGGTTTTTTGAATTTTAAAAAAGATGTTCTTCGTGAACTTCGCGTCTTCGTGGCAAAGGTCGCCGATGTCTTTACTTGAACTGAAAAACATCACCAAGGACTTTCCCGGCGTCCGGGCTTTGGACGGGGTGTCTTTCACCCTGGAGAAGGGGGAGATTCACGCCTTGTGCGGCGAAAATGGAGCCGGCAAAAGCACCCTCATTAAAATCCTTTGCGGCTATTATTCCCACGGCAGTTATGGCGGGGAAGTCCTCCTGGACGGCCGACCAGTCCAATTCAAAAACCTCAGGGATTCCGAGGAAAAGGGGATCGCCTTGATCGCCCAGGAGCTGGCGCTGGTTCCCGAACTCTCTGTCGCGGAAAATCTGATGCTGGGACGGGAACCGGTGAAGAGCGGGTTCATCCAGTGGGATAAAGTGAGGGAAGAGGCCCAAAGGGCATTAGCTTTGGTAGGCCTTCAGGTGAATCCCGACACCCAGGTGAAGGAGCTGGGCATCGGACAACAGCAGATGATTGAGATCGCCAAGGCCCTTTCCAAAAAAGCCGAAATACTCGTCCTGGACGAGCCCACCGCCGCGCTTACGGAGGCCGACGCCAAGCGGCTTTTGGAGTTCCTGCGCCAGTTGAGGGGTAAGGGTGTTTCCTCCATCTACATCAGCCACCGCCTGGAAGAAGTGGGCCAAATCGCCGACCGTGTCACCGTGCTCCGGGACGGAAAGTCCGTCGTGACCGGGGCCATGGGCGGATTGACACAGGAAAAAATTATCTCCCATATGGTGGGACGGGAAGTGAAGAACCTTTACCCGCGCCCCGAAACCAAACCAGGGTCGTCTCTTTTGTCGGTCAAGGATTTCAGCGTGGGGGATCCCGCCAATCCTGGACGGTACGTGGTCCGGAATATTTCCTTCGAGGTTCACGCAGGGGAAGTCCTTGGCATCGCGGGGCTCATGGGCGCCGGCAGGACGGCCCTTTTAAGCTCCCTCTTCGGCGGGGCCAGGGGCAAGACGGAAGGCTCCCTGGAGGTGGCGGGAAATCCCCGGCCGCTTTTTTCCTCGCCGCAAAAGGCCATCCAAGCCGGAATTGCCCTGGTCAGCGAAGACCGCAAAAGGTACGGCCTCATCCTGGAAAGTTCGGTGGAGGAAAATTTAGTTTTGGCCTCCATGCGCAAGCTGGTCAAGAACGGTTTCCTGGACCATGGGGCCTTCGAAAAGGAATGCGGCTCGCAGGTCAAGGCTATGAGCATCAAGACCCCCAGCCTGAAGGTGTGGGTCAACAAACTTTCCGGCGGGAACCAGCAAAAGGTGGTTTTGGGTAAATGGCTCATGACGAACCCCAAGGTTTTGTTCCTGGATGAGCCCACCCGGGGCATTGACGTGGGGGCGAAGGCCGAGATTTACCAACTGATGGGCCAATTAACCGCCAGGGGAATCGGGATCGTCCTGGTATCCTCCGATCTTCCCGAATTGTTGGGGCTTAGCCACAAGGTGCTGGTCCTGAACCAGGGCCGCCAGACCGCCTTTCTCGATCATGCCCAAGCTACGCCGGAAAAGGTTTTGTCCGCCGCAGCGTTGAAAGTCAGTTAACGGAAGGTTCCAGGGACCAGGTTCCAGGCTACAACAAGAGCAAATCATTATTACTCCCCCTCACCCCGTCCTCTCCCACCAGGGGCGAGGGTTTTTGGTTGTTGGCTTTCCTTTCGTTTTCCCTCTCCCTCGAGGGGAGAGGGTAGGGTGAGGGTGATCTATACAATCCAAGTTCAAAAGGTCCCATGAAAAAAACAAAACCCATTTCATCGAAACCAAAACCGATTTGGTTTGAGGTTTGCTCGAACCTGGCACCTGGAACCTTAGCTCTGTTTTTAGGTCTGCTAGGCATGTGGCAGTTCCACAACACGGAATTCTACTCGAACTTCGACTTGGTGCCGGGAGGGAGGGGAGATCCCAGGCTGGTGGCGGCCCTCTTGGAATATTTCCACCAATCCCTACACGGGATCGGAAAGCTGGATTCCCCCGCTTTTTATTTTCCGGCACAAGGGACCCTTGGTTACGCCGACGTTTTCCTGACCTACGCTGTTCTTTTCGACGCCTTGCGGACGATGGGTTGGGATCTTTTCAGCTCCCTGCAGGCCTGCCTGTTCATCACAGACGCCCTGAATTATCTCTGCTGTTTTTTATTCTTTCGAAAGGGACTGGGTTTGGGCGTCTCGGCATCGGGATTCGGCGCTTTTTTCTTCGCATTCAACGCCCCCAAATTCAACCAAATGGGGCATGTCCAACTGCAGTGCCTGTTTTGGATTCCCTTGGTCCTTTGGTGCCTGGCGGTTTGGGTGAAAAAAGAAAAGAGCCTGAAGCCCTGGGCGGCCTTTTCACTCCTGGCGTTGGGGGCGGTTTTTCTCAACCTCCAACTACTGTCATCCTTTTATGACGCCTGGTTTTTTATTTTTTGGATGAGTTTGTTTCTCATCCTTTCCCTTTGCTTTCGAGCCACTCGGTTGTTCCTGGCGGCACTGGTGAGTCGCCAATGGATTCCCCTGGCAGGCGCGGGAGCGGTTTTCCTGGCGGCGCTTATTCCTTTCCTGATGATCTACCTGCCAGTCGTCCGGGAGCTGGGGGGTAAAAGTTATGACGAAGTCAAAATGATGATCCCGAGTTTTTGGTCCTATCTGTGGATGGGGCCGCGCCATGGCTGGTGGGGATGGCTTTGGGACGCCTGTCCCTCCATCCAAGGGTTTCCGATCGAGGGAGAGGTCCGGTTAGGTTTCGGGATCGCGACCGTCGCGGTTTGGGCGGCACTCACGGGGGCAGCCCTCAAGGCGGCGCGGAAAAAGGAGGCGGGGTTATTTTTACGGCTGGGGGCGACGGGGGTTTTAACGACCTCGCTTTTTTATCTCTTGGCATTCCAATATACCCCTGACTTTTCGCCATGGCACTGGGTCTATGGTGGGGTGCCAGGGGCCGGAAGCGTTAGGGCCGTTTCCCGGATGGTCCTGTTCCTGGCGCTTCCCATGGGAGCCGCCATCGCTTGGGCTTTTGAGTGGGCCTGGAGCGTTAAAAAGGGAAGTCTCCTTATTTCGGGACTATCCCTAATGTTGGCGGGGATCATGGTTTGGGAGCAGGTGGATCTTCCGCCCTTCCTGGCCTTCAGCAAGCGGGCGGAATTGGGGCGCCTGGAATATTTAAGTGAAAAACTTCCAAACCATTGCGCCGCTTTTTTTGCTACCTTAAACCCCGGATTGCCCTACTCGGCCACGGACATCCAGATCGACGCCATGTTGATTTCCGCCGCTAGGGGAATTCCGACCCTCAACGGTTATAGCGGCCAAAGCCCGCCGCAATGGGGATTGTATAAAGTGCGCAGCCCCAAGTATGGGGAATACGTGAAAAACTGGATCGGCCTGCACAAGCTCCAGGGCGATATTTGCGAGCTGAACATAGATCGCTGAAACGAAAGTTAGGAGTGAGTGGTTAGAAGTTTTTTATTTCACCTTCTAACTACTCACTCCTAACTTCTAACTGGAACGCGGCGGGGTGTAGTTAAATTTCGAGGAGCGGGAAATGGACAATCAAAATTCTAAATTGCAAGTCCCCTGGCGCGCGCTCACCATGGTTGGCGCCTTGCTCCTTATCTGGGTGATTTTCACCCTTACGACCGAAGGTACTTTTTTAAGCCCCCGGAACCTTTCCCTGCTCATGCGTCAAATGTCGGTCACGTCGCTTCTGGCCATCTGCATGGTGCTGGTGATTGTGGCGGGGCAGATCGACCTTTCGGTGGGAGCCATGACGGGTTTTCTTGGCGCGGTCTGCGCGATGTTGTTCGTCACCCACGGCTGGCCCCTCTGGGCTTCCTTTGCCGCGACGCTTGTCCTTGGCGCTCTCTTGGGGCATATCCAGGGCCACTTGGTCACTTGGTTTAATATTCCCCCCTTTATCGTGACCTTGGGCGGCATGTTGATCTTCCAAGGGGCCCTTTTGGGCACAACGGGCGGGGTCGCCATCAGCCCCACGCCCGATTTTCTTTACGTCGGCCAGGCCTATCTTCCCGCCGCCTTCGGCTGGAGTGCTTTGGGATTGTTGGGCCTCTTCTTTATATACAAAGCGGTTCGTGAAAAATCGGCGGGGAGATGGAAGTGGGTGGGTCTGCTGGTTCTTTCGGCGGTGTTTATTAACACCATGAATTCCTACGAGGGTGTTCCGGTGCCGGTAGTTCTCATGATTTTATTCGCGGCAATTTTCTCCGTGGTCGCCCGGGAGACTCCTTTTGGAAGGCACCTCTATGCCATCGGCGGCAACCGGGAAGCGGCCTTCTACTCCGGTATCAACATCCAAAAGCATATCGTCCTGGTTTTCACCCTGATGGGAGCCATGGCTGGTATGGCCGGTATTGTGCTGACGGCCAGGGTGGGAGCCGCTACCTCGGACGCGGGCCGCATGATGGAACTGGACGCCATCGCCGCGGCGGTCATCGGGGGAACCTCACTGATGGGAGGCCGGGGCACGGTGTGGGGCGCCCTGCTGGGAGGACTGGTCATGGCCTCGCTGGATAACGGGATGAGCCTGATGAACACGGAAGCCTTTTGGCAGCCGATCATCAAGGGAAGCATCCTGGTGATTGCCGTGGCCTTGGACATGATGGGGCGAAAAGGGAAAAGCTAGGCCCACTACTCGTTCGTTTGAGTTCTCCCACGGAGGAAAAATATTAATCATCTCAAGTTGTTCTTAATTCTTTCTTTGATCCTTTTTTCTCCCGTTAAGGCCAGGGCCGAAGGTCTTGCTTTGACCCCGCCCATGGGATGGAACAGCTGGAACGCCTTCAATATGGGGATCAATGAGACTGTCATCAAGGCAACCGCCGATCAGATGGTCACCAACGGCATGCGCGACGCTGGTTATGTTTATCTCAACCTGGACGACGGTTGGCAGATCAGCCGGGACGCGAAGGGTGAAATCCAGGCGGCGCCGGATCAATTTCCGTCCGGTATGAAGGCTCTGGGCGACTACCTCCATTCCAAAGGTCTCAAGTTCGGTATCTATACCTGCGCGGGGGATCTGACTTGCGGCAAAAGGCCGGGAAGTAAGGGCCATGAAAAACAGGACACGGCGACCTACGCTTCCTGGGGCGTGGATTACATCAAAGTCGACTGGTGCAGTACGGATGGACTCAAATCCCAAACCCAATATGCCCTCTTCCGGGACGGCATCAAGGCCAGCGGCCGTCCCATGATTCTGTCCCTGTGCAACTGGGGCGTGGACAAGCCCTCGCTTTGGGGACGCCAAATGGGCCAGCTTTGGCGGACGACCGGAGACCTCTTGCCCTGTTGGGACTGCAAAACCGATTGGGGCGGCAGCGGTATTATCTCGATTCTCGACCAGCAAATTGGCCTGGAATCCTATGCAGGTCCTGGTGGTTGGAATGATCCTGACATGCTTCAAGTGGGCAATGGTGCTTTAACCTTGGAAGAGTCCCGCTCGCACTTCAACCTCTGGTGCGTTTTGGCGGCTCCCTTGATCGCGGGTAATAAATTGACCCACATGAAACCAGAAGTGAGGGAAATCCTACTCAACCAGGAAGCCATCGCGGTGGATCAGGATCCACTCGGGAAAGAGGGGACCCGAATCAAGAGTTTCGGGGATGGTCGGGAAGTTTGGGCAAAGCCCCTCAGCGGCGGCGCCTGGGCTGTCTGTCTATTCAATCGGGGTTCAACATCGGCCAATGTGGAAGTTCTTTGGGCTGATTTGGGATTGAAAGAGGAGCGAATGAAAGTCCGCGACTTGTGGGCCCGCCGTGATCTGGGAGTTTTTGACAAAGGCTATTCGGTCAGTGTGCTACCCCACGGAACGGTGCTCTTGAAGCTCCGGGAAGACCTGCCCACCTATGATGCTCCTTCGGACACTTGGCGAATCCGTCCTGGAGGAGAAGCCTTCACCGATCATTCAGGAAAGGTTTGGTCCGAGGATAAGGATTTCGAGGGAGGTCAAACGGTCGAAACCGTTCAGCCGGTCACGGCCAAGGAAGACCATGAGCTTTACCAAACCGAAAGGTGGGGAGATGATTTTAGCTATGTGTTTCCCGTCAAGCCCGGCAAATACAAGGTGCGCCTCAAGTTCACGGAAGCTTACGTGAAGGAAAAGGGACAAAGGGTTTTCGACATCATCATCAATGATAAAAAAGTCCTGGCGAATTTTGACATTTTGGACGAGGCCAAGGGGTCCTTGGCTGGAATTGATAAAAGTTTTAAGGATATCCAGCCCGACTCCAAGGGCTTGATCAAGATCAGGTTCGTCGCCACCGTCCAAAACGCGAAGGTCTGCGCGATCGAGATTACGAAACAGTGATAAGAGTCTCAAGAAAATAAGTTTAGCCACAGATGAACACGGATTAACACGGATATTCCTTTGAAATGTCCAAAATATTTTGATTTGAAACATCTGAGTTCATCCGTGTTCATCTGTGGCAAAACATTCTTTAGTTTTTTGTTGAGGAGGGTGTAAGTCGATGAAAAACAAAAAACGCTGTCCATGGCCCGGAACTGAAGATGCCCTTATGATTTCATACCACGATAAGGAATGGGGCGTCCCGGTTCGTGACGACAGGAAGATTTTCGAGTTCCTGGTATTGGAAGCCTTCCAAGCGGGACTTTCCTGGAGGACCATCCTTCACAAGCGCGAGAATTTCCGTAAAGCGTTCAGGAATTTCGACTACAAAAAAATCGCCCGGTTCACGGCCAAGGACCGCGCCCGCCTCATGAGGGACGCCGGCATCATCCGCAACCGGCTCAAGATCAAGTCCACCATCGAAAACGCCAGGCTCTTCCGGGAAGTCCAAAAGGAATTCGGGACTTTTTCCAAGTACATGTGGTCTTGGGTGGGCGGTAAGCCCGTCGTCCACAGAATCAAAAAGATGGGGGAGATTCCGGTGGTGATCCCCGAGGCTGAAGCTTGGGCGAAAGATTTGAAGAAAAGGGGATTTAAGTTCCTGGGCCCGACCGTACTCTATGCCCATATGCAGGCCGTGGGCATGGCCAACGACCATACGTTGGACTGTTTTAGGCGAAAGATTTAATGAAACTCAAAAAATGATGGACCCTAGGTCTGGTTATTCTAGTCTTCCTTGACCTGGCTTCGCTGAAGCTACGCCGGACAAGATTTGAAAGGGACCATTGAGTTGGGAGCATTTTAGGTGTTCATTTCCGTCACAAAACTTAAAGTCAAAAGCTTCTGGCATCTCATCCCCTTTTTCATGAAAACCATTCCAGCCTTCGCCCAGGCTCGAAAAGCCCCTGGCAATATTTTTACGGAGACCCGAACATTCGATTTGTTCACTTATGGAACCCTATCGGGGTGGGAATCGGAGTCGGCCATGAGGCAATACACCACCTCGGGGTCCCACCTGGAAGCCATGAAGGTTTCCCGCTTCATCACGGTTCTCCTCCAATCCACCCATTTTGAATCACCCGAAAGGACTTCCTGGGAAAGGGCATTGGAATTAATGGAGTTGGATA
>Ga0265319_1001198_pt1 | contig 16009 bp, 27 predicted proteins | sample 4824metaG_FD_192443 | JGI IMG/M metagenome (GOLD analysis project Ga0265319, IMG submission 192443) | Rhizosphere microbial communities from Carex aquatilis grown in University of Washington, Seatle, WA, United States - 4-8-24 metaG | ecosystem: Host-associated > Plants > Roots > Rhizosphere >...
ACATGAGTACTTCTTATCTAAAACCTTGATTTGCTCTACGAGTTCTGTAAGGCCTTGCTTAGTCTCGATCTTCTCTTCTATTAGATATGTAGATGAGTCTTGCTCAGACCAGGCTATAATACTGATGGCATCTGCGTCTTTAAATCCTACGTCAATACCCATGATATAGTTATACTTTATATTAGGTATAAGGTCTTCATAATGATTCTTGTTGGCATCATATCTGATTAGGAGTGAATTGCTATCTAAGATCCACTTACCAAACCACTCTCTTTGTACGCTAGGATCATTAATAGTTAACCCTCTACGTTTAGTCTCACGCTCAAAGGATTTCTGATGCGTCATACCTGAAGTAATTGGGATATGTGGATTCTCCCAAAACGTCCAGTGGTGCTTACTCCACTCATCGTCTTTAGACTTTACTGCACAATCATGAAAGAATCCAGTAGGTATAGGACCAGGAGTACCGATTAAGCAGAGATTGCCGGAGTAATCGATTAGTGCTGGTCCGATTACTTCATCTATTAGCTCTTGTATGTAAGAACGAAACGACTGGCACTCATCGATGTAGCATAGTTTCATATGCATACCGCGAAACTTCTCTACTTCTGCTCTATCATTGCATCCTGAAGTATAGATAGTAGCTCCGTTAGGAAACGTCATGGTCATGTCGGCTATATTCTCTATACCTCCAAGGCCATTAGTATTATTGATCTTGCGTAATTCTTTCCATAGATTACGTTTAACCATGTCTCTTGTAATAGTAATGTAGAGAGAGTTAGAGTTAGGATTAGCAATAGCTGTAGAGATTAAATGAGCTGCGCAGGCCGTGGTTTTGCCTGCGCGACGACTACACACCGCTACTTTGAATGGAGCCGGATCTTCAATGAAAGCAAGCTGCTCTTTAAATAAGAACTTCGTTACGTTAAATTTGCGAGATAGAAATCGATCCACTTCTTCTTGAGAGGTCGGCTGTTTGACAGGTCCTTTAGGAGGATTAACGATACGCTTCATTACTTAGCTAACACCATATGGGTAAACGAGGTGATAGGAATAAGGACTGTAACTGTTTGGTTTACCTTGTCCTTAACCTTAGCTACTACGAAAGAACCGTCCAGCGTCATTGTGATGTTCTTATGGACAACACCGTCCGAGCTAGTAAGCGTAGGACCTACAGAGCCGCAGCCAGGTACAAACATAGGAGCAGCTGTTACGCCGTATACTACTTCTTTACCATTTAATTCGCTCATTGTTGGCTCGTTTCTGGTTGTGAAGCTGTTTTAGCTGCTGCTTCTTTATCAAGATTTTGACGAGCAGCGGCTTCGTTGTTTACGTTGATGAGCTGCTGATTGAGCTGCTCGAGTTCGCGTTCGATGACATACTTCTGATACTGGAGTTGGCCAGTCTTACCTGCCAATTCATTGTATGCTTGCTTAATCTCATCGAAAGCGCGCGGGATAGGCTGTGCGCTCTGCTTTGCTTTCTTGAGACCTTTAAAAAACTTAGACATTGTTGCTCCTTTGGTTATATTGCAAATGGGTTAAAAATCGCTGTCGGGTATTTAGTGGCTAGGCTCTTGCCTAGCGCTGTGAGGTGCGTAAACGCAATCGGGTACTTAGGTATCAAGGACTTACCGATGCCTTTCTTTCTCCAAGCAGACTTAACATATAGATAATGTACTATCGCGAAGTCACTGCTCATAATACTGTATCCTAGGATAACATCTGGATCTTCTTTAAGACAAGCAATTTTGACTATAGTCCTAGGATTCTTTAAGATTGCTTGGGCTATGCGTTTGTAATTATCCATAAATACTGGCTTAGGGATTAGACTGAACCAAGAATCACCGTAATAAATACCGCGCAGAAACGTAGCTAAAATGAAGTTGGCGTCCTTATCAGTGCCGTCTCGTACTTCGTATAGTCCTTGGAAATCACTCATTGTCGTAAATTACTCCGTACATTTTCTTCATTACGTACTCTAGCTTCTTAATCGTCTTGAACACTGAGTCCCTGTTAACTGTCTTCCTGATCTTGGCCTTCTTTAGAGTAGTCACTATTTCTCTGATGCTAATACCCTCTGCGTGGTATGCCCAGATTGCCTGTTCAAGTTTAGATTCGAAGTTATAGTCATTTAAAAATCTCTCTGCCATAGAGTAGTAAGAAGCCTTGGCCTGCCAGGAGCGTAAAGACTCCTTTAGTGCGAACTTAATGGACCAAGACTTGAGATGGTCTTCATCTGTCTCTATGTCCTCAAAGCCCTTCTTCTTTAATTTAGCGTACCAAACATCCCTAAGTTTTTCGTACTCAGTGCGCGGCTTTCTCGCCATTCTGGTTAGTTGTTTCTTTAGATGCAGTGTCTTCGCTGGGTTTAGCTGCGGCTTGCTGAGCAGCTTGTTTAGACTTAATTTCTTGAAATACTTGTGAAGCAATCTGATTAGCAGCAGACTTTCGCATTCTTACTACGAAGTAATTCTTAGGTAAGGCGCCGTGCCGTGCATCTGCGTGGATTATCATAGAAGCTACTGCAAACGACATAGAATCCCTGTCTGCATAATTGCCCGAGAGTTCGATGATATCATCAGCAAACTTTTCAAATTCTTTAACTCCTACGGGGAGTTTTGAAGGCAGTCTAGAGAGGATTCGTTTTAAGAGAAGCGAGAGTTGTTGTTTCATAATGAGATCTCCTATAGTTACTATATGCTGATTAATAAGCTAATGTCAACACTATTTTGCAAGATTTTTAGTAATACGCGGGATAGCTTCTAATGATACTCCGGCTAATATATTAGTAGTCTCCATGGCATTTTGTAACAAAAGACTAATGTTTTCAGCATCTTGCTCATTACATTCAGCGACTAATTCATCGTGTATCTGACTAACTATTTTACACTCTATGCCTAGGTTCTTACAATCATTATAGAAGCGGATAGCCGCTCTATTGACTAAAGATGCAGCTGTAGACTGAATACGGAAATTACATGCCATATTTAATAGTTTCCTGCCATCGTAAGGTAAATCGCCGTGCGGTAGATTGCCGTATAACTTAGGGATACGCTTAGCTTCAGGTATTCTACGTATGCGTCCGAAATGATTAGTAACGAAGCCTCGTTCTTTCACTAAATCGTGGGCTTCTATCATCATAGTCTTAACGCCAGGGAAACGCTCGAAGTACTTCTCCATGTCTTGAGCAGTATCGTCGATGCTCTTCCCGGTAGTAGGTGCTAGCTGATTAGGAGTAGCTCCATAAGCACTGGCTAAGGCTATTACCTTCGATAGATCACGTAGCTTCTTATACTTAACCCCGAATGCATCTGGAGAGCCGTCCTTCTGAGGAGTACAGTCATACTTATCATATACCTCTTGCCCTACTACTGAATAGAAGTCGCTGTGTCCACTAAATGCATTCATAAGCCTAGGATCTTTACTATAGAATGCGAATGTCCTGGGCTCTAGCTGGCTATAATCAGCTGATACGAATACCTTGCCAGGTCTAGCTACAATACACTCCTTGACTCGCTGATCGTCACGAGGTAGATTCTGCCAGTTAGGGTTACGGCAAGCATACCTGCCCGTCATAGTGCCATGCTGTAGGAAGCTAGGATGTACTACTCCGTACTGTACGCGCTCTTCTATGCCCTCTACATACGTGTTTAACAGTTTCATTTTACGCTGGTATTCTAATAGTCGTTCTATCCACTTATATTTAGGCGCTAGCTTCTTTAACGTAGCCTTATCGCAAGCAATATATCCCCAAGGATCTTTAACCTTCTTAGCTCTTACTGTCTTACCGTTAACCTTGGCTTCTGGCTGATGTACAGCATCTTTAGAATTAGAGCAAATCGCTATAAAGTCTCTCTTAGCAGTAGGTGTATATGGAAGCTTCAATCCTAAGGCCTTGCATACAGTTTTACCGCCTTTGGTAAGTGTACCGAACTCAAGGTTTAGTTGACCAAATAATAGCCATGAGAGCTGCTGGCTAGCTCCTATGTTGAAGGTATTCTTTTTATTAATGCCGGGGTATTTATCTTTGATGTAGGGCGCGATCTCTTGATAGATAAAGTCCTTGGCTTCTAGGCACTCTGCCTCTAGGGTTTTCTTAAGTGCTGTTAGCGCAGTTGTGTCGACTTGAAGGCCTGTAGTATTAAGGTCGTATGTAGGACCTCTAAGCAATGGCATTGACTCTTCATCATAGAAAAACCTATCTAAGCCTTGTTCATAGAGTTCTGGTACTAAATCTGTAAAGAGTTTATAGGTAAGCCATGCGTCTTTAGCACCGTACTTGCCTATTAAATTCGCGTCTGCTTTATAGAGTTCGTACTTATCTTTAGTAAGAGATCCGCCGTTGGCTAGGACTGAGGCTTTCATTTCTTTCTGCTCTTCTGTGCTGTCTTCTCCGTACATAACTGATGCCAGCTCTTTTAGTCCTACTCTGCGGTTCTCATCAAGTAAGTGTGCGAGTATCATCGTATCAGTATGAAGGCTATCTATTAATCTCACCTTGAAGTTAGACTCAGCCATCATACAGTCGAATACACCATTGTGCATAATGAGAGACTTAGTAGCTAATAATTGAATAATATCATGAGTTTGAAGAACTACAGATGTATGCAAAGTATTAAGCTGCCCATTACTCCATTCCTTTAAAACTACATAGTATGCCTTGCCTTCTTCTGCGCATATAGAAAAGCCTATAATCTCATCGCGTTGAGTAAGCCCTGTAGTCTCAGTATCAAATGTAATATACTCAAAGTCTTTAATATAAGCTTTTAACTCTATAAGTCCTTGAACTGTATCAATTACTATTAGTTCTGGCTTCATCGTCTACGCTCTCTTCTACGTGCCGTGACTTATACGGCACTAGATCGGTTTTTCTATCGTGCTTCCTAAGATTAGTGGCTATTCCTAGGTAGAACTTAGCAGCTGTTTCTTCTTCTTGTGTAGTCTCTCGAAGTAACTCAGTGTTGGGATCAAAAAATAGCTGATAGCATACGTCTTCTTGTATCCTATCATAGCCTTGTTTTTTATGTCGGATTTTAGCAAATTTAAACGCCATGATAGTAGGAGCGCCTTGTGCATAGGCACGTTTAAGTGGCTGCCATAAGCATAGACAGTAGTCTACGAATGACTCAAAGAATACCGTACCGAATGCTGCGTCCTTATTAAGCTCTAGGTCTCCGATGCCTGCCTTCTCTCTAGGAGCCTGAGATAGCATTATAAGCATACAGTTGACCTTAACGGCTACTGCCTTCATCTTCTTACAGACGCCTATAAGTCCTTCCATCTCACCATTCTTATCTGATTTGGACAATACGCCAATGTGATCTACTACTGCGGTGCCTACCTTGTGTCCAGTACGTTCTGTAAAGCTTACCAAGTGATCTTGGATGGAGTCCATAGAGAAATGTCTAAAAGTGCCATCTGCTTCATAGTTAGACACAATATGGATCTTGTCGAATAATCGGTCGTTTCCTTGGCATATCGTTTTAATACGCTGTGCTATCTCTTCTGGAGGCTGCTCTAAGCTAAAGAAGAAGTGATGATAGTCTGGATTAGCCTCAGCGAACCATAGGAAGGCGTTAAGAGTTAGGGTAGTCTTACCTACCCCTGAGCCTCCAATGATGCCTATAACCTGTCCTAGGCGAAATCCATGTACTGTGTCATCAATGATCTTATTGCAGGCAAATCTAATACCCTTAACGGTATCATTACCGCGTGATAATATAGCCTTTACAGTGTCGTCTACTTCGCCTGTCTTGAGCTCAAATACCCAGATCTTGTCCACGATGTTCTTGGCGTAGCTATTCCTATGGACGGGTGCTCGCTGCAATGCCTTAGCGCTATTAACCAATACGTTGCAGGCTTCTTCTTTAGAGAAGCCAGAAGCAAACATTAGATGGCCTAATCTAAAGTCGTTCTTACTGCGGTCGTCTGTATTCCCTGCCCACAGCTCTTTGGCTTCTGTACTATCTCTTAGTAGTCTTCCAAATTTAGCAGGTAGCTCTCCAGTAATAGAAGTATCGTCTTGGTTAAGACCGTGAGTCCTATCGTAGTGCTGCTTACAGTACTCTTCATCTGCTATTGTGATGGGAGGCAGGAGCTTGTCGAACTCTTCTGCTGTGTATTGTACGTTATCTGCATAAAGTTCTACGCAATCTACGTATTCATCTTTACGCTTAGTATTGATTGTACCTGGTAAGCGCATTAGCTGGAATATCTGTCCTACTGCTTCATCTGTATTGTATAAACGAATCAGCCTGCGTTGGAAACGAAGATAGCTCATGGCATCTAAATTAGTCACCCGCCAGTAAACATGAATGCCATTGCCTGAGTCTACTATCTTGGTAGGTTGTATACCTGATACGCCTAAGGCTTCTAGGAAAGCTTCTTTGGACTCGTAGGTGTTAGACTTAAGATCAAAATCGCAATAAACCCAATCAAAGATATCAATATGAGTGCCATCAACGCTAACGCCAGGTTTATACTCTTTAGGATGATTAGGAAGATAGTAGACATTATACCCTTCAGCATTAAGGAGACTGATTTCTTCATTAGTGAATTCTCCCTCTAAGACTCTCTTAAGACCCTTTTCATTAACAGCCCATTCTGGTGCTATCAGTCTGCATAAGGTCATATTCTCCCCTAAGATAAGCGTGTAACAATTACTTCCACTACTAACATAGCGATGCTTAACTCTATCATTACTTTTACGAATTCTGCAAGCATTAACATAAAAACCTCTAAAAGGCGAGGGTGCTGGGCGCTACTCCAGCTAACCGGGTCTGTATTACTGCAGACATTTTAAGTCTCGTTCATAACCTGCGCGTGCTAATGGCGCCTACCCTCTATTGATTAAACAGTTTTCGACTTCTTGCCTTTGTTCAATAAGGCTTGTACCTTTGCTTGGCGCTCAGCTGCTGCTAATGCTGCGGCTTGTACTGCGTCTTCATCAGCGCTTACGTCGTCATCGCCATAGCCCTCGCTGTCTGACTCTTCATTGCTTGAGTCATCGCTGTATCCAGTATCTTCAGATGCAGCAGAGACTTCAATGCTATTTTCTTTATCGACTTCGACTTTATAGGTATACATATCGCCATTTGGAGTCGGCTTAGTGCCTGTGCTGGTAATGCGTACCATAGAGCCTTCTGGTGCAGATGCAAGCTTACGGTTCAGATCAGTCGTTCCCCAAATACCGAGGTTACCCTTAGGTGTTTGAAGGAAGTGGATCTTACTTTCGCCGCGCTTATTTTGTACTGTGCGTGAGCCCAGGAAATATCCTTCTGCTTGCTTAGGATACGGTTTACCGTTCTTGTCTTTCTTGCCTAATGCGACTGTTACGTCTGCATCAAGTGAACTTACTTCTTGAAATGCCATTTGTGCTCCTTAGTTAGTTGTACTTAATATTAGTTTGGTTTAAAGCCGTAGTCAAGTCAGCAATCGCGTTCGCTGCAATAATAAATTCATTTAGCAGGATAACTGTTTTATCGTCAATAATGCCATCATGAGCAATATTCTTCTTTACAGATTCTGCTAGATCTGTGGCTGCATCTACATATCGCATTAAGGCTCGTTTTGTAGCGCTATCGTCACTCATATCCACTCCTGTAGGGTAAGTATAGATGCTCTCCCATCCATTTGCTAGATTTTTTATCATCGATATACATATGTGGCTTGGTCATTATAAGATCTACGTAGTCTTCTATTTTAAGAGCCCTCACTACGGCTTCTGCCCAGGCAAAGCCCGAGGCGCTCCATACTACTATGAATGACCCGCGCGCCTTACGATCTTTTAACACCCTAAGATGGCCTTTGTGGACTGGAAGGTAATATTGTTGTCCTGAGTTAGGGTTAGTAATAGAGACGACCTTCTCGCCTTTCTTGGCCTTAACGCTCCACATAACAATCGTGTCATCTACATCTATGAATACGGTAGATTCTTGCTTAATAGTTTTCACTTGTTTCTCTTTATTTGCTTGCGCTTAATGAGAACTAATTCATACGTTGCAGCTTCTTTGCATTTATCGGTATATTCGTTATTGTACTCTAATTTAAAAGCATCTTTAAGGAGCTTAGATGACTCTTTCTTAGACTTTTGTAATTGGCAGCTTCCTACTAACCCTGTTATTACTTTCTTAGAGACCATATCTAAATCGTAAAACCACTGATAGCCAATACTAATCCTGTTTTTCATTTTTTATCCTCAGGCTTATAGCGGTCGTCTTTGAGTGTACCTAGCTCCATCTGTCTGAGTAACATAGAAGCGCAAGCCATTACGCTACCAAGGTGATGCTGTCCATCTACTGGATCTCGCTCTTCTCCATTGAACCAAGCCTCGGCATGGCGTTTCATGGCTGCGATTAGTTGGCTAGCTTTATGACCTTTACAATAATTATATCTGCCGTATTTAGCTTCGCCAACCATAAAAGCCTTTGCGTGCTCTATGGAGGAAATCATCGGTATAAGAGATAAATCTACTTTTTCTTTATCATTTTTTGCTGCACTCATAAGTATACTATACTACCTAGTAGTGCCCGTTTTCAAGGATTTCTTCTTAGTTTTATCTAAAAGATTTTCTTTAGAGCGCATCTCAGCTCCGCAGTCGTGGCATTTATATCTATGGAACTTACCTGCATTGGTATAGGAATATCCATTTTTATAGAAATCAGTGCTACCGCAAGAGCATACTGTGTGTGGCTCATCGTGATAGACGTTGAAGTTAATACTACTATCCCAAGGAATAAGCTTAGTATAAAGCTCTTCTAATGCCAATACGTCGTACTTATTGTACTTCTCCATCTCTTTCCATGCTTCTTTATTACCGCCTAAACACTCTAGCCACATGGAAAAGCCTGGAAACTTAGATGGCTTTAGTTTCTTATACTTAGTACAGAGCTTATCGCTCATGTAGGCGAGTTTATTGCTAGTAAATGCGAAGTGTTTCTTGGCTATAAGCATAGTATCGATATGGCGATATGTAGAAGGAGGCTGGAAGCCGTGGTAAACGAATCTAGCGTTGAGTTTCTTATGGTCGAAGTTCTTGCTGTTCTGCCCGATTACAATGTCAGCTTCATCTAATAGTTTCCAAATCCCTTTAAGGATTTTACTATCGTCGCTGATGACCTTTGCATTGCGCTGGTCCATGTACATAATATTAGAAGCAGGATCTCCAAGCCATTTAGCCGACCAGGATAAGACATGCCAATCTGAGTGTAGCTGGTCTAATCCTACGTTGTTCTCCCAAAGGGACCATACGTAGCCAAGCATAGGAGCAGTTTCTATGTCCACCAGAAGTACTTTAGGACCTTTAAGTTTTTTCATATACATCCAATGGTACATCAAATTTAAGTAAATAGTAAAGGATTTTATTTGCTGATTCGATTGTATGTCTACCTAAGAGAAACTTATTACACCGAAAGCATAGAAGACCGCGTATCTTATTGGTTTTATGATTATGATCTATAGAAAGTTTATTTTTAAATGCAGTACGAGGCTTCTGGCAGATACCACAGACGTCGCCATATTTTGAGATAAGTTCTTCTCGCATCTTATCTATTTGTTTTCTGGTGTATAACTTACTTAAAGCTGGCAAATCTGACTCTCCCCGTTAACCAATTCGACTTGGTACTTATTATCTATCATCGCCTTAACTGTCTCAGAATGCTCTACTAAGAAAACACTGCTATAATCTTGTCCTATAGTCCGTAGCATATACAGTGCTTTTAGCTTCATACTGTCATCTAATCCGTCTAGGGCTTCATCCAGGAAGATCTGATCGAACTTAACTCCATGGTGATTAGCTACTGATTGCATTACCGATAGGCCAAAGCATAACTTTAGGATTTGGCGCTGGCCTTTAGATAACTGTGTAAAGCTGGCTACGTTGCCGTCTTTCTGTATAGTCACGTCAAGTTTGTCTGCATCTTCTACGGAGAAAGAGACCTTAATCTCCGCGTCGAAATGCTTAGATAAAAGGTTATTAGTACTGTCTTCTAATCCTTGGATTGTATTGATAATAGAAGTACTGCGATAGTCAGATACTACGTCTTGGAGTAGCTCTAGATCGTCTAGCTCTAACTTAATGTCTTTGGCTCTGGCTTCTAGCATATCGGTATCGTCTACGTTGTTCTTGATCTCTTTACTAAAATCTTTTACAGAGCCTTGGTATGGATTCTGCTCTGTTTCTAGCTCAGCAAGCCGGGCTAAATGGGGATTAGTCGATGAATCTACGACTTCGTGGGGATGCTCTAATTGTGTACCGCAAGTAGTACACTTCTTAGAGATCGTCTTCTTACGATTAGCCTCAAACTTGTCGTAACAGCTGATAACATATTTCTGTGTCTTATCGTGCTGTATTTGCCAGTCTGAAGCCTTAGTTTTTTCTTGTTCTTGAAGACGTTTAAGCATTGTCAAATTTGAGTCTAACTCTCTTTGGGATTGCTGGACTTCGTTTAATTCAGTGTTTACTGACTTACATTTCTCTATAAGTCTCTCTTTGAGTTTCTTAGCTAATGAAAGGTCTACTAGCTGTTCGCAGATCACTCTGCGATTTTTGGCTGTGGTAGAGAAGAACTGTGCTGTCTGTGAGAACTCATGAAAGTACGCACCTGCTAAGTAGAGGTCGGCATCTATACCTAATAGGCTATTAATAAGCTTCTGGGTATCATTAAGGTCTTTACCCCTTACAGGAGTTTTAGTTATACCGTCTATGTAATATAAGTCATTGTCTTTAGGCTTTGGGCCGCGCTGTCTTCCTATTTGGATATGACCGCTAGGTAGTTCTAAAAAAAGCATTGCATCTATAACTTCATTGCCGGGCCATGATAAGACTTCGTCTACTGCTCCACCTTTGGCTGTCTTGCCGAACAGTACCCATGGAATAACATCGCATAATGTACTTTTACCTGAACCAGTGGCGCCTTGTATAAGGGTAAGACCTTGATCTGAGAAATCAAAGTTTAGTTCCTTATAACTAGCGAAGTTTTCAAGAGAGCATGAGATTATTCTCACCAGGATATGCTCCCATATAGGTATTTATACCCGCCTCTATACCACGGTCTTTTTATTGTGGTTGGTAACGCTACTACGTAGCCCGCTGTCTCTAATAAGAATTTAAACTTCTTATCTATAGAATTATGATAAGGGCCAATAGAAAGGTTAGTGAATCCATTATTGGCCTGCTCTTCTATATCTTTCATTAGCTGTTGCTGCGCTTTTATTCTAGCTGCACCGGCTGTCATTATTCGCATAAACCCTTCCAAGTATCTTTAAGCCTAACCTTACGCTCATCTGAGGTATTAGTCAAGGAGTCTATGAGAGAGTCTAAGAGAGGTCCTTGTGTTAATCCTGCTGATTTATGGGTATTTATGGATGTATCTGTGGGTATAAGATCTAGTTTAAAGACTTCTATATCAAGGATCTCACTTACCATCTTTCTAGTAATTTTATACAGATCTTCTTTACTGCCTTTTATTTTTACCCATAATGCGTCTTTGTCGTGAGAAAACTCAATATAATGTAAATTACCATTAATGAAATCCTGAGCTAATACTTCGTATATTACGTGCTTCCTAAGATTAGTAGGTACGAACTCTAGTGTACCATCATCCATAAGGATATGATAGCCCTTTGTAGGATCATTAGCCTCCCCAAAGCCTAAGCTATAAGGATTGCCAATGTAACTCCATAGTCCTACGGCTCCTTTTCTAGGACGTCCTGTCTTAATGTCCTGCCGGGTATGATAATGACCTGAGATAACCCTGAAGTCCTGTACGTCTTCTGGATTGATGGCTGACTTATCTTGGATGTAATCGCCTGAATTGCTGCTAGTCAGTCCTTGATGCATGATTACTATAGAACCTACTAGTACCGTCTTTAAGTACTCGCGGAGTTCATTTGCATCATGATAATAAGGTACTAAATAAGTCTTAGTATGTTTACTTTCTAGGTATATCGTGCTGGGCATATCTATGATATTAGCATATGCACTCAAAAAGTTCAGTGAGTGCGCAGGAGCCTTCTCGTTAAGTCTATCATGATTACCCACTAGGATATATGGAGGAAAGATACATTGCTTAAAAGTCTCTATCATGGCGTTTACACACTCGCCGCGTAGATTAGCCTTGGTATCATGAAGATCACCTGCAACGATAAGAGGTACTTTTAGGAGATTAGCCTTATCAATAGCCATGCGAACAGCTGCATCTGCTAACTTAATCGTATGTACGTTATAGTGTACATCTGAAATAAGTACGGCGATTGGCTTACTCATGACCAGCCAATACAATGCCGTCCTTAGTAATATCTAGCTCAATAATTTTAGGTCCTGGGTTAGACTTATCAAGATGATTCTTAAATAATCGCCATTGGACTTTAGCGCCTATACGGACTTTTTCGCCTTTGACCGTCTTTTCGAGCCATTGCTTCCGCGATGTTTGATAGGTGAGACAAGAGAAAAAATTGACTGCCTTGCCTCCGGCGTTAGTCTTGCCAGGAGAACCAATATTATCATAGGTGTAATTAACCATAAGTACAGCAACGTCATTCTCGTCTCTCTTTGCGATTAGTTTATTAAGTCCTAGTCGATTTATTTGGCCTTTCCCGCCTGGTTTTTGACTCGCCGTGGTGAGGTCGATTTCTGTATCTCGTTTGGATACAACGTTACCCAGAGAATCAAAAACGACAAGAAGCCGACCTTTTGGGTAGTCTTTAAAGAAGGAATCCCAAAGGGCGAACATAGCTTCAAAAGCTCGCTCAGCAATACTTTCTTGCACAAGCATGACCTGGCTCGCATCAACTCCCCAGGCGTTAAGGTCTTGCGTCGTTGTCTTTCCCTCGGTCTCGACATATAATACCGCTACTTCCTGCTCCTGGGCTGCTTTCATAGCCGCAATTGCACACGAGGTTTTACCGGAGTCTGAGTCCCCGGCTATCATTACGATCTTACCAAATGGAATGCCTTTAGTGTTAGTCCCTTTTTGCCACCACTCGGGCATAATTAGGAAGTCACTATCTTCTAATCCACGGAGCTTACTACCTAAGCCGATATTGTTCATCTTGCTAGGAGTCTTGTCATAGAGCTTCTGGGCGCTCTCTACTACTTTATTCAGGTTGTATTTAGCCATCTTTATCTTCCTTATGATTCAATAAGTCTACCATCTTAAATCTTGCTTCGCAATTCTGTCTATGAGCAATTTCTTTTCTTTGGACTTGCCCATATTCTGGAGATTCAACTAAAACATATTCGTAATCAGCGCAGGTACATAAAGCGCCTGCATCATAGAGTTTAAAGATTGCTTCTAGCCTAGCTGATCTGTTCAATCGAACTTTCCTTTAGCAATACCACGAAAATGTACGTGGGCTTCTTTAAAGATATTATAGTAGCGCTCTAAATCGTCATGATTGACTTCTGCCTCATCTAATGAATTTTGTTCGCCTTGAACGATATCATTTTGATTAACAATAGCCTCTAGCATTACATCAGATGGCTTCTTAGGATCTTTAGTAGCTGCTTCCATATAAATGGCTGCACGGATGGCTTTTACGCCTGTTTTCTTCATCCTACTATCAAGATCAGTCTTTCTTAGTTGTTCTGATGCTTGCATCATGGCGTATAAGAATTTACCGGCGAGCTTCTCCGCATCGTCGGCAGTAACTCCTACTTTAAAAGAATCTTGGATCTCAGCTTCTAGCTCTTCACAGAGTTGTTGGAAGTTCATTTTGTCTCCTCAGTTTTAGGTTCTACTGGAGGCGCCTTAACGCCTCGAAGTAATTTAATCTGCTCGCGGCGGAGTTGTTTTTTAGCCATGATCTTGCGCTGTCGCTCTTCATTAGTCTTAACGCGGCCCATTATGATACCTTCTTGTATTCAGCATAACTTACAAGCGAGAGGCTAACAGCGCCTAACACAACAGTCACTGAAACTGGTAACAAAAACATAGAGAGAACTGTTGCGGCTCCGACCACTAATCCTAAATATCCTGGTACTGCTACTTTCATAAATCACCTACTTTTTTAATTTGTATCTCATATATTTCTACTTGATCTAAGTCTCCACCTGATGGTACGAGTGTTAAATCTTCTTCATGATGAAGTTTAGCATCAAGAATAGCATCTTCTACACTATCGAATTTTTCAAAACCGCCTTCTTCGAAGGCCATTTCTAATAAATCAGTTCCTTTATAGGCCCATGTGAATACTTTCATAAATCCTCCTAAAAGTTAATACCTACTGACAGTCCCAGAATACCATTAGTCAGACCGAAAAGTCCAAGGGTTACTGGACCTATGAACTCTTTTGAGACAGAAACTCCGTAAAGTGGGAGAATCCCACCATGAGAGAAGTCATTAGCGACTAATCCTGAGACATTAATAGTAGGTGATTTGAGTACTACCTGGGTTTTAGTATCGGTCTCTACCTTTTGGGTATGGTCTGTAGTGGTTATAGTAGTATCAGTGCCTCCGCCAGGAAGCTGGACTGTATGAGTAACAGTTACTACGTCTGTTTTTACTACTTCTTTCTCTACTTCTACAGTCTTTGTCTGAATGGTAGGAAAATAATACTTAGTCAATCCTACGGCTAACGCTGCTGATACAATGCAGGCGATAATAGTGTTTCTCATTCAGCATCCTCATCTACGATAGCTACATGACCATCAAAGCTATAGCTACAAGCCCTTAAGAAGTCCTCGAATGACGCTAGGACTTCAGGTAAAGTAAGCTCTTCTTCTAACTCAAATACGATATTTGTAATGCTGTGCTTATTATTAGGGTCTTTAGTCTTAATAAACTTAATCATATAATCTCCTCGATTAATCCATACTCTAAGCAATCGCCTGGCGTCATGTACGTCTCAGCCCTATGCAAAGTCGTCCACATTTCGCTGATCTCAGTAGATCGTTCTGCCAGTAACTCACACCACTGGTCTTCTAGTCTACGAAAATGGGCTACCTGCTTTTCGACCTGGTGGACTTCCTTCTCCTCAACGCCTAAAACTGAGTCTTCATGGACCATAACCCATGAGTTTTTAGTCAAAATCCTATAATCTCCTGCAGCCAGGATCAGTACAGCAGCAGACGCTACGAGTCCGCTACCAGTAATTCTAATGTCAAGACGACTATTCCTAATCCTGTCATGAAAGGCAATAGCATCATAAGCACTTCCTCCATCAGATACAAGTTCGACGTCAATATAATCTTTGTAATTCGCAGATAATTTATTCTCGAGCTCAGCAAGCTCTGTAGAGAACTTAGAGTAGCTCTCTGTGTCGATATCACCATGAATGTAAAGCCTATGTCCCATTCTACTACTCCAAGTAAAGATGCCCTGGGCTAGGCTATAAGGGAGGGGGATAGTAGCCCAGGGCTTATGAAGTTACATGCTGTAAAGACAGATTATAGTAAGCCATAACGTTAGTCAAGATAAATTATAAATAACTTTCTCTAGTTCGCTGGGGTGATATAAAGAGATTTCTCTGATAGCTAATGCGAAGTTCTCATAACCCCTGATGTTTACATAAACTATAGTATGTCGCGTAGGAGTGGCAAATAAGCGGACCCTACTAATCTTTGCTAGATCTCCTTTTAATACGCCAAAACACTCAGTCAAATAATCAGGGTAGGTAATTTCTATGTAATCACCTACTTTAAAGTCCATAGATTACTTTCTCTAACAAAGTAAGGCTATCTAAGTCAATCTTACTGAAGTGCTTTGCTTGCCAGCCATTACAATGGCCAGTCTTTAAACAGATAGTATATATAGTATCGTCTGCATAATAAAGCCACACCTCATAAAGTCCATTGGCTATATACCCTGCCGCTGCAGTATGGTCAGCGCCATAAGGACTTTTATCTAGGATAACAATATCTCCGGGTTTAAAGGGCATAAGGCATAATACCAAAGATTTAATAATAAGTAAAGTTTTTGGGTACAGCCTAGGCTATATATGTTAGTATATATGCTATTGCGTAGGCACTATATTTGCTTGATTTTAAAAAACGATAAAAAAATGCTAAA
>Ga0265319_1001199_pt1 | contig 15993 bp, 10 predicted proteins | sample 4824metaG_FD_192443 | JGI IMG/M metagenome (GOLD analysis project Ga0265319, IMG submission 192443) | Rhizosphere microbial communities from Carex aquatilis grown in University of Washington, Seatle, WA, United States - 4-8-24 metaG | ecosystem: Host-associated > Plants > Roots > Rhizosphere >...
GGCGTTTAGGCCACCGCTTCGAGCGTGCCCGTGCTGTCGCCTAAGCGCTCAGTGGCGACGCCCATGCGGTTGAGCAGCGACACATACAGGTTCGTCATCGGCACCGTGTCGAATTGCAGGTGGCGCCCCGGCGTCAGCGTGCCCGCGCCGCGCCCGGCCAGAATCGTCGGCAGGTCGTCGTGCGAGTGCGCGTTGCCGTCGCTGATGCCCGCGCCATACACAATCATCGAATTGTCGAGCAGGTTGCCGTCGCCTTCCTTGACCGATTTCAATTTCTCGAGGAAATACGCCAGTTGCTTGACGTGCCAGTTGTCGATGATCGCCAGGCGTGCCAGCGCATCCGGCTGGTTGCGATGGTGCGAAATATGGTGGTGCCCCTGCGACACATTGATGAACGGATACGGGCGGTTGCCGCCATCGTGCGACACCAGGAAGGTCGAGACGCGCGTCGTGTCCGTCTGGAACGACAGCGTCATCAAGTCGAACATCAGCTTCATGTGGCGCTCGAACGTGTAGTCGTCGTTCATGTTGCCCATCGCGCCCTCGGGCACCGCCGGCGGCGCCTCGCCATTCATCTGGATGCGGCGCTCGACATCGCGAATGGACGTGAAATATTCATCCAGCTTGCGCTGGTCCGTCTTGCCCAGCTTGCCCTGCAGGCTCTTGGCCTGGTCCGACACCAGATCCAGCACGCTCTGGTCGTAGTGGTCGCGCTTGGCCTGCGCCGCGAGCGCTTCCGCCGTCGTCCCGCCGCCAAACAGCCGCTGGAACGCCAGCTTCGGTTCAATTTCCGGATTCATCGGCTGCGTCTCGGAGCGCCACGAAATATTAAACTGATACGCGCAACTGTAGCCCGAATCGCACGAACCCGCTTCCTGGCCGCGGTCGCAGCTCAGCTCGAGCGAGGGCAGGCGCGTCTTGTCGCCGAGCTTGTTCGCCACCACTTGATCCACGGAAATGCCCGCGTGAATGTCCGACGCCGACTTCTTCGGATGGCAGCCCGTCAAATACGTCGCCGAGGCGCGCGCGTGGTCGCCGCCGCCGTCCCCCAGGCCGAACGCGTTTTTATGCGTCAAACCGGTCAGCACGGAAATATCGGCCTGGTGCGGTGCCAGCGGCGCCAGCGTGGGCGAAAGTTCATAGTCCGCGCCAAACTTCTCCGGCGTCCACTTCGACATGTTAATGCCGTTCGGCACGTAAATAAAGGCCACGCGCTTCGGAAACTCCTTGGCTGCGGCACCCCCGAGACTCGCGCCCATCAATTTGCTGCCGGGCAGCATCGCCTCCAGCATCGGCAAGGCCACCACCGTGCCCATGCCGCGAAGAAATGTCCGTCGGGGTATTTGCCAGTTTTTGCTCATGGGAGGAAACAGTTGGGGGGAATTGGCCGATTAATAATGTAGGGGGAAAGGGGGTGCGTCTCAAGGCTAATTTGGCGGGTGCCCGTCACGGCGTGGGCGCATGGTCGCCCTCGCCCCGGCACTCTTGGAAGGGCAGACTATTCACCACATCGAACACCAGCGTCGAAAACTTGTATTGGTGCTTCGACAAATCATCCGCAATTTTCTGGATCGAATCGCGGTCATAGTATTCCGTCCCGCGCCCCAGCGCGTAGGTCAGCATTTTTTCCGTGAGGCAGCGCACAAAAAAGTCGCGCTTGCTCGTCGCCAAAATATTGGCCAGCTCCGCCGCGCCTTTGAAGGACTCCCCGCTCACCAACTGCCCCGAGGGGTCGATGGGGAAGGCTTGGGGGCCGGTCGGGGCCGCCGCCGTTTCTGCGGGCTTGGCCGCCGCCGCCGGGGCATTCGCCGCATCCGCGGGTGCCGCCACCGCGTCATCCGCCGCGTTTTGGATATTCGGATCCTCCGCCGGCGCCTTCACCACCAATTGCTCCGCGTCGCGCCAGCGCCCAATGCCGTCAAAATTTTCCAGACCGAATCCAATCGGGTCCATGCGCGCATGGCAGGACGCGCACACCGGATCCGCGCGATGCTCTTCCATCTGATGGCGCAACGTGCCCGACACCGGCTGGCCGTCGTTCTTCAATTCCGGCACCACGGGTGGCGGCGGTGGTGGGGGCGAGCCGAGCAACTCCTCGAGCACCCATTTCCCGCGCTTCACCGGCGAGGTGCGCGTCGGGTTCGACGTCAGCGTCAACACGCTCGCCTGCGTGAAGACCCCGCGCCGCGGCGTCCCCTTTAGCGACACGCGCTGGAAATCCTCGCCCGCGACATTCGGCAGGCCGTAAAGTTTCGCCAGCGGCTCGTTCACAAAGGTGTAATCGCCATTCAGGAAGTCCACCACGCTGCGGTCCTCGTGCATGATCGAGCCGAAGAACAACTCCGTCTCCTTCACCATCGCGCGCCGCAGGTTTTCGTCGAACGCCGGATACGTGTCATGGTCCGGCGCGACAAATTTCAAATTGCGGGTCTCCAGCCACTGGCCGGAAAAATTCTCCACGAACGCCTGCGCCTTCGGCGACGCCATCATGCGCTTCACCTGCGCGGCGAGGTTCTTCCGCAATTGGTTGTGCTCGGCCAGACCCAGCAGTTCCTCGTCCGGCGTGCTGCTCCACAGGAAATACGACAGGCGCGACGCCAGTGCAAATTCATCCACCGGATGCACCGACTCCGGATTGTTCGGGTCGGGTTGAATCTCCCCGCGAAACAGGAAAAACGGCGACACCAGCACGGCCTTCAACGGCTGCTTCACGCTCGCATTAAACGCCAGGCCGTCATTTTGCGCCGCCGTGTAGAGTGTCATCAGCTTGTCCACCTCCGCCGGCTGCACCGGGCGGCGCCACGCCTTGTAGGCGAAGTCCGCCACAATCTTGCGCGCCGCGGCAGCCTGCGCCTCCGGCGTGGCCTGCGCCTGCACCTTGGTCGCATCGAACAATTTTTTAATCGGCTCCGGCATCGCGGGCAGCGCCTGCGGCTCGCTCAGGCCGACCACTTCGAGATGGTTCACCACCAGCGCGCGCTGGCGCAAATTCGGATCGGGGCAGGTCGGGTCGGCCAATTCATTCACAAACGCCGCCGAGTAACGGTGCTCGCCCGCGGGCAGCTTGATGGGAAATTCATAAATCTGCGGTTGCGCCTCCAGCAGCAGCGTGGAAAACACCTGCTGGCCCGCTGTCGGGATGCGCGTCGACGGCGCATAGACGTCAAAACTCTGCACCACTTTGCCATCGATGCGGAATTCCATCTTCGCAAAATCCGTGCCCGCCTGCGCCGCGTAAGCCTCCGCGCGCAAAATATAGTCGCCGTCCTTCGGCACATTAATCTTCGCGGCCACCTCGCCATTATGCTCCAGCACGCGTTCGCCGCGCGTGTTGAACTTCCCCTCGCCCACGATGTCGAGCTGCTTCGCCGGATACAGCACGCACAAATTCGGCGACGGCCCCTGCAACTCCACCCACTTCACCATGATCGTACCGGTTTGCCCGAGGCCGAGGCGCCCGTTCTTCATCTGCAATTCATACGCGCCGCCGCGCAAGTGGTGGTTCGACACGGAAATGCGGTGCTTGCCCGGTGGGATGCTCATCTGCGCCTCGTACACGCCCGGATTCGCGATGTCCGTCGCCGCGATGGGCCAGATGTGCGTGATGTCGTCGTCAATCATGCACGTCAAATAAATCGGCTTCGCCGGCGCCGCGCCGCGCACCTTGTTATAGGCCTGCACCCGCACCGTGTATTCCCCGCCGTTGACCGGAATCGTCATCGCCACCTCGTCCTCCTCCAGCGAGGACAGCGGCATCCACCCATCCCCGCTGTCGCCATCCGCGTTGAACCCAAACTCCATCAAGTTCGCCTGAAAATGCCTCGTCTCGCTCGGAATCGTGTCCGTGGCAATCGCCTCGTCGAGAATCTTGTTCGCCGCCGCCAGGTAATTCTGCAGCAACGTCGGCGACAGCGACAGCACGTCCGACACATTGTCGAACCCGTAGCCCGAATTATCCGCCGGAAAATCATCCGCCGGCTGGAAATTCACGCCCACCAAATCCCGGATCGTGTTGTTATACTCGCTCCGGTTCAGGCGGTGAATCGTCACCCGACCCGGGTCCGGCTTCGACGGATCGTAATTATACAACGTGCCCTCAATCCAGTCCCCCAACTGCTCGCGCTCCGCCGTGTCGGGGAACAGCTTCGCGTCGCTCGGCGGCATCTCCTGCGTCGTCACGTGGTGCAGCACTGTCTCCCACAACTGACGGTCTTTGAGGACATCCGCCGCCGTCTTGAACTTGTCCAGCGTCACGTCGCCCTTGGATTCGCCATTGCCGTGGCACTTGAAACAATACTTCTCCAAAATCGGATGCGCGTTCTTCAGGAACAACGCCGTCTTCGCGTCCACCGCCCCCGCAGCCGGCTTGTCCACTGCCGGCGTCGCCACCGTCGCGGCCCACGCCGCCACGCTCACGCCCAACACCAACGGCGTCATCAACAGGACACGCCGGGTCTGCCGGCTCAAGGAATGCTTGCGGTCAAACATACAGGGGAAAATAGAGGGGTAAGGTAATATAAATAATCCCCGCCCACCCCCCGTCAAGCCCAGACACGGCCCAAGCGCGTCTCGTGAAGACAAACAACGCCCCCGCGCACACCTCTGCGCCAAGAGGACATTAGCGAGGCAGGGTTGCCGGGTGGAAAAGTAGCCGCCGCATCAGCTCGCGGTCCACCCGACAACCGGTCCGAGCGACAAAATTCCCCGCCCCCATTACACAATCCCCAACAATTCAGCGGTAGACGGTTTTATCGCATACAAGTGCACAGGCGTATCTCAAATTCATTGGAAAAAGTCAGCGGATTGGCGGATGCAAACCAATCCTGGCATAGTCAAATGCTGGTAAGCACCTCGCGGGCTTTAAAAAATAGCCCCCTCCAGCGGACCGTCGGCAAGCGCCCAAACTTTTGCATGAAATATAATCCGCGCCACCTTGCTTTTATCGCTTGCGACGGCCCCGAGCAAATCTAACTGCAAACTATAAGTCTTATCTTTATCCGTGTCTGATCAATGAAGCGTTACTTCAATATAGGTAAGAACAATGCGTATGCACATCATGAAGATTGCGATGACATCCCAAAAAAAATGCTGTCCGTGAGGGTGCCAATAAATGAATTTTCTTAGGGCACCCAAGATGCCGGCACTGTCTTGTGCCAAGTTTGATCCTGGCATGGACGAGGGCGGATCCGTGCTTGCCTGTGAGGCGTCATTTTGCCGCTCCCCGCCATTTCCAAATGCATGGCCAGAACTCGGCGGTGATAGATCCCGTGTCGGCCACTTCGGTCTGCTGCCAGGCGGCTTTTGCCGCTGGCTCAAATCGATTTTTGGAGGTCCTTTCGCTGTGGATCTCCGAATTTTCTCTGGTGATTTGTGGCCGGTTGGCAATGATTCGCGATGCCGTTGCCGCCGGCCACCACCAAGCGGCGGTCCGGAAGAGTTTGGGGAGTTTTGGCGCTTTTTCATGGGGGGGGGTATTGGCTAAAAGCGGTCCTCGTCTGATAGAATCAAACTTTCCAATAAACAAACGGGTTAGGGGGTTGAGCCATCGGGCGAGATTGTTACTCTGCCATCGTTTCTCCACCAACCTCCCGCCTGCCTCAATCAGGCATGCGTTGTTTAAGGGAGAAACCTTCTGGGGATACTTTACCATCGGCTTTGGGGGGATTGTTTCTGAATAATCGCACTACAATGGTTTAATTCTAGGGGAATATTTTACTTTTGCAACCAAGGTTGTTTTGATGACATGGAGGATATTGTATGGATTGACAGCATGGAAATAATTGATTCATTAATTGATTGCATGGATAAAATTGACCCTATTCCACTTACGGGCTTATTAGCGAAAGGGGTTGGAACGCGCAGGTGTTTCTTTCTTAGCAAGCGACCTTCTAAACGCAGGAATCCCCTCGTTTTGGTCATGGGCGGCCGTGAGCACTGCAAAGGCGAATATTCTGTATCTCGGCAAGCCTTTCCCTATTTCTGTCTTGAATTTGTGGCGGGCGGCGAAGGTCAGGCCATTTTGAACGGCAAGGTTCATCGATTGTCACGGGGCATAATGTTCTCATATGCACCCAATACCAACCACAAAATTACAACGGATCCACAATTTCTGCTGACGAAATATTTTTTGTCGTTCGAAGGAATAAATGCCGCAGACTATCTTGACCGTGCTGGCCTGCCCCCTGGTCAATCGTATGACATGGGGCAACATTATGCTTGGATCAGGATTTTTGAGGAAATTGTGCAAGCTGGCCAACGTGTCGATGCGTTGGGCGACCGTTTGTGCGCACTTTTATTCGAGGTGTTGTTTCTAAAATTGGAGCAAGTCGCGTGGCAGAGGCAACATCCGCATGATAAAACATATTCCACTTATAGTGAAATAAGAAAATATATTGATGAAAATTTCAAAAGGCTGATGAGTCTCAAAGAAATTGCCAGTGAGCTTGATACAACTCCCGCACAGATTTGCCGCTTGTTTAAGAAATATTCAGAAAGCGTATCCCCTCATCAATATCTAATCCGTCGAAAAATGAATTTGGCCGCCGATTTGTTGGTGACCAGCGGCAAGCCTATTCATGTCATTGCCCACACGGTTGGCTTTAAAGACGCACTACATTTTTCGCGTGTGTTCAGGGTCGAGCATGGACGGAGTCCGACAGATTTTATTGATAAACGTCACTCACATTCGTAGAGAACCGCCCAGCTAACTTCGCCCAAGCCTTGCAAACCCGCGCCAGTTCCGGACTCTGCGGGCACTTTTGAACTGCGCCTCCCGCAGGTGTCTCGTTCTTTTGACTTTCGCAAGTGCCCTCTTTTGAGGGACTTAAAATGGTCGGGCTGGAGAGATTCGAACTCTCGACCTCTTGCACCCCATGCAAGCGCGCTACCAGGCTACGCTACAGCCCGAATCTAATCCCATCCTACCGGGGAACGGTCATGTTTGCACACCCTCCGCGCCAGGGCAAGGACAAAAGGTTGCCCCGCCAAAACTCAGCGCCTTTACGGATCCAACCCCCGCCACTACGCACCCCAACTCCGCCCGCCCTCCCATTGCCCCCCACCGCCCCGATTCTGCGCTTGCGTTCCCGCACCCCGCCTATACTGTCCACCCTTTTCCCCTCATGCGGGTGCCGATGGCCGCATGTGGATCCCACCCAACCCCCATCGGCATTCAACCACTCCACCACCACCCAGATCCTAGGTTCTGGTCATCTTGCGCGCCCACCGCACTCCGCGGCCGGCGATTCCGCCCGATGACCGGGATACGGAGCCAGCCCTCAAAATGAACATCTCCCTCAAAGACCTCCTCGACGCCGGCGTCCACTTCGGCCACCAAAAACGCCGCTGGAACCCCAAATCCAAACCCTACATCTTCGACCACCGCCAGGGGGTCTCCATCATCGACCTCGAAAAAACGCACCGCCTCCTCGAGGCCGCCGCGCGCTATGTCGAGGAAACCGTCGCCGCCGGCGGCGACATCCTCATCATCGGCACCAAAAAGCAGGCCCAGGAAATCGTGCGCGAAATGGCCACCGCCACCAATATGCCCTTCTGCGTCAGCCGCTGGATGGGCGGCACGCTCACCAATTACGCCACCGTCAAAAACAGCCTCGAAAAATACCGCCGCTTCCTGCGCATGGAAACCGACGGCCAGCTCGACAAGCTGCCCAAGAAGGAAGCCTCCGCCATCCGCCGCGAAATGGCCCGCATGCACCGCAATTTCGAAGGCATGCTGCAAATGACGACGCTCCCGACCGCCATGTTTGTCATCGACACCAAGAACGAGTATATCGCCGTCGCCGAAGGCAACCGCATCGGCACGCCCATCGTCGCCCTGGTCGACACGAATTCCGATCCGACCCTCACCCAGTATCCCATCCCCGGCAATGACGACGCGGTCAAATCCATCCGCCTCATCGCCGACGTCATTCTAGAAGCCATCCAGAACGGCCTCGCCCGCCGCGAAGTCAAGACCGCCCAGCGCGGCATGACCCCCATCGTCCGCCCCGAATTCCAGGAAGTGCAGCCCGAGGTCACCATCGCCGCCGACATCGTCGTCGGCGAAGACGAGGAAGAACCCGCCGGCGCCGCCCCGCGCCCTTTCGTCCGCCGCGCCAAACGCGTCACCAGCGACAAGCCCGCCGACAAACCCGAATAACCCCCCTCTCTCTCCCGAACTTCTCCTCTCATGGCCGACATCTCCGCCACCATGGTCAATGAACTCCGCGCCAAAACCGGCGTGGGCCTCATGGATTGCAAACGCGCCCTCGTCGAAAACCAAGGCGACCAGACCGCCGCCGCCGAATGGCTGCGCAAGAAAGGCATCGCCTCCGCCGTCAAAAAGGCCGACCGCGCCGCCAAAGAGGGCATCATCACCTCCTACATCCACCTCGGGGGCAAGGTCGGCGTCCTCATCGAAGTGAATTGCGAGACGGACTTCGTCGCCAAAACCGACGAGTTCCAAAACCTCGCCAAAGACCTCTGCATGCAAATCGCCGCGGCCAGCCCGCTCTTCGTCGGCCGCGAGCAAGCCCCGGTGGAACTGCTCGAGAAGGAAAAGGAAATTGCCGCCGCCCAAGTCGTCGGCAAGCCCGCCCCCGCCGTCGAGAAAATCGTCCAGGGCAAAATCGACAAATGGTATGGCACCGTCTGCCTGCTCGAACAACCCTTCGTGCGCGACCAGAACAAAACCGTCAAGGACCACATCGCCGAAGCCATCGCCCGCACCGGCGAAAACATCGTCGTCCGCCGCTTCGTCCGCTACGCGATTGGGGATTAACCCAGTCCGGCACCGCCGGACGGGAGTTACCCCGAGCGCAAGCGAGGGGGCTGAGCAGAAATATGCTATTGGGCCCACTAGAGCATTGTCGATTTTCATGGACGGATTTGTCTGGTTCTGAGCACCCCCGCAGGGGGTGTTAGAAATTAGCCGGGGGTCGTAGCAAAGCGAAGACCCCCGGAATTCATGAAATTCTTGTTGCACCCCAGAGGGGTGCCAGAATTGCAGCAAGCAGCACGACGACATTCTGGCACCCTCTCCGGGGTGCGAAATTTATGCCATCGGGACCGGGGGTCTGCGACCCCCGGCTAATTTCTGGCACGCCTTCGGCGTGCAATTCGACTGCGTCCCTGCGTCACTCAAAACCGAAATTACTCTAGGGTCGGACAGTTGGGAATTACGCGCCGATTCTGCATTTTGCCGCTGACCTTGGGCAAATTCATTTGACACTGGCCGGCGGCGGCGCAGCCCGCGCCACCACCACATGCCCGCGCTCGATTTCCTGACGGTGTTCGGGCGGGAGGCGCGCCCAATCGCGCACGTCCACGAGAATCGGCAAATCACTCTCATTCAACGCCTCGCGCAGACCGGCCAACCTCGGGTGCGGCACGTCCAACCCCGCCGGGTTGCGCAGCACGAGGTCGAGGTCCGAGCCTTCATGCGCGCCGCCGGACACTCGACTGCCATAGGCCCAGACCTCCGCGTCGGGAGCCTGCTGCGCGATCACGTCGAGCAGCCGGCGCAACTGGGCGGGCGGCAGATCAAGCGTTGCCATGGCCAAATTTTTCCCGCAGGGCGGTTTCGACGCGGCGCGCGTCGGCGATAAAATCCGGCAACAGCGCCAGTGTCTCCTCGGCGAAACTTTCGCCATAGTCGTGCGCGGTGTCGTTGCGATTGTCGCGGTAGGCAAACCACCGCTCGACCGCGGATGTTTCAAGTAAGCCATGCTTCGCGGCGTGGCGGAGCACATCCTTGTACGTCAACTCATCCACCGCGCGCGGCGTGCCCGTGTAGGTTTTGAGGCCTTTGCGCAACAGCTTGCCGGCGGTTTCCAGCGTCAGCTCAAAGCCCTTCACCGTGGCGTTGCGAAAAATCTCGCGCTCAATGCTGTCCACCGGTGCCCGGCGCAACTCCGCGAGAGACCGCTCCAGCGTCAGTATGCAGCGATCCAGATGCTTGGTGCTGAGGTGCATGGCGATTCGAAGCTGGGGGCAGTTTACACCAATAAACCGGCGGGGGGATAGCTTTTTCCCGCGCCCTCTCTGCCCGCCCGCGAATGGCCGCGGCTTGGCTTATACATCCGCCAGCCGCCCGGAGGAATCGCCGAAACGCTCGACGCTCGGCACGCCCATCCGGTCAATCAGGCTGAGGTAGAGATTAGCAATCGGCTGCGAGCCGTATTCGTTATACCGCCCGGGCGTGAGCGTGCCGCCGCCCGCGCCGGCCAAAATAATCGGCAGGTTTTCGTGGTTGTGGCGGTTCCCATCGGCGATGCCCGTGCCATACATGATCATCGAATTGTGCAGCAGCGAATTGCCGTCCACATCCTTCGTCGCCTCCATCTTCTCCAGGAAATACGCGAACTGCGCGACATACCAATTTTCAATGATGCACGTCTTCGCAATCAAATCCGCGTCGTTGTGATGGTGCGTGCAAAAATGGTGGCCGTCCGGCACGCCGATGTCCGCGAAGTCGCGGTTGTTGCCGTCGCCCGCAAACATGAACGTCGCCACGCGCGTGTTGTCCGTCAAAAACGCCAGATGCAGCATGTCCAAATTCAGCCGCACGTAATCCTGAAACTTCACCGGAATCCCCTCCGGCGCGCTCATCCCCGGGTCGGGATGTTTGTCTGGCGAACTTTCCGCGCGCTGGATGCGTTGCTCAATCTCCCGCACGCTCGTCAGGTATTCGTCGAGCTTTTCCCGGTCGCGTGCCGAAAGATTGCGGCTGACGCTGCCCGTTTCGCTGGCCACAAAATCGAGCACCGAACTTTGCTGCGCCTTGCGCAAGAGCAGACTCTGCTGCCGCTCGGCCGCCGTCCCGCCGGTGCCATAGAGCCGCTCGAACAGCAGGCGCGGATTATTCTCCGGCGCCAGCGGCGACGTGGGCGAACTCCATGAAACATTTTTCTGGTAAACGCACGCGTAGCCCGTGTCGCAGCCGCCCGCGTTTTGCACGATGTCGCACGACATTTGCAGCGACGGAAACGGCGTCCAATGCCCGAGTTGCTGCGCCGCCACCTGGTCGATGGAAATCCCCGCGCGAAAATCCGTGCCCTCGGTTTTCTTGCAGCGCACCGCCGTCAAAATCGTGCCGCCGCCGCGCCCATGGTCGCCCGAGCCATCCGGCCCGGGATTCGCGGCCTCGTCGTTCAACCCCGCGAGCACCTGGATTTTGTCCTTCACCTTCGCCAACGGTTTCATCGTGTCATTCAACTCAAAGTCGCGGCCCTTGCCCGTCGGGAACCACTTGTCCGGCACGCACCCATTCGCAAAAGTCATAAACGCCATGCGCAAAGGCGCGCCGGTGGCCGTCGTCGCGCCCGCTGCGCCCAAGGCCCCGCTCGTGGCAGTCGTGGCACCGAGTAACCCTCGCGGCAGCAGCGACTCCATGGCCGGGAGCGCCAGGCACACGCCCAAGCCGCGCAAAAACCGGCGGCGTTCCAGGCTGTGCTGCCGGGCGGCGGAAAAATTTCGGGGAAGGCGCGGGTTATTCATGGGCGGGGGTGTTTTGGGAAAAAATTGGCGCGGGCTGCGCCGGGCCGGGGTCGGCCACCAAACGCTCCTCTTGAAAGGCGGCGGATTCTATCACACCCTGCAACAGCGCGGAGAATCGCCCGCCGTTATTGTCCATTTGGTCGACAATTTTGTCAACCGTGGGAACGTCGTAGTAATCCGTCCCCCGCCCCAAGGCGTAGGTCAGCAACTTTTCCGTCAGGCAGCGGTAGAATTCATCGCGGTGGTTGGTGATGAGCGTGTGCTTCAAGTCGCGAATGTCCGTGATCGCCTCGCCCGTGGAAAGGTGCCCGGTTGCGTCAATCGGCTGCGCCAGGTCTTTTTCGCGCCAGGTGCCGAGGGCGTTGAAATTTTCCAACGCCATCCCCAGCGGATCCATCCGGTCGTGGCACGAGGCGCAGTTCGCGTCCGCGCGGTGGATCGCCAGCGTCTCGCGCATGGTCGGCTCGCGCCCGTCGATTTTTTTGGCCGATTGGTCCAGCGTCGGGATGTTCGGCGGTGGCGGCGGCGCAGGCGCGTCCAAAATGTTTTCCAAAATCCATTTACCCCGCTTCACCGGCGAGGTGCGCGTGGGATTCGACGTGACCATCAGCACGCTGCCCATCGTCAGCACCCCCCCGCGCCAGTCCCCCGGCGCCAAATCAATTTTGCGCATGTCGGTCCCGGCCAGCTTGTAATTCGGGTCGCGGTAATAATAATTGGCCAGTGCCGCGTTCAGGAAAATGTAGTTGCTCTCGATGAATTCGTCCACGCTCCGGTCGTTGCGCATCACATAGCCGAAATACGCCTCGGCCTCGCCCGCGAGCGCGTTGCGCTGCACCGCCGTCAACTCCACGCTATCCGCCGAATCGTAGCCCTCGCGCTGGAACACCGAATGCGCGTTGATCGGCACATTCGTCACCGCCCGCGTCTGCAGCCATTGCCCGGAAAAATTCTTGATGAGCGCGTCCGCCCGCGGGTCGGCCGCCATCCGCTGCGCCTGCGCCGCCAGGTTCTGGCGCAGTTGCCCCGCCGCCGCCAGCTTCAGCAACTCGTCATCCGGCATCGTCGACCACAGAAAATACGACAGGCGCGAAGCCAGCGAATACTCGTCCACCAGCGCAAACGGCGCGGGCCGTTTCTCGCCCACCGCCGGGCTGTCGATGCGGAACAGGAAACGCGGCGACGCCAGCACCGCCACCATCGCCTGCGCCATCCCCATTTCAAAAGTCTTGCCCGGCACGCTATATTCCTTTTCCGCGAGATTCACGAGCCGGTCCAGCGAATCCTCCGGCGCCGGACGCCGGAACGCCTTCGTCGCAAACGCGCCCAGCAATTCGCGGGCATACGCGCGCCGCGCCGCCGGGTCCGCCGGCGCTTCATCCCGCGTGAAAAACTGGCCGTAATTCGGCGGCTTCACCCATTTCGACTCATCCGTCGGGCCTTCGATGGTGCAGCCGCGCAGCAGGAAATTCGCCTCGTGGCGGCCATCCGTCACCCCGCTCAACGGCGTCGCCGAAACCATGACCACATGGTCGCCCGCCGCCCAATGCACCGGTATCGTGTCATAAGAGGAAAGCTGTTTTTCCGAATTCGAATTCGCGCCGTGCCAGGGCAGCTCAACCGACTTCATTTCCTGGCCGTCCACCGCAATGGACACCGTGCAGCTCTGCGGAATGAAGGTGAAGTTGCTCCCCGCGCCCCGCTCCACCACCACGCGGTAATCTCCGTCGTAATCCACGTGAAACGTGTGCACGAAATGCGCCTCCTTGAAATAACTCGTCTTCACCGCCGTGCGCGTGACCTTGCCGTTCTCCATCGTGTCCGTGTCCAGCGCTGGCGTCTTGCCCGTCTTGGTGTCCAGAAAATCCCGCCCCAGCACCGCTTGCTTCGGAATCACGCGCGATGTGCTCGGCACCGCCTGCCCGACCACCACCTGCGCCGCCGCCAGATACTTTTCCATCAGCAGCGGCGAGGTGTTCAACACGTCCGCAATATTGTCGAAGCCATAGCCAATGTCGTCCGACGGAAACGCCGCGTCGGTGTCGAAATCCACGCCGAGCAGGTCGTGAATGGTGTTGCGGTATTCGGCGCGGTTCAACCGATGCACGGTAACGCGGCCCGGGTCGAAATTCTGCGGGTTGATGCCAAACGCGGCGAATTTTATCCAATGGTCCAGCATGCCTTGTTCCTGGGCCGACAAGCGCGGATGCCCCTCCGCCGGCATGATGCCCGCGCGCGTAAACTTCAGCACCTTGAACCACAAATCCGGATTGTTCAGCAATTGCTCCGCCGTCGTCACCTTGTCCAAAGCCAGTCCTCCACTGCTCTCGCCATTGCCATGGCATTGATAACATTCATTCTGCAAAATCGGCAAAACGTTTTGGCGAAATTCCGCCACCCCCGGACTTTCCATCGGCGGGGTCGCGGGCGCGGCGACCGGTGCCGCTGGCGTTGAAACTTTAGCCACCGCGATGGGAGCGCTCGCAACCTGCTGCGGCATCAAATCATAGGTCACTGGAATCGCGCTGATTAACAACGCGGGCACGCCAAAACCAGCGATCAACACTATCCAACCATCCAACCGGCCGGCTGCTCCTTGGTCTTTCATAAGGGGTAGGCTGAACATGCTAGGGCCACCGCCCCCGCAGGGCAATTTCTAAAATGCCGCGCATTGCAACGGCCCGCGCCCGTGGTATAGTGCCCGGAGATGCGTTTTTACTCCGGCCAGCGCGGCAACGAACCCCTCCGCTACTATGGGCGGACGCCCATCTACGTCGCGACCATCCTCGCCGCGCTCTATGCCGTCGGCGTCGTTGTCACGGTCATATTCGACGCCGCCCGCTGGCCCATTGACAGCCTTCTCTTTTCCACCGAGGACTTCTATCTCCACGGCCACCTCTGGCAGATAGCCACCTGCACGTTCATCAACATCCCCAGTTTCTTTCTCCCCTTCGGCATCTTCTTCCTCTACCGCTTCGCCGTTGAAATCGAGCAATACTTTGGCCGCGTTGCGCTCCTGAAATTTTTCGCGCTGCTGCTCGCGACCATCGCCGCCATGCTCGGCCTCTGGCATCTCGCCGGCCACCCCGGCCTCTACGCGGGCATGAACGAAATCACCATCGGCCTGTTCATCGCTTACGCCACCCTCTACCCCAACCTCGAATTCCTCGGCTGGGTGCCGCTCAAATACGTCGCCTTCGCGTGCATCGCCTTTGACGCCCTGAGCTTCATCAACACCCGCGCCTGGCCCGGCCTCACCGTCATGCTCGCCGTTTGCGGCACCGGCTTCGGCTTCACGCGCTACGCCAAACTCGGCGGCTCCCTCGAATTCGGCGACTGGGCGCGCCGCCTCAACCCCTTCCGCCGCCGGCCCAATATTCGCATCCTCCCCTCACCCACCACCTCCGCCGCCCGCACCAGCGGCCCCGCCAACATGGCCGGCGTCGACGCCATTCTCGACAAAATCGCGCGCGACGGCTTCGCCAGCCTCACGCAAGGCGAACGCGACCAGCTCGAGCAGGCCCGCGATATTTTAAACAAGAAAAAACAATAAGCTAAAGCGTTTTAAATTTTAGTGTGGGCACTTATCGTCTCGTGGAGCGCGACCGTCCCGGTCGCAGGGCTGGGCGTCTCGCCCAGCCCATTTTTTCTGGAAATGCCGTCGGCGAGACGCCGACGGCGGCGGGCCGGAGGCCCGCGCTCCCCGAGACCGCTGATGCCGTGAAAATGACCATGGAATTGTTTAACCTGCTCTAGTGGTGCTCGGCCAGCCACCGCTCCGCCTCAATCGCCGCCTGGCAGCCCAGCCCCGCCGCCGTCACGGCCTGCCGGTAAACATGGTCCGCGCAATCGCCCGCCACAAACACCCCCGGCACCTTCGTGCGCACCGCGCTCCCGGCCTCCGGCAAAAAATATCCCAGGTCGTCGAGCGGCAGCGCGCCCGCAAATGCCTGTGAATTCGGCACGTGCCCGATGGCGACAAACAAACCCTTTGCCGCCAGCTCTGTCGCCGCGCCCGTGTTTTTATTCTTCAGCGCCAGCCCGCGCATGCGCCCCTCGCCGTCCGCCAGCACGCGCTCGATGTGCGTGTCCCAGATCGGCTGAATCTTCGGATGCTCCAGCGTCCGCTTCGCCATGATGCCCGAGGCCCGCAGCTCGTCGCGCCGGTGAATCAAATAAACCTTCGTGCAAAAACGCGTCAGGAATAGCGCCTCCTCGCATGCCGAATCCCCGCCGCCCGCCACGGCGACTTCCATGCCCCGGTAAAACGCCCCATCGCACGTCGCGCACGTCGTTACGCCCTTGCCGCCGAACATCTCCTGCTCCCCCGGCACGCCGAGCATCCGCGGCGACGCCCCGGTCGCGATAATCAACGCCCGCGTTTTGTAGGCCTGCGTCGCCGAATGCAAAATTTTCTCCGGCCCCGCCAAGTCCACGCGCTCGATAAAATCGCTCTGGAACCGCGTGCCGAACTTCGCCGCCTGCTTGCGCAGCCGG
>Ga0265319_1001200_pt1 | contig 15984 bp, 9 predicted proteins | sample 4824metaG_FD_192443 | JGI IMG/M metagenome (GOLD analysis project Ga0265319, IMG submission 192443) | Rhizosphere microbial communities from Carex aquatilis grown in University of Washington, Seatle, WA, United States - 4-8-24 metaG | ecosystem: Host-associated > Plants > Roots > Rhizosphere >...
CGCTTACGCGCATTACGCCAACAGCCACTTGACCACCCTGGCGCTGGATGTGGACAAACGTCCGCTGATGTACCCCTTTGTCGTGTCGGTGTTACACGACCTGACGGGCTTTCGCCCGGAGAATTCTTTTGTTGCCAACGCGCTGATAAGTTTTGCGTTATTGATGGTGACTTATGGTGTCGGAGCGGCATTGGGCGGCCGCGGGGTGGGCGCATTTGGGCAGTTGCTGCTGGCAGGGCTGCCGCTCATTGCGCAAAATGCCACCGGCGGCGGCTTTGATTTGCTGAATATGACCGGCATTGCGGTGTTTTTTGCCACGGCGTGGAATTACTGGCGGCAGACGGGTGCGGGGGGGCTTAATTTATGCGTTTTCACCGGGGTGGCGCTGGCCAGTTGCCGGTATGAATCCATGCTTTTTCTCGGGGCGTTAATGGTTTTGGCGATTTTGAAGTGGGTGCGCGAAGGGCGCATCAGTCTTACTCTGGCGGCGGCGCTGTCGCCGCCGCTGGCGATACCGCCCATGATGATCAACCAGATTTTTTGGACGGGGGGCGGAGGCAGCTATTTCCAGACCACGGCGGATAATTTTTTGAACGTCAAATATATTCCGGAAAACCTCGAGCATGCGGTCGTATTTCTGTTCAATCCGGATTTCCAGTCGAACAATTCGGTGCTCTTGTCGTTGGTCGGCGTGGTGGCGCTTATCCTGACCCTGGTGTGGATTTTGAAGCGTTTGCCGGAGATTTGGCGGGCGACCGGCCCGGAATTGCCGCTGCTGCTGTCGGTCGGCGGGGTGCTGGCCAACACCTCGATTTCCATGCTGTCTTTCTGGGGGCATTGGGATGAGCCGCTCGTGTCCCGGTTTTCGCTGCCGTTGCAGTTGGCCTTTGTTTGGTGTGCCATGTTTGCGCTCACCCGCTGGTTGAATGGTCGCACGGCGCCGGCCTGGCTGGTCGGCGGTACGGCGCTGTACGCCGTGGTCGCCGCGGCGCCGGTTTCATCCGAAGCCTACATGACCAACGAATTTCAGACGTACGTCTCGTACCGCTGGGCCGGCGATTACGTGCGCAAGCACGCTGATCAATCGGTGCTGATTGTCACCCGTGCGTCGGTGATGTTCACACTGTACGGCCAGCCCAATATTCCAATCGGACTGGCGGACCGCGAGCCGCTGAAGGTGGTCAACACGGTTTCTTTGGGTCTCTACCGTGATGTCTGGGTCATTCAGGAGTATGTTTTGAACGGGCCGTTGAATGCCTGGGTCGAATTTCCCTCGGCGCGGTTGGATCAGCGAATTCAACTTAAGCCGATGGCGGAATTTGCCTGCAACACCATGTACCATATCCGCATCAGCCGCGTGGTTGGTTACGACGGCACGAAGCCCCCCGGCGTGGTCAGTTTGGCGTCAGAATTGGACAAATCGAAAACCGAGAACATCAAGGCCGGCCTCGGGGGCGATTATGCCGCGCCGACGAGTACCAATTATCTGCTCACCGAACGGCCGGAGGACGAGCCTCCGGCCGTGCCCATGCTCACCCAATTGCCGGATGATGGGGAGGAGATGGCCAAATTCTTGAGCCGTCAATTCCCATAAGCCCGACCTCGGGCTGCAACCCTCCCAGACCGTCCATGAATTCCACATCTGCTGTACCGTCTCCGGCGTCCCCTCCCGCATCCGCGTATGTGGAGAGCTTTGCCTACCGCGCGCAGGGAAGCTTTCGCCGGCAGATGGCGCGACTCCATGCGCGGTTTATTCCTCCCGGCGAGCGAGTCTTGGAATGGGGCTGCGGGGTCGGCGATTTGTTGACGGCGCTCAAGCCCGGGGTGGGCTTGGGCATTGACGCCGAAAACTCGCACATCGCCACCGCCCAACAGCGGCATGCGGGAAAGAATTGCGAATTTCGGGCTGGTCGCCTCCCCGAGGCGAAGGTGGAAGGCACTTGGGACCATATCATCTGGAATTATTTGCCGGGCTACCTGACGGACGTGCAGGGCGCACTGGAATCACTGCGCGAAAATTGCCATCCGCGCACCCGTTTGTATATTTCCTCCCTGAATAACGTCTGGTATCCGCTGATCAAGGCGGGCGCGGCGAGCGGCGCGGTGGTGAAGCGGGAGTATTGGAACTGGCTGTCGAGTCGCGACCTGGCCAATCTGCTCGAGCTTGCGGGCTGGGAGGTCGTGCTCTCTCGGGGCGAGCAGTTGTTTCCCTTTGATGTGCCGCTGATCGAGCCGTTTTGCAACCGGTTCCTCGCGCGATTGCCCGGCTTGCAGGCGCTGGGGATGTCCATTTTTATCGTGGCGCGACCGCGGGTGCGGTTCGCCGAGCCGGCGAGGACGAGCCTTTCGGTCGTTGTGCCAATGCGCAATGAAGAGGGCAACGTCGCCGCCGCCTTGTCGCGCATTCCCGCATTGGGATGTCGCACGGAGGTGATTTTCGTGGAGGGCAACAGTCGCGATAAAACCTGGGAGGTCTTGCAACGCGCCGTTACCGAGTATAAGGGTCCCCTGCAATTGAAGCTTTGCCGCCAGCCGGGCAAGGGCAAATGGGACGCCGTCCACCACGGCTTTAAACAGGCCACCGGCGACATCCTCGTCATCCAGGACGGCGACCTCACCGCGCCGCCCGAGGATTTGCCGAAATTCTTTGACGTATTGTGTGCCGGCACCGCCGAGTTCGCCAATGGCAGCCGCCTCGTCTACCCGATGGAAAACCAGGCCATGCGATTCCTCAACATGCTCGGCAATCATTTCTTTGCCAATGCCCTGAGTTTCGTCCTCAGCCAACGAATCAAAGACAGCCTTTGCGGCACGAAGATGATGGCTCGCGGCGATTATGAACGGTTGTTGAAACGGTTGCCGGAACTCGGCGACTTCGATCCGTTTGGCGATTTCAATTTGCTCTTTGGTTCGGCGCTCATGGGTCTGCGCATTCGCGACGTCCCCGTCCGCTACAAAAACCGCACTTACGGAGAAACCAACATCTCCCGTTTCCGCCACGGCTGGATTCTTCTCCAGATGACTTTCTTCGGCCTGCGTAAAATCCGCTTCCGGTAAATGACCGGCCCGGCCGAATTACGGCGACGCCCATTGGGAAGTTGAAAGCGCCGGTCAACGAGACTATTCGGCAGGATTCGCCTGGCCCGATCCCTTTTCCGGCTTGGCCGAATCTCCAGCAATGATCAAGGGTTGCCGGCACGATGGACAAACGACCTGTTCGCCGGCCAAATCAGCGTCTATTTCCAGGCGCACACCGCAGCCGGGACAATCCGGAAAACCGGTTGGAATCACCGGCGGCGGGAAAATGACCCGGGGACGCGGCGTGGGTGGGCCGGCGGCGGGTTGCGGCGAACGATTCAAAAAGGGGTCGGCTTCATTGTCCGCCTGGCGCGCGGGCTGGATTCCCAAACATTGGAGCAGCGACGGATGGTCGTCATGTTCGAGAGACGTCCAATCCAAAAGTAAAAACCACCCACCCATCGCCAGACCGGCCAGAAATCCGCCGATATGCGCCCAATACGCGATCCCCCCGGAGGCTCCCGCCAGGGCGTTCCACGCATCCAGGGCAAACCACAGCAAAATGAGCCAGAATCCGGCGATGCCAACGCTGCCACCCCGAAAAAAGAACAGCCAAAAACAATTAACCTGGTTTGTCGGGTACAGCACCAGGTAAAAGCCGATCACCGCATAGATCGCCCCGCTGGCCCCGATTGCCGGATGACCATCCACCAGCAAGTGTACCACGCCCGCCGCCATGCCGCCCAACAGGTAGACGCTGCAATAACGCCAACTGCCCAGCTTGCTGCAAATGGCGTTCCCAAAAACCCAGAGATACAGCATGTTGAAAAGCAGATGGAAAAAGCCGCCATGCAAAAACAGCGAGGTAATCAGTTGGAGCGGATGAAAGCCCTGCAAGACCAGCGATCCCCAAAACTCCTCCGACCCGACGTGCATCACCATTAGCAAATACACCAATCCGCAGATGACCATGATTCCGATATTGGCGTAGGGCCAATGGCGAATCCGGATGTCCACATCATAAGGAATAAACATGGCGCTTTCGCTCCAGCGGATGTGCCTGCCACGGTAGCAGGCTTTTCGACCCAGGCAAGGCAATGCCACCACTTCACAAGATGGATCGTCCGGCCGGAGGCGCATCGTCCATGTCCATCTTTTCTCCCTCGGCGCAAATTCACTTTTGAGGTTGCCCGGGGCCGGGGTGTCCGCCTTATCGTGAGGCCCGCCATTTCCCCCTCTGCCGGCGAAGCTTCCGTCCCCCAACCCCATGATTTCACGTACGCTTGCCATCTTGTTCTTTGGCGCACTGACCGCGCGCGCCCAAAACGCCACCCCGGTCACGGTGCCAGCCCCGGCAACAGCCGCGCCGGCCACCGTCATCGCTTCGGCGAATGGCGCCGATTCCACCACCGCCGCAGTTCCCTCCGCACCAGTTTATCCCACCAACGCGACGACCATCGAGACCGCGAAAGCCGGCATACTTAATCTGTGTGCCGCCGACATTCCCCGCTACACGCAAACCGGACCACTGCCGAACCCCGCGCCCGCCCGGCCCGGCGTTCTCGCGCCGTTTCCCCACGACCCGAAATTGCCAACCATCTGGACTATCGGCGATTCGACCGTCCGCACCGGCGTCAACGGCACGGGTGACGACACGGTGGGCCAATGGGGCTGGGGTGCCCCGTTTGTGGGTTATTTCGACCCGAAGAAAGTCAACGTCGTGAATCGCGCTGTTGGCGGCACGACGAGCCTGAGTTTCTATCAGGGGCAATGGAAGGCGATGGTGGATTTGATCAAGAAGGGCGACGTGGTCATCCTCCAGTTCGGCACCAACAGCGGCCGCGGCGAACTCTCGGGCGTTGGCGACGAAACCCAGCCTGGCGCCGCCCGCGGTGGCGCGGGCACGCTTAACCACACCTTCGGTTGGTATATCAAGCAGTTCATCACCGAAACCCGCGCCAAGGGCGCCACGCCCATTGTCTGTTCACTTATTCCGCGCAATAGCCGGGATCCCAGTGGCAAAATCGCCCGCTCGGCGAAGACCCAGGCCGGTTGGGCGAAGGACGTGGCCGCTGCGGAAGGCGCCGGGTTCATTGATCTAAATGAGCTGGTCGCCCGGAAATATGATGCGATGGACAAAAGTGCGGTGGATTTGCTTTTCTCCGGTTCACCGCATACCAGTTGGACCGGTGCCGTGGTTAATGCCGAGACCGTAATCTCCGGACTCAAAGCGCTCAAAACCGACCCCGTCGCGGCCTATTACGTCGAGCAGGTGAAACTCATTTCTCCGGCGCCAGATTTGAGCGCACCAGCGACGGAGCCAGACCCTAAGGCCGCCACCCCGGCTTTGCCCGCCGCGAGCGCGGCCGCCGCCACGGTTGCGAAATAGGCTCCGCGACGCGGTTGGAGAGGCCGGCCGGGCGGGAAATGGGCGAGAGGGCGATTTACCCAAAGGGAATACTGCCGGTGAGCAGGCGAAGATTGCCATGGTGTTGGCCGTCAAAATGCACTAATGGAGATGTAAATGCCCCGACCCCGGTGGCTGTGCCGCCAGGGACAAGCCTTGGGCGTTGGTCACCGTATTGGCGCCATGCACCCCGAAAATCCAGTTAGTGATAGCGCGATTTTAAGAAAAATTAAGGTCGGCGGTTCCGCGTGGGCAGTCGCACTGGCGGTACTGGGGCTGCTGGCGGTTCCGGCCGCGCACGCGCAAACTGTGTGGATGGGGGGAAGCGATGCCAACTGGTTCACCGCCGGCAATTGGAATCCCGCCGCGGTTCCGACCGGTGGCGGCGATGTCGAAATCAACACCAACAGCGGCCCGCAGCCGGTGATCTCGGGCAACGTCGCCGCGGCGAACAATATTTACGTGGGTTATGATTCGTCGAGTGGCGGCAATACGCTACTCACCATTCAAGCGACTGGAAACTTGGTTTCCAATGGCAACGCTTATATCGGCTACAATGCGACGGCCAGTGGCGGGGTCAAAGTTGATGGAGCCAACACCAGTTGGAACCTGGGCAGCAATAACATTTTTGTGGGCGAGGGCGGAAACGGCACCTTGACGATTTCCAACGGGGCTGGCGTAACCAGCCACAACAGCACCATTGGCGATCAAACCGGCTCGAACGGTTTGGTGAATATCGTCGGAGCGAACTCCAACTGGAATGTGGGTGGATCATTCACCGTCGGGGACAACGGCGTGGGCAGTCTCTTTGTGCTGAATGGCGGCAATGTTGGGGTGGCCGGCCTGGTCACCGTGGGTATTGCCGACGGCAGCCATGGCAGTGTGGTCGTGGATGGCGCGAATTCGAAGTTTAATGTGGGCGGCGATCTTTACCTGGGGTTTCGGGCGAACAGCAACCTGACCATTTCCAATGGCGGAAGCATTACCAGCACCCAGGGGGAATTGGGTGTTTTCGGGGGTTCCGCCACGGTGTTGGTGACGGGTGCCAATTCCACCTGGAACATGGGGTCCGGAAGTTTCTCCGTGGGTGAACTGGCCCAGGCAAATTTGACCATTGCGAACGGGGGGAACGTAACCAGCACCGGTGTAATCCTTGGCGGCTTCCCCGGGGGCGGCGCCTCCGTGCTGGTGACGGGGGTGGGGTCGGTTTGGAACACGGGCGTGAGCTCTCCGCTGATAGTTGGGAAAGGGGGCGCGGCGAATCTTACGATTGAAAACGGCGGCCTGGTCAACGCGAATGAGGTTATTTTAAGCAACAGTGGCGGCTCGGCGCAGTTGAACATCAATGCCGGCGCCATTCTGCAAATCAGCGGAGCGAACAGCCTGCATGCGGGATCCGGCAATTATACTTTGACTTTGGGGGGAGGCATCGTGCGCTTGACGAGTGCGGATTTCACGACCTCGCTCAATGCCACTTTGGCGCCCGGCACCGCCTCGACAATTGACACCAACGGCTTCAATGCCACCTTCGCCGGGACGCTTTCCGGCGGCGGCTCGCTCATCAAGGCCGGCAACGGCACCTTGAATTTAAACGGCGGCAACAGCTATTCCGGGAACACGAGCATTACCGGCGGAAAACTGAACGTTGGCGGCAATATCAATGTCCCCAGCGGAGTCACGTTGCAGATAAACGGCAATTTGGTGGCCACCAACGTTCTGGTGAACGCCGGTGGCACGGTGACTGGCAATGGCACCATCACCGGCAATCTGGTCAACAATGGCTCGGTAACGCTCAATTCCGGTACCGGCCAGCGCCTTACCATTCAGGGTAATTTGACCAACAACGGCCTGGTCAGCCTCCTCAATGGCTCCGGCCTGTCCGTCTCCGGCGCGGCCACCAATGGTGCCAGTGCGATTGTGGACGACACCACGGGGGCCGTGCCGACTTTTGGCAGTTTTGCCAACGCCGGCGTTTTTGTGGCGGCGCATGACGTCCCCATCCTGAACGTACAGAATTCCGAAAGCAGCATTGTGGTCAGCCTGCAAACTTATCCCGGCCATAACTACCAATTGCAAAGTTGCCCGGATCTGACCAAGGCGCAATGGGTCAACGTGGGCGCGCCGGTCCCCGGCACCGGCAGCATTCTGAATTTTTCCGACGGGCTCGTTTTTTTCACCAGTCCACTTTTATTCTATCGGGTGGTGGTGGCACCGTGAAGCCGATGGCGATGGTCCGCGAATACGGCTCGGCATGCAACCGGCTACGGCTGGCCCTGGTCCTGGGTTGCCATGCTGGCCAAGTCGAGCGCCCATTTGCCATCATGGTTGACCATAACCACTGACGGTGGCACGCCCGGTTCCTTGTTGGGGTTGATTTTGTAGGTGGCCTGGTTGCCGGCGGCGTTCATTTCCGGTGAATCCTGGACGAGCTTGAGCGCCGCAGCCATTTTTTCAAAGCCCTGTTCCCGCTTCGGGTCTTGCGCAATTTGCTGGGTAATCTGCTGGATGATTTGCGGCATCTGTTGCTGCAAGGTTTGTTCCAATTGGGCTTGGACGGCCGGCGAGGCATTGGCCATCCGGGACTTCGCCGACGACAGGGCGGTTTCCAGCAGGTTCGGCGCGAGATAATTTTGGACAAAGCCGTCCATGTCCTGTCGCTCCAGCGTCGCAATCAAGTCGCTCACGGCCGCTTTGAGGGAAGGGTCAATCGTGGCGACGGCGGCGGGCCCCGGCTTCGCACTGGCAGTCACGGTGACCGGCGGCGCCATGGGTGCGGCGATGGGAGTTTTGGGCGGAACGATCGCAACGGCCAGTTTGGCCGGGGGCGGCGTTGCGGGGGAGGCGGCGACCGGAGCGGGCGTCACTGGCGCAACCTTTGATTGTTGCCACCACCAGATTCCCGCGGCGATGGCCGCGGCGGCCACCACTGCCAGAAGTGTGTTTCGTTTGTTCATGAGGAGGAGAAAGGGATTTCGCGCCCATCCGGGCGCTGGAAAGGTAGGCGCCGGGCCTCCGGGAGGCAAGGGGGATTTATGAACGGAAGGGACCGAGGGACAAAGGGACAGAGGGGAAGTTAGAGGTTAGGAGGCAGGAGGGTGGAAAGAGTGAAGAGTGAATGGTGAAGAGTGAAATAGGCAGTGGAATTCAGGAGGTAGAATTCTGAACACCAAAATTTCTCCAAATGCTGTTAATTCCGTCAAAAGAACCTCCCTCCGCTTCCCTCTTTCCCTTCGGGACAGTTAGAACGCCATGCCGAGCGCCAGGGCGAGCATTTGTTCACTGCGCGAGCCTTTGACGCCGATGATGGTGTTGTAGGACTGGCTGAAGCGCAGCGACAGCTCCAAATTGCGGTCGAGTTTGTTGATGAGCGCGCCGCTGACTTTCCAGGTATGGTTGCTCAAATCATCCGGCTGGGCGGCGGCGGTGGCTTCCTGTTCGAGGCGCAGCAAGTCCGTAATTTTCCAGACGAGGGTTTGCTTGCCGGTGCCGAGGGTGAACCACTTGTCCTGGACGCCGGCGGCATCGGTGTATTGTTCGGTTGGGCCGGCTTGCACGGCGAGATTGACCTGATCGTTCTTCCACATGGAATAACCGACGCTCAACCGGTCGCGGGCCTGGTGGTTGATGTTGGCCTGGAAGTCGCGCAGGTAGTCGGCCTCGTTGCTCACGAAGAGCCGCGCGCTCAAGTCATGGGCATGGGTGAAGCTGAAGCCATAGCGGTCGGCGCTGCGGCTGACGGCCCCGGTGCTGTCGGTGGTGGCGGTATAATAATAAAACCCCTTCAAGTCGTCCGTGTTGGCGCCGTTTTTGACTGAAAGGTTGCCGACGGCCATGATTTGGGAGGTCACGGCGGTGGCGCGGGTGTTGTTGACTCCGGCATCGAACCGCCCGCTCACCTCACCGGGCACCACTTGGTTGATGAGGTGCTTGAGGTGGTCGCCGAGAGTGGGCGCGGGAGGCGGGGTGGGTTGGCCCGGCTTGCCGTTGGCAGCGGGAGCGCCAGCGGCGGAAGTCCCGCCGGCGGCGGGGTTGGCCGAAGCGGCGGGAGTCGTTTCCACATGGGCTTGCGCGGCGGATACGGTAATGTTCCCGAGGGCGGGACTGTTAAAGCGAATGCTGTCCGGGTCCTGGCTGAGGAGGGTGCCGGTGAGTTGGTCGCCGTTGTTGAAGCGCAGGGTGTCGGCGTGGGCGCCGGGCGGCGCGACCAGGGCGAAGGCGGAAAGGGCGAAGAGTTTTACGGAAAGTGCTTTCATCTTCGTTACTCTGCGATTCAAAGAGGATGATTCAAGGATTGTTTTTGGAAAAAGCGGGGAGCAGGGAGCAGGGAGTCAGTAGACAGGAGACAGTAGGTAGGAGGCAGGAGTCCCGCAGGGAAGGCCGAAGGTATCCCAGTGCTTAAGGGCGTGTTGCCCAAACCGGAAATTTCAAATTTCAGAATCCGACTTTGAAGCCAACGAGATCCAAAGGGATATCGGCTTAAAAAAATGACTGCCGGCATTTCGGCAACTGCCCCTTTAGCGCTGGGAAGTGAACGAGAAGCAGCCACGAGTACCGGCGGTGCGAATGAACCCCGACCTTCTTTCGCCCCTGCCGGGGCTCGATGTATATTATTCACGCCTTCCCACCATTAAAATGGTGGGTTACCTTCGGTCGTCCCTCCGGGACTTTTGCATTCCAAATCTCAAATCGCAAATTTCCTTTTCGTCCTTCGTGCTTTTGCGTTAAAAAACAACCTTCATCCGTCATCTCCATCGCTCATTTCCTTCGGTCAAAACCTCCTGACTCCTGACTCCTGACTTCTTTTTCTGACATTCCAACTTCTAGCTTCTAGCTTCCCCTCTGACCGCCCTGCCCCTATAAATCCTTCATGCCCGATACTGAGCCAAGTTCGCCGGCGGCCAAGCCGCGACGCAAGTCCTCCCGGCGGCTGGTCGTGGGGAGCACGGTCCTCCTGCTCGCGGGGTTGTTTGTTTATCTGCCGGCGCTGCATGGGAACTGGCTGTGGGATGATGGGTTTACGATCAAGGACAATCCGTTGATGGGGGAGGCGGGCGGGTGGTGGAAATTTTGGTTTGCGCCGCCGGGGCCGGATTATTTTCCGCTGACTTCGACGGTGGAGTGGGGGCTGTGGCGGGTTTTTGGCGACCATACGTTTCCGTTTCATGTGGCGTGTTTGGGGCTGCATCTGCTGAGTGCATTCTTGATTTGGGCGTTGTTTAAGCGATTAGGACTGAAGCTGGCGTTGTTGGGGGCGCTGCTGTTTGTGGTTCATCCGCTGGCGGTGGAATCGGTGGCATGGATTTCGGAATTGAAGAACACGGTGTCGCTGCCGCTGCTGCTGGGGGCGATGCTGTGCTGGCTTTATTACGACGATGAAAAGAAGCAGTCGAAATTTTATTTTGGCGCGCTGGTGCTCTTTCTCGCCGCCCTCCTGGCGAAGACCTCCGTCGTGATGCTCCCGTTTGTCCTGTTGCTGTATACGTGGTGGAAATACGGACGCATCACGCGGAAGAAATTCGTGGCGACGATTCCCTTCTTCGCCGTGGCCTTTGTGTTGGGGGTGCTGACGATGTTCTTCCAAAAACAATGGGCGATTGGGACGGAGGCAATTGATACGGGGGGGCCGGTGGGGCGCGCGGCCGGGGCGGGTTGGGCGCTGCTCTTCTACACGGGAAAATTCTTTTGGCCGATGCACCTGATGCCGGCGTATCCGCCGTGGAGCTTCAATCATTACGACGTCACGCAACTCCTGCCCTGGCTGGTGCCGGCGGGCGTGGGCGCTGTGCTTTGGTGGCGGCGGAGTGATCCATGGGCGAGGGCGGGCCTCCTGGGCCTAGGGTTCTTTGCGCTCAATCTTGCGCCGGTGCTGGGGTTTTTGACCATGTCGTACATGCGCATCGCGTGGGTGGCGGACCATTTTGCCTATGTCCCGATGATTGGGCTGATTGGCTTGGTGGCGTTGGGAGTGGATAAGTTGCTCGCGGCTTCGCCCCGGGCGGCGTTGCCCATTGCGGCCGGAACCCTGGTCCTGCTAACCTATCTACTGGCGGCGCAAAGTTACAACTATGCCGAAAATTTCCGCGACCAGACGGCGCTATGGTCGTATACCCTGAAATTGAATCCGAATTCCTGGCTGGCGGAGTTGAATCTGGGCCTTTCACTCACCGAGATGCGGGATTTGCCCCGGGCGGAGATGCATTTGCGGAAATCCATCGCGCTGCACGATAATTTCTACGGGACGCACATGGCGCTGGCGAACATCGTGGCGCAAATGGGGCGCAACGAGGAGGCGGCCGGGGAATATGCTCAAGCCCTGAAACTCTCGCCGGATTCCATCTCGGCCCACGTGAATTACGGGATTGTGCTGTCGCGGCTGCACCGGGACAAGGAGTCGGAGGGGCAGTACTATCTGGCCACGCTGTGTCCGGCGCAGAGTCCGGCGAATCTGGCGAATCTGGCGATGGCGCATTTCAATCTGGCGTATGTCTATCAGCAGCAGGGGAAGAAGGCGGAGGCGATCCGGCAGTTTCAGGCAGTGCTGGAGATTCAGCCGGGGACGCCGGGGGTGAAGGAGGCGCTGGCGAAGCTGGGAGCGGGGAGCGGGGAGCAGGGAGGCGGGCACTAAGGGAGCTAGAAGCTGGAAGTTAGAAGCTGGAATGTTTTTACCACGGATGGCACGGATGAGACGGATACCAAATCTCTCTCGCGCAAAGGCGCTAAGGCGCAAAGAAATTTCCGGCACGGATGCCCACGGGTGGGACGTGGGGGGGCGGTGGGCTTGAGTGTGGAGTGTGGAGTGTGAAGTGTGGAGTTCCAACTCCTGACTCCGGCCTCCTTACTCCTGACTCCTGTGGGGAGATTTCATGATGTCAAAGAACGAAAGCGAAAGTTCTAATTTTGAATTACGAATTTTGAAAATGCAGCTATTTCAGGAGTTGGCGATTCCGGGAATTTTTTGTTTTGGCTAAATTAATCTAAATTTACCTAAATTTTCGGGAGGTGATATAGGTTGAACTTAAATTGGACGGAGTAATTTAGTGCCTGGTTCTTTTACCACGGATTACTTGGATGAGGCGGATGGGATTGTTTTTGACAGAATTAACAGAATTTTTGGAATTTAGGGTTCTGGATTCTAACTTCCAGCTTCCAGCTTCTAACTTCCAGCCGCCGCCATTATAGCACATCCTGGGGAAAGTGTTTTTGATGCGTTGGCTGCGTTGGATAGATTTGATGGGTTTGATGGGATGGCTGCGTTGGTTGCGTTGGGATCGGCAGGCTAGTGCTTTGGTGCTTAGTGACTTAGTGCTTAGTTGTTTCTGAAATTGGAGGCAGGAGACAGGAGGCTTGGCCCGAAGGGACAGAGGGACCGAGGGACAAAGGGACAGAGTGCGAGCGAAGACCGTAGTCGCCTCAATCGCCTCAGTCGCTTCAGTCGCCTTCGGCCTTTCGGAGAATAGTCTGGTGGATCGTGGGGTGGGGCGGTACAACTGGGCGAAATGCGCATTGTGGCTTGGAATTTGGGACACCAGACTTGGGAGAGACCAAAAGGAAGCTAGAAGCTGGAAGTTAGAAGCTAGGAGTAGGGAGACAGGAGTCAGGAGACAGGAGGCTTTGCCCGAAGGGACAGAGGGACTATGGGACAAAGGGACAGAGGGGAGCCGAAGGCTGGCTGGCGCCTGCCGTCGCCGGAAGGGCCCTGGAGCTATATTTCCAGGACGGGAAAAATTCCAGGATAGACCATGCCTTGGTCAGCCCGCGGCTGGGGGTTATGGGGGCGCGCTATGTGAGTGAAATGGGAGGGGTGCGGCTGGCTGGGGCTGAGGCGACGGCGATTTCGGATCATGCGGCGTTGGTGGTGGATCTGGCGGCTTAAAGCGTGGAGCGGGGAGCAGGGAGCGGGGAGTCAGGCCCAAAGGAAGCTAGAAGCTGGAAGTTAGAAGCTAGAAGTTGGGAGACAGGATACAGGAGTCAGGAGACAGGAGGCTTTGCACGCAGGGGCCGAGGGACAAAGGGACCGTGCGGGACGACCAACGCTTAACGTTTAACTTTTAACATTTAAGGTCTGGAACATCGAAAATCGAACATTGTACGCTGAGTCGGCCGGGGCGAAATGGGCGCGAAATGATGGCGGGATAATCGCCCGAGATCTTGACTTTGAAAGAAATAAGACTAGGGTAAGACATCATGCCATCACTCACCATAAAGTTGCCGGTGAAACTCAACCGCCAATTGCGGATGACGGCGCACAAGCGGAAGGAAAACTTGTCCGCGCTGGCGCGCCGGGCGCTCGAACGCGAACTGGTAGCCCCCGCACCGGATTTTGCCACGCTGGCAAAGCCATACCTGGGCATGTTCTCCGGGCCGCGGGATCTTTCAGCCCGTGAAGGCTAGGAGGTAGAAGGTAGGAGGTAGAAGTCAGGCCACGGGAGTCGGGAGACAGGAGACAGAAGAGGGGCGGTGGAAGAATTTGGGATTTGGAATTTGGGAGGTGAGCAAGCGCAACAGGGATTTGTAATTTGAGAATTGTGATTTGTGAGGGGTGAGAAGAATTTGGAATTTGGAATCTGGAATTTGGAATGTTTTCTCAAGGCGGAGTAACGAAGAACGCAAAGGGGAATTCTTACCACGGATGACACGGATTACAGGATGGTCTCGCGCAAAGGCGCAGAGAGATTCCTTATCCGCTTGTTGAGGGCCAGGAATATGGGCAATCTTGGTTGATGGAAAATCTGATAAATGTGTCGAGAGGCGAGCCGCTGGAATTTTTTGCGGATGGGCAGCCGGTTACGGGAATCATTCAAAGGGCCACGAATCGAGGATCGGTGATTGCGGTGGAAGTGGAGGCGCAGGGGAAGATTAAGAATGGCGCTTTGATGACAATCGACGAAAGTTTTCATGTTGGGGCCTGCGGCCGGGCGAAAACGAGGGAGGCAGGCGGGCAGATTTTTGTGACTTTGGAGATTGCGCTGAAGGCGATAGATCGGGCGACGATTGGGAGGTAGGGGGCGGCTGAAAAGGATGAAGGATGAAGGCTGAGGGATGAATTTGGAAACGTGGGAGACAGTAGACAGGAGGCAGGAGAGAGGAGGGGGCGGAGAAAGAATTTGGAATCTAGAATTTCGAATTTGGAATGAAACCTCCAACTCCCTGTTTCTTGATTCAAACTTCTACGAACGGGATCACTCCAGGCATGGAGCTAGCCACTTTTTGGCTTCTTCTTCTGTCCAGTTTTTGCGGGTGGCGTAGTCGTCGAGCTGGTCCTTGGCGATGGTACCGACGTGGAAGTATTTGGCGTTGGGGTGGGCGAAGTAGAGGCCGGTGACGGTGCTGGCGGGCCACATGGCGAAGTTTTCAGTGATTTTGGCGCCGGTGGTTTTTTCGGCGTCGAGGAGGTGCCAGAGTTGGGCTTTTTCGGTGTGGTCGGGGATGGAGGGGTAGCCGATGGCGGGGCGGATACCACGGTATTTTTCGTCGATCAGCTCCTCGGTGGTGAGCTTTTCGTCGGCGGCGTAGCCCCACCATTCCTTGCGGACTTTTTTGTGGAGGTATTCGGCGAAGGCTTCGACGCAGCGGTCGCCGAGGGCTTTGATGATGATGCCGGTGTAGTCGTCGCGGTTTTGTTCGTATTCGCGGGCCCAGGCTTCGACTTCGGGGCCGGCGGTGCAGACGAAGCCGCCGAGCCAGTCAATGACACCCGATTCTCTCGGGGCGATGAAGTCGGCGAGGGATTGATAAGCGCGGTCGTTGTCCTTTTCCTTTTGCTGGCGGAGGAAGTGGTAGGTGCCGATGACTTTGGAGCGCTGTTCGTCGGAATAGATTTCGACATCGTCGCCGACGCGGTTGGCGGGCCAGATTCCGACGGTGGCGCGGGGGTGGAAGCGTTTTTCCGCAATGGCGCGCGCGAGGAGGACTTCGGCGTCGGCATGGAGTTTCTTCGCCTCGACGCCGTATTTTTCGCTGTCGAAGATTTTCGGGTAGACGCCGCGGAGGCCCCAGGAGTGGAAGAAGGGCGACCAGTCCATGGTGGAGAAGATCTCGGCCAGGGGGACGTCGTTGAGGAGGCGGACGCCGGGGGCGTTGGGGCGGGCGGGGGGATTTTTTATCCAGTCAAAGCGGTGGCCGCGCGTGCGGACTTCCGCGAGCGGGAGGATTTTCTGGTTTTCCTTGCTGGCGGCGTGGCGTTCGCGGAGTTTTTGGTACTTGTCCACGATTTCCGCGGCATAGCCTCCCCGGCGCTCGGGCGAGAGCAATTCCGAGCAGACGCCGACGACGCGGGAGGCGTCAATGACATGGACGACCGGGCCGGAGTAATGCGGGGCGATTTTCAACGCGGTGTGCATTTCGCTGGTGGTGGCGCCACCGACGAGCAGGGGGAGCTTGAGCCCGCGGCGTTCCATTTCGGCGGCGTTGTGCATCATTTCCTCGAGGGAGGGCGTGATGAGGCCGGAGAGGCCGATGATGTCGGCGCCTTTTTCGCGGGCGGTTTCGAGAATTTTTTCGCAATTGACCATCACGCCGAGGTAAATGACTTCGTAGTTGTTGCAGGCGAGGACGACGAC
>Ga0265319_1001202_pt1 | contig 15973 bp, 14 predicted proteins | sample 4824metaG_FD_192443 | JGI IMG/M metagenome (GOLD analysis project Ga0265319, IMG submission 192443) | Rhizosphere microbial communities from Carex aquatilis grown in University of Washington, Seatle, WA, United States - 4-8-24 metaG | ecosystem: Host-associated > Plants > Roots > Rhizosphere >...
CGTCGCGTAGATGCGGTTCGAGCCACCCCAGATGCCGATGATCAGGTACATCGGGATGAGCACGATCTCGAAGAAGACGTAGAACAGGAACAGGTCGAGCGCGAGGAATACGCCGACCATGCCCACTTCGAGGATCAAGAAGGAGACCATGTAACCCTTCACCCTCGTCTTGATCGGCCCGAAGCTGGCCAGGATGCTGATCCAGGTCAGCGTCGTCGTGAGCACGACCAGGGCGAGCGAGATGCCGTCGACGCCGAGCTTGTACTGGATGCCGAATGCGGGCACCCAGTCGGCCTGCTCCTTGAACTGGAAGCCGGCGGCGCCGGCGTCGAAGCCGGCCAGGATGAGCAGCGACGCGGCCCACGCGGCGAGCGCGGTGATCAATGCTGCCCAGCGCACCCATTTGACGCGCTCGCCGGGAATGAAGGCGATGACGATCGCGCCGATGAGCGGGATGAAGACCACCGCGGAAAGGAGCGGCAGGCTGTGCAGGAGATCGTTCATCTGACGACGAAGATGTACGTGACCGCGATGAGCAGCAGGCCGGCGGCGATGCCCAGCGCGTAGTTCTGGACGCGGCCGGTCTGGATCTGGCGAATGCCGCGGCCGGTGTCCTGGGTCAGCGCGCCGATGCCATTGACGGTGCCGTCGACCACGCGCACGTCGAACCACCACAGGGCGCGGGCCACGAAGCCTCCGAAGCGGACGAAGATCAGGTCGTTCAGGTCGTCGAACCACCACTTCGCGACCGAGGCGCGGTACAGCGGCCGCAGCGCGTTGGTCAGGCGCTCGACCTGCGAGCGCTTCTCGCGCATGCCGAACAGGCCGAAGAACCAGATGCCGAAGACGACGCCCAGCGCGGCGGCCGCGGCGCCGATGATGATCAGCGTGCCGTCGATGCCGGCGAAGTTGAACTGGCTCTCGGTGATGCCCAGCGTCTGAGTGGCGCCGGCGAAGATCGGCTCGAGCCACTGGTGGATCTGGCCGCTGTCGGGCGGCCAGCCGAGGGCAATGCCGAGCAGCGCCGCGGGAATGGCGAGCAGGATCAGGGGCAGCGTCATCGTCCATGGCGATTCGTGGATCTTGGGCTCAACCTCAGGATCGACGTGGCTTTCGCCGTAGAACGTCTTGCCCATCAGCCGGAACATGTAGAAGCCGGTCATCACGGCGACCACGACGCCGATGGCCCACACGACCAGGAAGCCGTTCTTGAACGCGCCGCCCAGGATCTCGTCCTTGCTGAAGAAGCCGGCGAGGGGCGGAATGCCGGCGAGGGCGATCGAGCCGATGAGCATCGTCCAGTGGGTGATCGGGATCTTGCGCCACAGCGCTCCCATCTTGTTCATGTCCTGCTCGTCGTGGACGGAGTGGATGACCGACCCCGAGCCGAGGAACAGCAGGCCCTTGAAGAAGCCATGGGTCATGAGGTGGAAGATCGCCGCCGCGTAGGCACCGACACCCAGGCCGGCGAACATATAGCCGAGCTGCGAAAGCGTGGAATAGGCCAGCACGCGCTTGATGTCGCGCTGGGTGAAGGCGATCGAAGCGGCGAGGATGGCGGTGAAGATGCCGATCGCGGCGACGAAGACCATCGCCTGCGGCGCCTGGCTGAAGATCGGGTTGGCGCGGGCGATGAAGTAGACGCCGGCGTTGACCATCGTCGCCGCGTGGATCAGGGCGCTGACCGGGGTCGGGCCCTCCATCGCGTCGGGTAGCCAGACGTGGAGCGGGAACTGTGCGCTCTTGCCGACCGCGCCGCAGAACAGCAGCAGCGCGATGCCCGTCATCTGCCACGGCTGGATCGCGCCTGTCTGGAGTGCCTGCGGCAGGAGCTGGAAGACGCCCGGGCCGGCGGTTGTGGTCGTGAAGTTGAACGTTCCGACCGTCGTCCATACCGCGGCAATGCCAAGCGCAAAGCCGAAGTCGCCGACGCGGTTGACCAGGAACGCCTTCTTGGCCGCCAGCGCCGCAGAGCGGCGGTTGTACCAGAAGCCGATGAGCAGGTAGCTCGACAGTCCGACCAGCTCCCAGGCCGCGAAGAGGAGCACGAAGTTGTCGGCCAGAACGAGCAGCAGCATGCTGAACATGAAGAAGTTCAGGTAGGCGAAGAAGCGCCACCTGCCCGGCTCGTGGGCCATGTAGCCGATCGAGTAGACGTGGACGAGCATGCCGATCGTGGTGACCACGATCAGCAGCACCGCCGTCAGGTTGTCGACGGCGAAGTTGAAGTCGACGTGGAACGCGCCCGCCGGGATCCACGTCCCGAGCGTGAAGTGCAGGCCGCCATCGCCGAACGTGCCCAGGAAGAGCGTCTGGTACACGAGATACATGGCGATCAGCCAGGTAACGATGAGCACCGGCACCTCGACGATCCACGCCCGCGTGTACAGCCGCCGGCCGATGAGCGCGCTGACGCCGAAGCCGGCCAGCGGCAGCACCAGCAGGAGCGTTACGAGGAGCTCGTTCGTCGTCAGGTTCATCGCTCGCGCGTGTTAATCGCGCATGCTGGCGTACTCGTCGACCAGCGGAGTCCGTCGGTTGCGATAGATGGCGATGACGATGGCCAGGCCGACGGTCGCCTCAGCGGCGGCCACGGCCATGACCAGCAGCACGATCAGCGCCGCGTGGGTCTGCAGGCTGGGCGTGAATGCGCCGAAGGCGATCGCGGCGAGGTTGACGGCGTTGAGCATGAGCTCGATCGACATGAGCATCGCGATCGCGTTGCGCCGCGCGAGGAAGCCGAAGACGCCGATCGAGAAGAGCAGGCCGGACAGGATCAGGTACGCGTCGAGCGAGTGGCTCATGCCGGCTGATCCGCGGTGGTTGCCTCGACCGGCGCGCGCAGCCGATCGAGAGTGGCCATCTCGGGCTCACCCGGATCGGTCGAAACCTCGCGCTTGGCGAGGAAGACGCCGCCGATCACGGCCGCGGTCAGCAATACCGCCACGACCTGCAGGGCGAAGATGTAGAGCGAGTCCTGGAAGAGGAGCATCGCGATCGCGCTCGTTGACGCGACGAGCCTGACACTGCCGGCGAGCGGCCACTGCGTGTTCATGACGCTCACGATCAGAAGCAGGCCGAAGCCGATCGCCGCCAGTGCCCCGGCCCACGCCTGGCGGTGGAAGACGAGCTCCGTCGGTCCCGACTTGGTCTGCGTGAGCATGATCGCGAACAGGATCAGGACACTGATCGCGCCGATGTAGACGAGCACCTCGGACGCGGCGACGATGACCGCCCCGGCAAGGACATAGATGCCGGCGAGGGCCGCGAAGCAGCCCATCATCGCGATGCCCGAGCGGACGATGTTGCGCCCGAGCACGACGAACAGCGCACAACCGAGCATGACCCCGGCGAGGATCAGGAAGAGAAGGTCATCCCACGCCCAGCCGATGATCGGAATGTTGGGCGGCAGTTGCAGATCCGCCAACACGGGCAGCGGCGTCATCAGTGAGCGTGCTGACCGTTGCCGTCGTGCGCGCTCGCGTGGCCGTTGCCGTTGTGGCCGTTGCCGGCCACGCTCGCGGGCAATACCGGCAGCATCCGGCCCGTATCAAGGAAGCGACCCTGCTGCTGCGCTCGCTCGAGCCAGTCGCGCTCGCGGCGGATGTAGCTGATCTCCGTGTCGCGCTCCATCGAGCTCGTCGCCAGCAGGTCGATCACGGGCTCCGAGCGGTCAGTGTGCGAGAGCTCGAAGTCGGGACCGCAGCGCAGGGCGTCGTATGGACAGGCATCGACGCAGATGCCGCACAGGATGCAGCGGCTCTCGTCGACGTCGTACTTCTCGAGCACGCGCGGCTTGGGCATCAGCGCGCCGGTCGGGCACGTCTCCGCGCAGCGCCCGCAGCTGACGCATGGCGTCGTGTTGAGGCTCATGTCGAGCGGCGTCGTCACGAGCGTGTCGAAGCCGGTGCGCATGAAGTCGTAGCACGCGGCGCCGACGATCTCCTTGCACACGTTGGCGCACCGGCCGCAGTCGATGCAGCGCGCCGGCTCGCGCAGGATGAAGGCGTGGCTGTCGTCGCGGATGTAGTCATGGTTCGTGCCCGTGAAGCGGTTCTCGGTCACGCTGCGATGTGAGAAGCCGGTCCGTTCGGGCTCGAGCGTGGCCAGCGTCGTGCCGTACTCGATGCCCTGGCGGCGCAGGTCGCAGTAGCCGATCGCCTCGCACGTGCACTGCAGGCAGCGCTTCGATTCGGCCATCGCCTCTGTCTGGCTGTACGGGATCTCGTACTCGACGTAGCTCTTGTTGCGCACCTCGGCGGGCATCGACTTGAGCCGGTAGCGCGGCTCCTTGACCTCGCCGCTGTAGGGGACGATGTTCAGGAACTCGGGCTGTGGCTCGGCCAGCGTCTGGCGCGTCTTGAGTGCGTCGAGATCCTGGCCCTTGAGGAACGCGTCGATCGCGTAGGCGGAGCGGCGGCCCTCGGCCACGGCCTGGACGACGGTCGAGGCCCCGACGCGCACATCGCCTGTGCCAAAGACGCCGGCACGGCCGGTGGTGAAGGTCACGGCGTCAGCGGCAAGCCGCCGGTTCTTGGTCGCCTCGACGCCGTCAGAGCCGTGGCTCAGCCAGTCGAGTTGCGGGCCCTGGCCGATCGCGAGCAGTACGCGGTCGCACTCGATCACGAACTCCGTGCCTGCCACGGGCTCCGGGCGGCGCCGGCCTGACGCGTCCGGGGCGCCCATGGCCATGCGCTGGAACTCGACCCCGGTGACCTTGTTGTCCTTATCGGCCACGACGCGTGTCGGTGCGGCCTGGAAGATGGCCCGCGCGCCCTCTTCGATCGCCTCGTGGACCTCGTTCGAGGCGGGCATGTCCTTCATGTCGCGGCGATAGACGAGCGTCACCTGCGCGGCGCCCTGGCGAACGGACGTGCGCGTGCAGTCCATCGAGGTGAAGCCACCGCCGATGACCACGACGCGCTTGCCCGCGTGGCCCGGGTAGGGCAGGCCGAGCGTCGCGATGCGCAGGTACTCGAGGCCGTCGAGCACGCCGTCGGCGTCCTCGCCGGGCACCCCGAGCTTGTTCGTGTCGTAGCAGCCGATGGCCACGCAGACCGCGTCGAAGCCCTCGTTCTGGAGATCGTCGAGCGTGAAGTTCTTGCCCAGCTCCATGTTGCACACGACCTTGCCGCCGAGCTGGGTGACCGAGTCGTATTCGGCCTCGAGCACCTCAACCTTTGGCAGGCGGTACTGCGGGATGCCGTAGCGCAGCATTCCGCCGGGTGCCGGGTCGCGTTCGTAGACGGTCACGTCGTGTCCGGCGATGAGCAGGTAGTAAGCCGCGGCCATGCCCGCGGGCCCTGACCCGATCACCGCCACGCGCTTGCCCGTCTGTGGCTGGACCGTGAACGGCACCGGCGCCGCAGCGCCGGTCTCGGCCTGCAGCTTGAGCACCTGGTCGCCAGCGTAACGGTGTGAGTCGCGGATGGCGATCGCTTCCTCGACCTCGTCGCGCCGGCAGTGCTCCTCGCACGGTGCGGGGCAGACCCGGCCGAGGACGCTCGGGAAGGGAATCGTGCGCTTGAAGATGCGCGCCGATTCGACGAAGTTGCCCTCAGTGTTGGCCTTCAGGAAGCCCGGGATGTCGATGTGGCTGGGGCACTTGTTCTGGCACGGCGGCAGGCAGTACGCGTTGTGATCGGAGAAGATCAGCTCGAGATTCGTCTTGCGGATCTCGCGCAGCCGCTTGGTCTGGGTCTGGACGACCATGCCCGGCTCTGCGGCCCGCGAGCAGCTGATCGGTGGCGTGTCCTCGCCTTCGACCTCGACGACGCACATCCGGCACGCGCCAAAGCCCGGCAGCTTGGGCTCGTAGCACAGCGTCGGGACGTCGATGCCGTTGTCGCGGCAGATCTCGAGGATCGTCTGCCCGCCGTGCCCTGTGAACTGCCTGCCGTCAACCTCGACCGTGAAGGTAGGCGCAGACAGCGGACGCTGGGGCGACTGGGTCTCGAGCAGGCGCTCGACGGTCATGTCGGCGGCGTCTGACTCGCGCAGTTGCGGCAGGGTGTCTGTCATGCGCTCGTCGCAGGTGTCATGGCTGGGCTGGCGACACGCACCGGGTTACACACGCCGGCCGGGCACGTGCCATGCGTGAAGTGTGCGTTGAACTCGTCGGCGAAGTATCGCATTCCGCTCAGCAACGGATTTGGTGCGCAGTATTCGAGCCCGCACAGCGCGGCGTCGCGGACATCCGCGGCCAGGTCCTGCATGTTCTGGACATCCTGTGGGCGCGACAGTCCTGCGGTCGCGCGCATGCCGATCTCGTACAGGCGTCGGACGCCAATGCGGCACGGGATGGTCTTGCCGCACGACTCGTCGGACAGGTAGCGCTCGAGGGTCGTGGCCATGTCGACCAGGCACGTCTGCGGGCCGGCGACGACCAGCGATCCGCTGCCCCACAGCGCGCCTTTTTCGTTGAGCGCGGCCGCCGTGTACAGCGTGTCCAGCTCGGCGGGCGGGAGGAAGCCACCTGCGGGGCCACCGACGAGCACCGCCTTCGCGTCCCCAAAACCGCCACAGATGTCGAGCAGCCGTCGGATGCTCATGCCCAGCGGCACCTCGACGATGCCCGGGCTGGTGACGGCACCCGTGATCTGGATGAGCGTCGTGCCCGGGTTGTCACTGTCGCCGATCTGGGCAAAGGCCTTCGATCCATTGGCCACGATCCACGGAACGAGGCTGAGCGTCTCGACGTTGTTGACCACTGTCGGCCGCCCGTACAAGCCCTTGTCGGTCGGATACGGCGGGCGCTGCTCGGGCTGGGCGCGCTTGTTCTGGATCGCGCGCAGGAGCACCGTCTCCTCGCCGACGACCATGCCACCCGGTACCGCGACGACCTCGATGTGGATATCGACACCCGTGCCCAGCGCGTTCGAGCCGATGTAGCCGGCCTCCTCGGCCAGGCGGACGACGGTCTCCAGGCGCTGCCTGGCGAGCGTCGCTCGTTCGCGCACGGCGATGAACGCGCGCCGGGCACCGATCGCGTACGCGGCGATCGCCACGCCCTCGACGACTGTGTGTGGATCGGTCTCCATCAGCGTCCGGTCCAGGCGCGCGCCGGGATCCGCCTCGAAGCCATTGGCCACGACGTAGCGTTCGTCGGCGCTGTTGGCCGCGGCGGCGCGCCACTTGTCACCGGTTGGGTAGCCCGCGCCGCCGCGGCCGCGGAGGCCCGAGTCAGCGATCAGCCGGACGAGCGCGGGTGGGTTCGTCGAGCCGACGGTCTTCTTCCACGACTGCCACGCACCGGCCTCCTCGGCCGCGGCCAGCGGCCCGTCGGGCTGGTACTTGCCAAAGCGCGTGGTCAGGAGCGTGGGCATGCCTTTGGGCGACGCCAGGATGTTCATTCCGTCACCGCTACGCCCGCGCCGGTTGCGCGGCCTTGGCGCGCAACCTCTGAGCCAGCCGGCCCGCCTTCTCGGCGGTCATGTGCGGCTGTGCCTGGCCATCGAGCGTCACGAGCGGCTCGTCGCGGCTCTCACCGCCACAATCGGCGGCCACGAAACGCACCGCACCGTCAGCCGTGACCCCGCCGATGTCCGTGCCCAGCGCCGCGACGAGCGCGTCGCGAATGCGGCCCGAGCCGAGCATGGCGCACGTCGCGCACTGGCACAGGCCGATCTCCGAGACGCGTCCGGGCTCGAAGATGAGGTTCGGGTACGAGCTCGCGATGCCGTAGATCTCGCTGTACCACGCGCCGGTCGAGTGGCTGATGTGCTGCAGTGCCGAGACCGGCAGGTAGGCATATTGCTGCTGCGTGGCCTCGAGGATCGTCAGCAGCCGGCGCGGGTCGTAGTCGTTCCTGATCAGGATCTGCTCGAGCGGACCAAGGTCGATCGGCAGCCAGGCCTCGAAGGATCGGTCGGCCACCGGGCGTCCCGATCGGCGCAGCGCCGACTCTTCGCGACGCTCGGCGTACTGCTCGGCCGGGCCCCAATGCACATGGAAGCGGTTCTTGGTGTCGACACCGCCCATGTCGATGATCTCGATCGGGCATGCCGCGGCGCACTGGAAGCACGTCTCGCACTTGAGATTGCCCGCTTCGTCATAGAGCAGGATCAGCCGGCCCCGGTGGTGTGGCGAGATCTCCTGGCGCTGCTCGGGATATTGGATCGTCCGCTTGGCCTGGGTCATGCGCACGAACGTGTGGACCATGCCCATGGCGATACCCCAGCCCGGGACGCGCGACATGAAGCTCACCGCCCGGTCACCTGCTGGACGACGAGGATCGCGCCGGCAGTGACGAACGCGTTGACGAGCGAGATCTCAACCAGCCACTTCCAGGCGAAACCCATCAGCTGGTCGATGCGCACACGGGGCAGCGTGCCGCGCATCCAGACGAAGACGAAGGCGAACGTGAACGCCTTGACCATGAACCAGAACAGTCCGACGACGACCTCGAACGACACGAAGGCCCAGATGAGCACGACGGCCGCGGCGATGACGTTGAACAGCACGAACGCGACGACGAGCGATTTGACGAAGCTCCAGCCGCTCTTGAACGTCCAGATGACCAGCGTCATCAGGAAGACAACGAGCGGCACGCCGAGCACGACCGCCCACAGCAGCCAGATGCCCATGCCGGCCAGGTCGATGGCCCCGTTGATCGTGACGTGGAAGAAGTCGAGGATCGGGCGCGGGTCGATGGGCGAGTTCCAGCCGCCGAAGAAGAGCACGGTCGTCAGCGCGGACAGGACGAAGACGCCCACGTACTCGGCGAAGAAGAAGAAGCCGAAACGCATGCCGCTGTACTCGGTCGCGAAGCCGGCGACGATCTCGCTGTCCGCCTCGGTCAGGTCGAACGGAGTTCGGTTGCCCTCCGCGGTCGCGGCGATGAAGAAGACGACGAACGCGAGCGGCTGCTGGAACACGTACCAGTCCCAGAACCAGCCGGCCTGGTGCTGAACGATGCCGTTCAGCGAGAGCGTGCCGGCGAGCATGATCACGCCCACCGGGGCGAGCACGAGCGGCAGCTCGTAGCTCACGATCTGGGCTGCGGCGCGCAGCCCGCCGAGCAGCGAGTACTTGTTGAAGCTCGACCAGCCGCCCATCATCAGCCCGACAACGGACAGGCCCGACACGGCGAAGAAGTAGAGCAGGCCGATGTTCATGTCCAGGCCCACGAGGCCGGGCGCGAACGGAATCACCAGCAGCGTCAGGACCGACGCGAGGTAGGTGATGATCGGCGCGATCGTGAACACGGCCGCGTCCGCGCCGGTCGGCGTGTAGTCCTCCTTGGCGAGGACCTTGAAGCCGGCGACGACCGAAGCCAGCGTGCCCCACGGGCCGGTCCGGTTGGGGCCGATGCGCGACGCCAGGAAGGCGATCACCTTGAGCTCCATGAAGATGATCACGAAGGCGGTCGGAATGGTGAAGAGCAGGATCGCCGTCGCGGCGAGCAGGAAACGAATGATGTCGATATTCGAGGTGACGACATCGGCAACCACGCCGATCAGCGCCGGGAGGACGCCGACTTCCCACAGGACGAGCAGGAGGACGGTGAGCAGCGCCACCAGGATGAGCAGCGGGATGAGGATCTTGCCGGCCAGCGTCATGCGCTGGAACGGCCTGGTGATGACGCTCAAAGGGTTGGCTCCGCCACATCGACAGCCACTACTTGTCGACTCCGCCCATGACCGGGTCCAGGCTGGCCATGATCGCCATCGTGTCCGCGATCAGGTTGCCGGGCACCATCTCGCCCACTGACTGGAGATTCCAGAACGACGGGTCGCTGATGCGCAGCCGGAATGGCTGGTCGGAGCCGTCACTCATGGCGTAGCACGCGTACTCGCCGCGCGGGCTCTCGACGGCGACGAAGGCGCGGCCGGGCGGGATGCGGATCAGGCGTGGGATGCGGGCCATGATCGGGCCGTCAGGCATCTCGTGCAGGCACTGGTCGATGATCTTGATGCTCTCGCGAATCTCGTCGACGCGGAGCATGTAGCGCGCGTAGGAGTCGCCCTCGCTGCGCGTCGGGATGTCGAACTCGAGGTCAGGGTACGCGGCGTAGGGATGGGCGCGACGGACGTCGAAGGGCACGCCCGCGGCGCGCAGGTTGGGCCCCGTGACGCGCATGCGCAGTGCCATCTCCGGGGTCATGACGCCCATGCCGCGTGTGCGCCGGACGAAGATCTCGTTCTCGTTGAGCAGCCGCGTCTCCTGCTCGATCTCGACCGCGGCACGGCTCATCCAGTCGCCCAGGCGCGACAGGAAGTCATGGTTCAGGTCGCGGTTGACGCCACCGATGCGCAGGTAGTTGAAGAGCATGCGCTGACCGGTCAGGGCAGCGAGCATCTCGACGATCTCGTCGCGCTCGATGAAGCCGTACAGCAGCGGCGTCAGGCCGCCCAGGTCGAGCGCCAGCCACCCGATGAACAACGCGTGGCTGGAGATCCGGTTCAGCTCCCAGACGAGTGTCCGGATGTACTGCGCGCGCTTGGGCACCTCCAGGTCGAGCAGCTTCTCGGCGGCCATCACCGGCATTGCCTCGCTGAACAGCGAAGCGACGTACTCGAGCGGGTCGCACTGGCTGATCGCGATGTGCCAGTCACCGACCTCGCACAGCTTCTCGACGCCGCGGTGGAGGTAGCCCAGCACCGGGTCGAGATCCGTTACCCGCTCGCCGTCGACCTTGAGCACCACGCGCAGCACGCCGTGTGTCGAGGGATGCTGCGGGCCAAGGTTGAGCAGCATCTCGCCGTCGCGCAGGTGGTAGAACTCCGCCTCCCGCTCGGTGCGCGGCGGGTAGGGCGGGATGGCGTCGTAGATCGTCGCCGGCGTCTCGACCCAGATGTTGGGATCGTCTAGCGATCGGACTTCCGTCTTCGCGTCGGTCACGTGGGTGGAGCCTCGGATTCCTCTGGCAGCTGGCTCAGGGTGCTGATCTGGTTGTCGCCCAGCTGCGGCGCCATGCGGATCACGGGCTGGCGCATGTTCTCCGCCGGTTGATGCATCTGCTCGACGTGGCGGAAGCCCTCGCCCGACGAGCGCGCCGAGTCGTCGGCGAGCAGGAAGTCCTTGCGCAGCGGGAAGCTCGTGTAGTCGGGCGGCATGTAGATCCGGCGCAGGTCGCGGTTGCCCTCGAAGATGATCCCGAACATGTCGTAGGCCTCGCGCTCGGGCCACTCCGCGCCCTTCCAGATGAAGGTCACGCTCGGCACACGCGGATCATCGCGCTTGAGACCGGGCACGATGACGCGCAGCCAATCCGGCGTCCGTGGCGACCACAGGTGGTAGACGGCCCACATCTCCGTGCCGGTGTCGACGCCGCACAGGTCGGCCAGGATCTCGAACTCGAACTGCTCATCGTCATGCAGCTTGCTCATGACCGCGGGCAGATCCTTGGCGTCGACCCAGATCTCCGTCTGATCCAGGTTCTGGCGCAGCGGCGCACAGAACTGGCCAGCGAATGCCGTCTCGAGGCGTCGCTTTAACTGGCTGTCCGTTTCTCTCGCTCCCGGTAGGTAGGGTTAGATGCCGGCCGGAACCGTTGGCCCGATGTTTCGCTCGGCCCAGTGGCCGCGACGCTCCTTGATCAGCTGCTGCAGTTTCATCATGCCGTAGATCAGCCCTTCCGGTCGCGGCGGGCAGCCCGGCACGTAGACGTCGACCGGCATGATCCGGTCGATGCCTTCGACCGTCGAGTAGCTGCGCTTGTAGCGGCCGCCCGACACGGTGCAGTCGCCCATCGCCACGCACCACTTGGGCTCGGGCATCTGCTCCCACAGGCGCAGCAGCGGCCCGGCCATCTTGGTCGTCAGCGTCCCGGCCACGATGAGCACGTCCGCCTGGCGCGGGCTGGCCCGGAACGGGAACATGTTGAAGCGGTCCATGTCGTTGATCGGCGTCGCCGCGGACATCATCTCGATCGCGCAGCAAGCGAGGCCCGACGTCAGCGGCCACAGGCTGTTGAGCCGGATCAGGTCGATGATGTAGTCAGCCTTGGTCGGGATGATGTCGAGCAGCTGCCAGCGGCCGTTGTCCGAGTGGTCGGCGTGCAGCTCCTCTTCGCGCAGGTGGGTGATCTGGGGCGCCATGCCGCCGCCATATGCCTGCGGATTGACCGATGTCCAGAGCGTGTTCGGGACGATGATCGGCTCGACGAGGTCGCTCTGCGGAGCCTGCGCCGCGGTCAGCGCGCCTTCAGTCGGCTTGCTCACTTCCACGTCAGAACGCCCTTTCGCCAGGCATAACTGAGCCCGACCAGCAGGATGACCACGAACAGCAGCATGGCCAGGAAGCCACCGATCAACACGTCACGGAAGACCATCGCCCAGAGATAGATGAACACGACCTCGATATCGAAGGCGACGAAGAGCAGCGCGTAGATGTAGAACGACAGCCCTACCCGGCCCCACGTGTAGCCATAGGTGTCGATGCCCGACTCATAGGGCAGGCCCTTGTGCCGGTCGCCCTTAGAGCGGTGGCTGAGCAACCAGGCGGCACCGATTGTTACCAGCACGAACGTCGCGCCCGCGAAGGCGAACCCGACCACGTACCACAGTGCGGTTGTCACAGAAGCCTCTCAGGCGCCACGGTCCGCAGTTGATTCGGCCCTCGGTGGGTGCTGGGTCGGACCGCAGCTCACAACTAATTCTACGCTGCGCGGTCCGTTCCACACGCCGGCAGACGGGGAACGATGTTGCATTTCCTCTAGCGCCGCGCCGCTCTTTGAAACCGGCTCGCGACCTCTGCCTGCCCACCGTTTGGCGTCGTTTGGGAGACCACCCGACCGAGAGACAGCGCCGGTTCATGGGCGCCGAGCTCGAGCGCAAGCGCGTCGGCACCTTCTAAACCGTCGAGTAGCTGAGTTAGCGCTGCCCCGCGCGGAATTAGTCCAAGTGGCGGCCGACCTATGCTCCGTTCGTGGCGGCGCGACGAGTCAGGGCATATGTCGGTCTCGGCGCGAACGTTGGCGATCCGCTCGCAAACCTGCGTCTGGCCGTGCGCGCGCTGGCTGCTCTGCCCGACGTTTCGTTGCGCGGCGTGTCAAGGCTGTACTCCACAAAACCAGTCGGAGTCATGGACCAGCCCGATTTCCTCAACGCGGTCGTGGCACTTGACGTACCAGCGGGTCCGAACCCGGAGACTGGAGCGCTCGCTCTGCTCGCCGCACTCAAAACCCTCGAACAGGCGCTCGGCCGTCAGGCTCGCCAGCGCTGGGGACCGCGCGAGGTCGATCTGGATCTCCTGATCTTCGGCCGCAACGTCATCAACGTCGAGCGGCCCGACGGGCGCTGGCTCGCCGTCCCCCACGTGCAGGCACACAGGCGACTCTTCGTCCTGGCGCCGCTGAGCGACCTCGCTCCCGGGCTGCGGCCACCCGGCTGGCACGAAACCGTCTCATCGGCGCGGCGGCGCCAGGAAACGGTCGAAGGCCCGGACGCCGTCCGTGTCGCAGCCGGCCGTAACTGGGCTACGGCAGAGTGAGCCCTAATCGAACGAGGCGGTTCTTCTTCAGGTTCTCGCGAACGAGCCACGCGATGTCCGGATCGTCGCGCTTCGACCAGGCCACGAAGCGCGGCCAGCCACGGCCGGAATCCGCGGCAATGACGACGCTCCAGGCGTAGCCGAGGGCCTGGCGCAGGACGCGCACCGATTCGCCGCGCCGATCGCGAGAGCTCACGACAAGCTGAGTGGCACGGTCCATGACCTCGAGCGCGTCGTCGACGGCCGCCTGGTTACGGAGCAGGCGCGGCTCGGCGACGGCCGCCACCGCCGCCCGGGCAACAAGAAGATCGCCAGGCTCCGACCACTCAACACAAATGCGGGCAAGCTCGTCGGGGCGGTCGTCGCCGAGCCTCTGCAGGGCGATGGCAACGGCCTCGCGAATGCGCCACTGGTCGTCAGCCGCCCGGCGGCGTAGCAGCGCCACAGGATCACTCGAACCGGCCGCGGCGAAGCGGCCCAGCGCGACCAGTGCGACAGAGATCACGAAAACGTCCGTTGGATCCGGGCCCACCCGAGCCGCGGCCCATTCGTCCGCCCACGGCCTGTCCACCTCCTCGGCCGCGGCTGCGAGAAGCTCCAGGTTTGACCGTGGCCCGGGCAGGTGCGAGTTCGCGCGCAGGTACGCGATCCGATCCGATGCAGCTCGAAACGCCGCCCACTCGACTTCCTGCTTGCTCATCGGGCCCGATCTTCAGCGCACGCGGTCGGCGGCGCCAGTGGCGAACGGCCCTTCAGGACGCGTGCAGACCTACTTCTTGGCAGCTTGCCCAGGCCTACTCGCTCAACATCAGCAGCCCTGGTTCCCCGGCTTGGGGAGTGGGCTGGGCGGTGGCGCGTTGTCGGTCGCCACCATCGGCAACGGGGCACGCCAGGCAACGCCCGTGCCGTTCAGGTTCTCATGCGACCAGTCGATGCTGATGCCGAAGAGCGTGCGACCGCTGATGAACAACTGGTCGATCTCACGACCGAGGAAGCCGGTGGAGGACATCTTGCGCCAGGTCTTCCCATCGACGGACGTCCATGTGATGGCACGGCTCTGGGCCGGGTCGTAGACGCAGCCGGGCTGATCACGCCGCGCGGTGACGATAAAGCCCGATTCGTCGGCTACGACTGCATTGATCACGTCTGGCCCCTTGGCAGTAATCGACGGCGTGTTCGTGGCTTCATGCCAGTGAACTCCGTCAGCTGCGTACCAGGCTCTGGCTCCACCGATCACCACACCACCGAGCGGTCCGAATGCTGCGCTAAGCCCGGACGAGTGGCGTGAGTCAGGCAGCTGTGAGGTGACAGACCAGTTCTTGCCGTCCGTTGTCATCCACACCTTGACTGGGCTGAGCGTGCCGGTGTCGAAATCCCTGCCACCGGTCAAGGCCCAAAGGCTGCTGCCGTCTCCGGCGAGCGTGATCGGACCAACAGGTCCGGCGCCCTTCGCGATTGCCCTCCAGGTGAGCCCGTCGGACGACCAAAAGCCGCCGCCGGACCCCGGGAACGCCGCGACGACCCCGTTCACGCTCGCCAGCTGTACGTAATCCGAGTTCAGCAGCCGCCGCGGCACGCCCGCATTGGCGGAAGTCCACTTGTGGCCGTTCTTTGACACAAGAATGCCCGACGCCCAGGCGACGAAGCCTGGGCCGCCAGGAACTATGTAGGTTGGCACGTCGTTGCCTTTCCAAACGACCGACCAATTGCGCGCGTCTTTCGATGCCCAGATCCGTCCGCCGACGTTCGCCCACGAAGAGACCAGGTAGGTTCCGTTGGCGTAGGCACTCGCCGGAAACGCTCCGGGATTGCGAAGTCCACTCGAGTTGGCCACATGCCAGTTGATCTGGAGCCCGTCCTGGCTGGCCGGCGTGGTGGCCAGGGCCGCGCCGGGTAACAGGAGCACCCGCACCACAAAGATCGAGAGAACGACAAACCACGCCCGCATGGACGGCCTCACAGCAAGCCTCCTTCTCGCGGCTCGCACCGGCGCGACCCGCCCCTTGGGATAGTGGAACGCTCGCGTGGCCGAGTGCCATAGCCCGTGCTACGTACTTTCGGATGACCCCGACTACAGACGCACGCTCGGCGGACGGTCGCGGTCGAACATGTGGACCGTGTCGACGAACCGGACCTGCTTGGCCTGGTAGCCCATCACGAGCGAGTGAGTGCGCGCGCCGCCACCGAAGAAGCGCACGCCGTTTAGCAGGTCGCCCTCCGTCACTCCGGTCGCCGCGAAGACCATGGTCTCGCCCGGAGCCAGGTCTGTGGTCGTGTAGACCCGATCCTCTGAAGGGTCGATGCCCATGCGCTCGGCGCGTGCCCGCTCCTCGTCGGAGCGCCACCGGAAGCGGGCCTGGATCTCGCCACCGAGACACCGCAGAGCTGCCGCGGTGAGTACACCCTCCGGCGCGCCGCCGATGCCGATGACGGCGTGGACCCCCGTGCCCATGACCGCGCACGAGATCGCGGCCGACACGTCGCCGTCGGAGATGAGCTTGATCCGGGCGCCGTTCGAACGGATCTCGGCGATGAGCGC
>Ga0265319_1001205_pt1 | contig 15955 bp, 13 predicted proteins | sample 4824metaG_FD_192443 | JGI IMG/M metagenome (GOLD analysis project Ga0265319, IMG submission 192443) | Rhizosphere microbial communities from Carex aquatilis grown in University of Washington, Seatle, WA, United States - 4-8-24 metaG | ecosystem: Host-associated > Plants > Roots > Rhizosphere >...
TCGCCACTTGGCTCCGCCCCGACTGCAAATCGCAGGTCGCGGTTGAATACGTGAACCATAAGCCGGTAGCCATTCGCAGCGTCGTTATTTCAACCCAGCACGCCGCGGACGCCGCGCACAGCACGATTGAGAATTTCTGCATCGAGCAGGTGATTAAGAAGGTTTTGCCCGCCCGCCTGATTAACCAGAAGACTGAGTTCCTGATCAACCCCACCGGCAAGTTTGTCGTCGGCGGGCCGCAGGGCGACTCCGGCCTCACCGGCCGGAAGATCATCGTGGATAGCTACGGTGGTTGGGCCCGCCATGGTGGCGGCGCTTTCTCGGGCAAGGACCCCTCCAAGGTGGACCGTTCCGCAGCCTATATGTGCCGCTGGGTTGCGAAAAACGTCGTTGCCGCCGGGTTTGCCACGAAGTGCGAGCTGCAAATCGCCTACGCGATTGGCCACCCGCACCCGACCAGCATCCACGTGGACACCTTTGGCAGCCACGCCATTCCCGAGCGCAAGATCATCGCCGCGATCAACGAAGTCTTTTCGTTCAAGCCGGCGGACATTGTTGCCCAGCTCGACCTGTTGCGCCCGATTTACCGCAGCACCACCAACTACGGCCACTTCGGCAAAGCCGGTCTCGCCTGGGAAGAAGTCGACAAGGTTGATGCGCTGCGCAAGGCGGTTAAGTAACTTGTTTCGCGTTTCGTGTTTTAGGTTTCGCGTTTTCAAACCAAAGCGAGTTTCAGGCCATCAATCGCTTGAAGTTTACTTCGGGGGTAGAGACTTGAAACCTAAAATCCAAAACTCGAAACCAGTGTCACCAACCCGAAACCCAAAACCCGAAACTCGAAACTTTAAAATAACATGACCAAATTACTGAAACCCGTTAAGCCCGATTTCAAGGTCGCCGACATCAAGTTGGCCGACTGGGGCCGCAAGAGCATCCAGGTTTCCGAGCACGAAATGCCCGGCCTGATGTCCATCCGCGCCAAGTACGCGCCGAAGAAGCCGCTCAAGGGCGTCCGCATCAGCGGCTCGCTCCACATGACGATTGAGACGGCGATCCTCATCGAGACGCTCGTCGCCCTCGGCGCGGACGTTCGCTGGGCCTCGTGCAACATCTTTTCGACGCAGGACCAGGCCGCGGCGGCCATTGCGAAGACCGGCACGCCCGTCTTCGCCTGGAAGGGCGAAACGCTCGAGGAATACTGGGAATGCACCATGCGCATGCTGACCTGGCCGAACGGCAAGGGTCCGGAATTGATCGTGGACGACGGCGGCGACGCCACGCTCTTGATTCACAAGGGCTATGAACTCGAAAATGGCAGCGACTGGGTGAAGACGCCCTCCGGCAGCCATGAAGAGCAGGTCATCAAGAACCTCCTGAAGAATGTTTATAAGGAAAACCCGACGCATTGGCACACGGTCGCCAAGGACTGGAAGGGTGTATCCGAGGAAACCACCACGGGTGTGCACCGCCTGTATCAGCGCCTCGAAGCCGGCCAGTTGCTCGTCCCGGCCATCAACGTCAATGATTCGGTCACCAAGTCCAAATTTGACAATCTCTACGGCTGCCGCGAATCGCTCGTGGACGGCATCAAGCGCGCCACCGACGTCATGATCGCCGGCAAGGTCGCCGTCGTTTGCGGTTACGGCGACGTGGGCAAGGGCTCGGCGCAATCACTGCGCGGTCTCGGCGCCATCGTCCAAGTCACGGAAATCGACCCCATTTGCGCGCTGCAGGCGGCGATGGCCGGATTCGAAGTGGTCACCCTCGAGCAAACGCTCGGCAAGGCCGACATCTACGTCACCTGCACCGGCAACAAAGACATCATCACCGTCGAGCACCTGGTGAAGATGAAGGACCAGGCGATCGTCTGCAACATCGGCCACTTCGACAACGAAATCCAGGTGGACAAGTTGAACAAGGCCAAGGGCGTGACCAAGGTCAACATCAAGCCCCAGGTGGACCGCTATGACGTTCCCGGCGGTCGCAGTATCTATATGCTCGCGGAAGGCCGACTCGTGAACCTCGGTTGCGCCACCGGCCACCCGTCGTTCGTGATGTCCAACTCCTTCTCGAATCAAGTCCTCGCCCAGATGGACCTCTGGACGAACCGCGCGAAGTACAGCCCGGGCGTTTACATCCTCCCCAAGAAGCTGGACGAGGAAGTGGCCCGTCTGCACCTCGCGAAAATCGGCGTGAAGCTCACGAAGCTCCGCCCCGACCAGGCCAGCTACATCGGCGTGCCGGTCGAAGGCCCGTACAAGCCGGAACATTACCGCTACTAATTAGAGCGGCGAGACTGGCAAACAAAGGTGCAAGGAGCGAAAGTTCCTTGCGCCTTTTTGTTTGGGAAAACTGTAAATTGCATCATTCCCAACCAGCCCTCCGGCTCCTGGTTTGTGTCAAGGATATCGGCGAAATCATTGACACAAACGTTTTTGTGTCAATTTGCCTTGTCACAAGGATTTGAGTCGCCTTTGGGATTGGAATCGGCGCGGGAGGTAGCGCTCTTATCCGTGCCATCCGTGGTTAAACGATTGGCTAGGCGGGTCCGGAGGCCCCGCCCTATCATTTTTACTTCCCGGCATGCGCTTTTTCCAACTGCTTGACGTTGATTTTGGTCATTTTGAGCATGGCCTGGTAGACCCGGCCCGATTTCTCCGGATCCGGGTCGCTCATCAATTTGCCCAAGGTTTCGGGGATGATCTGCCAGGAGACGCCGAATTGGTCGGTCAACCAGCCGCATTGCATGATCTTGCCGCCCTTGGATAGTTTATTCCAATAATAGTCTACCTCGCGCTGGTCCTGGCAGCGGACAAAGAAGGAAATCCCCGGGGTGATTCGGTAATGTGGCCCGCCGTTGAGGAGCATGAATCGTTGGCCATCCACCTCGAATGCGCCCAGGAACATTTTTTTGCCGTGGCGTTGGCAGCAGGTAATTTTAGCCTTTTTGAAAGTCGAGACGTAGTACTTCATCGCCGCTTCGGCGTTGTCGTTGAACCAGAGGAAGGGGACGATTTTGTTTTTCATGATTGGGAAATTAAACCGGAGTGGGGTGATGGATCAAAAGCTTGGGATGCGGTGGTGGCCAGAGTTGTCGAATGGGTCGGACAAGTCTGACCGGTCTGACGATTCCGGCCCTCTGCTCCTGTGCTCCTCTGCTCCTTTGATCCTCTCTGCTCACGCCCACGCCCGGTTGAAGGCGCTCACCAGGGCGAGGAGGCCCGCCTGCTCGATATTGGTGTCAATGCCGCAGCCCCAGAAGCGTTTGGAATCGGGAATGCGCTCAATGAGCACGTAGGCCGCGGAATCGGTCGCCGAACCCACGCCGATGGCGTGCGAGCGGTAGTCGAGAACGCGGAAGTTTTTCCAATGCTGGCCTTCCATGGCTTGCACGAAAGCGTTAATGGGGCCGTTGCCGCTGCCGCGCAGTTCCCGGGCCTCGCCGTTCCATTTGATTTGGGCGATGAGGTTAAACTGGTGACGTGACGCCGGGTCGGCGTGCACGTCATAATCCAGGACTTGCAACGGCTTTTCCGCGCGCAAATACATTTCATCGAAGACGTTTTTAATCTCGGTCGGCGTCAATTCGCGGGCCAGTTTGTCCGCCACGAGGTTGACGGCCGCGCCAATTTCCGGATGCATGGTTTTGGGCAAATCCAGGCCAAACTCCGTTTGCAGGATGTAGGCCACGCCGCCCTTTCCGCTTTGGGAATTGATGCGGATGATGGCCTCGTAGTCGCGCCCGATGTCCTGCGGGTCGAGCGACAAATAGGGAACCTCCCAATGGTCGAAGGGTTTGGCGTGGGCGCCTCGGCGTCGGTCCATGCCCTTTTTGATGGCGTCCTGGTGGGAACCGGAGAACGCGGTGAAGACGAGGTCGCCGGCATACTGCCAGCGGGAGGGCACCTCCATGCGGGTCAGGCGCTCGTAGACCGACCGCACTGCCGACAGGTTGGAAAAGTCCAGGCCCGGGTCAATCCCCTGCGTGTAGAGGTTCATCGCCACGGTCACAATGTCGAGATTACCCGTGCGCTCGCCATTGCCGAAGAGGGTGCCCTCGACGCGATCGGCGCCAGCCAGCAGGGCCAATTCGGTGGCGGCAATGCCGGTGCCGCGGTCGTTGTGGGTGTGCAGGCTGATGATCGCCTGGTCGCGGCGGCCATGTTTTTTCAATTCGCGGCAGAACCATTCGATTTGGTCGGCATGCACATTGGGCGTGAAATACTCCACGGTGGCGGGCAGGTTCAAGATGATCGGAGCCTGCTCGGTCGGCTGCCAGACATCCATGACCGCCTCGCAGACTTCGAGCGCGTAGTCGGTTTCGGTGTCGGTGAACGACTCCGGCGAATATTCGAAACGCACCCGGGTACCTGAAGCTTCGAGGGAGGGAGTCAATTCCTTGACCAGCCGGGTGCCGTTGACGGCGATGTCCTTGATCTGCTGCTTCGTGGCGTCGCCGAAGGTGATTTTACGCTGGAGCGCCGAAGTCGAGTTGTAGAGGTGGACAATGGCCTGTTTGGCGCCGCGCAGGCTTTCGAACGTGCGGCGAATCAAATGTTCGCGCGCCTGCGTGAGCACCTGGATCCACACGTCGTCTGGAATGCGGTTTTCGTCAATCAGGCGGCGGATGAAGGCATATTCCACCTCGGCGGCGGACGGAAAGCCGACCTCGATTTCCTTGAATCCCAGCTTCACCAGCAAGGCGAAATACTCGAGCTTCTCCTCGACATTCATGGGGATGGCGAGCGCCTGGTTGCCGTCGCGCAAGTCCACGCTGCACCAGATGGGTGCGCGGGTGTGGGTTTTATCCGGCCAAGTGCGGTCGGGCAACGACACGTGGGGGACGGGGCGGTATTTGGTGATGGAGCCGTGTTGCATGAAAATGGAATTAAGAATTATGAATTAAGAATGAAGAAGTAAAAAGCCCCAAATCCGCAGATTGGCAGGATAGGGGAGTCGCTTGCGACGGCCCCCCAGGGGAACCACCAACGACTAAAACAGGCCGAGGAAAAGGCCCGGAATCTCAAAAACGGCCGCTAAAAGGCGGGGCCGCGACGCGCACGATTAGGCTCCCCGGCCGGGGAGTCGGAGGGCAAGCAGGAGCAGGACGGTCTGGGCGCGCGGGGACATTGAAGATGGTTAGCATAATCGCAAATTGGTCGGCGTCAATGGCGGAAACTTCACCCTCGAAAATGGCGAAGGTTGGGATTAAGCTCCCGAGTGTTAGGCCTCCTTAACTCGACCTGCTCCAAATATGCTTCCTGAACCAAGAGGTTGGGATCAAAATCTGAAACTCGGTAAAGGGTTTTTGGTGACACTTATTTTTGTTGGTCCGGTGGTGTGGTGGTTTGTGTGGCGCTTACTTAAGGACGCACCCGACCTGCTTCCCGGTTCAACACTCCTTGCGGGTGGCTTGCTATTTCCGTTTATCGCCACCGTGGTGGTGTATGTTGCTTTGAAAACATTCCATCTGGTAACTTTTAAGAGGGAAATTACACGGTTACAAATCCGGGGACTGTTGACCGCTTTAGGATTCATTTCGATTGCTTGCGCTATTGTTTGGAGTGTCTATGGCGGCGAACCATTTTGGACGACCAGCCTGATCGGATTCTCCGCACCGTTGGTTTATGGCTTCGCTTCGGGAAAATTCGACAAAAGGGCCGGAGGGGGATAGCTGCCTCTGTCGTCGCTAAATACCTGGATATTTTAATGCCAAATCAACCCGCTTCAATTCTTCCTCGAATTCTTACTTGGCGGAAGTTCCCGGATAAACGCCCACGAAACCTCGGCTGTTTCGCCTGTATCGTAGCGCACTTCAAAGCCGCTGTGCGTTTCAGCATCAAGGACTACTTCCACGGGCACGGCCTTCGACGAAATTTGATTTGCCTTGCGAATGGTAGCATGCGGTTCGAGGAAGGAAAGTCCGTCTTCAAATTCCACATCAAAGGCATCTTTCCATGACAAATACCGCACGTTGGTGATGTCCACCATGCGTGCCGTACCGAAGGGCTTTTTGAATGATGAATCTAATTTCATACGCGGCCTTCACTTTTCAGCTCTTTGATGAATTCAACAAATTTTCGTTCAGGTGTCCAGTACACTGTCTTGCACGTGCGTGGCCGGTTCAATTATGTTTTGAGAATGGTCGTTATTTGGACGTAGCGCTGAGCTTCAGCCATCGCTTTGAGTTATTCGAACACCACAGAAGCGCTGGCTGAAGCTCAGCGCTACGTCGAAACAGTTTGCGCACTTTCGTTCTTTGGCTTTCCGCTTGAGCAAACTAACCCAGTAGGTCATCATACCCCCATGCCCTCCCTCGACGGCCAGACCATCATCCTCGGCGTAACCGGCTCCATTGCCGCCTACAAGGCCGCGGATATTGCTTCCGAGCTGACCAAGCTCGGCGCGAACGTCTATGTCGTCATGACGAAGGAGGCCACGCAGATCATTGCCCCTCTTACATTGCAGGTGCTTTCGCGGAATCCGGTGGGGGTGGATTTGTGGGAAGAGGGCAAAGGTTGGCAGCCGGGGCACATCGAACTGGCGGACAAGGCGGATTTGCTGCTCGTTGCTCCGGCCACCGCGAACATTTTGGCGAATTTTGCCCATGGGCTCGCGCCGGATTTGTTAACTTCCATTTACCTGGCGACGCCGGCGCCAGTGATGATTGCGCCAGCGATGAACGGCAAGATGCTCGCGCACCCGGCGACGCAGGCCAATTTGGAAATTCTCCGCGCGCGCGGGCACAACTTCATTGAACCGGTGGCCGGCATTCTCGCCTGCGGCTATGAAGGTGAGGGCAAACTCGCGCCGGTGGCGGACATTGTTGCCGCCGTTGAGAATTTTCTGGTGAACGAGCGAAAGAAGCAAATTTAGTTTATCCACGAATAGGCACGAAAATCCCGCCAAAGTTTTTTTCGTGTTCCTTCGTGGATGAAATCTGCTTCAAGACTTCCGCCGGAGCGGGCAGGGGATAGCTATACAACTCCCCGGCAAAATTGCGCAGCACGACTTCGTTTTCCGTGAATTCCTTCACGTAATTCGGATTCAGCGGCACCTTGCCGCCGCCGCCCGGGGCATCAATGACGAACTGCGGAATTGCGTAGCCCGTCGTGTGCCCGCGCAGTGCCCGGATAATTTCGACGCCCTTGCGCGGGTCGGTGCGGAAATGCGCGCTGCCGGTGATCAGGTCACACTGGTAAAGATAATAGGGCCGTACGCGCATTTGGAGCAGCCGGTGCACGAGGGATTTCATCACTTCGGCGTCATCGTTGACGCCGCGCAGCAGCACGCTCTGGTTGCCCAGCGGCACTCCGGCGAAGGACAACCGGTCACACGCCTCCTTCAACTCCCAGGTGCATTCCTTGGGGTGATTCGTGTGGATGCTCATCCAAATCGGCCCGTGCTTTTTGAAAATCTCCGCCAGTTCCGGCGTGATGCGCTGTGGCAGAAAAACGGGAATGCGCGACCCGATGCGGATGAATTCCACATGCGGAATCGCCCGGAGTCGGCCCAGCAGGTAATCGAGTTTCTTGTCCGACAGCAGCAGGGGATCGCCACCGCTCAATAGCACGTCACGGACTTCGGTATGTTCGGCAATGTACTTCAGCCCCGACTCAAACTCTGGATGAAAGTCGTAGTTCTGGGCATTGGAAACCAAGCGGCTGCGAGTACAATAACGGCAATAGGCGGCGCAGCGGTCAGTGACGAGAAACAGCACGCGGTCGGGATAGCGGTGCACGAGGCCCGGCACCGGCATGTGGGTTTCCTCGCCCACCGGGTCGAGGCGCTCCTCCGGAGAAGTCACCAACTCCCCGCCGCGCGGGATTACCTGCAAACGAATCGGGCAGTCCGGATCATTGCGGTCCAGGAGATTGAAGAAATGGGGCGTAATCGCCACCGCCAATTTGTCCTTCGTGTGCTCGCAGCCTGCCCGTTCCTCGGGAGAGAGTTCCAAATATTGTTCCAGCTGCTCGATGGTCAGGATGCGGTTCTGCAACTGCCAGTGCCAGTCGTTCCATTGCGCGGCGGGCACGCCGGACCACAGGCCCTGGCCGCGGGGCCAGTGGGAGGGATGATCTTGCGGTTGCATGGGAAAATGTATAGATGAATTCAAATATATGAATTCGTCAATGAATATGCCAGAAACTGGCGCGGCGTCAAGCGGGAACCGGCCGGGCCGGGCGGGGTATTCACCCCCCGGGGCGAACTTGGGATTTGACGCACAAGGCCATCACCGTTAAAGCTTTGCAAGCGTTCCTTAACGCTTCATTAGCCCTTTTCGACCCTCTTTTCATCACCTTCGATGCCTCTCCGCCGCAACAACGATCTGGCCAAACAGCTGTGGGCCGCGGGCGACCCGGTGCGCCTGCGCATCCTCCAATTGCTGCCGCAGACCCCCGATTGCGAGCACGGCAACAACGTCTCCACCCTGGCGAAGCGCCTGGGACTGTCCCAGCCGACGGTTTCTCATCACCTAAGAGTGCTTCGCCAAGCCGGGCTGGTTTCGTACGAGAAAATGTGCCGCGACGTCTTCTATTGGGTGGATCCCGCCGGCGCGATGAGCATCCTCGCCGGCTTGGGTGAGATTTTTGGCGCCCAGCCGCCCGCAACGCCCAAAACCCGCGCAAAACGCCCGCCCGCCAAGGTGGCATCTTAGCGAAATCTTGCAGGAGCCTTTTGCTTTTGGATCCGGCCCGGTCGCACCATCAAAGAAAAAGGCGCCCGGCCACCATGGCCGGACGCCTTTTGCATTTTGGCCGGTTATTTACCCCAATTTAATTCCCAGTCGTGACATGCGTGTCATTCAAGTGATCCGCATCGAACATGAATACGCTCGACAGATCGCCCACGTCGGGGTTGCCATCGCGCGGCGAGAGCGGATCGAGATTCCACCGGCGTTCGATCAGTTTGAGGATGGAATCGGTTTCATACTGGTTGCTGTCAATCCAGCCGCCGCTGGTGAAGCGGGAGACAATGATGGCCGGCACGCGCGTTCCGAGGCCCCAACCGTCTTCCATGACGGGCGGCGCGACGTGGTCCCAGCGGCCGCCATGCTCGTCATAGGTGATGATGATGACGGTGTCCTTCCAGTACTTGCTGTTCTGAATGGCAAACACCAACTGGGCGACGTGCAGCTGCCCTTGCAGCAGAGACGCGTAGCCGGGGTGTTCATTGTCCGGGCCGAGCGGTTTGATGAACACGACGGACGGCAGTTTGCCCTTCACGATGTCCGTGAAGTAACTCTGTTCGTCCTGGAGGTGCGCATTGGGGCCGGTGTGGGCGGGGTTGAGCGTTCCATTGGCATTGAAGGGCGCATAATTGGCATAATAGGCAAAAGCCTGATGGTGGAACTGGAACAGCGGATCGGGATGGCCGGCAAGGGCATTGTTCCAGCCGCCGGAATACCATTTCCAAGTGATGTTTGAGGCATCCAGGCGGTCGCCGATTGTCGGGATATAGTCAGGAGCCGAGGGATTGTTGTCGTTGATGGGCGGCATCAATTGGGCGGCGGGGACCGAAGGATGCGGGGCTTGCGCCCCATAAGTAGTATTGACCACGTAATTTCCGTCCATCGTCAGGTGACCGTCATTGAGCGCGTGGGTGGTGGCATTATAAGTGGACACCCAACCGGAAGGGATGGTTGAACCCTGCCAAAACGGCGCGGCCGCGGCCACGAGGAACTGATGGTTCAGGAAGGAACCGCCATAGGCCGAGTGGAAGAAGTTGTCGCAGATGGTGTATTGTTGGGCGAGCAAACCTTCGGGAAGGTTGGAGGCGTCGATATAGCTCATGGTCAGGCCGGGGTTGTCGCTGAAGCTGGCAAACTTGTCCATCGAACCATTCTTGGGCTCCAGAACGCCATTATCAATCTCGAGCTGCTCCGTGTAGAAGCGGTGCACGATGTCCCCGGTGATACCGGAGGCCGCCACGAAGCGGGTCAGATCGTAGGGGAGCATCGGGAGCGCCGACTGGCCGTTGGCGGGAGGGAAGCGGTTGTCGACGCCGCCATTGAGCGGTTGGGGGTTTTGATAGACGTACGTGGAATAGTTGGTGGTCTTGTCCAACTGGGGAATGGTATTGAAGGAATTGGCCAGGCCGTTGACGCCCATCATGTGTCCATAGAGCGCGTCGAAGCTCCAGTTCTCCTGGTAGATCACGATGACGTGGTTAATGTTGCGCTTCAGCTGGGTGTCGAAGTCAGCCGGGTGTTGGGCATGCGCCAGGCAGGGAATACTGGCCGTGGCAACGATCAAGGCAAAAGCCTTGGCCGTGTTCTCGCAGAGCAATTTTCTGAGGCAGGTTTTCATTCGGTGGAGGATTGGGTTGATCTCGGATGGTGTGCAGCCACCAACCACCTCCCTTGTAACCGGATTATGTTTCATTGGTGCGAGCCCTCCGTGAATTTCTCGCAAACCTGCCGCGGACTGGAGAAATTCTCCGGCGAAAAATTCTTCCGGTGCCCGGTTTCCCCTCGCAAAAAAAAGCCGCCACCCCAAAAAATGGGTGGCGGCGAAAGCATAAAGTTGTTACGTCAGCGAAAACTTTTCCGACAAATCCATTACAGGCACGTGACCGTTCGATGGCGCGAGAATAATTTGGCGATTTGTCCCGAACGACCTACGGGTTATTCTGCACCGGCGTGGTGGACGGTACAGTGATGTTCGCCGGCGCAAATAATGGCCGTTCCGTGCTCACCGGCAAAGCGGCGGGGGCGCCAGGGGCGGCAGGGACCTTGGATTGCGTTTTGACGACTGGCTTGGGGGCCGGTTTGGCCGCGGGTTTAGGCGCTGGCTTTGCCTTGGGCTTGGGCGCTGCCTTCGTCCTGGCCTTCGGCGCGGGCTTCGCTTTCGGCTTGGAAACAGATTTTATCTTCGCCTTGGGCTTGGCCGCCGCCTTCGCGGGAGCTGCCTTTTTGGGCGCGGCGCGGCGGGCGCGCTTGGGTTTGGCGGTGGCCGGGTAACGATATTTTGGCTGCCAGCCATCCACGCCATGGGCCAGCAAGGCGAAGAAATGCCAGACGCTGCAGAACGGATCGAATGGCCCCAGTTGCGCGGACGCCACGTGAAAGATTTTGTTGCCCCGCTTTTGGAAGGTCGAAACGCCGGGCCACCACTCGTCCTTACCCCCCTTGAAGCCGAGGTCTTCGGAGAATTTCGCTTTGCGACCCGAGACCATGGGGAAGCGCCAGTTCCGGCTCGCGGCAAATCTCTTTTGCGCGGCCGGGGCGTCCGGCGACACCACGACAAACGCGGCGCGGTCCGCCAGGTGCGGGAACACGCCATTAAAGCCATCCGCCCACAGGGTGCAATACGAGCAGGCCGCACCCATGTTGTGGACGATGATGAGGTCCCGGCTTTTGCCGAATAGTTCGGAAAGTTTCACCACCCCCGACGGACCGGCGAAGACATAATCCTCGACGGGCTTGTGCGGCAGCTTGCGCTTTAATTTGGCGAGCTTCTTGTGCTGCCAGACGATATTTTCCTCCCAGCGGGCAAGTTTCTTGGCGAGTTTTTTGGGTTTCATGACAAGCAGGGGGTGGGGAGTGATTGTTACAATCAGGTTACGGAACCAGGTTCAATTTAAGCTGAGCCCTGGTCACTTATCAACCTGCAAGTTTTACCACGATCGGCGCCCGCGCGAAGTCATTCGCCGCCATCAGGGACTGCGGTTTCATGGCGCCGAGCGCCGCGATGAAGCGGTCCGGCACTTTTTCGAGGCGGGTGTTATAAAAGGTGGCGATATCATTGAAATATCCGCGCGCAAGGGCAATGCGTTGCTCGGTGTCGGATAAATCATCCATTAATTTATTGAAGGCACCGTTGGTTTTGAGTTCGGGGTATCGCTCAAAGATGGCTATAACTGTGGTGGAAACGGCGCCGTTTTCGGCCCCGGCTTCACCCGGCGCGGTGGCGTTCATTTCAGCCCGCAAACGAGTCACCTCCACTTGCACGTTGCGTTCATAATCGCGCAAACCCACGACGATGCTGACCAGGTTTGGAATCAATTCACACCGGCGCTTGAGTTGCACGTCCACATTGGCCCAGGCCTGGCGCGTGCGCTCGCGCAGGTTGACGAGACTGTTGTACGCCATCCAGATCCACCCAAGTGCCCAGGCGACTAAGTAGCTACCGCCAGCCAGGAAGGGCACGGTGTCATCTGGCATGGGCAACATCGAGTTGTGGACGATGGTTCCGGCCACGGCCAGCACCAGACCCAGTAAACCGAGTCCGACAAACGCCCAATGATAGCCGGAGCTCACTTGTGCTTCCGAGCGCGTGGAAATTAAAAACAGGCTGGTTTGTTTGTCATAGGCAATTTCCGGCGCAACCATGTCTTCGCGTTCACGCGCGTGCCCGAAGACGAAAACCGGCGCGTGCAATGGAATCGCCACTTCGACAAACCGCCGGGAAAACGTTGAATCGGCCACGGCGCCCGGCGGCCCTTTTTGGTAATAGAGGCTGTTGTTTGGCCCGCAAGTTATATTGAAGACGGTCGCGGGTTCGATTTTAGCCCGGTCCGGCTGCACCCGCAACACCCCAGCATCATCGCGCAGGTAAAAGGGGATTTGCGCGGTTTCTCCCCCCACCTTGGTCCAGCCGGTTTCCGTGCGGGTGCGCGTGCCGGAGTGGCCCTGCGCGTCGGTATAACTTTCAACGACTGTTCGCGACCAGTGTTCTTCAACTGTCCAGCAATAGTGGACACATGGACGTTCGGAGAGAAAGCCGGCCAGAGGCGTTTCGACTTCAGCCGTCCCCTTCAATTCGACCATGCCGATGAATACGCCTGAAGTCTTCGAGGTGGGCGTGTCATCAATCAACCGCCCCTGGGCGCCTTTGCGTAGCGCGATGAACAGGCAGAGCAGCGCCAGTGCCAGGCCAATCCACGGCGCAAGCGTGCCCCAGGTTTCGGCGTTCGTGTTCATGGCGGGGGCGGCCCAATCAGGCCGTTGGCGATTTCCCGGCCTTTTTCAGTAAGGGCCCCGGTGGAATCCACGCAGTGCGGAAATGCCAGGTAAATGACCAAACCCGAAATTCCACTTGCGGGGTCAACAATTGCCTTGGTGCCGATTTGTTTGTCGTCCGGGTTCATGACGCTCCAGTCGCGCGGGTCCTCCGTGGCCCATGTTGGTTTATTCGCGGTTTTTTGCAATAGTGCCCAGGCCGCGGTTGTCGCGCCTTCGTCCAGGGCCGCATTGTGCGAACTGACGATATCAAACAGGACGGTGAGATCTTCGTCTGCGATCACGCGCGTGGCATTGTCAACGTGCCGGACGTCCGGTCCGACCACTCTTACGGAAACCTTGAGACCGCTTTTAACCGTCGCGGCGATTTGCTTGTAATCGGCGTTGGTCATATTGGCTTCATTGAATGGGCCAAGGAAGTCAGGTTTCCATTCATTGACATAGCTGATAATCCAGGCGGCGTAATGCGCGTTATCGAAGTTATGCCGGCCGGTTGCGAGGGGATTGGCATAAATCTTCAACCCTTTGGCGCGGGCATAATCCACCACGGCGCGGTACACCGGCGGATAGTTGCCAGTCGAGATCGTGGGGTCGATATAAATGCGCAGGCCGTTGCAATGGAGATTGTTGATGAGACCGTCAATGATGGCGCGATAATTTTCCAACGTAATTTTCGCATCGTCACCCCCCTGCACTCCGGCCAGCGACCGCTTGATGTCTCCAAACACAAATTCAAGGTGGCCATTGTACGGGATTGCGGATGAAGCCGCAGCGGGCTTGGCCGGCATGAGTGCTACGGCCGATTCGGCGGGTGGCTCAAATGCGGGCAATGGCGGATAATCTGGCGTCGTCGCCAGCCGGCTTTTTGCCTGCGGCGGATGTGTGCATGCCGCCAGCACCATCATCGCCAGGAGGGGGAGGGGAACGGATGCGGCGTGCGGCTTCATGATTCAATGGTGGACCGGTGATCAGTCCTCAAATTCGCTGACGCCAAGCGAAGCGCCATTGTGGCTGGCCCCGAGTGAAAGCAAAAACGGCGCGGCCTTTTCCGCCCAGGCCGCAGCTTTGGGATAGGCGGATGCCCCTGCCGCCCAGCATTGACGGAGCATGTCCGTGTCAATGACGCCGGGATTCAGCGGGACGGCCGCCATGCCTTTGGGCAATTCCTCGGCCAGCGCCTTGGTCAGTCCCTCGATCGCCCACTTCGTGGCACAATACGGCGCGACATCCCGCGCCACGCCGCGGCCCCAACCTGACGACAAATTGACGATGACGCCCTTGCGCCGCTCGACCATGGCGGGGACGAACGCCCGAATGACATTGGCCACGCCCTTGAGGTTCACATCCATCATCGCCGAAAACTCTGCTTCCGGAACTTTCCACAGTGGCGCGGGATTGTTCATCAAGGCGGCGTTGTTAATCAGCAAATCCGGCGGCCCCAGCCCCTTCATAACTTGGGTCGCCCAAGCGTCCACCCTGCCGGCCTCCGTGACGTCGACAACGGCGAAACTGTGCGGAGCCGGGTAGGCGCGTTGCAAGTCGCGCACCGCGCCCTCATTGCGTCCACAGCCGGCGACCGTATGGCCAAGAGCGATAAACTTCTTTGCGAGGGCCTGCCCAAGTCCGCGCGTAGCTCCAGTAATGACGATTTTCATAGGGAAGGGAGTTTCGGGAAAATGGGCGGGTGGGCGGTAAGGGGCAAGCCGGGAATGGGGTTGTGATTGTAATCGGCTTCCGGTTTCGTGTTTTGAGTTTTGGGTTTCGAGTAGGGGCCGCCGTCGTGGCGCGGGAATCGCCAAAACTGGCAACGTGGACCCTCATCCTGCCTTCCGGCAGCCAAAAACTCAAAACCCGAAACTCAAAACTCGAAACCCATGCCCGAAGTGAATTTTGTTTGCGCCCTCCGCCGCCCTGCGTTATTGGTTTCACCCCATGGCTGACCTTTCCCCTTCCTCCGGTGTCCTCGCGTTTGAAGACGGCAGCGTCTTCCGGGGCCCGGCTTTTGGCGCGCGCAAGACCGTCCTCGGCGAGGCCGTCTTCAACACCAGCATGACCGGCTACCAGGAGATTTTGACGGACCCGTCCTACTTTGCGCAGATTGTCACGATGACCGCGCCGCAAATCGGCAATTACGGCATCAACCCGTATGACGCTGAGAGCGACGGACCCAAGGTCGCCGGCTTTGTCGTCCGCGAACTCAGCCCGGTCACCAGCAGCTGGCGCAGCCGCCAGGGCGTGGATGAATATTTAAAGGCCAGCAACATTCCCGGTCTTGAAGGGGTGGACACGCGGGCAATCACCAAGAAGCTCCGCGTTACGGGCGTCCTCAAGGCCTGCCTGAGCACGGAGGGCATCGGCGATGCCGAAGCGGTCCGCCGCGCCCGCGAATGGCCGGGCCTTATCGGTGTGGATTACGTCAAAGACGTCACCTGTCGGGCTCCGTTTGTATTTAAACCTTTGGATAACGAGGATGTGCCGTTTACCGTCAAAGGCACCACGTTGTGCCCGCCGCACCTGTACCGGAAGCGCTACCACGTGGCCGCGTTCGATTACGGGGCGAAGCGCTCGATTTTGCGCAAGCTCGTTTACCACGGATTTGATGTTACGGTCGTGCCCGCGACCACCACCGTCGCAGAAGTGGACAAACTGAAGCCGGATGCCGTCTTCCTTTCCAATGGCCCCGGCGACCCTGCCGCTCTCGATTACGCGCATCAGACCGTCAGCGCCCTGATGCCCAAGTATCCGATTTTTGGCATTTGCCTTGGCCATCAAATCATCACCCACGCGCTCGGCGCACACACTTTTAAGTTGAAGTTCGGTCACCGCGGCGGCAACCAACCGGTAAAAAATCTCGAGACTGGCATCGTCTCCATCACCGCGCAAAACCACGGCTTTGCGTCGCGGCCGGAGGAACTGGCCCATGTGGACGCCAAGGTCACTGAGATTAACTTGAACGACCAAACGGTCGAAGGCCTGCGGCATAATAAATTG
>Ga0265319_1001207_pt1 | contig 15941 bp, 15 predicted proteins | sample 4824metaG_FD_192443 | JGI IMG/M metagenome (GOLD analysis project Ga0265319, IMG submission 192443) | Rhizosphere microbial communities from Carex aquatilis grown in University of Washington, Seatle, WA, United States - 4-8-24 metaG | ecosystem: Host-associated > Plants > Roots > Rhizosphere >...
CGTGCGCGGGCTCGGCCGCTCGTCCCACGTGTCCATGCCAAAGAAGGTGGTGTCCTGCGAGATGAGGTTCACTTCCCTGACCCCCTCGGCGACCAGCTGGCGGACCTCGGCGACCACGCTGGCCACGGTCCGGCTCCGGTGCCGTCCCCGGATCTGCGGGATGATGCAGAAGGTGCAGGGGTGATTGCAGCCCTCCGCGATCTTGACGTAGGCGAAGTGGGCGGGCGTCAGCCTGAATCGGGGCGTGTCGAAGTCCGGGATGAAGGTGGAGCGCGGCGTGACAAAGCTCGCGGGCGCTCCCTTGGAGCCGCGCTCTCGGGCGAATATCTCCTCGATGATGGGCGCGACCGACGTGATCTGGTCCAGGCCGATGAAGGCGTCGACCTCGGGCATGGAGCCGGGGAGGTCCTTGGAGAAGCGCTGCGACATGCACCCGGCCACGATGAGCTTCTGCTCCCTGCGGCGCTTGCGCAGCCCGCGCTGCTCGTGGACCTCCAGGATGTGGCTTATCGATTCCTCCTTGGACGAGTCGATGAACGAGCAGGTGTTCACGATGACGACGTCCGCCTTCTCGGCATCGGGAATCACCTGCATGCCGGCCTTGTGGAGGTGGCCCACCATTATCTCGCTGTCCACGAGGTTCTTGGCACAGCCAAGCGAGATCAGGCTGACCTTGATCATACCGGGAAAATGCCCAGGCCGGGAAAACCCGGCCCGCGGCAGCCTACTTCTTCTTGGCGGCCAATGCCTTCGCCTTCTTGCGCTTGAGGTAAGCGGCGCGGCGTTTTCGTTTGATGATCTTGTTTAGCTGCTGGCCCATGGTGGTGTGATTTGAGAAAGGTGTGATCAGACCCGTTCGCGAAGGGTGAGTCAAGACCTAGGGTGGGGCGTGGTGCCCTCGGTGATGTTCGTGCCGCTTCGGGTCCACCGGTAGACGAGGGGACGCCTCGTCTTGTCCAGCTCCTTGTAGAGCGCGGGATTGTCGCGCTTCATCACGGAGAGCTCCGCGAGGCCGCCCTCGTCGCAGTTGAGCAGGCGGACATAGGGCTTGAAGCGCTCGGGCCGGCCGATCACCCGGGAAAGGCCGGCGACCTCCCCGCTGCGGTCGCGGTCGAGCGCGATGAAGGAATACGGGAGGCTGCGCAGGTCAATTCCCGCCCGCTGGCCGAACTTCACCCAGTTTGAATCCGCGAAGATGGCGGAGGGCGGCGCCGCGAAGTGATGGCACCAGTGGCGTTCGTTTCCGGGCGCCAGGATGGGGCAGGCCTTCTGGTGGGTGCAGGGCGCGACCACGCGGAACTCCCCCGCCCAGGCGTCCCGATGGGCGCCGAGCGCCCGGCTGATGTCGCGGGAGCCCGGCTCGGTCCAGAGGACGGCGCGCGATCGGCCTATCAGGACACGCAGCTCCTCAAGCGCGGGAGGGTTGAGCTCGTTGAGGACGTGGCTGACGACGAGGAGTCCGATCGGCTCCTCGCCCCGGAGCATCTCGGAGCCTGCCGCGGCAACGGCGAGCTCGGGGAATTCCCTCCGGGCCCTGTCCGCGGCAAACTCGGTCGCGAACGGGGAATGGTCCCAGACGGCGAGCGACTCGAACTTGGCCGCGCCAAACCCTCCCACGACCCGTCTGCCGGCGATCCCACTCCCGCACCCCCAGTCAAGCACGGTCCCCCCAGGCGGCGACCAACCGCGCATCCGCAGCTCGTCCAGGACGGCGTCCCATTTCCACCCGATCCTCTCCCCGTAGGTCAGGTCGTAGCCCGCCAGGTCGGCGGCGGACGCCCAGTAGGGTCCGTCGGAGGGCCCGCCGCCCAGGAACCGCTCCCGGTGGCGGCCGAGGGACGCCCAGTCGATCTCGGACCAGTTCATCTGAGGTCGAAACCGAGGCGGGCGGCCAGGGCCTGGTGGCGGATCCCGTAGAACGCCGCGAATTCCCGGATCCGGACCGCGAGGGCGCCATCCCCCGGCGGGCGGGCCTTCACGGCGGTGATCATCGTGTTCTTGGCCGTGTGCTCGGTGGAGATGAACTCGATGACGCGGGTCCGGTATCCCGCCCATTCCAGGAGCTGGGCCCGGAGCGCGTCGGTGACAAACTCGGCCTGGCGCTCCTCGAAGATCCCGTGCTTCAGGGCGGCGGCGAGGACCGCCGGGGCGACGATCTGGGGCCGAATCTCCTTCTGGCAGCAGGGGGCGACGACGAGGAGCGCGGCGCCCGCCGAGACGCCCTTTGCCAGGGCGTCGTCGGTCGCGGTGTCGCAGGCGTGGAGCGCGATCAGGATATCCACGGGCCCGGGCTCGGTGTCGGCGATCGAGCCCACGCGAAAGGACAGCCGGCCAGAGAGACCCTGCTCGACGGCCACCTTGCCGCAAAATTCCACCAGGTCAGCGCGCGCCTCGACGCCGCAGACATCCGCCCGGTCTGCGAGGAGCTCGCTTGTCGCGAACGTGAGGTAGCCTTTCCCGCACCCCATGTCGTAGACGCTCAGCCTGCGGTCCGTCGGCAGGGGAGATTCCTTCAGGAGGTGCCCAAGGATCTCGGAAAACTTCTCGATCTGCCTGAACTTGTCGGTCATCGCGGCGAGTGGCTTGCCGCGCTCGTCGGTGACCCCCAGCGCGTGGAGCCAGGGTGCCCGGGAATCGATCGCGCGGTTCTTTTTCCGGTCGTTCCCGGTCGGGGCGGCGGGCGCCTTGCCCAGCGCCTTGATCCGCAGGCGCGACGTTCCGGGCCCCGTCTCGAGCTGGGCGACCTGCGAGGGCGTGAAAAGATGGGCGTCCAGGAACTCGCCCCCGATCAGGGACTCCAGGATTCGAAGGGCGTCCCCGGATTCGTGGTTCTTCGTGATGTCCCTTGTCGCGTGGCGCCACACGAACGCGAGGCGTTGGCCCGACTTGAGCGCGACGGGCCTCACGAAGAGGTTCTTGAGCGTCGGGTCCTTCCCGGCGGGTTTGCCGAGGGTCAGCTTCTCGAGCGAGCCGCCCGCGACCGCGTCCCGAAGCAGGGCCATGAATTGGTCGCGGCCGGTCGGCTTTGTCATTTTGCGTCTGTGAGTGCCACAGCTGGAATATAGAAATCCAACGGCGTCCTGCGCCACCAATTTCCGGTGCTCTTCCTCTCGGAGGCGCTCGTGAACTCGTACGAGTAGCGCACGACCCGGATGAATTGCGGCGGATGGCCCGGGAAGGGGTTCCTGGAGAAGAGCCCGAGGACGGCCTCGTCGCCCTGGAGGATCTTCTCGCAGAGCGTTCCCACCCAGCGGTTGGCGCCGGGCGGCCCGAGGGCGGCGAACCAGAGCTGCCAGTCGAGGCGCGGCTGGTGCGGCGCCACCCAGGCGGGCCGGCGCGACAGGGCTCCCGGCTTGTACGGGAGCGCGTACTCGCGCCATTCCCGGCGGTCGTCGCTGCCCTCGATCACGAGCTCGGGCCGCTCGGTCGTCATGACCGCGAACAGCCCGTAGTTGTTGAAGCTGCGCAGGGGATCGACGACCTCGCCAACGGCGCGGACGATGGGCGAGGACGCCGCGCCCGGCGACAGCGAGGCAGCCGTCTCGAAAAAGGTCACGCCGACGGCCAGGGCCGCAAACCACCGGACCGCGGTCGCCTTGAACCGAGCAGCCTGCGCCGGTTGGCCACCGGCGGGTTCCGCCACCCCCCAATGGACGGAGCGCCACCAGGCGTCGTCCAGGCAGGTCAGGCACAGCCCGATTGAGAGCAGGTTGAAATAGGCGTAGTTGCCGGTGAGGGCGATCACGAGTTGCAGCGCGATGAGCGCGAGGGCGGCGCCGTGCCTGAACCTCCTCGGGGCCGGGATCAGGAGCGGGCCGAGCAGCTCGATGGCAAACATGACTGCGCACGAGGCGACCTGGAACCACGCGGGCAGCTTCTGGGCGTACCAGGCGACGGCGGTCGGCAGGGGCTGGGTCTGGTAATGGAAGGTGAGGGCGGTAAGGTGCCGCCACGTCGGGTCGCCGCTCGCGAGCTTGACGAGCCCCGACAGGAACATAAGCCGGAAGAGGAGCCACCAGGCCAGGTAGCGCGCGAGGTGGGGCGCGTCATAGGCAGCGCGAGCGCGGCGCAGCGTCCACGGCACCATAAAGACCGCCACGAGCGTGCACTCGAGGAGGAGCGAGTCCCACTGGAAGTCGAAGAAGATCTGGCCGGCGGACGACAGGGAGAGGAAGGCCGCCCACATGAGCGCCAGGCACACGGCCTCGGCGTACCCCAGGAGGACGAGCACCGACAGGGCGATGCCGATCGCGCAGAGGACCTTTATAAAGGCGCCCGTCCCGAAGACCCAGCAAAGCGACGGAATCTCATACCATGCCTGCCGACCGAGCTGCTCCCGTGCGAGGGCGAAGTACTGGCTGGCGGGCAAAATGCCCGACGGGCCGACAAGGCCGTCCGCCTGGGCCCAGAACGAGGCGAACGACACCGCGTGCGCCACGGCGACGGCGCACACAAAGAGGCGGGCCCCCGTCGCGAACGAGGGTTTTTGCAGGGAGGGCGCGTGTTCCACGTTGGTCTCCTATTCGGTTCCCCGGCAGCGTCGAGTAAATCTCCCGCTACTACGCCATATTGAATTATATGATGTTGCATATGAGATGTAGCAACACGCTTGCCAAACGGCGGGGTCGCGTTGACGGTTATCGGACCATGGTAACTAAACAGATAAGAGAGCTCGAGGTCACAAAGGCCAAGATCGTCGCGCTGGAGAAATCCATCGCCAAGCGTCTCCGCAAGGAGCTGTCGTCGCTGCACGACAAGTATGGCTTTGGCTCGCTGAACGAATTCATTAGCGCGCTCAAGGGCGCCTCCGGTGGCGGCTCGCGCCGGAAGTCCTCGCAGGGCAATCCCGCCCGCAAGGCCAAGCGAGCCAAGCGCTCCGTCATCACCGACGCGACCCGCGCGAGCGTGAAGAAGCTGGTCGAGTCCGGGAAGACCGGCTCCCAGATCGCCAAGGCGCTGGGCATCTCGCTCCCGAGCGTCCAGAACATCAAGAAGGCCCTCGGCCTCGTGAAGGCCCGCTCCTAGAGGGCAGCCCGCTCTTGCAAGGTTCCCCGGGCCCCTGCTTTCTAGGCAGGGGCTCTTTTTTTGGCCCCGAGACATGCCGACGCATTATATTCAGGCCAATACAGGCGGCCGGCTCCACCCGGCCGGTGAGCCGTCGATCTCGCCGCTCAACAGGGGATTCCTCTACGGGGACGCCATTTATGAGGTATGGAGGACCTATCACGGGATTATATTCGCGTGGGAGGAGCACTGGGAAAGGCTGCGCGCCTCGGCCCGGGCCCTGCACCTGGCGCTCGAGTTCCCCCCGGCGCTCGTGCTCTCGGAGATCCGCCGGACGGTCGCTGCCTACCGGGCCCGCGTGCCGGCCTCGGGCGAGCTCTATATTCGGCTCCAGATCACCCGCGGCGCCGGGCCCATAGGACTCGACATCGCGCTGGCCGACAGGGCCGACTATCTCATCCTCGTTCAGCCCTGCCCCGAGATACCCGCCGACAAGGCGGGCGCGGGCCTGCGCCTCTCGGTCGCGACCTCGCTTCGCCGAAATCCCGTGCAGAGCCTCGACCCCGCCTGGAAGACCGGCAACTACCTGAACAACCTTCTCTGCCTGCGCGAGGCGAGGGCGCGCGGCTTCGACGACGTGGTGATCCTCAACCTCGCGGGCGAGGTCACGGAGGCCTCCGTGTCCAACATCGCGTTTGTCAGGGGAGGGCGCCTCGTGACGCCCCCATTGTCCGCGGGGATCCTCGTCGGCATCACGAGAAAGCTCCTCCTGGGCGGGATCGCCGCTTCCGCGGCGGTGCAGGTCTCCGAGGAGACGGTCTCCCCCTCGGACTTCCCGTCGATGGACGAGTGCTTTCTCCTGTCGACCACGAAGGACATCGTCCCGGTCGGCGAGATTGACGGCGCCCGGTTCACGCTCGGCGCCGGCTCGGTGGGGGCGCGCCTCAAGGAGGCCTTCGCGCGGGCGGCGTCGGACTATGCGGCCGCCCATCCGGAGCTCGCGGCATGAGCCGGGACACCACGCGATTCCTCGGCATCGACCACGGGACGAGGCGGATCGGCCTGGCCTACGGCGATGAGATCGGCGTCGCCACGCCCCTGGCTGCGATAACCGCGGAGGATCCCGCGAAGCAGTGGGCGAGCCTGGGCGCCCTCGTCCGGGAGCGGCGCATCACTGAGGTCGTGCTCGGGCACCCGATCAACATGGACGGCTCTTCAGGGGCGAAGGCGAAGGAGGTCGAGGCGTTCGCCCTCAGGGTCCAGTCCGAGTTCGGCCTTCCCGTTCACCTGGTCGACGAGCGGCTCACGAGCTACGAGGCCGAGTCCACAATCCCGCCCTCCAAGCGCCGCGCCGTCCGCAAGGCCGGGCTCGTCGACTCGCGCGCCGCCACGATCATCCTTCAGGACTATCTCGACGGCCGCTTCCCGGGGGAGGCCGCGCCGGCCGTCGACCCATGAAGCGCTGGAAGTGCGTGTGCGCCTATGACGGGGGCGGGTTCTCCGGCTGGCAGAGCCAGCCGAAGGGGGACTCGGTGCAGGACGCCGTCGAGGCGCGCCTGGCGGCCGTGCTCGGCGTCGCCACGCGCACGCACGCGAGCGGGAGGACGGACGCCGGTGTCCATGCCTCGGGCCAGGTGTTCCACTTCGACGCGGATTGGCCGCACGGCCCCCAGAAGCTGGCCGCGGCGCTCAGGCACACGCTCGGCCAGGCCATCCAGATCGTCTCGGTGCGCGAGGCTACGCCGGACTTCCACGCCCGGTTCTCGGCGAAGGGGAAGGTCTACGAGTACCATGTCCACCTGGGGGACGCAGACCCGTTCACGAGGCCGTACAGCTGGGTGGTCCTGAAACCGCTGGACCTCGCCGTGATGAGGCGGGCGGCGTCGGTCCTCGTGGGGCGCCATGACTTCAGGGCCTTCTCGGCGATCAACGGGGCCGAGCCCGGGGAGAAGGATGGCACCGTCCGGGACCTGCGCCGCCTCGAGGTGGTCGCGAACGGCCGCAGGCTGAGGATCGTCGCCGAGGCGGACGGCTTCCTGTACAAGATGGTCCGCAGCCTCGTGGGGGCGCTCGTCGCGGCGGGGGAGGGAAAGCTCACGCCTTCGGAAATCCAGTCCTATCTTGCGACCGGAGTGCGGACGGCGCGGGTACAGACGGCCCCGCCGCAGGGTCTTTTTTTGCGGCGCGTGAAGTACCGCTGAACCCCGAATTCGGTTGCCACTCCATTCGGGTTTCAGCACCCTTTCCTTCCCGCAACCTTCATGCATTTCGACAAGCCGACGTACTCGGTTCGCAGGACAAAAAAGAAGGGCATCCCCGAGGGCCTTTACACAAAGGACCCCGTAACGGGGGAGATCCTGTTCAACAAGGAAATCGAGGACAACCAGATGGTCGTCCCGAAGAGCGGCCACCATTTCCCGATCGGGGCGCGGCAGCGGATCTCCAAGCTCCTGGACCCCGACTCCTTCGTCGAGATGGATGCGGACGTGCGCTCGGATGACCCGCTCAAGTTCGTCGACTCGCAGCCATATGCGGAGCGCATCAAGCGCTACCAGCGCGAGAGCGGGCTTCCCGAGGCGGTCGTCAGCGGCACCGGCGCCATCCACGGCATTCCCGTCTCGATCGCGGTCATGGACTTCCGCTTCTGCGGCGGCGCCATGGGCTCCGCGGCCGGGGAGAAGATAACCCGGGCGATCGAGGAGGCCGTGAAGAGGAAGATTCCCTGCATCATCGTGAGTGCGTCCGGAGGGGCCCGCATGCAGGAGGGGATCTATTCGCTCATGCAGATGGCGAAGACCAGCGCAGCCCTGGGGAGGCTGTCCCAGGCCGGGCTGCCCTACATCTCCGTTCTGACCCACCCCACCATGGGGGGCGTGACGGCCAGCTTTGCCACCCTGGGGGACGTCATCCTCGCAGAGCCCGGGGCCCTGATCGGCTTCGCCGGGGCGCGCGTCATCAAGGACACGACGAAGCAGACGCTGCCCACGGGGTTCCAGACCGCCGAATTCCTTTTGAAGCACGGCCTCGTCGACCAGATCGTGAGCCGGACGGACATGCGGGACCGCATCAGGGACATCCTCGCGGCCCTCTTCATGAGGAAAGAGCCTGTCGCCGCGGGCGCCTGAACCGTCCCCCAACATGGCGACCGAGGTGCCGCTGGCCGGCTATGCGGCCGTTCAGGAGTACCTCTTCGGCCTGAAGACGGCCGGGGTGAAGTTCGGCGTGGACCGTATGAGGATCCTCTCCGGCATGCTTGGCCATCCCGAGAGGGCGGTCCCCTGCATCCACGTGGCCGGAACGAACGGGAAAGGGTCGGTCTCGGCGATGCTCGAGTCGATCCTGCGGGCCTCGGGAAGGAAGACGGGCCTCTACACGTCCCCACACCTCGTCCGCCTTGGGGAGCGGGTGCAGGTCAACCGCAGCCTCCTCACCGAGGCCGAGATCACGGCCTACGTCGCCGAGCTCGAGCCCGTGGCGGAGAGGATCGCCTCCGCGGGGGGCGTGGATGACAGGCCGAGCTTCTTCGAGTTCATGACGGCGATGGCCTTCCTGCAGTTCGCGAGGAGGGCGTGCGACATCAGCGTCATCGAGGTCGGCCTGGGGGGCCGGCTCGACGCGACGAACATCGTGGAGCCCGAGGTCAGCGTGGTCACCTCCATCGGCATCGACCACAGCGACATGCTGGGCGACACCCTGGAGGCGATCGCCGGAGAGAAGGCCGGGATCATCAAGCCCGGGCGCCCCGTCGTCATCGGGAGGATGCCGGCCGCGGCCGAGGCCACCGTGCGCGCGGTCGCGGCGTCGCGGGGGGCGCGCGTCGTGTCGGTCCGGGAGGAATACGGCGAGGACGTCCAGCGCTACCCGCGGACGGGGCTCGAGGGCGACTACCAGAGGTGGAACGCCGCGACCGCTACCCTTGCCGCTGGGCTCCTGTCCGGGAAGCTCGGCGTGGCGAAGTCCGCGGTCGAGGAGGGTCTTCGCTCGGTCGACTGGCCGGGCCGCTGGCAGCGCACGCAGCTCGGGGGCCGACTCGCCATCCTCGACTCGTCCCACAACCCGGAGGGGGCCGGGGTGCTCGACGCCAACTTGTCCGCGCTTCGCCTGGAGACGAGCCGCGACCCGGTCGCGGTCGTCGGGGCCCTGGGCGCCATGAGGGCGGGCCCGCTGCTCGAAGTCCTGTGCCGGCACTGCCGCGAGCTGCACCTGGTCGTGCCCCACCAGTCGAGGGCGTCTACCTACGCCGAGCTCGAGGCGCTTGTTCCAGGGACGTTTCGCGGGCGGGTTGTCCGCTCGACGGTCGAAGGGCTGTTTCCCGCGCCGGGATCCTGCACCGCGGGCGGCCCCGACGACGTCATCGTCGTCACGGGATCCATCTACCTCCTTGGGGAGGTGCTCACGCGCCTCGAGCCGCAGCGGGGCCCCGGCGAGGGAAGGCTCCAGGACTTCTGAGGGGCCTGGGGATCAGCGCAGCCGCGCAAGCTCCGCCGTCGGGGGCACGTCCTTGATGATCTGCGAGGTTCCCGGGCCGACACCCAGATAGCGCAGGTTCGGCAGGACCGGGGGCCGCGGCTCGCCGGCGTAGGCGACGTCGAGGATCGCCCTGACCATCCCGCCGACGTAGGCGCGGGCGTTGGCGGGAAGGTCCGCGAAGCGCCGGACGCCAGAGATGTCCTCGGCCCAGCCGGGAAAGCGCTCGTAGACTGGCACGAGCGCCTTGCGCACGGCCTCGTTCCTCGGGACGTGGGCGCAGCGCCTGCCGTCCCGGGTGGCGTAGGCCGTGCAGATGAGAAGGTCGCCCCTCCAGTCCCCCGCCCACGTGAGGGCGTCCAGCTTGTTGATCATCAGGTCCTGGAACCCGCCGTAGCGCAGGGCGTCGCCCTTCTCGACCGCGTCGAACCAACCGACCATCCGCTGGCGGCCGGTGCTCGTCCCGAACTCGAGCCTCTTGAGGATGATACCGAGGGGATCGGCCTCGGCCATCTCGGTGAGGAAGGTGTGGGTCCCGACCTTCGTGTCGTAAGCCTTGGCCACCCCGATGGTGTGGATCGGCTGCACGGGGATGTTCGCGCTCTCGAAAAACTCCGGGGTGAACGTGTGGGAGGAGGTGGGGGAGAAGCCGTGGCGCTTGTCGAGCCAGTAGGCCTGCCCGAACTCCCCGACGATCGTCCGGCCGGCGCGGACCTCCCGCAGGACGAGCTCGCGGACCTCGCCGATGTTCCTGCCAAGCGCGGTCCCGGCCTTCCAGTACACCTCCGTAAGTCGGTCCAGATCGAGCTCGAAGGGCCGCTTGCCCCGGAACTGCGAGAAATTGAACTCGTCCTTGGGGAACACGCCTCCCGCGATTGCCTCGGCGTTGGCCCTCTCCTCGGCCTGAGTCAGCCTGTCGAAGAACGCGTGCCATGTCTCCTCGTTCACCCGGTAGACGTGCTGGATCGTGCGGCACGCCCGGTCCGCGCGCTGCGCGAGCTTGCGTGCGAAGAAGTTGGGCCCGGCCAGGAAATCCGAGAAGTACATCTGCCAGTGGCCCGTCTCCTCGCTGTAGGCCGCTGATATCCCGCGCCCCGTGGAGCCGCGGGGCTCCTCGGCAAGCACCTTAGCGCGGTAGTCGTCCTCCGCGAGGTCGAGGAGGCGGTGCGTCAGGTCGGAAATCATCGTGCGCTCGTCGATCAGGAGGCGGTCCCTGACCGCGTAGCCCTTGCTCTCCAGCGGGTCGGCCTCCCACAGGAACTTGCGCGGGTCGGCCACGACGCCGCTCCCGATCGCCAGGTGGGGGATCTCGCGCTCGACGACCCCGGAGGGGAGCAGGTTCAACTTCACGCCCGCGGCGGTGTGGCCAGCGTTGGCCCCGCCGTTCACCTTCATGACCACCGTGACCCGCCTCGGGGTCGCGCGCAGCTCCTCGACGATCTCGGGTACCAGGCGGCCCTTGCCCTCGTCGCCGAGGGAGATGCCGACATCCGCTATGAGCTGGCTGGAAAAGGGGGGGAGTGCCATGTGGCCGTTGGCAACCGAAGCCCAAGCCCCTGTTGCAGGGGATTGGAATGGGGAGTCACGGGCGGAGGGCAAGCCTCAACTGGCCCCCGCGGGGGAGCGCCCTCTCAGCCGTTGGCCCGTGTCGAGACCTCGACCACGTCGTGCGGCGCGGCCTCCTTCTGGCCTGCGGGGCTCACCCGGGCGAACCGCGCCTTCTCGCGCAGGACGGACAGGTTCCTGGCGCCCAGGTAGCCCATGCCGCTCTGCAGGCCGCTCACCAAGTTGCTCAGGACATCGTCCACGTAGCCGCTCGCCTCCTTCAGGGCCTCGATCCCCTCGGCGGCGACCTTGCGGGTGCCGTCCCTGTCCCTGCCGTAGCGCGCCGCGCTTCCCGCCTTCATCGCGGCGAGGGAGCCCATCCCGCGGTACTGTTTGTAGACCTTTCCTCCGATTTCCATGATTTCGCCTGGGGCCTCCCTGCAGCCTGCAAGCACTCCGCCGCAGATCACGGCATCAGAGAGGGTGAGGGCCTTCACGATGTCTCCGGACTTCGCTATGCCGCCGTCCGCGAGGATCCGAACGCCCTTTTTCTTGGCCGCCGTCGAGGCGACGTAGAGGGCCGTCAGCTGCGGGATGCCCACGCCCGCGACAATCCGGGTCGTGCAGATCGACCCTGGGCCCTGGCCGACCTTGATCGCGTCGGCCCCGCAATCCGCGAGGAATTCCACGCCGGCGGCGCTCGTCACGTTTCCGGCGATCAGCGTCAGCGACGGAAATGCCGCCTTCACGAGCCTCACCACCTCACCGACGCCCGAGGTGTGGCCATGGGCGGTCGAAACCGCGACGGCATCGACATGCTCGGCGACAAGTTCCCCGACATGGGCGAGGATGGCCTCCCGGTCGAGGGCGCCACGAGGGGTCCGCTTGGGGGACAGCGCGGCTCCCACGACCAGCCTGAACTGGGAGTCGCGGGCCGGCTTCCGGAGGGACTTGGTCTCGCCGGTGATGCGCTCAGCGTCCGACGCCGTGACGAGGCCGCGCAGATGCCCCTGGCGGTCGACGACGAGCATCTTGTTGATGCCTATGTTGGCGGTGAAGAACCTGTCGGCAGCCTTGATAGGGTCCTTTGACACTGCGGACTCCTCCTCGGTCTTCAACTGGGCGCGCGGGGTCATGACTTCGGCCACCCTTTTTGCGCCGTACCTCTCCTTGACCACGTTGCCGGAAAGAAGCCCGCAGAGGCGGCCATCCTTGTCCACTACGGGGAAGGTGGAGAATGTGTAGCGCTTCTCCTCGATCAGCGCCAGCAGCTCGCCGATCGTGATCAAGGGGGAAACGGTGATCGGGTCCTGGATAAGGCCGTGGATGTGGCGTTTAACGCGCGCTACCTCCTTCACCTGCTCCTTCGGCGGCATGTTGTAATGGATGAGACCCATGCCGCCGTTGAGCGCCATGGCGATCGCCATGCGCGTCTCGGTCACGGTGTCCATGTCCGAGGAGATGATCGGGATCTGCAGGCTCAGGGAGTCCGAGATCGTGGTCGATGTCTCGGCATCCTTCGGGAGGATCTCGGAATACAGCGTGGCCAGCGTGACGTCATCAAACGTGAGGGCCGTGGGTATGCTCGCGCGGAAGAATTCGTCCGCCGGCAGGTAGAATTGTGCGTCGACCGCCGACCGCGTTTTCTTGGCAACCTTGCTCATGAGTTGCCGTGAACCAAGTAGTGCGGTTCAGTAAAAGGGCAAACAAAATGGATTTCCGCCTCGATTTCCGAAGGTATCGCCTCGAGTTCCGCCACCCCGTGCGCACATCGCGGGGTGCCTGGACGGCGAGGGAGGGCCTGTTCGTGCGACTCGAGCGGCCCGACGGGACCGTGGGCTACGGGGAGGCTGCACCCGTCCCCTTGTTCGGCAGGGAGACCGTCGGAGAGGCCGAGGCCCTGTGCCGTTCACTCGGGGACCGCGTGGGCGAGCAGGTGCTGGCCCAGGTGCCCGGCAACCTCTCCACCCTGCGCAACGCCCTGGGCTGCGCCCTTGGGGGCGCCGCGGGCGCCCCCAGGCACCGCAGCCTGGGCGTGGCGGCGCTCCTGCCCTCCGGGCGCGCCGCGCTCGAGGACGCGCCGCCCAAGGCCGACGCGGGCTTCAGGACGTTCAAGTGGAAGGTCGGGGTGGGCGCGGCCGATGACGAGAGGGCCATGCTCGACGACCTGATTGGCGCGCTTCCCCCGGGCTCTAGGGTGCGCCTCGACGCCAACGGCGCGTGGGACCGCAAGACCGCCGAGCGGTGGCTCGGGTGCGCGTCCGAGCGCCCCGTCGAGTTTGTCGAGCAGCCCGTGGCGCCGGAGTCGAAGGGCGCGGACGACACCCTCCTGGGGCTGGCCGCCGACTATCCCGTCCCCATCGCCCTGGACGAGTCGATCGCTGACGAGGGCGACATCGTGCGATGGCTGGGCCTCGGCTGGCGGGGTTACTTCATCGTCAAGCCCTCGCTGATGGGGGATGTCCAGGGCGCCCTGGGGAAACTCGCGGCGGCCCACGCGCGGGTGGTGTTCTCCTCCGCGCTCGAGACGGCCATGGGGGCCCAGGCGGCCCTGCGCCTGGCCTTTGCCTGGCCCGGGAAGATGTCGGCCCTCGGCTTCGGGGTATGGCCGCTCTTTGCGGATTCCCGCTTCGACGGGCCCGGCGCGGCCCCGTTCATCCGCATAGAGGATGTGGACAGGATCAACCCGGAGGACCTGTGGAACGCGCTGAGCTAGCGGAGCGCCTCGAGGGAGGGCGGGGGGGCGCGCCCGCCGGCGCCGCGATTGTCGACGAGAGGGATCCCCTGAGGTTCATGGCGTCGTTTGCCTCCGCGGTTCGCGGGAGTGGAAACGTGTTCCTTTCGAATCCCTCATGGGGACCCGGCGAGCGCGCCGAGCTTCGCCGCCTCGCGCATGCGGGCGCCGGCGGGGAGCGCGGCTGGCTCATGATCCCGAGCGGCGGCTCCGGCGGCGAACTCAAGTTGGCGAGGCACGACGCGGGTACCCTCTCCGCCGCGGTCGGGGGGTTCTGCGGGCACTTTGGGATCGGGCGCGTGAACTCCGTGTGCGTTCTTCCCCTCCACCACGTGAGCGGCTTCATGGCCTGGATGCGCAGCGCGCTGACCGGCGGATCCTTCCTGCCGCGCGCCTGGAAGGAGATCGAGGCCGGGCGATTTCCCGCCGAGCTTCCGCCGGACTGCTGCCTCTCCCTCGTGCCGACGCAGCTGCAGCGCCTTCTCGCCTCGCCGGCCGCGGTGGCCTGGCTTCAGGGATTCCGGGTCATCTTCGTGGGAGGGGCCCCGGCGTGGGACGGGCTCGTGGAGGAGGCGGCCCGCCTCGGGCTGCCGATCTCGACGGGCTACGGCGCCACCGAGACTGCGGCGATGGTCTGCGCGCTCAGGCCCCGGGAGTTCCTGGCAGGCATGCGCGGGTGCGGGGCGGCGCTTCCCCACGCGCGGATAGACCTTTTAGACGGCGTGGTCCGGGTTTCCGGCGAGTCGGTCTTCAGGGGATACTTTCCGGAATCCTCGGACGGGCGCTCGTGGACGTCCAGCGACCTGGGCGCCCTCGGGGCCGACGGGAGCCTGAGAATCCTCGGGCGGCTGGACGACCTCATCATCACGGGCGGAAAGAAGGTATCGCCCGCGGAGGTGGAGGCCGCCCTGCGCTCGAGCGGGGAATTCGAGGATGTCGCGGTGATCGGGCTTGCGGACCCCCAGTGGGGCCAGTCGGTCGTGGCCTGCCATCCCAGGGGGGCGCGGCCACCGGCTATCGGCCCCATAGAGACCGCGCTCTCCGCGCTGGCCTCCTTCAAGCGCCCCAAGCGCTACGCCGAGATCTCCCCGTGGCCCCGAAACGCCCAGGGCAAGATCGACCGCGCCGAACTGGCCAGGCTCGCGTCGGGTGTTTGAGGAACCCTCAGCCCGAGCGAACCCACTCGGCCAGCGCCCCGGGGAGGACCCTGCGGGCCCGGCTCTTCGCGTCGATGCACACGTGTTCCGTCCTGACGCGCGCGGCGCACTTGCCCGGGGGGCCGAGCCTCGTGATCTCGAAACGGATCTCGTAGGAATCCTCGGTGAGGGCCTTGGCCTTCACGCTCACTTCCAGTTTGTCGCCGCAGGAGATGGGCCGCAGGTACTCGGCCTCGCTCTTCGAGATGGGGACGATGACCCCGGTCTCCGAGAAGAATGATTTCAGGTTTATCCCCGCGGCGGAGAGGGACTCCTCATACGCCTCGTGGCAGATCGCCAGGTAGTTGGCGAAGAAGACGACTCCTGCGGCATCGGTGTCCGCAAAGTGGACTGTTCTCGAATAGGTGAAGGGCATGGAATAGAAAGCTACCAGTTCGAAAGGCGCCTGAGGGTAATGTGCGTCAAAGGTCCTCTGGGCTCAGACCTGTGTGTCTCGCTATTCTCGGAAGCATTCTTGGGCCGATTTCCTCGCCATCATGAAAGGCAAAGACGTAATCTGCCCAACCGGATCTTTCTAGCACCTTGTGCGACCCGCTCTGTCGCTTCACTCGCCAACCGATCCGAAGTAGGGCTGCCAAGACGACCTTCGCCTTTCGGGCACCCCATACACTCATGCAGGTACTGTGAAGACCTCGGTTATTTGAGGCACTGACTCCCCGTGCTCGAGTTTGTCCGCAAGTATTCTGAGAACCAGTGCTTCGGCTCTTGCGACGGCCTTGGCCCTCGTTTCGCCGTACGCCATCGCCCCCGGCAAACTGGGCACCTCGGCAATCCACCTGCCGTCGCTTTCTTGCTCAATCTCTACTTTCATCACCATAGGCTGTTCGAATCGCTGTCCTGTGCAAGGTGGTTTTGGCTGTCCAAGTGTCTCGACTAACGGGATGGAGATGAGGTTGGAGCCTCTTCCGGCGTTGAACTCGCAATCCCGGGGGTCTGGAATAGGGCCATGACCAAGAACGAGATCGCCGACGTGC
>Ga0265319_1001210_pt1 | contig 15928 bp, 16 predicted proteins | sample 4824metaG_FD_192443 | JGI IMG/M metagenome (GOLD analysis project Ga0265319, IMG submission 192443) | Rhizosphere microbial communities from Carex aquatilis grown in University of Washington, Seatle, WA, United States - 4-8-24 metaG | ecosystem: Host-associated > Plants > Roots > Rhizosphere >...
CGCGTCTACTCGATCAGGGCGAACACCATGCCGCCCAGGCCGACGATACACAGCAGCCCGCCCAGTATGTCGACGCGGCGGCGGACATCGTGCGGGGCGGCCGGCGGAATCACGGTAAGGATGAGTGCCAGGCACACCACCACAAACGGCGCGTTGACGAAGAACAGCCAGCGCCAGGAGGCCACCGCGAGGAGGCCTCCACCGATGAGCGGTCCGAGCACCGTCGCGATCGTCGTGAATGCGGTCCAGGTGCCGACGGCGCGGCCGCGCTCAGCGTCAGGGAACGTGGCGACGATCACCGCGAGCGACGATGGCACGAGCAGCGCGCCGGCGACCCCTTGGAGCGCCCGGCAGGCGACGAGTACGCCGATCGACGGCGCGAAGCCGCAGAGCATGGAAGCTACGCCGAAGCCCCCGACACCGAGCGAGAAGACGCGGCGCGCTCCGAACAGGTCCTCGAGCGATCCGCCGACCAGGATCAGCGATCCAAGCGTCAACAGGTAGGCGTTCACGATCCACTGCTCGCCCGCCAGCCCGCCCCCGAGCCTTCGTTGGATCGTCGGCAGTGCGATGTTGACGATCGTCGAGTCGAGCAGCCCGATGCCAGAGCCGATGATGCAGGCGAGGAGCGTGGCCTGCTTGACACGCGTCCCGGAGCGCGCGCTGGCCATCGCGGTCACGACGAGCGATGTTATTGGCCCCGCCCGTCTGGCGGGGGCGCCGAGGGGTGATGCGCTGGCCGGCGGCCGGGTTCGCAACAATCGGTCGGTGAGCGAAGCAGAGTCAGCCCGCCAACCAGGACGGCGCCGTGGCGGTGAGGGCCGAAGCGTCGTCGTGCTGATGGCGGTTACGTTCAGCGCGGCGCTCGTTGTGGTGGTTCTCGCCGCGCTCGTCGCAGGACCGCTGATCGAGCCGAGCCGGCTCGCCCGCGTTACCGTGGCTCGCGGCCCGATCGTCGCCCAGACGGACTCGCAGATCGTCGACATCAACACCACTCTCGAGGGTGGCGAGGGAGCCGCGGCGGGAACGGGGATGGTGCTGACATCCTCGGGCGTGGTCCTGACCAACAACCACGTGATCGAGCAGGCGACCAGCATCCAGGCGGTTGATCTCGGCAACGGGCGGACCTACCGCGCACGGGTCCTCGGCTACGACGAGCGCCGCGACATCGCGGTCCTCCAGCTCGTAGGCGCCTCGGCGCTGCGAACGGTCAAGCTCGGCGACTCGAAGAACGTCCTGGTCGGCGCTCGCGTGGTGACCGTCGGAAACGCAGGCGGAATCGGTGGCGAGCCGGCGGCGCGCAGCGGCACCGTCCTGGCGATCGACCGGGCGATCGAGGTCGCAAACGACTTCGACCACAGTGTCGAGCACCTGTCACAGCTGATCCAGTTCCACGGCGATCTGCAACCCGGCGACTCGGGAGGCCCGATGGTCGACGCAGCGGGCGCGGTGATCGGGATGGACACGGCCGCCTCGACCAGGTTCGAGTTCAGCGGGCGGACGACCGGACAGGGGTTCGCAATCGAGATCGATGCGCTCACGCCGATCGCCCATCGAATCCTCGCCGGTCGCGGCTCGAGGACGATCCACATCGGGCCGACGGCATTCATCGGCGTCGAAGTGCAGCCGTCCGCTCGCCACCCCGACGGTGCGCGTGTAGCGGGGGTGATTTCCGGAACGCCCGCTGCGACCGCGGGGCTCGGCGCAGACGATGTGATCGTCGCGCTGGCCGGCCGGCGCATCACCTCGAACACTTCTCTTACCGACGCCCTCGTTCCCTATCGCCCCGGATCGCGCGTGTCGCTGCGCTGGCGCGAGCCGGGCGGACGGGAGCACACTGCCCGAATCACACTCGGGACCGGGCCGGCAGCCTAGATCGAGCCACGCGACTCGACGACCGGCTTGCGGGATTTGTGAAGCGAGCACGGCGGTCAGCTACCGATGGCGCCCGCCGAGCCACCATCGAGGATGCCACAACGACTACAGTCCCCAACTGCCACGCCCCGCGCAGCCCGGCTGGAACCTCCATTCACCGATCCTGCCGGTCACCGCCCCAGACCCGAGACGATGTCGCCGATCATCGAGCCGACCACCGCAACCGCGTGACCAGCCCGGCGAAACTGCCGCCCACGCTGACGAGTCGCTTCCTGGAGGCGGTTGAACTGGCCAGTGAGGTTCATGGTGAGCAGCGCCGCAACGGAACCGCTATCCCGTTCCTCGCCCACCTGCTCGTCGTGGCCGGTCTGGTGCTGGAAGACGGCGGCGACGAGAACGACACGGTCGCAGCGATGCTCCACGACACGGTTGAGGACGGCGGCGGGCGCGCGATGCTCGAGCACATCACCGAGCGCTTCGGCGACCGTGTGGCGATGATCGTCGAGGCCTGCTCGGACACGCTCGATCCGGAGCACGAGGAGCGCTGGATCGTGCGCAAACGGCGATATCTCGCCCACCTCCCGCAGGTCGTCGATGACCACGTCCTGCGCGTCGTGCTCGCCGACAAGGTGCACAACGCTCGCTCGATCGTGCGTGACTACCGCGAGGAGGGCGATGCGCTCTGGGAGCGGTTCGCGGAGCGGACCGCTCAGGAACAGGTCTGGTATTACCGCGCGCTGCTGCGGTTCTTCTCTGAGAATCGGCCGGGCCCGCTGACCGAGGACCTGCGGCGGGCGGTCGAGGAGCTCGAGCTGCTCGTCGCGCTCGACGAGCTGGCCGCGCCGAGCCAGAGCCGCTGAACGCGGACTGTGGCGCTCAGACGAGCGGCGCTGCGGCGGTCGCGACGTCCACCGGGTAACGGTGCCGGGCACGCGCCAGGAACACGCCAGCGGCGGCGAGCGTCGCGAGCATGACGAGGAACGTCACCTCGAGCCCGGTGCCCTGACTGCGGGTCACCGCCCCCACGACGTGCGTTCCGACCCCCTGCTTCGGCGTGAAGCCTTCGATCAGGTCCGTGACGCCCCCGAAGATCAGCGGCGCGAACGCCTGCGCGATCGAGCGCAGAAACGAGCGCACGCTCTCGGCGCGCCCCCACAGGCGCGCCGGGATGATGTCCAGACGCGCGGCATCGAGTGGCGGGTTCGCGGCTGACAGCAATGCGGCCCCAGCGACATCGAAGACGATCGCCCCGCTGAGGCTGCTCGACAGGATGCCGGGGATCAGCAGCGCGGTCGCGCCGAGATAGCAGAAGGCCGGGATCAGCACCCGCGCCTCGATGAAGCCTCGGCGGACCAGCTCGTCGCTGATCCGGCCGCTCACGAGCGTGCCGACCAGCGAACCGATGACGAGGAGCAGCAACACGCTTTCCGCCGTCGCAAAGCCCACGCCGTAATGCCCTTCGACGAACAGCAGCACGAAGGTCTGGAGTCCGGCGAAGTAGAAGTAGCCGAGTGAGGAACCGATGATCAGCATCACGTTGCTCGGGATCCGCAGGATGTAGCGAACGGCGCGGCTGAGGGTCATGCGGAGCGGGTCCTCGCGCAGGCGCAGCTGCTCATCCGCCACGACGCCACGTCGGCGCACCGCAGCGTGCGCGAGCTCATCGGCGTTCGCGTCAACGGAAGGCTCCTCGGCGAACGGCTCGGCAGCGCGCGAGCGCACCGCGGCGAGCGCCTCGTGCAGGTCGGTGACGCCGGGCTGAAGATGACTCTGTCCGCCGCGTAGCGGCTCGGGAACGGTACGCCAGAGCGTGCGCGCCAGGAAGAACCCGGGGATCGCCATCATCACGAAGGCGGCTCGCCAGGAGATGACGCTTGCGACCGCGCCGGACACGATGAAGCCGGCGGCGGTTCCCGCGACCTCACCGGCGAGAATGTAGGAGTAGACGCGCCCTCGTTCGCTCGCCGGGAAGTAGTCGCCGGTCAGCGACGCGATCGCCGGGCCGGCCGTCGCGCTGACGACACCGAGGGCGAGGCGCGTCAGCAGAAGGGTCCCGTAGCTTCCGGCGAAGGCGCTCGCAAGCGACGCGACACTCCAGAGGACGATGCTCGCGGCGAGCAGCGGCATGCGCTTTACGCGGTCCACCGCCATCCCGACTGGGGCGACGAAGATCGCCCCGACCAGCAGCGCGACCGTGCTCAGCAGGCCGATCTGGGCAAAATTGATGTGCAGGGCGCTTTTCAGCTGCGGCGCAACTGCTCCGACCGTCGCAGCGTCGGCGGTGCTCAGTGCCAGCACCCCACCGAAGAGCGCGATCACGCGCGCCCGGGCCGGCCCGCCGACATGCTGGACCACGTGGCCGCGCACGAAGCGGCTCGCGCGCCCGACCGCTCGAACCGTGCCGCGCCCGGCACCCCCGGATGCTGTGCGGCTACTCATGCGCTGTGTGAATTCATCGGACATCATCATGCCGCTCCGACGCTACGGGCAGCTGCGGACAGCGCGTACGGGCCGGGCGGTCAGTCGAGGCTGTAGGTCGCCGCGCGCAGCTGCAGGTCGTGCGGCGCCGATGCGTAGCGGAGCGCGTCGTCCATCGCCACGTCGCCCGCCTGCACCGCTGCGTAGAGCGCCTGATCGAAAGTCTGCATGCCGTAGTACTCGCCCTGCGCGAGCACCTCCGTGAGGTCGCCCTCGCGTCGCGGGTTGCGGATGAAGTCGTGAACCCGTCCGGTCATCGTCAGGACCTCCGCGATCGCGACGCGCCCGTTGCCGTCGGCGCGGGGGACGAGCCGTTGCGACACGATGCCTTTCAAGGTCGCGGCCAGCATCGAACGCGCCTGAGCGTGCTGCTCCGGCTCGAAGAAATCGAGGATCCGGTTGATCGTCTCCGGGGCGTCGAGCGTGTGGAGCGTCGCGAGCACGAGGTGCCCTGTCTCGGCGGCCGCGAGCGCCGTTCGCACCGTGGCCTCGTCGCGCATCTCCCCGATCAGAATCACATCGGGGTCCTGACGCAAAACGCGACGGAGCGCTGCCTGGAAGGAGCCGGTGTCGACGCCGACCTCGCGCTGGTCGATCACCGACTTCTTGTCGCGGTAGACGAATTCGATCGGATCCTCGATCGTCACGACGTGACGGAACGCGGTGTCGTTGATGTGCTCGATCATGGCCGCGCACGTGGTCGACTTCCCGCACCCGGTCGTGCCGGTGACAAGGATGATGCCGCGCTGTTCCTCGGCGAGCGTGCGCACGATGTCCGGCAGGCCGAGCTCGTGCAGCGAGCGGATCTCGTCTGGAACCAGGCGGAAGACAAGCGAGACGCAGCCGCGTTGCATGTACGCGTTGACGCGGAAACGCGTCTTCGGCTCGGGCAGCGTGTAGGCGAAGTCGACCTCGTGTTCCTCTTCGAACTCGTGCGCGCGGGCCGCCGGCAGCACCGTATCGAGGATCTCAACGGTGTCCTCGTCGGTCAGCTCGCTCATCGCCTCATCGACGAAGCGCAGTTCGCCGTGGACGCGCATGACCGGCCGGCTCCCGACCTTCACACAAAGGTCTGAACCCTCCGCCGCGACCAGCGCCCCAAGGAGGCTCGCCAGGTCCGCGCTCGGCTGGGCGTTCTTCGAGCTCACCGGACCGAGGATACCCAGAGGACACCTCCGCCCGCGAACTACGTGGACGATCGGCGGCGTGCTAGCGTCGCTGTAGCGGCGAACCGCCTCGCGGCAAGCGGTTGCGGAGCGTCGGTCAGGCAATCAGGCCCGGAGGCAGCCGGCGATGGGATCCAGCGGATCACGTGAGCAGGACGAGCAGGGCGCCGCCAACGAGCGGCGACGGGTCGACGCTGACGCGACTGCCCGCGCCGACGCGGCCGCAAACGAGGTCAACCGTCAGGCTTCCAAGCGTCGCAGCCAGGAGCAGGCGCTCGAGAACGAGGCCCGCCGGGTGGCCTCCGACACCCGAGCCCGCGCACAAGCGCTCGAGAACGAGGCGCGCCATCGGGCCTCAGAGCAGGACGAAGCAGACCGGCGTGCGGCACGCAACGAGCGCCCGATCTGAGGCGGGTTGTCCGCCGAGCATCTCGACGATCTGCGCGCGCAGGCCGAGTACGCTCGACAGCGCTACCAGCTCTACAAGGCCAAGTCCTACGGTCTGCGGCCGGCGAGCACCGTACGGCTGCGGGAACTGGAGCGCACCTACCTCGGAGCGCAGGCCCGCCTGGTGGCAGCCGAGGCTGAGGAGGAGCACCGCAGCGATCGCGATGAGCCCGCTGGTTAGCGTGACCGCAGGTCCCGCTGGACGAATGGTCTCCAACATCCGTTGAGCGCTATCGGCCGTTCGGTTGGCCTGCCGATCCCATATGAGCCGGCCGCCGGTGCCGCTCTCCGACATGCCCGACAACGCATCCGCGACAAATCCGAGCAGCGTCGAAGCACCCGGCGCGGACCTTGCGCGCCGCGGCGGCGGCGATCTAACGGCGGCATGGGAGGAATCGACGACGCCGAAAACCGAGGCCCAGATCCGCGAGGCCATAGCGGTCGTGGGATGGCTGCCTGTCCTCGACCGCAACCTGCTTCGCGTGCTCGCGCTCACCGATGACGACGAGGCGACGACGCTCGAGCTGGCGCGATCGATCGAGCGCGACCCGGGCCTTGCGACGAGCGTTCTGCGCTACGCGAACACGGAGTACTTCTCCCAGAAGCGCAGGGAGTTCACGGTTCGTGAGGCGGTCGTGATGGTCGGTCGGGTGGCTACGCGCCGGATGTGCCTCGAAGCGATCACCTACGAGTTCTTTGAGCTGGCGCCCGGTAACGCGAGCATGTCGCGCGGAATCATGTATATGCACGCGCTAGCCGTCGCAAACGTCGCCTACGCAACCGCCACGCGGGTCGGTGCGGCACCAGACGTGGCGCACCTCGGTGGCCTCTTGCACGACTGCGGCAAGCTGATCATGCCGTACGCGTTCGACACGCAGGCGCTCGACGAGATCGCCCGGCGATACGCCTGCGGCGAGGAGCGAGCGCGACTCGAGCGAGACGCCTTTGGAACCGACCACGCGCACGCGGGCGCCGTCTTCGCCCGCGAATCCGGCGTTGACGCCGAAACCGTGGCCGCGATCGCGTGGCACCACGGTGGAGCGTCCTACTCGCAATCGCCGAGCCCCGAGGCCGCATGCGTCCAGCTCGGCGACATCGTGGTGAACATGATGAGCGGCACCGAAACGCCCGGCCCGATGCTCCAAGCATCACTCGACCGGCTCGGCCTGACCTACAACGTGATCGGTGACCTTGCCGCCGATGCCGCGCCGTGGAGCACCCAGAACGAGAACGCATCGCTGAGCTATCACATCTTCCGCCTCGAGCGGGACGCGAACACCGACGAGTTGACCGGCATCCCCAACCGGCGGAGCGTGATCCGCACGCTGAACGATGCGCTCGCAGACGGGCGGCTGGGGGCGCTCCTGCTGTGCGACGTCGACTTCTTCAAGGAGGTGAACGACACGCTCGGCCACGCCGCCGGCGACGTCGTACTCGTTGAGGTGGCCCGCTTGCTCTCGCGCTTCGGACTCGTTGCGCGCCTGGGGGGCGACGAGTTCGTGATCTGGGCGCCGGACGGCGACGGCGAAGCGCTCGCTGCAGCGGCGTCGGAGGCCGCAGCCGCCTTCCACGTGAAGGGCATGGCCGCGCCGCTCGGAATCTCGGTCGGGGTCGCGCCGCTCGCGGGCACAGTCAGTGAGACTCTCGCCGCGGCCGACAAGGCGCTCTACCGGCACAAGGTCGAGCACCACAAGCTCCGTGACGACGCACCCAAAGCACCGAGCGGCCCGTACCGCCGGGCTTATCGTGATGCGCTCGCGGCGGACCCGCGTGGGCGCACCGGCCTCCCTTCCGCGCAGGACGGTGTACCGGCACCGGGCACCGCGGGCCCGCACGGTTTCGAGGTGCGCGATGAGCATCGCGCGTTCCAGATGCTGGTCGCTCCGCCCGTTGAGGTACGCGATGTGCCGCTCCGGGACGCGGCGCCCGCCGACGCGTAGTCTCCCCCCGGCCTTCCACCGTTGGAGCAATCGCCAGCTCTCGGCGATCGTCCCTCGCTGGCCTCAGCGCTGCTGGTAGATGCGCACGTAGTCGACGCGCATCGTGGCGGGCGCTTGGATCGCGCCCCCGTAGTTGTCATCGACGGCAAGATCGATCAGGAGATACATCGGAAAATCTGTGACGCCCGCTGTCAGCGAGGCCTGCTTGACGCCGTCGTAGTACGACGTGACGATGCCGCGCTCCCAGTCGGCAGCGAATGTGTGCCAAGCCCCCGCGTAGTTGCCGGTCGCGCAGCCACCGGCCGCGCCACTGGGACTGTGAAAGTGCCAACACGCGCTTCCAAGCAGACCCTCGACCACGTCAAGCTCACCGTGCCCCGGCCAGTTGCCGTTGGTCCCGATGGCCCAGAACGCCGGCCAGTCGGTGATCGCAGATGCCCCCGGCAGCCAGATCCTGGCCTCGACGTAGCCGTAGGTGAAGCTGAACTTCCCCAGGGAAGAGATGATCCCTGACGTGTAGGGCTCGCCGGTCGAATCATCCCCGGTCGGACAGGCATCGGTTGTGCTAGTCAGGTTCAGATCAAGTTCGCCACCGCCTTCGACGACGTGCGCGGGGTCGTAGCACTCGAGTTCCTCCTCATTGATCGGACCGTTGACCTCGCTCCCGTTCCAGCCGGTGGACCACAAGCTCGTGTCCAGGTTGGCGGCGTTGAACTCGTCGTCGAAGATCAGCCGCCAGCTCGCAGGGTCGCCCGGTGGTCCCGACACGACACTCGGGCCTGGGGAGTCCGGGAGGATCGGGAGGCCGATGGCTGTTGGGTCACCGAGACCCGCCGGGCCGCTGACCCCGGTTGCTCCGCCGCCAGCGCCGCTCAAACCCCTCGTTGCGCCGGCCTTCGTGGTGCTGACGCGAAGGGTCACCCTGGCGCCGGCGACATCCACGGCGCTGACGACCAGCTTTCGCCGGAGCACGATGATCCGCAGCGACAGCTTCGTCGAGCGCCGCCTACTCGTCGCGAATGTCCGCAGGGTCGTCCGGTTGATGTGGACGCGGACGCGGCTCTTGCGCTCGCTGTCGGTCCACACGACCAGCGTCACGACATACGCACCCGGAGCGCCGAGCGTTCGCGTCACGACCACGGCGGGCCGCGCAGCGACAACCTGAGACGCCACGAGCAGCGAACCCAAAGTCCCCGCAAGCGCAACCGCTGTCGCGATCGCCCGAAGGTGATGAAATCGCCCCACTTCTTGCGCATCGACGCGGCGACCGGCCCGCGCGATCGTGCCTAGTACAACAAATGCCGCGACCTGGACGGATGGACGATCGTCGGGGAGCGACTTCCGCCCGAGCGGCGGGTGGGGCGCGAAGCAGCGGATGACAATTCTCCGGTCCTCCTGCGCTCCTGTCCTCCCGCGCTCAGTCTTCGCGACGTCGCGCGGGCACGGCGCTACGGTCCGTTGCGCGGCCGGGTGCTCGGAATGCGCGTCCGCGGGTCGGTTGAGTAGCTTTTCTGTCCTGGGTTGCGGTAAACGGGGGAAGGCGGGCGCGATGCGCGGTTTGCGCAGGGGAGCGTTTGTTGGAGCGACGCTCGGGCTCGGATTGGCGATTGGACCGTTCGACGCGCGTGCGGCCAGCGGTGTTGCGCCTGGCTGCCGCGCGCCCGCCTCGGCCAAGGTGATCGCGCGCAGTCGCGGGCACCTGCTCGCATGGAAGACGAAGACCGGGCACCCGTCGAGCACAACCGTGTCAGTTTGCGTGCCGCCGAACGGAGCTCCCCACAGGATCTTCCACTACACAAGCGGATCGATCACGCAAAGCGAAACCTTCGACATGGTGCAGTCGGCCGGGTCGGTGATCGCGTTTGTGGTCGAGGAGAGCGATCAGTACGGCTTCTCACAGAGCCTCGAGGGCTTCGCCGCCCGCAGCGGACGCAAAGTGTTCGAGGTCGACTTCGCCGACTCGCTCGTCGAAGGAGGCACGCCGAGCCTGCTGCTGTCCTACACGCTGGACGCCGGCGGCAACGTCGCCTGGGTGCAAACCGCGCCGGAAGCCCCGTCAGGCGCAGGCACCGACACGCTGATGCTGCGCAGCGGCGGGCAGTCGCAGACGCTGGACTCCGCCACGACGATCACATCGGTCGCGTTCGCAGGAGGGCAACTGCAGTGGGTCTCCGACGGACAGGCGAAGTCGGCGCCCGTGGGCAGCGGCGCCAGCGCAAGGCGTATACCTGGCCGGTCGAACTGAGCGCCACGCTGTAATCGCCGCCGGCGGCGATCTGGACGATGTGCGTCGCCGCCGGCAGAGGCACGGCGTCCGGCACGTTCGTGTGCATCTCAGCGTCGTAGTAGCGCTGGCGCGAACTTGAGAGCCATGTTTCTCGACACCTCCAGCTCCCGCTCCACACCCCTACACAAGAAAAGCCCGCATTTGCGGGCTATTCTGAAGCGGATGAAGGGACTCGAACCCTCGACCTTCTGCATGGCAAGTCTCGCTGTGACCTGCGATCCCCTTATTTCACGGGCTCTCACGCGCTCTCAACTGCCCTCAAATCACCTCGGATTTGTTCATCTGGGGACATTTCCCGGGACACGACGGCCAGCAAGGCAGGCCACGTTCTATACGACCGATGCGGCGTCTAACGTTAAATCCAAATGAGCCTCGCCTCGCTCACCGACCAACTCCGCCAGGCTGTTCAAGCGGTAGAGGACGCGAACGTTCCGGAGGACCTACGGTCGGCCGCGTTCGAACGGGCCCTCGATGTTCTGGTAGCCACAGTCCTCCCCGCCAACTCATCTGCCACTGCACCACTCGGAGCCTCGGGTGCACCGGCGGCGACGGCGGGGAGCGCTGCACCCCAGAGCGGGTCATCGGGAGATGGAGCGATGGCGAAGCTCGCTGCGAAGCTTGGTGTCGAAACCACGACAGCAGAGAGGGTGTTCGACATCGACGAGGATGGGCTCCACCTCATCGTTGCCCCAAGCAAGCTTGGTCCGACCACGAAGGAAGCCATTCTCCAAATCGCCCGCCTCGTCGTTGCCGGACGCCAGGCGGCCGGTCTGGACGCTGAGTGGACGGCCTCGGCCGTTGTTCGCGCCGTTTGTGAGGACAGGGGAAAGGCCGACCCGTCTAACTTTTCGGCGCACATCAAGACGCTCGACGGCAACGGCTTCCGCATCAAGGGAAGCGGCGCGCAGCGCGAGTTCAAAGCGAACGCTACGGGCTTCGAGCAAGCTGGTGCGCTCTTGACCGAGTTAGCAGCCTAGGAACGGTGAGATAGCTACCTCGTTCGGGCTGTCGCTGCAGCGGATAGTCACCGTCGCGGAGCGTGTCCTTGTTGCATCGCACGTCGCGATGCTGCGCTCCGAAGATGGGTGGTTCACGCCCGCTGAGGTGCGCACGGTCTTCGACGCGCTACGCGTGCCGCGCCCGGGTAACGTGAGTGCCACGCTCGGCCTGCTCGCACGCAGGGGATTCACACTACGCCGGCCCGGAGGCAGTGGATCATGGTCGCTCACGCCGGAGGGCCGCGAGCAGGTACCGCCGATCGTTCAGGGCCTCGATCTTGCGGCCATCGAGGCCGAGATGAGCCTGGTTTCCGGTGCCGCACTGTCGGACGCTCCCCATGCCGTCATTCCGCCGGAGTTCGCGCCCCCGCGCTGGCAGCCCGCCATTGCGCGGCTTCTCGACGCGTTTCCGTTCGAACAGAACGTGTTCTGCATGACGCGATTTCCCAAGGAGACCAAGGAGAGCGAGCTGCCGGATCCGGTGCAAAACGTGATCGACGCCGTGAGAGCTGTGCTGACCGACGTCGGTATGACGCTGCATCTCGCCTCTGACCGGAATGCAGACGATGAGCTATTCGGCAACATTGCCGCCCACATGTGGGCCTGTCGCTACGGGATCGGGCTATTCGAGACGCGGTTCGGAACAGAGCTGAATGACAATGTGTTGATCGAAGTCGGCGGCATGCTTGTCACCGGTCGCCGGTGCGCGTTGCTCCGCGACCGTGACACCCCCAACCTGCCGACCGACTTCGTCGGCCACATCTACAAGCGCGTCGACTTCGACGCTATCGACAAGGTGCGTGAAGTCGTCATCCGCTGGACCCGAGATGACCTCGGTCTCGGTGCCCCGTGACCGATTCGCTGACGATGGGCGAACGTCCCGTGAGCGGTAATTGGCCCGTGGGACCTACAAGCGCTGGCCTCAATGGTTGCAAGGACGGTGGATCAGGCGGCGCGCCTGCGTAGGTCACGTCAGCGAGCAGCCAGCGACAGGGCTGACCTGGACCAGCCCGGGTGCTGCCCTCAGCCGCCAGCTCGTTGAGACGCTCGTCAGAACGCCGGCGCAGCGCGGCCAGGGACGACTCTCGGTCCCCGCACTTCGGCGGGTAGTGGGATAGGCTCGAACCGGTCGATCCTCGATGGCGTCCGGAACGCGTCTCGGGCTTGGACGACACGTTCCCCCCCCGGCGCATCTGATCTAACAAGAGCGGCCCAGCATGACGTACACAATCTCGCTCGACAGCGAACTTAAGTCCGATGCCGTGGACGCTTTGCACGACGTGTGTCAAGGCGTCGAAAAGCTCAGGCCGCCGGTGGACCTCCGGCTTGATCTCTCGCGAGTTGAGTCAGCGGGTGCAGTCGGCATGGCTGCGCTTGGCGCAAGATTGAGACGTTGGAAGCAAGCGGGGCAATGCGACCCGATGTGCGGCTATGTCCCACCAGCCAGGCGTGCACTCCACGGATCACTTGGTCCGGCCGCGATGAGTGCAGTCCTCGGTGATCGCGCCCAACCGCGGGCGGGCGCCTCGCCGAATGCCCGTGGCGTTGAGGCATTCACGGACCGCGATGGCGTTTACGAGGCGGTGCAGGGCCTGCAGTTCGCGCTGCTCCAGCAGGTGCCGCTTGCGCCAACGGCGATCGTATCTGTCGGAACGATGATCGAAGAGATCTGTCGGAACGTAATCCAGCACGGAGACCGCCACGGCGGCGTCGCCGCTGTAGCTAGTGTGGCGAGTGACCGCTTTGAATTGGCGGTTTGCGATCTGGGCATGGGGGTCCAAGCGAGTCTTGCGCAGAATCCCGACTACGCAGGGGTCGACAACGTTAGTGCGCTCCGAAGTGCGCTTGATCCTGGCGTTAGCGGCACCCCAGGGCCCGCACGGGGCATGGGGCTCTTCCTTGCGCGACTGGTGCTGGCGGAGAACGGTGGCCTGTTGACACTGCGATCAGGTGGCGTCACCGTTGCATGTGCACCCGATGCAACCACCGCGTATGCCAGTCCGTGGATGCCGGGGACGCTCTTCACGGCTGAAGTACGCATAGATCACGCATTCGACTACGGGCGCGTCGATGAAACGCTCTCGCAAGCCTCCGGGGTGCCATCCGGCCCCCAGTCGGTCTAGGTCAAGACTGCAATGTGGGACAGCAGCGACCCTGGAACGATTCCCAGCTGCTGCTTGTAGATCTCGGCAGCGCTTGCCTCGGTCATTCCCGCAATTAGATCAATGACGATCCGCTCCAGTGCAGCGCCCTCGCTCCCGGGGATGCGTTGTGCGAAGGCGGGCGGGAGTAGCTTCGTATCTCCGTTGTGAACGGCCTGGTGATAGAGCGTGTAAAGCGCATCAATCACGTGCTCTTGGCCATGTTGAATCACTGCGAGTGACGGACGATCGATGATGTATAGCCACGTACATTCCTTGAGCACGGCTACCTCGTCGAAGACTTCGTCGCTGATCTCCAACGTCACCGTGTTCTCATCTGCAGAATCGCGAAGATTGAGCGCGTCGATGTAGCGGCCTATCAGTGTGGAGCTAACGCTCCTCAGGTTGGCCCTTTCGTCCGCCATGCCGGAGAACGGGACTCGAATCGACGAGACAAACCCCTCCGTAAATAGGCGCTCGGCGGCGGTTGACAGGCGTCCGCCAGTTTCGTTGCCGTACTTGTTGCAGAGGTGCTCCGAAAGGTGCTGTCTCTCCGCGGAGTCTGTGACAAGTCGATCCAGCGGGACAAGGCCGGCACGATAGAAGTCATCCATGTCGTGTACGGCATACGTCACGTCGTCAGCCCAGTCCATTACCTCTGCCTCAAGGGTGCGCTCGTCTTCAGGCAGCCCGCGGCGGGCCCATGTGAACGTATCCATGTCGGGGTCGTATGCGCCCCACTTCCTCGCGCGTGACGGCGGCTCCTCGGCGCGCGCCCACGGATACTTCAGCATCCCGTTGAGCGTACGCCGCGTGAGATTCAAACCAGGGGAATCAGCCGATCGAAGGGACAAACGCGTAACTATGCGGAAGGATTGCGGATTCCCTTCGAAGCTGGCGACGCCTTGCGAGCGCGTTTGAAGCACCTGCTCTGCGAGGTGGCCAAACGGAGGGTGTCCGAGATCATGCGCTAGCGCAGCGGCTTCGGCGGCATGCTCGTCGAGGTACCCGACCAGGCGGCTTGATCGATCATCAAGTTCGCCTCGCACGGCAAGAGCCTTGAGGCGCTCAACCAAGCCAGCCGAAACCTGAGCCACCTTGAGCGAGTGGGTGAGCCTACTGTGGAAAGTGTGGCCGACCTCAGGGGCGGCAACCTGCGTGACGTTGCCGAGTCGCAGGAAGGCGGATGAATAGAGAATTCGATCGCGGTCGCGGCGCGACTCGCTTCTAGTCGATGGCGGAGGCTCGGGTACACGACGCTCGTCCAGAGAGCTCGCAACTGCGTCCGTGAGTACAGACAGCCGGCGTTCCATGCGCCGAGGCTGATACCGCTAGCGGTCTACGACGTGTACTCGGAGATCATCGTCGACATCGATGACGCGTGCCTTGATGAGACCCAGGAAGGCCAACGACGTAGCCGTCGGGGACCGACCATCTGCGGCTGCGTCCTGCAGCTCTCTAATTGTCCAGGTACGCGCATCATTCTCCCGCAGCAGCTCAAGCATCGCGACCGTGGCTTCCTTGACACGCTCCTGCAATTCGGCAAGAGCCTCTTCGCCATCCTGCCGGAGTTCGATGACGGTGGAATCAGACATTGAGCAACTCCCTAGACAGCTGGTGCTCCATGATCACTGTTGTATCGGACGGAACGGGAGCGCCCTCAAGAGTCTACGCCTCTACTCCAGCCGCTCGTCGCACGATGGTGGCGCACGTTAGCGCTTTGTCCGGTCGCGGTGTGGTCCGACAACGATCGCGCCTAGTTTGTCCGCTGCGCTACCGTCGCCGCCACCACCTCCGCGACCGCGTATTCGCGAGGCAGGAAGTGCAGACTATACGCACCGGACGGTGCAGACTACGTAGACGAAGCGGACAAATGCCGATAATGTGGCTGATGGAGGGTCGTTATCTCACGGTCGCGGAGGTCGCAGCAGCGTTGGAGATGACCAACGACGGCGTCTATAAGCTCGTGGCGCGGGGCAAGTTGCCGGCCGTGCGTCGGAGCGAGCGTGGCATGCGCATTCCGCAGGCCGAGCTGGCTGCCTACCAGCGCCAGCTGGCCGAACGCGTTCGTACCGTGTCGATCGAACTCAGGACCACGCCTGGTGCCGTGGCCGCCTTTGAAGCGGCCGCGGGCGTGTCCGCGGCTGAGTGGCAGCGGCGCTGGAAGGCCGACGAGATCGAAGACACCGTCGACAACATGATTCTCACGATCCGCGCCCTGGTGCTGCTGGCGGCGGAGGCTGACGCCAACCGGGCCGACGGCCCGTGACATACGTGGGCGCGTAGCCTGCGGCTTCGCTGGCTGTAAAGGGCTGGGCTTCGCCCGCGCCTTCGGCGCGCCCCTGACGGGGCACCCTTGACAGCGCTCCGCCTCCGGCTAGTTCTGCATCCAAGTCGGCAGAGCCGACGTGGATCAATGCTCAGCCCTGGTTCGTGAGGTTGGCCGGCGAACGTGATTCGTTGTCGTTGACTATGTCGGGCTCGAAGGCTCGGGCGAGTCGCTTTGCGGCGCCGCTCTGCTCGCGGTAGTGCGTGTAGCGCTGGGTCGTGCGGATCTCGGCGTGGCCCATCCAGTGTTGGAGCTCGACGAGCGACT
>Ga0265319_1001212_pt1 | contig 15923 bp, 16 predicted proteins | sample 4824metaG_FD_192443 | JGI IMG/M metagenome (GOLD analysis project Ga0265319, IMG submission 192443) | Rhizosphere microbial communities from Carex aquatilis grown in University of Washington, Seatle, WA, United States - 4-8-24 metaG | ecosystem: Host-associated > Plants > Roots > Rhizosphere >...
TGAGCCTGGCCGGCTACGACGACATTGCGATGTACGACGGCGGCTGGGCGGAATGGGGCGACCGGCTGGACCTGCCGGTCGATCGCTAGCCCTTCAGCGCTAGCCTTTCAGACCTTCCCACGGGTCGACGACCCGGAACGGTGCCAGGACCTGGGCCCGGGACTGGTTGAACGCCAGCAGTTCGACGGTCTGGCGCGCCTCGCCGTTCGTCTCCGACCAGAACGTGGCCTCGGTGACGGGCACGAAGCGAGCGTCCAGCTCGCCCAGGGCGTCGGCCAGGTTGCGCTCGGGCAGGAGGTGGATTCGGCCGCTGATCCGGAAGGGCGGGATCGAGATCAGGGCCTGCTCCGGGATCTTCACGGTGCGCAATTCCGGCGATGGATCGATCTGCTGATCCGAGATCGCGAACAGGACCGTGGCCAGGTTGACCTGGGCGAACTCGGTCTTGGTCGCCAGCTCGCGTGAGCCGTACTCGTCGACGGTGGCATTGGTCAGGACCAGGAAGTGGTGCTCGGGATCGCTCAGGACGTCGGTCACCCGCTTGAACCGGGTGTTGATCGAGCCCCGGATGATGAACGAGTCGGTGTACAGGGTCAGCTCGAGCGGCTGGCCGACGATCGTGTTGAACACGGCGTCAGGATACCCCCGGTCCGGCGGTCCGACTACTGCTCCAGACCGGCCAATTCAGCTCCGTTCGGCGGCCTCTGCAGCCTCGCTGGTCCGCTGGTGGCCGGCGGTCACGAGCTGCTCGGCGCCGTGCTGGAGCCCGCTCCAGACAGCTTCGACCGATGCCGTCGTGTCGATCTCCGAGACGTCCTTGTCGGGCCGCAGCCGGGCGATCCGGGGGAAGCGCAGCGAGAAGCCCGAGTTGTGCCGGTTCGAGCGGACGATCACGTCGAAGGCGACCTCGACCACGACCGTCGGTTCGACCGTCCGGTAGCGGCCGAAGCGGGCCAGTGTGTGCGCCTCGAACCAGGCGGTCATTTCGGCGATCTCAGCGTCGGTCAGGCCGGTGTACGCCTTGCCGATCGTGACCAGCCGGTCGCTCGCCTCGTCGCGCACGGCGAAGGTGTAGTCGGACAGGACGCCGTGGCGCTTGCCGTGACCCAGCTCGACCCCGACGACGACGCAGTCGAGGGTGGCCAGGGCCTTCTTCATCTTCAGCCAGCCCAGGCCCCGCCGGCCGGGCGAATAGACGCTGTTCGGATCCTTGACCATCAGGCCCTCGTTGCGCCGCAGGCGGGCCTGGGCGAAGGCCACCTCGAGCTCCTCGGCCGAATCGACCGAGACTAGGTGCGACAGGGCGAACGAACCGCCCGTGTCGGCCAGCGGCAGGCCGAGCGCCTCGAGCCGCCGGCGGCGCTCGGCCAGCGGCCGATCGAGGAGTGTCTCGGCCAGCCGGCCGGCGCCGTTGGCACCCGGATCGGCCAGCGCCAGGAGGTCGAAGGCGACGTACACGACGGGAACCTCGGCCCGGATCGCGACCGACGGCGCCTTCCGCCCGAGCCGCTTCTGGAGGGCGACGAAGGGCATCACGGTCCCATCGCGGTAGGCCAGGATCTCGCCGTCGAGGATCCCCGTCCAGGCCAGGTCGCGGGCTCCGGCCACGACCTCGGGGAACTGGCCGGTGATGTCGTGCAGGTCGCGGCTGTACAGCCGGACCTCGCGCCCGGCGCGATGGAGCTGGGCCCGGATTCCGTCGTACTTGTCCTCGACCCAGGCGGTGGGCCCCAGGCGGCCGATGATCTCGTCGGCGTCCTCGGCCGGCGAGGCGAGCATGAACTTGAGAGGGTGGAACAGGGCGATCTCGGCGCTCGCCAGGCGGTCCTCGCGGGCCAGCACGGCCGTCCGGCCCAGGTCGCCAGTCAGCATCCCGGCCCGTTTGACCTCGCCGATCGGTCGTCCGAACGCTTCGGCCAGGGCCGCCTCGAGCAGACCCTCGCCAAGGCCGATCCGCAGCTCGCCGGTCAGGATCTTGACCACGTAGCAGGCGGTCGGCGGGTCACACCGGCCGAGGAGTGCCGCAAAGCGATCGGCCTTGGCCTGCGACCCGGGCGCCGTCTCGATCGCGGCGTAGGCGTCGGCGACATCGGCCAGTGTTGGCGGCTTGACCTCGGGCTCGGGGATCCCGGCCGCCCGCCGAGCCTCGACCGCCTGGGCCAGCACGTCGGCCACCGCCAGGCCCAGGTCGGAGGTCCGATCGTAGGCGTCGCCCAGTGCTTCCGGGGGCAGGCCGGCGAGGCCCGCGACCGCGCCCGAGATGGCCGCCCAGCCGAGGCCCGTCGTCCGCCCGTCGACCTCGGCGAACGGCCGGCCGGCGAAGAAGACGGCGGCGACCGGAAGTTGCTCGACGTCGAGTGTTCGCAGGTAGTCGGCCAGCAAATGGGTCTTGACGGACGTTCGCGTCGTGGCCGAGACCCGCTCGGCGACCTCGCTCCAGCGGCGCATGGCGGGGATGGTATACCGTCCGGGTCGATGCTCCACCGCAGCTGGTTCCCGGACCGATTGGCGGGCGACCGGGTCGTCCTGAAGCGTCACGTCCCGGGCAACCTGGCCGCGTTCATGCGCTGGTACGCCGATCCCGAGGTCTCCCGGCTGACCCGCTACCAGGAAGGGCCGATGGCCCGGCCCGAGATCGAGCGCTTCTTCCAGGCCCGGGTCCTGGGCACCGACTCGCTGGCGATGGCGATCCATGAAAAGGCGTCGGATCGGCTGCTGGGGACGTGCGCGTTCAGCCAGCTCGACGGCGAGAACGGCTCGGCGCTCTTTCACATCACCATCGGCGAGAAGGATGCCTGGGGCCAGGGCTTCGGAACCGAGGCGACCCGGCTGATGCTCGAGCACGCTTTCGAGCGCCTCCACCTGCATCGGATTGGGCTGAGCGTGTTCGCCTTCAACGAGCGGGCGATCCGCTCATACCGCCGGGCGGGTTTCGTGATCGAGGGCCGGGCCCGCGAGGCGATCCGGCGCGACGGCCGCTGGTGGGACGAGGTCGAGATGAGCATCCTCGACAGCGACTGGCGGGCACTCAGCGCAGAGGTCGCTCCGGCGCCGGGGGCCGAGGCGGGTTCCACGACCCTGGCCGGGGAGTCGGCGCCGCTGACCGATCCCGCGACGGGGCGGCCGGTCGATGCCCCGTCGATCCAGCGGATCGGCTGAGGGCTGGGAGGCTGACCATGGCGAGCATCGGACCCGCGGCCGATGCGGCGCGGGCGGCGTTCCGGGCCGAGATGGAAGCCAAGGGGCACGCCGTCGACAATGCCCGGGCCGCGGCGGCAGGCCTCGAGGCTTCGTTCGCCTCGGGCGTCCTCCAGCGCACGCCGCTCCTCGACCAGATGCTCGCCGACCTGGCCGTGGCCCTGGAACAGGACGACGGCCAGAAGCTCGGCGGCAAGAGCGCCGAGGCGGCACGGTTCATCCTCCGCGCCATCTCCCGCGAGCTGGACAACGCCTGACCCTGCTCACGTGGCGGGCCGTTGGCGGCCCCCGTCCGGGCCAGAAGGCCGAAGGTTCGTCGGAATGTCGGCAGGAGACACGGTATCGTCGGGAATCGACGCTCGCGAGCCCGCGCGTGCCCAATGGCCCTCAGATCCACGCACGATTCGACGGAGCAAAGTCGACCGGGCGGCTCGAACCGGCCAATCCAGCCGATAGTGCGTCTGCCAGCGACTTTCGTCCCAAGTCTCGCCGCCGTCCACCGCCACGGCCACGGAGCGGCACCGCGCGACTACTCCAGGCGGACCGACTCCGGGCGAGTCAGGCGCTCGAGCGGGGCAGCATCGCCGCGACAACGGCCAGGGCACCGAGGAGGCTGATGCCCAGGGTCTCACCCGGCAGCGCCGTCGCTCGGCCCGTGCACGAATCCGCCGCTCGACGGAAGGTGGTCTTCAGAATCAGGCGTAACTCGACGATCGTGCGTCGGGCAGCGACATTCATACGAAGTTCGACAGGCCGGGCCCGGCCACCGCACGAATGGCCGGTCGCCGCAACCACGGCCGACGCCGGACCAGGCCCCTGACCCTGGGACAGGCCCGTCCGCCCGGATCGGCGATACTTGGCATCCCCCAGACGCCCAGCGGAGAACCTGCCCAATGACTGAGATCAAGCTCGGAATCCTGCCCTGGAGCCAGGCCACGAGCTGGCCCGAGATGCTGGCAGTCGCCCAGCGCATCGACGAGCTGGGCTATGACAGCATCTGGGCGTGGGACCACCTCTATGCGATCTTCGGCGACCCGTACCAGCCGATCTTCGAGGGTTGGTCGACGCTCGCGGCCTGGGCGGTGGCCACCAAGCGGGTCCGGCTGGGCCTGCTCGTCGGCGCCAATACCTTCCGCAACCCGGGCCTGGTGGCCAAGAACGCGGCCACCCTCGACCACATCAGCAACGGCCGGGCGATCCTGGGCATCGGCGGGGCCTGGATGGAGCCCGAGCACACGGCCCATGGAATCGACTTCGGATCGGGCTTCGGGCAGCGCCTCGACTGGCTCGATGAAGCGGTCGGGGCGATCCGGCCCCTGCTCGACGGCAAGACCGTGACCAGTGCGCCGGGCGGTCACTACAACTTCAACGACCTGCGCCACCACCCGGTCCCGCTCCAGGGTCACCTGCCGATCATGATCGGCGGCAGCGGTGAGAAGAAGACGCTGCGCACGATCGCCAAGTACGCCGACCAGTGGAACGCGATGGGCACGCCCGAGTTCATCGCCCACAAGGTCGAGGTCCTCCAGGGCCATTGCGACGCGGTCAGCCGGGACATCGCCGAGATCGAGTTCACGCTGGGCGTCAAGCTCACGATCCGCGACAGCCAGGCCGAGGCCGAGCGGGTGATGCACGCCGCGCTCGAGCACAACCGGACGCCCTGGTCGGACGTCGAGGACGACGACACGTTCTGGTGCGGCACGCCGGACCAGATCGCCGATCGGCTGCGCCCGTACCTGGCCCTCGGCTTCCACACGATCCTGTCCGAGCAGCCGGCGCCGTTCGACATCGAGACGATCGAGCGCTTCATCGGTGAGGTCAAGCCGCTCATCGCCTGACGACGCATTGCCCGACCCGACCAGGATCGTCGCTCAAGGCCGCGAGGGCTCGCCGATGCCCCCGATCGCCTGCGGGATCGCGCTCTGGAGCCAGGGCTCGAGCTGGCCCGCGATGCTCGCCGCGGGCCGGCGGGTCGACGCCCTCGGCTACGACCACCTCTGGACGTGGGACCACCTCTACGCGATCTACGGCCCTCCCGACCAGCCGGTCTTCGAGGGCTGGTCAGTTGTCGTCGCCCTTGCCGCGGCAACGCAGCGGACCCGGATCGGTCTGCTGGTCGGCGCCAACACGACCCGCAACCCGGGTCTCGTGGCCAAGCTTGCCGCGACGCTCGACCACGTCAGCAACGGCCGGGCGATCCTGGGCCTGGGCGGCGGCTGGAACCCGGTCGAGCACCTCGCCCACGGGATCGACATGGGGGCGAGCGTCGGCCAGCGCCTCGACTGGCTCGATGAATCAACGGCGGCGATTCGGGACCTGCTCGACGGCCGGACGGTGACCAGCCGGCCCGGCGGCCACTACCGCTTCAACGAGCTGCGCCACCACCCACTTCCGGTCCAGGCCCACCTGCCGATCCTGATCGGGGGCGGCGGCGAGAAGAAGACCCTGCGCACGGTCGCTCGCTACGCCGACCTGTGGAACGTCGACGGGACGCCCGAGCAGCTGGCCCACAAGGTCGAGGTCCTCCACGGCCATTGCGAGGCGGTCGGCCGGGACATCACCCAGATCGAGCGCAGCCTGTCGATCACCGTTACGATCCGCGATCGGGCCACGGACGCCCGGCGCGTCGCCGGCGAGATCCTGGCCCACAACGGGACACCCTGGTCGAAGGTCGAGGACAGTCCCTCGTTCCTCGTCGGCTCGCCGGCCCAGATCGTGGACCGGTTGGGACCCTACATCGAGCTCGGCTTTCGGACGCTGATCGCCGAACAGCCGGCGCCGTACGACGTCGAGACGCTCGAGCGCTTCATCGCCGACGTGAAGCCCCAGCTCGCGGCAGGGTCACAATGACCGGCATGGCCACCGAACGCGCCCCCGGCGCGACCGTCGAGTTCGACCATGTCAGCAAGGTCTACGGGCCTGCCCCCGCGAAGCGCCGAACAGCCAGCCCGGGCGCCGTCAACGACCTGTCGCTGGCGATCCCCGCCGGCAAGATCTGCGTCCTGGTCGGGCCCTCGGGCTGCGGCAAGACGACCACGCTCAAGATGGTCAACCGGTTGATCGAGCCGACCTCCGGCCGGATCCTCCTGGGTGGCATCGACGCGGCTAGCCGGGGAGTGACCGAGCTCCGGCGCGGGATCGGCTACGTGATCCAGCAGACCGGCCTCTTCCCACACCAGACGATCGTCGAGAACGTGGGCACGGTGCCCCGCCTCCTGGGCTGGCCGGCGGCGCGCATCAAGGAACGCTCCGAAGAGCTCCTCGGCCTCGTCGGTCTCGACGCGGCGAAGTACGCCGGGCGGTTCCCGAGCCAGCTGTCGGGTGGTGAGCGGCAGCGCGTCGGCGTCGCCCGGGCGCTCGCCGCGGACCCGCCGATCATGCTCATGGACGAGCCCTTCGGCGCCGTGGACCCGATCGTCCGGGAGCGCCTCCAGGACGAGTTCCTGCGCCTCCAGTCGGATCTGGCCAAGACGATCCTGTTCGTGACCCACGACATCGACGAGGCGATCAAGATGGGCGACCTCGTCGCCGTCTTCCAGCAAGGTGGCAGGGTCGCCCAGTTCGGAACGCCGACCGAGCTGCTGGCCAGCCCCGCCTCGGACTTCGTGGCCCGCTTCGTGGGCGCCGACCGGGGCCTCAAGCGGCTCTCGCTCAGCCGGCTGCGCGACATCGAGCTGCGCCCCGCGGTCACCGGCCGGATCGGCGAGCCCGCCGCCGAGGCCCGCCGACGAGCCCTCGCCGATCCGCTGCCCTACCTGCTGCTGGTCGACGGCCAGGACCGGCCGGTGGGTTGGCTGCGCGATGTCGAGATCGAGGGCGACGGCGTCCTGACCGAGGCGATGGCGATCCCGATGTCGCCCCTCCTGTCGCCCGAGATGACCCTCAAGGACGCACTGTCGATGATGCTCGACGCCGATGTCCATACCGGGATCGTCGTCGACCGCGCCGGGCGGGTGACGGGCCTCGTCACGACTGACATCCTGGGCGAGTTCCTGCGCGAGCCCATCGAGGTCTCGGCGGAGCCGTGATCGATTGGGGATGGGTCGGCGACCACCTCGGGGCGATGCTCGGGCGGACGGTCCAGCACCTCGAGCTGGCGGCGATCGCTCTCGCCGTCGGCTTCGCCATCAGCTTCGGGCTGGCCCTGATCGTGACCTCCTATCGCTGGATCTACCCGCTGATCAGCGGGATCGCCGGGATCCTGTACACGATCCCCAGCCTGGCGGTCTTCGCCGCCCTCGTGTCGATCACCGGCCTGTCGATCTATACGGCCGAGATCCCGCTGATCGCCTACACCCTGGTGATCCTGGTCCGGAGCATCGTGGCCGGCTTCGATTCGGTCCCGGGCGACGTGCTCGAAGCGGCCGACGGCATGGGCTACGACCGGCGCGAGCGGTTCCAGCGGATCGTGCTGCCCCTGTCAGTGCCCCTGATCGTCGCCGGCCTGCGCCTGGCCAGCGTCTCCTCGATCGGGCTGGTGACCATCACGGCGACCCTCGGCGCCTCGTTCGGCGGGCTGGGCTTCTTCATCTTCGAGGGCTACCACCGCGAGTTCCCGACCGAGATCCTGGTCGGGGCCGTGCCCTCGATCGTGCTGGCGATCCTGGTCGACATCGCCTTCGTCCGGATCCAGCGCCGGCTCACGCCGTGGGCCCCGGAGCAGGCGGTGCGGCGGGACACGTGGGAGGGGCTCCCGAGCGGCCCGAGAGCGGGCTGATGATCGACTGGCTGCTCGACCCGGTCCACTGGTCGGGACCCGATGGAATCCCGATCCGGCTGTTCGAACAGCTCGCGATCTCGGGCGCTTCGCTCCTGCTCGCGGCGCTGGTCGCGCTCCCGGTGGGCTTGTGGATCGGCCACACCGGCCGGGCAGCGACCCTGGCCATCAACATCGCCAACATCGGCCGGGCGATCCCGTCGCTGGCCGCGATCGGGATCATCGCCCCGATCACCCAGGCCTTCGACCCCGAGCTCGGCTTCAAGGTCTACCCGACCCTGTTCGCGATGATCATCCTGGCCATTCCGCCGATCCTGGTGAACGCCTACGCCGGGGTCTCGGGCGTCGATCGCGAGCTGGTCGAGGCGGCGCGCGGGATGGGCTTCCAGGAGCGCCAGATCCTGCTCCGGATCGAGATCCCGATCGCGCTGCCGGTGATCGCGGCCGGCCTCCGCTCGGCGACGGTCCAGGTCGTGGCCACGGCGACGCTGGGCGCCCTGTTCGGGTTCGGTGGCCTCGGCCGCTACCTCGTCGACGGCGTTGCCCAGAACGACGACGGCCAGATCTTCGGTGGCGTCTTCCTCGTGGCCGCGCTCGCCTTGCTGGCCGAAGGCGGCTTCGCCCTGCTCCAGCGAGTGCTCACCTCACCGGGCCTGCGGCTCGCCCAGTCATCCGGGCAACAGCCGGCCGCGTAACCCCTTTGAGGCCGTATATGACGGCTTCTGCCGACTTCGCTGGTATAGTCGGCCGGCCAAGTCGCCACCCCCAAGAGTGGCGCGAACACGGAGGAGGCATACCCACATGCGGCTAAACCGCGCGCTGGCCCTCGGGGCGACGCTGCTGGTGCTGATGAGCGCCTGCACGTCGGGAGGGGGCAGCAGCAAGCCCACGATCAAGATCGGTTCAGATGGCTTCTATGAGTCCAACTTGATGGCCGAGATCTATGCCCAGGATCTCGAGGCCAACGGCTACACCGTCGACCGGACCGGCATGGCGATCGGCGCCCGGAAGGTTTCGGCGGCGGCCCTCGAAAGTGGCCAGATCGACCTGAAGCCCGAATACATCGGCAGCGGCCTGGCTTACTACGAGCCCGGCAAGCAGACCGGCGACCCGAAGGCCAACCAGACCGAGCTCCAGAACGCGCTGACCAGCAAGGGGATCACCGTCCTCGACTACTCCCCGGCCGCCGACCAGAACGCCTTCGTGGTCCGGGCGGACACCGCTGCCCAGTTCAAGCTGACCAAGATGAGCGATCTCGCCGCGGTCCAGACCCAGCTGAAGTTCGGCGTGGCAACGGACTGCCCCACCAACCCGGTCTGCGGGGCCGCCCTGAAGTCGGCTTACGGTCTCGACCTGTCCAAAGCGACGCTCCTGTCGGCATGCGACACGCCGATGGCCCAGGCCCTGCTCGGCAAGACGATCGACGTCGGCGAGCTGTGCTCGACCCAACCCGACATCGCGGTCAACGGCTGGGTTGTCCTCACCGACGACAAGCAGACCCAGCCGGCCGACAATATCGCTCCGCTCGTCCGCAACGACTACCTGGCCAAGGTCGACAAGGCGTCGTTCGAAGCGCTCCTCAATGCCGTCTCGGCCAAGATGGACACCGCGACCCTGACCGACCTCGGCAAGCAGATCTCCGTGGACAAGAAGGACATCGCCGCCGTGGCCAAGTCCTGGCTCCAGGCGAACGGCTTCGTCAAGTAACCGTCCGGCGGCAATGGCCGCCACATGCTCCGACTCGCACCTCGAGCCCTCGGCAGAACGCCGGGGGCTCGTCGATTCGGGGCACTCCGGGCGATCGGTTCCTCAGCCCGAGCCTGGACGGCGATCAGGGCCGGGCTTCGTCCGGATCCGGGGCGCCGGTGACCACGTCCTCGACCTCACGGGCGCTGTTCGTCCAGCCCAGGCGCAGGAACGCGGCGGCGCCGGTCACCGAGGTCAGCACGAGGACCGTCGCGTGGGCCAGCAGGGCCAGGGCGAAGGCCTGCTCGCTCGAGCGCCCGAGCGCCTCGGCGATCTTCACCGCGGCCAGCTCGTACGTGCCCAGGTAGCCGGGGCCCGACGGGATCGCGGTTGCCAGGGCGACCCCGGCCGCGAGGAGCGACGCCTCGCCGATCAGCAGGTGGAGACCGATCGCCTGGCCGATCGCGGCAAAGGCGATGACCGTGGCGCTCCAGGCCGCCACGCTCAGGACCAGGGCTTCGGCCAGCGTCCGCGGCTTGCCCGCGACGGCCAGTCCGTCGCGTAGCTTGCGGGCCGCCCCGGAGGCGCTCGGCCAGCGCTCGAGGAGCACCGCGCCACGCGCCGCGCCCGGCAGGCGGTGGGCGGCAATGCCGATCGCCAGGGCCACCACCAGCAGGCCGGTGATCGCCAGCCCGACCAGGATCGCGCTGGCCACCACGCCCCGCACATTGAGGACCAGGATCGCCACCGCGGCGATCGCCACCAGCACGGCGATGTCCACGACCCGCTCGACGACGACCGTGCCCAGCGTGGATGCCCGGCTGATCCGCTCCCGGTCGCCCAGGTAGTGGCTGCGGACCAGCTCGCCCAGCCGGGCGGGCAGGACGTTATTGGCCAGGTAGCCGACCAGCAGGTAGCCCAGGATGGGCAGGAAGCGGACCCGCTGGATGGGCAGGATCAGGCGCTGCCAGCGCACTGCCCGGAACAGGATGTCGCCCGACAGGCAGGCCAGGCCGAGCAGGAGCCAGGCCGGATTGGCGGTCTGGATGATCGACCAGGCATCGCCCAGGTCGACGTCGCGCAGGACGAACCAGATCGAGAAGATCGAGATCGCGAGGCCGATCCCGACGCGCAGGATCGCGCCAGCTCGGCCGCGCACCAGGTCAGCCGGTCGTCGGGCGGCGGGCGGTCAGCTGGGCCGAGCGGTGGATCCGGGTCGCGTGGAGCATGTACTTGACGACCACCCCGAGGGTCGACAGGCCGTACACCACGCTGCGCTTGAAACCGACCGAGCTGGCCTCCTCGAAGTAGCGCGTGGGGACCCCGATCTCGCCGATCCGGAAGCGGTGGGCAGCTACGACCTGGGCGATCAGCTCCTGGTCGAAGACGAAGTCGTCGCTGTTGAGCTCGTACGGGATCGCCTCGAGCAGGGCCCGACTGTAGGCCCGCAGGCCGGTGTGGTACTCGGACAGGTGCAGCCCGAAGACCAGGTTCTCGACGCCGGTCAGGAAGCGGTTGCTGACGTACTTCCAGCGGGGCATGCCGCCGGCCAGGGGACTGCCCAGGAAGCGGCTGCCGAGCATCAGGTCCTTCTCGCCCGCGATGATCGGGGCGATCAGCTCGGGGATCCGGGTCGCGTCGTACTGGTAATCGGGGTGGAGCATGACCACGACCTCGGCGCCCTCGGCCAGGGCCGTGTCGTAGCAGGTCTTCTGGTTGCCGCCGTAGCCCCGGTTCTGGCGATGGACGACCACCTGCAGCCCAAGGTTGCGGGCCACGTCGACGGTCTCGTCCTTCGACACGTCATCGACCAGGATGATGTGGTCGACGACGTCGAACGGGATGTCAGCGTAGGTTCGCTCGAGGGTCTGGGCGGCGTTGTAGGCGGGCATCACCACGATGACCCGCGGGCGTCCAGGGCGCGGTCCGCCCTTGGCCGGATCGGCCGCTGGTGAAGAGGGGCTCACGGGGCGGTAGCCTACCGTATCTACGGGTCAGCACCGACCGCCGACCACACCGGGCGCAACGCCCGGACCGATGCCCAGGAGCCAGCCATGTTCGAACGCCTCTTCGGCGGCAAGACCCAGGACCCGGCGATCGCCGGCCGCATCCCGCCAGGCCAGTACAAGACGGAGAAGTTCCCGGTCCTGCACTACGGTTCGACGCCCAGGACGGATCTCGCGACGTGGGACTTCAAGGTCTTCGGCGAGGTCGACAGCCCGTTCACCCTGACCTGGACCGAGTTCAAGGCGCTGCCCCGCAAGACCGTCCAGACCGACATTCATTGCGTGACCCGCTGGACCAAGCTCGACACGACCTGGGAGGGCGTCCCGATCCAGGAGATCCTGAGCCGGGCCCAGCTCCGCCCGGTGGCGAAGTTCGTGCTGGCCCATTCCGAGCAGGGCTACACGGCCAACCTGCCCCTCTCTGTCCTCGACGACGACGACGTGTTGCTGGCCGACACGTTCGGCGGCGAGCCGCTCGAGCTCGAGCACGGCTACCCGCTGCGGCTGCTCGTGCCCAAGCGCTACTTCTGGAAGAGCGCCAAGTGGATCCGCGGCCTGGAGTTCGTCGACCACGACATCCTGGGCTTCTGGGAGCGCTACGGCTACAACAACGACGCCGACCCCTGGAAGGAAGAGCGCTTCTCGGAGTAGGCCGCGCGGCGCCCCCAGGGCCACGGTTTCGTGGCGTACCCCCCGGTCAGGCTAAGACCGGCAACGAACGAGACCGGGCACTACCGAGGTCGTTTTGGGCCACGCCGCGAGGGCCACCGATTGCCACGGGGATCCAGCGGAGCTCGAGCCCGCCTGACGCGAACGAGCGCGGCGGGACGGACTGAGCCCGGATCGGCCCGGGGGCGACGCCCGGACTGAGCCCTCGGCTCAGTTCCGGCGGGTGGCCGCCAGGCGCGGATCGACGCTGTAGTTGCGCAGGCGGCGCTCGAGGAGCGTGATCTCGCGCTCGATCAGCCGCAGCAGCTCGGTGATTCGATCGACCGTCGTCTCGGCCTCGAGCAACGCCTGGCGGCGGGGCTGGTCGACCTGGATGATCCCGCTCAGGAGGTGCGACAGGACGGTCGGGTCGTCGGGGATCGAGACTCGGACATCCTCGCCTTCGCCGGCCACCGACCGGCTGGCGACGACCTCGCCCTCGTCCGAATCGTCGTCCTCGAGGTCGACCTCGACCTGGACATCGATCTCGGCGCCGTCCTCACCCTCGGCGGGCTGGAGCAGGGCCAGGTAGCGCACGAACTGCTGGGTCACCTGACTGGTCAGCTGCTCGGCCAGCTCCGGGTCGCCCGCCGGCTCGTCCAGGGTGCTGACATCGGCCACGAGGTACGGCTGGCGGCCGACAGCCACGCTCTCGATCCGGAACCGCCGGGTCCCGACGACGAGCAGGTCGTAGCGGCCGTCGCTGTATTTCGAGGCTTCGCGGATCTCGGCGACCGTGCCCACCGTCGCGATCGAGCTCGCCCCGGGCCCCACTTCGCGCCCGTCGCGGATCAGCACGACGCCGAACGGCTCGTCCCGTTCGAGGCAGCGCTGGACCATCGCCCGGTAGCGGTCCTCGAAGACCTTGAGGGGCAGGGCGACGCCCGGGCACAGGACGGTGTGGAGCGGGAAGAGGGCCAGCTCCATGCTCAGCGCCGGGCGCCGGATACGGAAACGCCGCCGGAGGACCTCACCGGCGGCGTCGGGTGACTGGCCGTCAGGCCGGCCGGCTCAGTGCGCGCAGCCTCGCGGGGCGCCACCATCATCGGCGGTCCGAAAGCTCGAGCCGCAGCCGCAGGCGGCGACCGCGTTCGGGTTGTTGACCGTGAAGCCGGCGCCCATCAGGGTGTCGACGTAGTCGATCTGCGAGCCGCGCAGGAGGTCGATGCTCTTGCCGTCGACGTAGACCTTGACGCCGTTCGCCTCGAGCATCTTGTCCTCGGGCGTGGGGGCATCCTCGATCATCATGCCGTACTTGAAGCCCGAGCAGCCACCGCTGTAGACGTACACCCGCAAGCCGATCTCGGGGCTCGTCTCGGCGGCCGTCAGCTCGCGAAGCTTGCTGGCTGCGGCGTCGGTCAGGCTCAGGGTTTCGGTCTGGATCTCGAGCATTCGGTCCCTTCCTCTTCGGAGGCGCTGGTGACTGGGCATCGCGCGCGTGGCTGTCCTGCCGCCATCGTACGCATCGCAACGAGTTTCGACAAGCCTACCGCCGAAACCCGTTCGTACCGGGTCGGCCGAGCGAGACCGCCTGCCGGGCTTGGGTCAGGCGTCGATCCGCTCGACGATCGTGGCGATCCCCTGGCCGACCCCGATGCACATCGTGGCCAGGCCGTACCGCCCGCCGGTCCGGACGAGCTCATGGACGAGCATCGTGACCAGCCGGCTGCCGCTCATCCCGAGCGGGTGGCCCAGGGCAATCGCCCCGCCGTTCACATTGACCCGGGCCGGATCCAGGCCCAGCTCGTCGATGCACGCCAGCGACTGGCTGGCGAAGGCCTCGTTCAGCTCGACCAGGTCCAGGTCCGCGACCGAGATGCCTGCCCGGGCGAGGGCCTTGCGGCTGGCCGGCACCGGGCCGATGCCCATCACCGACGGCTCGACACCGGCGACGGCCGTCGAGACGATCCGGGCCAGGGGCTTGAGCCCGAGGTCGCGGGCCCGGCCGGCCTCGACCAGGAGCACCGCACTCGCGCCGTCGTTGATCCCGGAGCTGTTGCCGGCGGTCACGCTGCCGCCGTCGCGGAACGCCGGCTTGAGCCGGGCCAGGGCTTCCGGGCTGGTGTCCGCGCGAGGGTGCTCGTCGCGGCTCACGAGGACCGCCGGCGTTCCACGAGAGCCGGGCACCTCGATCGGCACGATCTGCTCGTCGAAGCGGCCGGCCTCGATCGCGGCGACCGCCTTGCGGTGGCTGTCGAGGGCAAAGGCATCCTGGCGCTCACGACCGACATGCCAGCGCTCTGCGACGTTCTCGCCGGTCTCGCCCATCGACTCAACTCCGTAGCGCTCGGCCAGCCGCGGATTCGGGAAGCGCCAGCCGAGGGTCGTGTCCTGGAGCTCATGGCTCCCGCGCTCATAGGCGCTGGACGGCTTGCCCAGGACATAAGGCGCCCGGGTCATCGATTCCACGCCGCCGCCGATGAACACGTCGCCATCGCCGACCTGGATGGCGTGGGCCGCCGAGTTGATCGCCTGGAGGCCGCTGCCGCACAGCCGGTTGACGGTCAGGCCGCCGACCTCGACCGGCAGGCCGGCCAGCAGGAGCGCCATCCGGGCGACGTCGCGGTTGTCCTCGCCGGCCTGGTTGGCGCAGCCCAGGATCACGTCCTCGATCTGGCCCGGGTCGATCCCCGAGCGATCGACGAGCGCCCGGAGCACGGCTGCAGCCAGGTCGTCGGGTCGGACGGCTGCCAGCGCGCCGCCGTAGCGACCGACCGGGCTGCGCACGGCTGCGATGATCCACGGATCGCGAAGCTGGCGCTGGAGGTCTCGGCTCATGACCCGATTGTAGGGCTGAGCCTCGGCCGGCCTTGAGCCGCGGCCCATTCGAACGGGCCTTCGGGGTGGCCGGCACCGAGCCGGAGGGCGAGGTCGATCGTCGCCGCGTCCACCGCAACGCCCTCGTCGAGGACCACCACCGCTTCGTCGGCGATCGCCCCTCGGATCTGGTTGATCACCCCGGCGGCCGAGCCGGGCGCAGCATCCCGCCCTGACCCGAACTCCGCGGCCGGGCCGAGGGAGGCGCCGTTCGGGTCGTAGCGATAGAAGCCCTCGCCGGTCTTCCGCCCGAGGCGGCCGCCGGCCACCAGGCGCGCCTGGATCGGCGACGGCCGGAAGCGCTCAGCCTGGCCAAAGGCAGTCCAGATCCCTGTCGCGGCGGCCAGGTTCACGTCGATCCCGATCAGGTCCATCAGCTGGAACGGTCCGAGCGGGAACCCTGCATCGCGAAACGCTGCGTCGATCCCGGCAATCGTCGCGTCGCCCTGCTCCAGCGCCCGGAGGGCCTGGATCGTGAACGGCCGGTTGACCCGATTGACGATGAACCCGGGGTGATCGGCGCAGCGGATCGGCGTTCGGCCCCAACCGGCGACGAGCACGGCGGCCGCCGACCCGATGGCCGCTGCGGTCTGCTCCGCGGCGACGACTTCAACGAGGGGCATGACCGGCGCCGGATTGAAGAAGTGCAGGCCCAGGACCCGCTCTGGGTGCCGGGCCGCGGCTTGGGCGATCGCACCGACCGACAGGGCGCTGGTGTTGGTGGCGATGATCGTGTGGGCCGGCGTGATCCGGTCGAGCTCGGCGACCAGGGCCTGCTTCACCGCAAGGTC
>Ga0265319_1001213_pt1 | contig 15907 bp, 13 predicted proteins | sample 4824metaG_FD_192443 | JGI IMG/M metagenome (GOLD analysis project Ga0265319, IMG submission 192443) | Rhizosphere microbial communities from Carex aquatilis grown in University of Washington, Seatle, WA, United States - 4-8-24 metaG | ecosystem: Host-associated > Plants > Roots > Rhizosphere >...
GCCTCCTTGCAGCAGTTCGAGCAGGTCGCCGAGAACATCTCGCGGGGACCGCGATCTCGGCTGCCGCCACCGTAGCCGCCGCCCGAGCCGTAGCTCGACGAGCCGCCGCCGTAGCTCGAAGAGCCACCACCGCTGTAGCTCGAGCCACCGGTCTCACCCCGGGCTGCCTTGCGGCTGGCTCGGCAGCTGCTGCAGCGACGTGGCTCGCTGAAGCCACGCTGCGAGTAGAACTCCTGCTCGCTCGAGGTGAATGTGAACTCCTGGCCGCAGTCTGCGCAGGTCAGGATTTTGTCCGCGTACAATGAAAAATCACTCCTACTATGCCCGGTTACCGCGATCGATCTCGCGGAAACCGTGAGAGGAGTGACCGTGTTCGCCGTGCGATTCACTTGGTCCCCAAGAGGGGACGAACCAAGCGTAGACCACGAAACCGCTTCGCACAAGCCCCGAGATTCAGGATCGAATCAGGTTGGCGTGGACCAGGCTTCCACGGTCAGCTGCGGCGGGCGCGGATGCGGGCTAGCCCCTCCCGGGCCTGGGCGACGTGGACCCGGTCGTGGCCGGCCAGCAGGCGGAACGTGAGCTCGTAGCTCTCCGGCCCTCGCTCGAGGTGGTTGCCGACCCGTGCCCGGTCGACGGCCGGGGTCGCCGCCCACAGGCGCAGGTTCGCGGCGCGCAGGACGTCGAAGGTTGCCAGCAGGTCGTCGGCGGACTCGCTCGTCGAGTGCAGCCGGTTCGCCCACAGGTCCTGGTCGTAGGGAACGAGATCAGGCTCGTTCTCCGACAGGATCGAACGATAGCGGACCGACGAGTTGAGCTCGGCATCGGCGATGTGACCGAGCAGCTCGACGACCGACCACTCGGCCGGCTCCGGGCGGGTCCGGAGGTCGTTGCCGGCCTCGGCCACGAGGGCTCGCAGGATCGCCGCCTGGCTGGCCTGGGCGACAGCCGGATCGTCGTCGCCCAGGGCGGCGAGGAGGGTCTGCTGATAGGCCCGGCCGGCGGCCAGGGATTCGTCTGAGACGGGCATCGCTGATCTCCTGCGTGGTCTGTGGCCCGATCGTACGTCGTGGCGGCCTCGCTCACCGTCTACGCTGGCAGCGATGATCGCGGTCCAGGTCCTCGTCTTCGCCCTCGGGCTGCTGCTCGTCCTGCGCGCCCTGCTGTCGGCGATCCGGACGTTCGTCGTGCCCCGTGGCGTGTACGACCAGATCAGCTCGGCCGAGTTCCGGCTGATCGGCACGATCTTCGGCTGGATCGCCCGGCCGGGCCTGGCCTACGAGCGGCGCGATGCGATCCTGGCGCTCTTCGCCCCGGTCGGGCTGGTGATCCTGCCGATCGTCCTGCTGGCCCTGGTCCTGGCCGGCTTCGCGGCGATGTTCTGGGCCCTGGCGCCGGATTCGATCGAGACAGCGGCGCGGGCCAGCGGCTCGGCCCTGCTGACCCTCGGCTTCGCCCCGATCCAGGGCTGGCCGGCGCTCGTCCTGTCGTTTGGCGAGGCGGCGATCGGGCTGATCCTGGTCGCGCTTCTCATCGCCTACTTGCCCACGATGTACACCGCGTTCCAGCGCCGGGAGGCGTTCGTGGCCAAGCTTGCCGTGCGGGCCGGCACGCCGCCGTCGGGGACCGAGCTGCTGATCCGGTTCTGGTCGGTGGGCCTGCCCGACGCGCTGACCGACCTGTGGGCAGAGGCCGAGACCTGGTTCATCGATATCGAGGAGAGCCACACGACGCTGGCGGCCCTGCCCTTCTACCGGTCGCCCCGCTCGAGCCGCTCGTGGATCACCGCGGCAGGCGCGGTGCTCGACGCAGCGTCGTTGCTGCGCTCGGCGGTCGACATCCCGACCGGGGCTCGAACGGACCTGGCGATCACCGCCGGCTACACCGCCCTCGACGCGATCGCCGGCTTCTTCCGGATCCCGACGATTGCCCGCCCGGCGACGGCCGGCGATCCGATCCTGGTGACCCGGGCCGAATTCGACGCGGCCGTGGCTGAGCTGGCCGCCGGCGGCCTGCCGATCCGGACGGACCGCGACCAGGCCTGGCGCGATTTTGCCGGCTGGCGGGTGAACTACGAAGACGCCCTGCTGCGCCTGTCGACGATCATCGTCGCGCCCGACGCGCGCTGGAACGAGGCGGCCCGCCGGCCGCGACGGTCCGGCGCAGGGAGTCGCTGAGCGGCGTCAGGCTGCGCGCGGTCGGCGCCGGAGCCGGCCCCGGAAGGCGACGATGTACCAATGGACGTAGTGCGGCAGCCACTTGCGCAGCTTGAAGTTGCTCTGGCCACTCGTCCGGTCGCGCCACGTGGTCGGCACCTCGGCCAGTCGCCGGCTGCCGAGGGTGGCCTTGACCGTCAGCTCGAGGGCGAGCTCGAAGCCGGCCGTGCTCTCGATCGGAGTGGCGTCCAGGAACGAGCGCCGGTAGAGCTTGAAATTGCTCGTCGGATCGTGGATCGGGACGGAACCGAGCCAGTGCAGCGACAGGCCGGCGGCCCGGCTGAGGAGGCCCTTGAGGCGCGGCCCGCCGACCTGCCGGCCACCGCGCATGTAGCGGCTCGCCGCCACCACATCCGCCCCGGCCCGGCCACGCTCGAGCATGGGCTCGATGTCCGTCGGTTCGTCGGATCCGTCGGCCATGGTCACCAACACGAACGTGCCATGGCTGTCGGCGATGCCCGCCTTGATCGCGTTGAGCACACCTCGGCCGAGGTCGTTGCGCAGCAGGCGCAGGCCGGGCAGCTCGGGCGTGAGGGCCCGGACCGGGGCAACGGTCGTGTCCTCGTCGAAGTCGTAGACGACGATGATTTCGTTGGGCCCCGGCGCTACAGCCGCGAGGCGGCGGAGGAGCGGCACGACCGCCGGGCCCTCGTTGTACACGGGTAGGACGATCGACAGCTCAAGGCTCATCCGGGCTCGGCCACCAGCAGCGTTTGGCGGCCCAGGACGCGCCAGGCCAGCGGCAGCCGGAGGTAGGCGCGCACGAGACGCGGATCGGCGGGCAGCCGGCCGGCGGTCGAGTAGGGCAGGAAGCGCGTGATCAGCCGCACCGGGCGCAGGTCAGCGAGCCGGGCTGCCTCGACCAGGCTCTTCTCGGTCAGGGCCACCTTGTGGTCGATGAAGTCCCAGTACGCGCCGCCGACGAGCCGGATGTTGGGCTGCAGGATCAGCACCCGGCCACCCGGCCGAAGCAGCTGCCGGACCACCTTGAGCTGCTCGATCACGGCGTCCGAATCGGCCAGGTGCTCGAGGTAGTTGCTCATGAACACGGTTCCGAACGAGGCCAATGGCAGGACTCCGGCCAGGTCCAGGCCGTTGGCCTTGACGAAGCGGATGTCAGCCGGGAATGACGCGCCCAGGTCGCGCAGGTCGCTGGCCCAGCGATCAGACGCACGGACGTTGCGGATGAAGTAGCCCAGGTCGCAGGCGATGTCGAGGACCGGCGCGGCGGGGTCGATCCAGCGTTCGAGATAGGCCACGATCTCGGGCCAGATCCGGTCCTTGCTGGCCTCGGCCGATTCGGGGAAGCGGGCCTCGTAGACCTTGTCCAGGTCGGCCATCAGATCCGCCCTGCGGCCGCTTCCGTCCGAATCCAGGGGACGACCTCGGCGAGCATCGTCTCGAGGCTGGTCGTCGCCTCGAAGCCCAGGACGGTTGACGCCTTGGCCGTGCCCGGGATGCGGAGCTGGACGTCGTGCTCGAACGGAGGATCGGAGACCGTCCGGAACGGCCGGTCGCCGTTGACCAGGCGCCAGATGGCCTGGGCCAGCTCGAGCACGGTGGTGCTCTGCGCGGTGGACAGGTTGAAGTCGTCGTTGAGCGCCGCCGGCGATTCCATCGCCAGCCGGATCCCGTGGGCCAGGTCGCCGCCATAGGTGTAGTGGCGGACCTGGCTGCCGTCGCCCAGGATGTGGAGCGGGTCCTGGCCCTTGATCACCTTGAGGGCCAGGTCGGGGACCACGTGGCTGAGGGCCAGCTTGATGTTGCCGCTCATCACATCGGTGTCACGCACGGCCCGCCGCTCGCCGATCCCGACGCAGTTGAACGGCCGGACGATCGTGTATGGCAGCTCGAACTGCTCGAATGCCCCTTTGGCGAAGTACTCGCTCGCGAGCTTCTGGAAGCCGTAGGTCGAGTGCGGCGGTGGGCTCGTCAGCTGGGCGCCTTCCGGCGTGGGAAAGACGTCGGTCGACTCGTAGACCATCGAGCTGCTGACCACCACGATTCGACCGAGGTGGCCCGTCCGGCGGGCCGCAATCGCCGCATCGAACGTGCTGGCCAGGATTCGCTCGTTCTCGGCCAGCAGGTCATAGGCAAACTCGTGGAAGTAGCTGATCCCGCCGATCATCGCCGCGGCCGCGACCACCTGGTCGCAATCGGCCGCGAGCTCGGTCAACAGGGCGGCGTCCTTCGCGTCGCCTTCGACCAGGCGATAACGCGGGTGCTGGTCGTAGCTCTTTGCCAGGCGCCCGTACTTGCTGAAGTTGTCGACGCCCACGACCTCGTGGCCGGCTTCGAGGAGCTCCGGGACGAGGTAGCCACAGATGAACCCGGCGGCGCCGGTGACGAGGACCTTCACAGGCGGATGCCGTCACCCAGGGCGCCCCAAATGTCGACGACATCCCGGCCCCCGAGGTGCAGGCTCCGATAGGCCCTGTGGGGCACGCCCAGGATGAGCATCTCGCTGCGGGCGATGACCTCGTCCAGGTCGATCAACCGAGCGTCGACGACATGCGGGTCGGTGCACAGGACGTCGGCCCCGGCCCACGTCAGCAGCTTGCGGAGCTTGAAGCTGAGCGACGCCCGGGTGTCGTCCGAGTCGGCCTTGAAGGCCATCCCGAGGATCCCAATCGTCCGGCCCTGGAGCGTCCCGTAGCGGCGCTCGAGGGCCGCCACGATATAGGCAGGAAGACCCTCGTTGACCTGCATCGCGGCCTGGCCCATCGGAAAGTGGTCGGTAGTGAAGGCGGCCAACTGCATCGCGTCCTTGAACAGGCAGGGACCGGCCGCGAAGCCCGGTCCGGGCAGGTCGGCGGCCCGCGGGTAGTCCTCCCGAATCGCGCGCAGTACGTTGCCGTAGTCGACACCGGCGGCGTCGGCGATCATGAAGAACTGGTTGGCAACGGCGAACTTCATGTAGCGCCAGGTGTTCGTGAAGAGTTTGGCCATCTCGGCTTCACGGCTCGAGGTGCGGACCATCCGGGGCACGATCCGGGCGAAGAGCGCCGTTGCCCGATCACCGGCGACCTCCGAGTCGGCGCCCACGATCTGGGGCAACGAGCCGAGCTCCTCGAGGGCGTGGCCCTCGGCAATCCGCTCCGGGCAGAATGCCACGTGGGCGCGCACGCCGTGGCGCTCGAGCAGGTCGCCGAAATGGGCGGTCGTGCCGGGGTAGACGGTGCTCCGCAGGACGACCACGGCGTCCTCCCGGAGCTCCGGCGCGAGCTGCTGGACGGTCCGCTCGAAGACCGTCATCGACGGATTCAGGAACTCGTCGATCGGCGTCCCGATGACCACGATCACAGCCGTGGTCCGGCGCACGATCTCCGCCGACGAGGACAGGACCAGCCGCCCGGTGGGCAGAAGCTCTGCCAGGAGCGCCTCCGCGCCCGTCTCCATGAACGGCATCTCGCCGCGCCGGATCCGCTCCAGGGTGCCCTCGGCGATGTCGAAGATCCCGACCCGGGCACCCTCCCGGGCGAAGATCAGGCTGAGCGGCAGGCCGACGTGCCCCGCGCCACCGACGACGACGAGGTCGAGATCCGGGGTCGAGGTCGGCCGCTGTACTGGCGTTGCGGTGGACACGGGCCAAGTCTAGCCCGGGCGATCATCTTCGCGGAGTCGCCGTCGAGCGGTCACGACGGCGCACGAGGAAAGCCCAGCCGAAGGCGATGATCAGGGCGACGATCGCCAGGCCGAACCCGACGTACGTGAAGACGGGCTCATACCGGAAGACGACCTGCCGCGTCGAGGCGTCCACCTCGACCCCCCGAAAGGTCCCGTCGACGGTCGCGATCGGAACCGCGCTGCCGTCGCGCTCGGCGACCCAGCCGGGGGCCATCACGTCGGTCAGGACAAGGACGCCCGGACGACCGGCCGTGACATCAATCACGACCTGGTCGGGCGCGTAGCTGACGATCGTGGCAGTCCCCGCGGTACCGGCCGATCCGGGGCTCGTGCCGGCGGGCACGGCAGCCGTCAGGCGGCTGGCGTCCGTGCCGGCCGCCACGTACGCCGAGCCGCGCAGCGCCGCCAGGCTGGCTGCCGACATGTCGGACACGGCCGCCGCCGCGGAGGGTGCGACCCGGATTCCGCCGGTGATGAACGCCCGGGGCAGGACGTCTGGGACTTCGTAGACCGTCTCGGCGCCCTGCTGGAAGCGGGCCACGATCCCGGGGATGCTCGGAACCTCGCCGTTGGTCACGTACAGCCAGCGGGTGCCGGCCAGGGCGACCAGGTTCGGGTTCACGTTCGGCCCGAACGCCAGGGCGCGATTGCCCCAGTCGCCGAAGTAGGTCGCGAGCGACGGCTCCTGGGCGACCTGGGGCGCGATCAGGGCCCCGAAGTAGGCGTGGTAGGTGACCGGGTAGAGCGACTGGTAGCCGTCGATCTGGAGCAGTCCGGCCGCGGCCAGGGCATTCGGCGACCCGCCGAAGCTGAGCACCCGATCGACGTCGATCCCCGGTTGGTCGAGCAGGAACTGCTTGGCAGGCGTGATCCCAAAGGTGTCGGCCCACGTTCCGATCGTGCCAGTCGGGGCCGACAGCCGCTCGCCCCAGGCGTAGGCGGCCCGCTCGCCGGCAAGGACCAGCAGCAGCGCCACGAGGAGCGAGGCTCCGAATGCCCGCCCGCCGCCGCCCCGCGCGCGGATCGCCGTCGCGGCCACGGTCAGGGCAACGCCCAGCCCGACCGCCAGGGCCAGGGCGAAGAGTGCATAGCCCAGCGGCGAGGTCGCCAGCGCGGCGAGTTGGTGGCGATGCTCGAGGACCTGCCGGACCGCGACGGCCAGGGCGATCGCCAGCGGCACGAAGCTGGCGGCGACCAGGACGACCCGCCAGCGGGCGCGGAGCAGCAACGGCCGCCCGGTGAACACCGTCTCGGCCAGGATGTTCAGCCCGATCGCCGTGTTGACGACGACCACGAACGGATAGAGCTGGCCGATCCGGTCGAGCTGGAACGACTTCAGGAAGCCGAGTTCGTTCTGCAGCGGGGCGAGGAGGACCGACGCGAGGTCGAACAGTGGGATCGCCAGCAGCATCACCAGCAGGAACCAGCCGCGGCGGTCATGGCGGGCGACGACGATGCCAAGGACCAGCGCGGGCAGGCCCATCGCCCCGGTGAAGAAGGTCCCCAGTTGCGCCGGCGAGGTTCCGAGCCCGCCGCCAATCGGCACGCCGACCAGCACCTGGCTGTAGTGGGTGACAGTGTCGACCACGGCCTGGATCGGACTGGGGTGGTAGAGCGCGAGGAGGTCCCAGATCGCCCGATTCGAGAGCGGCAGCATCACGATCTGGGTAATCAGCACAGGGCCGTAGATGGCGAAGGCCAGCAGCCAGGTCGTGGTCCAGATCCCGATCCGCGAACGCGTCGCGCCCAGGCTTGGAGCGCTGACCAGCACGTATCCGAGCTGGAGGCCCGCCGTCAGGAGGACCACCTGGGACAGGCTGTGGTACAGGATCAGCGCCGCCCCAAGGCTGCCTCCAAGGACATAGCACCAGCGCCGCGGTCCGCGTGCCACGGCGCGATCCATCAGCCACAGCAGGAGGGGCACCGTCGAGCCGGCGAGGCCGTTGCTGTACTGCCAGAACCCGAACATGTAGATGATCGATCCGGCCAGCACGGCGAACATGGACAGGCGCAGCGAGTCGCGCAGGAAGAGGTGCATCGAGATGCCCGCGACCGCGGCCAGCAGCCAGACGTCCACGACGTAGGCCCCGAACGGGCCGATGACGAAGCCCAGGACGACGTCGATCGCGAACGGGGTGTTCCATTGCTGCGCGAGCAGGGCGTTGCCCGAGGTCAGGTGGGTGTTCCACAGGCTGATCCCGTGGGCCAGCCAGTCCTGGAGGACGCCCGTCCGAGGTACCTCGAAGACGTCGTGGGCGTAGGCCAGACCGTTCTGACCGGCCAGGAGGTGCCCGAAGGTCGGGAATGACAGGAGGGCGAGGAGCGCGTAGAGCACGATCGGTCGCCAGCCGCCGCGCAGAGCCTCCAGGCGGGTCACCGCGCCATCATACGGTCGGGTCCCGAATGGCACGACCCGGTCAAGCCCCGGATCGCGCAGCCCCGAGTTGGTGTTCCCTGCTGCGCGACCTGTTCGGCCGTCGAGGCGATCAAGCGGCCAGACTGCACATGACACGAGCGGACTCAGCCCGACCACCGATCGACAGGAGAGACCCGATGGCTCGCCGCCACACGCCGTACTACCACCAGTTCGTGGCGCTGGGGGCCGAGATCGTCGACCGGATCGGCTTCGATGCCGCATACCGGTTCACGACCGTCGAGGCCGAGCACATCGCGACCCGGACGGCGGCCGGGATGTACGACGTGTACTACCAGGGTGCGGTCGACGTGAAAGGCCGCGAAGCGGAGGCATTCCTCAACTCGGTCCTGGTCAACGATGTCCGGCGGCTGACCGACGGCGGCGTGCTGTACAGCTCGGCGGCCAACGAGACGGGCGGGATGATCGACGACCTGACGGTCTTCCGCTTCTCGACCGAGCACTATTGGCTGTGCCCGACCCCATCGCGAGTCGACCGCGTCGTGGCCCACCTCACGGAGCAGGCCCGCGGCCACCTGGCCTACGTCACGAACTGCGTCCCCGGCACGGCCTACCTCTCGATCCAGGGTCCGCTCAGCCGGACGATCCTGGCCGGCCTGACCGACCTCGACCTGTCGACCGAGGCGCTGCCCTACTACCGCTTCACCGAGGGAACCCTCGCCGAGGTGCCGGTCGTCCTTTCCCGGACGGGCTATTCGGGCGAGCTCGGTTACGAGATCTTCTACTCGCGTGACTACGCCGACCACATGTGGATGGCGCTCCTCGAAGCAGGCGAGGCGCATGAGCTCCAGCCCGCCGGCCTGGGCGCCCTGCGCAGCGTGCGGATCGAGAAGAAATACCCGCTCTACGGCCTCGACCTCGACGAGACGACCAGCCCCTATGAGGCCGGCGTGGGTTGGACGGTCCGCCTCGACAAAGGCCCCTTCGTCGGCCGAGAGGCGCTCGTCCGGCAGCGCGACGCCGGGCTGACCAGGTCGCTCGTCGGAATCGCGTTCGAGGGCGTCGGATTCCTGCCCAAGCCTGGCGATCCGGTGACCATCGACGGCCGGGACGTGGGCAAGATCACCTCGGCCGACACCGGCTACACCCTCGGCCGGACGCTGGCCCTCGGATATCTCGAGCCGTCGCTCGCCGACGGCACGGCCGTGGTCGTGACCACCGGCGACGGCACGAGCGCGAGCGGCATCGTCCATCACGCGGCCCTGTACGACCCGGATCGGAGTCGCGTCCGGGCCTGATCGCGCTACGATTCGGGCATGTGCAGAAGCATCAAGACCCTTCGCCGGCCCGAGATCGAAGCCACGGACGCGGAGGTCGCCGCCGCGGCCCTCCAGTTCGTGCGCAAGGTGAGCGGCTATCGCGTCCCGTCGCGCAAGAACGCCGAGGCGTTCGACGGGGCCGTGGCCGAGATCGCCGCGGCCTCGAAACGGCTCCTGGAGTCCCTCGCGTCCTGAGTCACCGCGGCCCGACGCCGGCGGCCGCTAACCGTCCGCGGCGGCCCACCGGATCGCGCTGGTCACTTCCACGGCGATGATCGGCCGCGTCTCGAGGTCGTGGTTGCGGTATTGCGGGTAGCGCTCGCGGAGCCGTTCGATCGCGGCGCGCCGCTCCAGGACCGCGCCCGGTTCGTCCGGCTCGAGCAGGATGGCCGTGCCGTGGAGCCGGAGCCAGGCCAGCTTCGACCAGTCCTCCGACCAGCGATCGACCAGCAGGCTGACCGCGGGCCACGCGGTGAGATCGGCCACCCGCCCGAGCTGGCGGGGATCCGGCGAGCGCTTGGGCTTCTCGTCGATCGGCGTCCAGATCCGGTCGCGCGCTGGGTCCGGCGTGAAACAGCAGGGGACGAGCCGCGGGCGGCCATTCGGGTCGAGGGTGGCCAGGGTCGCGGTCCGGCTGGCAAGCAGCAGGCGACGATCGCCGGCCGTCAGGATCCGGGGTGCCGTTGGGTCCGACATCGAGCCCATCGTAGACTGCGGCCGTGACCGATCCCACCCGCCACGTCTCGCGCAACCGGATCCTGGCGATCCGCGGCGAAACGGTCGAGGAGCGCGACGACACGCTGGTTGGCGAGGAGCCGATGGAGATCCGGGCGGCCGGTCCGGGCCAGGAGCCCGTGGCCGTGGCGATCACGATGCGCACGCCCGGCTCGGAGGCCGAGCTGGCGGTCGGCTTCCTGCGCACCGAGGGCCTGATCGCCGACGGCGACGTCGAGTCCGTCGAGTTCGGCGATCCGGCGACGTTGTCGCAACCCGACGACACCGTGATTGTCCGGCTCCGGACGTCGTTCGACGCGTCGGTCGTCCCCGAGCGCCACTTCGTGGCCACCGCCAGCTGCGGAATCTGCGGCAAGGCCTCGCTCGACGAGGTCGCGATCCGCTGCGAGCCGATGCCGCCTGGGCCGCTCGTGACCCGGACCACGATCCTGGCCCTGCCCGGCCGGCTGCGGGAGGGTCAGGCGGTCTTCGAACGGACCGGCGGGCTGCACGCCTCGGGCCTGTTCGATCCCCAGGGCCGGCTCATCGCCCTGCGCGAGGACGTCGGCCGCCACAACGCCCTCGACAAGTTGGTCGGCTGGGCCGTGCTGGCCGGACTGATGCCCCTCAACGACAGGATCCTGATGGTCAGCGGCCGGGTCAGCCTGGAGATCGTCCAGAAGGCCGCCGTTGCCGGCATCCCGATCGTCTGCGCCGTGTCGGCGCCGTCGGACCTCGCCGTCGAGGCGGCCGAGCGCTTCGGCCAGACCCTGGTCGGCTTCCTGCGCGGCGACGGCTTCAACGTCTATATGGGCCGGGAGCGGATCAGCCTGTGAGCCAGTTGCCCTAGCGCTCGGACTTGGGGCCGCGCTCCTGCACGAAGGCGAAACCGAAGCGGCCCTTGACGCACAGGTGGCCTTCGGTCACCGACGAGTCGAGGGGCGAGGTCACCTTGACGATCTCGTTGTCCTGGACGTGCAGGCTGAGGGTGCAGCCGACGCCGCAGTACGGGCAGATCGTGTCGGTGGTCGTCTGGGCTTCCTCGTCCCAGGTGCCCGCCTCGCGCATCTCATGCTCGGAGCGGAACATCAGGGCGCCGGTCGGGCAGACGCCGATGCAGTTGCCGCAGTAGACGCAGGCCGAATCGGGCAGGCCGACGTTCCACTCCGTCGAAATCCGGGCGTCGAAGCCCCGCCCGGCGACGGCAATCGCGAAGGTGTTCTGGGCATCGACCCCGCACGCCTCGACGCATTTGTAGCAGAGGATGCACTTCGAGTAGTCGCGGACGTACAGCTCATTGTCGATCTTGACCGGCTGGGCGACCGTCGCGGCCGTCGCCTCACCCGCGGCGGCGTGATGATGTCCGGCCTCGTTCTGGTCGCGCTCACCGGCCGCGGCCGGCTGGGCCCGGGGGCCAAAGCGCTCGGGATCGGCGCCGTAGCGCTCGAAGTAGGCCGGCGCCTGGGGCGCCGTGGACAGGTCGACCGACGATCCGAGGAGCTCGAGGACGACCTTGCGCGAGGTCCGGACCCGCTCGGTGTCGGTCTGGACGGCCATCCCGGCCTCGACCTTGCGCGAGCAGGCCGGGGCGAGGACCCGCGATCCGGCGACTTCGACGACGCACACCCGGCAGGCATTGACCGGCGTCAGGTTCTCGAGGTAGCACAGCGTCGGGGTGTCGACGCCGTTCGCCCGGCAGGCGTCGAGGATCGTCGAGCCGGCCTCGACGCTGACAGGCTGGCCGTCGATGGTCAGCTCGAGCTGGGCCGGCGGCTCCTCCAACGGCGCGGCCGGCGGTTTGCCCGGCCGGGCCGGCGGGTAGAACTGGATCGGCGGGACCAGGCTCATGCTGACACGATACCCGCCCGGACGGCGCTCTCGATCGCGGACGAGGCCGTCTGGCCCAGCCCGCAGATCGACGCGTCGCGCATCGCCTGGCCGATCTCCGCGAGCAGGCGCAGCTCGTCGCCGCGCGAACCATTCGGGGTGCCCGCCGCCAGCCGGGCCAGGAGCTCCTCCTGGCGAACAGTGCCCACCCGGCAGGGCACGCACTGGCCGCATGACTCATCGCGGAAGAAGGCCGCGATCCGGCGCAAGGTGCCGGCCAGGTCGACGGTCTGGTCGAAGACCATCACCACGCCCGAGCCGAGAGTTGCCCCGATCGCCCGGGTGCCCTCGAAGGTCAGCGGCGTGTCGAGCACCTCGGGCCCGACGAAGACCCCGGCGGCCCCACCCAGCAGAATCGTCCGGATCGCCGCCTCGATCGTCACGCCGGCCGCGGCCGGGACGCCGCCGGCCAGCTCGAGCAGCTCGCGCAGGGTCGTCCCGAAGGAGACCTCATAGATCCCCGGCCGGGCGACATGGCCGGAGACGCAGAACAGCTTCGGGCCGGCCGAGCCATCGGTCCCGATCGCGGCATAGGCTGCGCCACCATCGCGCAGGATCAAGGGCACATTGGCCAGGGTCTCGACGTTGTTGACGGCGGTCGGCTTGCCGAACAGGCCCACCTCGACCGGGAACGGTGGCTTGTTGCGCGGCTCGCCGCGCTTGCCCTCGATCGAGTTGAAGAGGGCCGTCTCCTCGCCGCAGATGTAGGCCCCGGCACCGATCCGCAGCTCGAGCTCGAACCCGAAGCCCGAGCCCAGGACGCTCGGTCCGAGGAGGCCGGCGGCCCGGGCCTGGGCGATTGCCCGGCGCAACCGGTCGGCCGCCAGCGGGTACTCGCCGCGCAGGTAGATGAAGCCCCGGCTGGCGCCGGTGGCGAACGCCTCGATCGTCATGGCCTCGATCACGACGAAGGGATCGCCTTCGAGGAGGGCCCGGTCCTTGAACGTGCCCGGCTCGGATTCGTCCGCGTTGCAGACCACGTACTTGGGCGAGCCCTTGGCGGCCCGCACCGCGGCCCATTTGCGGCCGGTGGGAAACGCCGCACCGCCTCGGCCGAGGAGCTTCGAGGCGGTCACCTCGGCAATGACGGCCTCGGGGCCCAGCTCGAGGGCCCGAGCCAGGGCCGCATAGCCGCCCGCCTCCCGGTACGACTCGAGCGACGCCGGGTCGCCTCGGCCGACCCGCGCCAGCAGCCGGAGCTGGTCCTGGCCCGCCTGCGGGACCGAGATCCGGGCGGTCGCCAGGCGGACGTCCGGCGTTGTCGCCGCGGCCGGATCCGGGGCAATCGACTCGCCCCTCGCTGCAGCTTCGAGGCGGCGGGCCACGCCCACAGCGTCGATCGGGGCGACGGCCACCTGCTCTGGCCGCTCGCCGGCCACGGTGAACAGTGCCGCAGGGGCACGCTCGCACAGGCCGAGGCACGGACTGCGCAACCAGGTGGTCGTGCCCTCGGGGCCTGCCTCACCGGCCGGACCGAACGTCCGGCTGAGGTCCCCGCAGATCGCCTCGCCACCGGCCAGCCGGCAGGCGATGTCATCGCAGACGTGAGCGACGACTGGTGCCCGCTCGCGCGTTGCCAGGAGGGCATAGAACGTCGCGACGCCGTACGCCTCGGCCGGTGGGATGCTCAGCCGCCGGCAGATATACGAGAGGGCCGGCTGGCTGATCCAGCCGATTCGATCCTGGACGGCGTGGAGGGCCGGCAGCAGCAGGTCGCGCTCGGCCCGGGCGGCGTGCCCGCCGTGTGCCGAGTGGCCGTCGGTCGGCGAATCGCGCTCACCGCCGGCCCAGCCCGAGGTCGCCGGGCCGAGCAGGGCGTCAACGGCAGCTCGCTCGGCGGGGGTCGCCAGCGGCGCGATGACGTGGATGTCCATCGCCCGCCAGTGTAGCGAGGGGTGGTGATGGCCTGGCGTGGTGGCCCTCGCTGGTACCTCTGGGCGGGGCCGGTGCGCACCGACTGGGCGAGCTTCCGCGCACGATTCAGGATTCGGAAGCGTAGGCTAGGCCGAACGCAACGGGGGAACCCGCTCGGAGCAGGGCCCAAGCCAGGCCAGGACTCCGACAGGCCACGCGAGGGAGTTTTGTTGATGCGCTCATCGATCAGTGCCCGTCTTGCCGGCCTCGGTGCCGCGACCTTCCTGATCGCCGGGCTCTTCGCCCAGGCCACGCCCATCCTGGCTGCGTCACCGGGCCATGTCGCACCGGCCCTTCAGGCCGTTCCGGATTCGAAGGTCCGGATCAGTCGCAGTCGCACGGCGAACCTCAAGGAGCTCGCCCTCGCGCCAAAGGTCAAGCAGACCTTCAGCTCGAAGGTCGTTGCCACGGCCGTTGCCAAGGCCGACGCGAAGCTGAATCCGAAGGCCGCCGGCGGCAACCAGCCCGATGTCGTCGGGCCGCCCAGTCCGGATCCTGTGACGAGCTCGGGCGCTCCGGCGGCGGCAACGCCGGTCGCCGCCGCGGGCCATACCGCCACGACCACCCCGGACTCGTCGGTCGCCGTCGGACCGGACGAGACTCTCGAGGCCGACACGACCGGGCTCCAGATTCGCGATCGCGCCGGCAACGCCCTGGACGCCAACGTCGACCTGACGACCCTCTTCGGCCTGCCGGAATCCCCGTTCTCGACCTTCTTCGCGCATCCCGAGGTCCTGTTCGACTCCGTTCATCAGCGCTGGATCGTGAGCGAGCTGAGCTGGGACTGCGCCACAGGCACGTTCAGCGGCGACACGGCCGCGTTCGGTCATGGCTACATCGACTTCGCTGTCTCCGACACGGCGGACCCACTCGGCGTCTGGACCTTCTCCGGCTTCGCCTGGCCAGACGCGCTGCCCGACCGTCCGATGGTCGGGACATCGACCGACAAGGTGGCCTTCACGACAAGCCTCATCGCGATGGGCGCCGGCGGGAGCTCAAGCACGCCGGGCTGCGCAAGCGGTGCCCTGCTTGGCGCCGAGTTCGTTGCCGTCGACTGGGCCAGCCTGCCGGCCGGCTTCGGCCCGTCGTTCAAGTACAACTCGGGGGGCTTCGACAGCCTCGACTCGATCCGCCCGGCCGTGGCGCAGCCCGCGGTCGACGCCGACCTGCGGATGATCGGCATCGGCAATGGCGCCAGTGCCGGCGATGTCTGGTACGTCGACGTCGCGGGTTCGGCTGCGAGCAACACGATCTTCGAGCCGGTCACGGTCGACTTGACCGCGGCCGCGATCATCCCCGGCTTCGGCACGCCCACGCCACCCGCCCAATCCGGAGGCACGCTGACCAGCACCATCTCCGGCGGTCCTGAGAGCCCGGTGTATGCCGCGGGCCTGCTCGCCTTCGACTCGACCTATCCCTGTACGCCGACGGGCGACACCCTGGTCCGCGACTGCATCCGGGTCACGACGCTCGGCAGCGCCAACCCGCGGACGACGCCGACCCGGGTCCATGACGTGCTCCTCGGCACGAGCGGTTTCGACAGCTCGTTCGGCGGCCTGGCCTGGTCGGGCAATGGCGTCCTGACCGCGGTCTACACGCAATCGTCGAGCAGCACGTTCGCTTCATCCGTCGCCCAGTACACCCTGCCCGGCGGCGGGACGGCCTGGAGCGATCCACAGACCCTCACCCCGGGCGCAGCCGCATACACGGGCACCGGCTGGGGCAGCTACCTCACGGTGGCCACCGATCCCCAGGTCCCGAGCGCGGTCTGGGTCGGCGACCCCGCGGCCGCCGCCGATGGCAGCTGGGCGACGACGATCCACGAGCTGGTCGTTGGCGATACCGGCGCCGGCTAC
>Ga0265319_1001214_pt1 | contig 15906 bp, 19 predicted proteins | sample 4824metaG_FD_192443 | JGI IMG/M metagenome (GOLD analysis project Ga0265319, IMG submission 192443) | Rhizosphere microbial communities from Carex aquatilis grown in University of Washington, Seatle, WA, United States - 4-8-24 metaG | ecosystem: Host-associated > Plants > Roots > Rhizosphere >...
CTGATGAGCCAGACGAAGATCACAAGGAGCCGTGACTGCGTCGCCACCGGCCTGGTGAACCCGTCCGCCATGAGGATCGTGTCGGCGAGGAAGAACACCGTCCCGGCGACAAGCGCCCAGTTCCGGCCCCGGTTGCGCTCCTCGCGAACCGTCAGTGCCGTGAGATCCACGGACGTGACCCGCAGGAACGGATTAAACCGTGGCCGGTCGAGCGGCCGGTTGACCGGCAGGTTAAGCGGCCGGTTGACCGGCAGGTTAAGCGGCCGGTTGGCAGGCAGGTTGTGGTGTCCGCCGTATACAGCCGGGAGGTCGCGCGGGCCGGGCTCGCGTGGCTGACCGCGCTCCGGGCGGAACCAGTCGTCGCCGGGCCGCTGATCGGGCTGACCGGCGCGGCCGTGCTGCGGCCGGTAGTCACCGCCGGGCCCGCCAGGTTGGGACTCGTGCATGGCTTACCCCTTGGTCGTTTGCGACCCACCATAGAGGAAGAGACGGCACCATGGCTTGGCCGTGCTGGTCGCGGACTACCCGTTCCTGCCCGGCATCCCATGTTCATGCCGTGATGTCCGAGCTCATGGTTTTCTGTCTACCTGATGGACGCCACCGGGGTGAAAACGGGGGTTCGGCGGGAACACCGGCCGGCCCTCAGCGGATACCTATTTATCCCATACGGGTGGATAATATGATAAAGCGGGCAAAGCAGACAATAATATAACATCGGGCTGTTCATCTCGTTGTCGATTCGTGACGGTAATCGCTTGCCATGTGGATTTCGAGATCTAAATGTTATTTGTGACAGGTTTACACCTTCATTCAATTCGCAGCTTCCTGATAGTTACATCCGACTAAAGCCTGCCAGGCTACCCCTGTGAAAATTTGGCGGCATAAGGGCTGGTTGATAAACGGAGCCCTCGTGGTGGTTTTGGCGGCCGCAGGAGGCGTGACCTACCTGGAGATACAGCCGTCGAGTACTAGCACCCCACTGCAGACGACGGCGGTGCAGCAAGGCACCGTGCTGGCCACGGTGTCCTCTTCTGGCACGCTCGAGGCGGCGCAGGACCTTGGGCTCAACTTCACCACCGGCGGCAAGCTGACCCACATCTACGTCAAGGTGGGCCAGCGGGTGAAGGCGGGCCAGCTGCTCGCCGAGGTTGATTCCACCTCAAGCCAGCAGGCCCTGACGCAGGCGGAGACGCAGCTAACGGCGGCGGAGGCCCAGCTGGGCTCTGCGGAGGCGGCCGAGACCCCCACCCAGAAGAAGCTGCAGAAGGATTCGGTGTCGTCGTCGGCGCAGTCCGTGACCAGCGCGAAGCAGAACCTGGCGAGCGCGCAGACGTCGTACGCGGACGACCAGACTTCTACCGACCAGTCGATCACGACCGCCGAAGACAACCTAAGTGCTGCCGAGCAGACCCTGTCCCAGGACGAGTCGAAGGTGACCACCGCCGAGCAGACGCTGAGCACCGATCAGACGGCGGAACAGACCGCGTGCGCAGCCACCTCCACCGCAACTCCCGCCTCCACCGCAACTCCCGCCTCCACCGCCAGCCCCGCCGTGACCAGCACAACCTCAAGCGCGTGCACGCAGGCCCAGTCGACCGTCAGCGGCGACCAGACTGCCGTGACCAACGCCGAGGACACCGTGACGTCGCAGCAGGCGCAGGTGACCAGCGCCCAGAACGCCGTCACGGCCGCGCAGAACAGCCAGCAGACCACCCTGGACCACGACCAGGCGACGATCACGGCCGACACGACGGCGGTGACCACGGCGGAGAAGTCTTACCAGACCTCGCTCGACACCCAGACGAATGCCGCGACCCCGGTCGTGGCGACGGTCGACGCCGATCTGGCGTCGGTGACCAGTGACCACGTGACGGTCGAGCAGGACGAGCTGGCGCTCAAGGGCACGAAGCTGCACGCGCCGTTCTCCGGCACGGTCGCCTCGATCAGCAGCGACGTCGGCATGACCGTGTCGAGTTCAAGCACCGGCTCAAGTTCCAGCTCAGGCTCGGGCAGCTCCTCAGCGTCCAGCTCGAGCAGTTCGGCTGGCTCAAGCTCTAGCTCCAGCGAGTCCGCGGCCAGTTCTGGTGGCGCGGGCACCGGCGCGGGCGGCGCGGGCACCTCGAGCAGCGCGAGCGGCTTCATCGTGCTGACCAACCTGGACACCCTGCTCGTGCAGGCGAGCTTTGACCAGACCGACGCGGCGAAGCTGAAAGTGGGGGCCGCGGCGACCGTCACGCCGGAGGGCGTCACCGGGGCGAGCGCGATCTCGGCGACCGTTGAGGAGATCGACCCGACCTCGACCACAAGCAACAACGTCGTGAACTACGGAGTCACCCTGGCCCTTGTCAAGCAGGCGGCCGGGCTGAAAACCGGCGAGACGGTGAGCGTAAGCGTCACCACCGGTGAGGCGAGCAACGCCATTTACGTGCCGGCCACGGCGGTCACCACGACGGGCACTACCTCCACCGTTGTCGTGGTCGGCGCGAACAACGCGCAGCGGACCACGCAGGTCACCCTGGGGGTGCAGGGCAGCACCAGCGTCCAGGTCCTCACCGGGCTCACCGTGGGGCAGAAGGTGCTGACGTCGACGGCCACCACCAGCACTGGCGGGGGCGGCTTCCCCGGCGGCGGGTTCCGCGGCGGCGGCCTCGGCGGCGGCCTCGGCGGCGGGGCCGGCGGGCCGGCCGGTGGCTGACAACGAGCGGGCATTGCCGGTGGCCGGCGGCCCGCACCCGGTGGGCGGGCCGCACCCGGTGATCAGGATCGTGTCCGTGGCCAAGGTGTACGGCGCGGGGCAGGCGGCGGTCCACGCCCTGCGCGGCGTGAGCCTGGACGTGCTGACCATGGACTACGTCGCGATCATGGGCGCGTCCGGCTCCGGCAAGTCGACGCTGATGAACATCATCGGCTGCCTCGACGTGCCGAGCGAGGGCCGGTTCCTGATCGACGGCATCGACACAAGCTCCCTCGATGAGCAGCAGCTCGCGGTGGTACGCAACAGGAAGATCGGGTTCGTGTTCCAGTCGTTCAACCTGATCCCCCGGATGAGCGCGCTGCGGAACGTGGAGTTGCCGCTGTCCTACGCGGGGGTGAAGCCGGCCGGCCGCCGGCGCCGCGCTGAGGCGGCGCTGCGCCTGGTCGGCCTCGGCGATCGGCTAAACAGCCAGCCGAAACAGCTTTCCGGCGGCCAGCAGCAGCGGGTCGCGGTCGCCCGGGCGCTGGTGACGAACCCGGCCCTGATCCTGGCCGACGAGCCGACGGGAAACCTGGACAGCAAGGCAAGCCACGACCTGATGGGCGTGTTCGACCAGCTGAACGCCGCCGGACGGACCGTGGTGCTCATCACGCACGAGGCCGACGTGGCGGCGCACGCCAAGCGCGTGATCCAGGTGCAGGACGGCCACATCGTGGCCGACCGCCGGGTAGCCGAGCCTGGCGACCTGCCGCCGCTCCTCACCAGGCAGGGAGTACCGTCATGAGCCCGCTGCAGACGTTCCAGTTCGCGCTGGCCGGGCTGTCGGCCAACAAGCTGCGCTCCGCGCTGACCACCCTGGGCATCTTGATCGGGGTCGGCTCGGTGATCCTGCTCGTCGCGGTCGGCAACGGTTCCTCCCAGTCGGTACAGAACGCCATCTCCTCACTGGGCGCAACCTCGATCACGGTCTTGCACACCCAGGGTTCGGCAAGCGGCAACTCGTCGTCGTCCGCAAGCACGGCATTCGCGGAGCCGAAGGACCTCACCGTGCAGGACGCGCAGGCACTCGCCGCGGCCGATGGAGTGGCAAGCGCTTCGCCGGTGGTCTCCACCTCACAGACGCTGAGCAACGGCGGGACCAGCGACACGGGGGTGAGCGTGACCGGCACCTACCCGAGCTACTTCGCCGCCGAGAACGACACGATCAGCCAAGGCGCGTACTTCACGCAGCAACAGGTGGACAAGGCACAGGCCGTGGTGGTGCTCGGCAGTCAGGCGGCGACCGACCTGTTCGGTACCACGAACCCGGTGGGGCAGAGCGTGCTCGTCGCGGGCATACCGTTCACCGTCGTCGGGGTGCTCGCGTCGAAGGGCTCGAGCGGCCTTGGCAGCGCGGACAACACGGCGATCGCCCCGCTGACCACGGTGCAGGCGAAGCTGACCGGTTTCGGCACGCTGAACAACATCGTGGTCCTGGCCAAGTCGGCTGGGCAGGTCTCCGCGGTGGAGGGTCAGGTCACCTCCGTCCTCGACCAGCGGCATGGCGAGACCTCCGCCGACGCGGACTTCAGCGTGTTCAGCGCGTCCACCGTGCTGTCCACGGCTAGCTCCACGTCACACACGTTCACCGTGCTGCTCGGCGCCGTCGCGGCGATCTCGCTGCTCGTCGGCGGCATCGGCATCACCAACATCATGCTGGTGACCGTGACCGAACGGACCCGCGAGATCGGCATCCGCAAGGCCATCGGCGCCACACCCGGGGTGATCCTGGCGCAGTTCCTCACCGAGGCGACCCTGCTGTCGATGATCGGCGGGCTGCTCGGCGTCTTGGCCGGGGTGGTCGGCTCACGGTTCCAGGTGGTCGGGGTGAAGCCCGTCATCGTGCCGTTCTCGATTCCGCTCGCGCTCGGTTTCAGTGTGGTGATCGGCCTGTTCTTCGGCGGTTTCCCGGCCAACCGCGCGGCCGGCATGCGCCCGGCTGACGCCCTGCGCTACGAGTGACCAGCGATATGAGTGATCGGACAGACGACATGTCAGAGCCAGAAGAAGACCCAGGTTTCAGTACTGACAGGGGCGACCTGCTCAGCGTGCTGTCGACCCCGCTCGGCAACGACGATGAGCTGACCGCCGTGCTGACCAGGCGGCCGCGGACGAAGCTGCCCTCGTTGACGGTGGTCCTCGTGGTCCTCGTCGTGGCGAGCGCCGGCTTCATCGGCGGCGTGCTGACCGGCAAGCATTACGGCAGCTCCGGCTCCGGCGGCGCCGCTGGGTTCAGGCTCCCGGCCGGCGTGACCTTGCCGAGCGGTGCCGCGGGCGGTGCCGCCGGCGGCTTCGGCGGCTTCCCCGGCTCAGGTGCCGGCGGTACCGGGAGCAGTACTGGCGGCACCGGTGCCGGCGGCGGGTTCGGTACGGGCAACGCCACGATCGGCACGATCAAGCTCGTCGACGGCAAGACCGTCTACGTGCAGACCACCTCGGGAAGCATCGTCCAGGTCACCACATCGTCAGCAACGAAGGTGACGGTCAGCAGCTCCGCCCCGGTCAAGGACCTTACGCCGGGCACGACGGTCATCGTCCAGGGCAGCAAGAACTCCAGCGGCGGTGTTACCGCCACCAGCATCAGCCAGACCAGCCTTGGCGGCTAGGGCTCATCCCCTTCGAGGAGATCACCATGAACGGCGCTACCGAGTTTGACTTGCCCACTGTCCATGTCCGTCCGCGGACCATCAGGGGCGCGCTGATCCGTGCGGCCCTGCCCGCGGTCGCGGGGGCCTTCTTGCTGGCCGGCTGCGGCGGCGGGGGCGGCAGCAGCCCCACCACCGCATCCTCCGCCAGTGCGACGTCGACCGCCGGGCTGAGCGCCTTCCAGGCGTGCCTGAAGCAGCACGGCGTCACGGTCTCACCAAGCCAGTTCGCCGGCCGGCCGAGCGGGTCCTTCTCGCCCGGTGCCATCCCGACTGGGTCTTTCTCGCCCGGCGCGTTCCCGTCCGGGTCGGCGCGCCCGTCCTTCGCCGGCACGAACGGGGCCGCGTTCCAGGCCTGTGCCAAGTACGCCCCGGCCGGCTTCGGCGGCGGCGCTAACGGGGCGGGAATCAGCAGTTCCGCCCTGGCCGCCTTCAAGAGCTGCCTAGCCTCGAAGGGCGTCAAGGTAACCGGCAGCACCGCCAGCGCAGTCCTCTCCCAGCTCCGTAACGCCACCGGCAAGACCGCGACCGCGGTCAGTACCTGCCGGGTTCTCCTCCAGCCAGCCTCTCCCACGCCAAGCGCCACCTGACCGCGACCTGCGGCCTGGCCGCCAGGGGGCTACGCTGCCCCGCAGGTGCCCCCGTGTCAGGGGCACATCCGGGGGCGTGCAGCTAGATGGCTTGCGTACCGCCTTCTTAGCGGCGGTTGGTGAACTGCAGGGCGAAGTCGAAGTCCTTGGACTTGAGCAGGCTCATCACAGCCTGCAGGTCGTCCTTGCTCTTGGACGTCACCCGCAGCTCCTCGCCCTGGATCTGCGCCTTGACGGTCTTGGGACCCTCGTCCCTGATGATCTTGGACACCTTCTTGGCGTTCTCCTGCGAGATGCCTTCCTTCAAGGCGATCGCGATGCGGTACTCCTTGCCGGACACCTTGGGATCGGCCGGGTCAAGGTGCTTGAGCGAGACGCCGCGCTTGACGAGCTTCTCCTTGAACACGTCGAGAACGGCGCTGGCCCGCTCCTCGCTGTTGGCGCGGATCTCCACGCCGTTCTCGCCGGACCAGGCGATGGACGCGCCAACGTTCTTGAAGTCGAACCGCTGGCTGATCTCCTTGGCGGCCTGATTCAGCGCATTGTCGGCTTCCTGCCGGTCGATCTTTGAAACGATGTCGAAGCTGGACTCGCTAGGCATGACCCACAGCGTAGACGGGTAGAGTGCTGATCGTCACATCGCCGTTCCGACGACCACGGAACGGATGCCGCGCGGCTTCTACGTCGCAAGCACTCGCGATGTCCGCTATATTTCTCTCTGCTGCCGTGATACGGCGGCGCTAGGCAGGTTGCCCGAGTGGCCAAAGGGAGCGGTCTGTAAAACCGTCGGCTCAGCCTACGTTGGTTCGAACCCAACACCTGCCACCACCTGCGAAAACGGCCCGTTAGCTGTGAATTCTCGCGCTGGCGGGCCGTTTCTGCTCTGTCCCGTCGTGTGTCACCTTGTAGCGCTGTAGACCCCCGTGTTGCGGTGTCCACGGACGCATAGCGGACGGGAATTCGGGCCAGGGAGCGGTGTGCGTGGACGATGCTGGCCCTGATCTGGCCCGCGTATGGCCCGCAGGTGCCAATCCGGCGGGCGCGTTTCGGCTTGACGTTCGCGGCTGAGTCGAGCGTGTATTTCCCCTGGGTCTGGTTGCCGCCCCGGGGTCTTCCCGAGGGCGGGCGGCCGGGGAAGGTCGGTGCGCGATGGCTGGGGTGGCGGTTCGGGAGAGTATGACCTTCGCGGGCCGACCCGATCAGGTGCGGGAGGCCCGAGCGTTCGTCGGCCCTCTGCTCGGCCCGTCGCACCCGTCCAGAGACGTAGCGGTTCTCCTGGTCAGCGAGATGATGACCAACAGCCTGCTCCACGGTGGCTCGGGGCCCGGGCCTGGGGAAGCGGTCACGGTCACCGTCGTGGCCGGGGACGCTGGCGTGCGGGTCGAGGTCACCGGCCGCAAGGCGGACGGCGTCCCGGTGCTGCGCCAGACGGACGACGAGGCTGAGGGTAGCCGGGGGCCGTGGATGATGGAGGAGCTGGCCGTCAGGTGGGGCTACGAACGGGGCGGCGGCCAGGCGACGACTTGGTTCGAGCTGCAGCACGGATGAACCTCCACGGCGATTGCCGCCTGGCTGCCCACTCGGCAGTAATGGCTGGCCCAGGCGGGCCGGTAGTGTCGCGTAGGTGACTGACCCGCACAAGTGGCTGATCCACGGCGAGCGGCTGGTGGACGACACCCCTCATATCCGCGTGAGCCTGGCTGATGTCGAGCTTCCGAACCACGTACGGTTCACGCAGTACGTCTTCCGGATGCGGCGCTGCGCCATGACGGTGGTCCTGGACGACGCGGGCGAGCGGGTGCTGATGATGCGCAGGCACCGGTTCATCGTGGACCGCTGGGTGTGGGAGCTGCCGGGCGGCTACGTAGATGAGGACGAGGACTCTAGCGTGGCGGCGGCGCGCGAGGTGGAGGAGGAGACGGGCTGGCGCCCGCAGGGTATCGAGTTCGTCATGTCCAGCCAGCCGATTATCGGCAACGCGGACTACCCGCAGGACTTGTACCTGGCGCACGGAGCCGAGCTTGTCGGGGAGCCCGAGGTGGACGAAACGGCCGAGGTCGCCTGGATCCCGGTTGACGAGACCCCGGCGATGATCGCCCGGGGCGACATCCTGGGCGCGATCACCATCATCGGGGTGCAGCATGCCCTGCTGCGGCGGGCAGCCGCTCACGTACCTCCGCCGTGAAGTCCCGGACCGCCGGGACGTCTGCCTGCGGGCGAAGAGCGCGCACGAGGTCGCGTACGTAGCGGACGCTGCGGGCCGAGGTGAGGCGCACGGTCAGGTCCAGTGCCTGCCGCCCGACAACGGACGCTTGCACCGGCTCGCCTTGGGCGGCGTAGGCGGTGGCGAGCAAAGAGAGGTTGAAGGCTCGGCCCCGGACGTAGCGGCCGTCCATGTCCAGGGACCGGCGCGCGTAGCGGATGGCGTGGCCTGCCTCGCCGAGGTCGCGGAAGCACTGCGCCATGCGGGCGGCCAGGTACGCCTCGTCGGGCTGACCGGCCTCGGGCTCTATCACCTCGTCCGCCACGGTTCCGCGGGTTCAGGGATGACAGCGGCAGTGCTCGACTACCTCGTCGCGCTCGCAGAACCGATCTGCCGGCACGGCGAGTCGCTGCCCGGTTGGTGGAGCGGCACTGGCCCCGCGGGCACGCCCGATCCGGCCTGGCCTGGTGGCCATCTGAACCTCGGCATGGCACACGGCGGAGCTGGCATCCTCGCACTACTATCGGGCGCGATGAGAGCCGGCATCCAGGTCGAAGGCCACGCCAAGGCGGTGCGAGCTGTGCGCGACCTTCGACCGCTACCGCCAGGGCAGCAGCGCATGCCCCTGGTGGCCCGCGATGATCTCCCTGCGCGAGTACAGCCAGGGGAGGACAAGCCAAGGACACCAGGCCCGGCCGTCCTGGTGCTACGGCACCCCCGGCCAGGCGCGGGCACAGCAGCTCGCGGGCCTCGCGTTGGGCGACCAGGAGCGAATGCGCGTCGCCGAGCGCGCTCTCGCCGGGTGCGTCCTTGACCAGCAGGTCACCGGCCTGCTTACCGATGCCTCGCTGTGCCACGGGTGGGCCGGAGTGGTCCAGGCGCTCTGGCGCGCCGCGAGCGACGCCCTCAATCCTCAGCTGCTCCAGACCGCGCTGCGCGAGGCCGACGGGGCATGGAAGACCACCTCGCCCGCGCGGGCCCGCCAGCCTCAGGCGGGCTCCTCGAAGGAACATCCGGTATCCAGCTCGCCCAGAACGAACTGCCCCGCACGGGCGGCGAACTGCCCTGCTGGGACGCCTGCCTGCTGCTGACCCTGTGAACCCTGACCCCATCAAGGAGAAGCGATGACCGTGACGGCACCGGCCGCCAGCCCCGAGCACCTCAACGAGCTCATGATCGACGCCATCGCCGCTGCCCGGCCGGTCGGCACGAGCGACCCCGCGTCCTTGACGCGATTCGCGCGGTGCCACGCCACGCCTTCGTCCCCGGTGCGAGCCTTGCCGACGCTTACAACCCCGAGCTTGCCGTGATCACCAAGCGGGATACCGGGGGGAAATCGCTGTCGTGCGCCTCGGTCCCCTGTCTCGTCGGTGCCATGCTCGAGCAACTCGACGTCCGCGACGGCCACCGTGTCTTCGAGGCAGGAGCGGGTACCGGGTGGAACGCCGCGCTGCTCGCCACCCTCGCCGGGCCAGGCGGGCACGTCACCACCATCGACATCGACCCGGAAGTCTCCGCCCAGGCAGCAGCCAGCCTCGAACGGGCCGGGTTCCCCGGCGTGCACGTCGCCACCGGCGACGCGGGCCTCGGCGTGCCGGACAAAGCACCCTACGACAGGGCAATCGTCACGATCGGCAGCCTCGACATCCCGCCAGCGTGGTTCGGCCAGCTCAGGCCGGGCGGACGGCTCGTCGTGCCGCTGCGCTGGCGGGGCCAGACCCAGTCGGTCGCGCTCGTCCTGGGCGAGGACGGCATCCTGCGCTCGGACAGCGTCTTCCTGTGCGGCTTCGTCCCGATGATCGGGCAGGACTGGGAACGCTCCGCGGCTCTGGACTCCGGTGACCTGGTTCACCTGTACTGGGACGCCGACCAGGACATCTCGCCCGGCCTGCTGTCCGGTGTTCTCGACGCACCGAAAACGCGCACGACTCCGGCATCACGGTCGGGCCGATGGAGCCTCTCGACTCCATCTGGGTCCGCGCCACTGCCACCGACCCGGCCGTCTGCCGCATCTCCGCCGAGCCGGCCGCCGTCACCAGCGGGCTGTGCACCCCGGTCGTCAGATCGCGGACCGTGGCCCTGGCCGAAGGCGACTCCATCGCTTACCTGGCCGTCCAGCGCCTCCAAGCACCGGAGCCCAGCTTCCGCACGGGTGCCATCGGTCATGGCCCGAACGGTGCCGGCCTCGCCGAGCGACTCTGCCGCCACATCGACACCTGGGGCGCCGACCGCACGGCTAAGCCGAGCATCGCCATTTACCCGCACTCCGCGCCCGGCATCGCAGGCGCTCAGGTCATCACCCGAGAGCACTGCGAAATGACAGTCGTGTACTAACCGGAGCAAGGTAAGGCGCCGTCAACAGGCGCCCGCGCTTCCGCCGCCTGCGCACGGCTGCCCGGAGTCTCCCGCGCCGCCTGAACCCGGCTGCGGTCGGCACCCCGTGGTCCGCGGAGGGCAGGTCGGCTGCCGGCGCGGAGGACCTCCGGCCCGGTGAGGAACACGGTGGCACCGTCGTCGTGGGCCAGCCGGGCCACCTCATCCCATAGGCCGGCCCGGCTCTGCAGGTCCAGGCCGGTCGTGGGCTCGTCGAGGAACAGGATCGCGGGCTGGTGGACGAGGGCCATGGCCAGGTCAAGGCGGCGTTTCATCCCGCCGGAGTAGTCGCCGACCCGCCGGTCGGCGGCCTCGGTCAGCCCGACCCGGTCGAGGAGCTCCGCGGTCCGCTCGGCAGCGGTGGCCTTGCCGATGCCACGCAGCGTGGCCTGGAACCTGAGGTGCTCACGGCCAGTCAGCATCACGTCGAGCGAGGCCTCCTGGAGGGCGGCGCCGATCGCCGCGCACTTGAGGGCCCTGGCGGGCGATGTCGAACCCGCCGACAGTCGCCTTCCCGCCCGTGGCCGGCAGCAGCGTGGTGAGCATGAGCACGGTGGTCGACTTCCCTGCCCCGTTGGGGCCGAGAAATCCGTAGATCTCACCGGGGAAGACCTCAAGGTCGATCCCGTCGACCGCCCGGGTTCCCGCCCCGAACTCGCGGACCAGATTCTCCGCCGTGATCGCTGGCAGGGTCATGGCTCGGTTCACGCCTGCACCGTCCTGGGCAGGCCCAACCGGGCAAGAGAGCTGTAGTCGAACGGAAGGAACTGCAGCGCGGTGGTGAAGGCGAGTGAAATGGCCTCGTTTCGCCCGTAGCGTGCTTCCGGACCGGCCTCGGCATCGGCCATTGGGCCGGGGATCCGGTAGCGGTGGACGTGCCGCTCCCGTCGGTACGGATCCGTCCGCATCCCCAATGCGCTCCCGTCTCCTGGCGTCGTCGCATGCCGCTGCCGGCGGCCCGGATCGGAGACCTCGGCGCTGACGGGGATGCGGTGCGGCGGGCCGGTTAGCGGCTCCTTGGGGGATCTGCTGCCTCATGAGGCCCGGGCACGGTGCCTTCAGCTCCCCGTGTCTCGCCGGGACCGCCGGTCTCACCCGCCTCGATGTCGAGCCGGGGCAGGGCGCGGGCGAGCCGGGCGGGCAGGTACCAGTTGGCCGGGCCGATCAGGTGCATGACGGCGGGCAGGAGCATGCTGCGGATGAGGATCGCGTCGATGAGGACGGAGAAGCCGAGGCCGAAGCCGAATTCCTGGAGCAGGTGGTGCCCGCCGGGCAGGAACGAGCCGAAGACCACGATCATGATCCCGGCGGCGGCGGTGACGATGCGGGTGCTGTGGGCCTGCCCGGCGGTGACGGCGGCGTGGTTGCGCCAGGCTGGGTCTTCGGGGCGGGAGCGCAGCCGCCGCCATTCTTCCTGCATGCGGCTGACGGTGTAGACCTCGTAGTCCATTGACAGGCCGAACAGGACCGAGAACATCACGACAGGCAGGAACGCGTCCACGGGCCCGGCGCCGGACAGGCCGAGCAGCGAGGCACCCCAGCCCCTGGTGAACACGGCGGTGATGGCGCCGAGCGCCGCGACCACCGACAGCAGGTTGAGCAACGAGGCGGTCAGCGGGATCAGCAGGCTGCGGAACACCGCGGCGAGCAGGATGAACGCCAGGATGACCACGACGGCGACGAACAGCGGGAGCTTGCTGCCCAGGACGTGCGCGAAGTCGATCGCGGAAGCGGTCTGGCCGCCGACGTGCGCGACGAGGCCGCTGCCGTGCTCGGCCCGCGGGATCAGGCTGTCGCGCAGCGTGCCGACGAGCGTGATGGTCCGCTGGTCCTGCGGGGCGGTGGCCGGGTAGAGGGTGGCGAGCACCGCGTGCTGGTCGGGAGAGACCTGCAGTGGCGTGACGCTGGCGACCCCTGGCGTGCGCGCCGCGGCTGCCAGCAGTCGGCTGAACGCGGCCTGGTCGCCGGGGCTGCTGACCTGGCCGGTCAGCTCGAGGGGGCCGTTGAACCCGGGGCCGAAGCCGCCGGCGAGGGCGGCGTAGGACTGGTGGGTGGTCCAGCCGGCCGGGTCGGTGCTGGCGTCGGAGGTGCCCAGCCGCAGCCCGGCGACGGGCAGCGCGATCAGCGTGATCGCCGCGAGGGAGGCCAGCGCGGTCAGCAGGCTGTGCCGTTCCACCAGGCGGGCCCAGCGTGAGCCGGCGCCCCGGAGGTTCTCCCGGGCCGGGCCGTTGCCCGTCAGCGCGGCGCGCTCGCGGCGGGAGAGCACCTTCGGGCCGAGGAAGCCGAGCAGAGCGGGCAGCAGGGTGAGGGCGGTGGCGATGGTCAGCGCGACGGTGACGGCGGCCGCGGCGGACAGGCCGTCGAGGAAACTCACGCCGAGCGCGAACTGGCCGAGCAGCGCGAGGCACACGGTCAGGCCCGCGAACAGCACGGTGCGCCCGGACGTGGTCACGGCCTCGGCGACGGCGTCTTCGTAGGAGCGCCCGGCCCGCACGGCGGCGCGGTGCCTGCTGACGATGAAGAGCCCGTAGTCGACGCCGACGCCCAGGCCGATCAGCACGGCGAGGTCGGTCGAGGCACTCGCGACGGTCAGGGCGTGGCTGAGCAGCGTGATCGCCGAGGAGCCGATGACCAGGGCCAGCGCGGCGCCGGCCAGGGGGGTTAGGGCGGCGAGGAAAGCGCCGCCGAAGACGAGCAGGAGGATGACCAGCGCCGCGATGACGCCTACGGCCACGGATGGCCCTGGCTTGGCCCGCTCGGAGTTCGTGATCGACGCCCCGCCCAGCGAGACGTGGACGCCCGGGCCGTCGGCCGTCTGCGCGGCCGCGATGAGTGAGTCCGCGTCGGCGGCGGTGATCTGGTCGGGCTGCTTGTCCCAGGTGACGCGGGCGAAGGCGACGGTGCCGTCCCTGCTGACCTGCGCGGCCCCGGCGGCGGCGTACGGGCTGGCCACGGACGTGATGCCCGGCAGCGCGGAGACCCGGGCCAGGGCCGCGGTTACGGCGTCGCGCACCGGGGAGGACTCGATGGTGGCACCGCCCGTGGCCTGGATGACCACCTGGTCAGTCTCGCCGGCGGCGGCCGGGTAGTGCTGGGTCAGCAGGCTGACCGCGGCCTGGGAATCGGTGCCGGGCAGGCTGAGGCTGGAGTTGAAGGCGCCGCCCGCCGCGCGGGCGGCGCCGAGCGCGACGACCAGGAGCAGCAGCCAGGCGGCAAGGACGGTGCGCCGGCGGGTGAAGCACCAGCGGGCCAGTCGGGTCATGTCAACGGTCTCCTTGGATGGGGTGTCGGCAGGACAGACACCCCGGCACCGGGAAACGGGGCGGTCGCGCACCGCCCCGATCGCGGGGGCGGTGGTGTCAGTACAGGCGACCGGAGGGAAGGAACTTCAGCGAATGGAAGGAACACACCGTGACGGCGGACTTGACGGCCCGGGCCCGGGCCGGCGACCAGGAGGCGTTCCGCGAGCTTGTCGACCCCTACCGGCACGAGTTGCAGGTTCACTGCTACCGGATCCTCGGCTCGGCGCAGGATGCCGAGGACGCGCTGCAGGAGACGCTGCTGGCCGCCTGGCGCGGGCTTGGGGGCTTCGAAGAACGGGCCTCGGTCCGCACCTGGCTCTACCGGGTTGCCACCAGCCGATGCCTCAATACCCTGCGCGCCAGTAGCCGGAGGGTGACGATGGACGGCCCGCAGTCCTGGCCCGACCCGCCCGAGCCGACCCGGCTGGGCGACGTGCCCTGGCTCGAACCGTACCCCGACTTGCTGCTCGACCAGCTGACCAGCACCGAGCCGGGACCGGAGGCACGGTACGAGGCCACCGAGGCGATCTCCCTGGCGTTCATCACGGCGCTGCAGCTGCTGCCGCCCCGCCAGCGCGCAGTCGTCGTGCTGTGCGACGTGCTCGGCTTCAGCCGGGCCGAGGCCGCGGGCATCCTCCAGGCCACGACCGATTCGGTAGCCAGCGCGCTCAAGCGCGGGCGGGCCACCCTGTCGCGACAGGCGGCGGGCGCGCCGGACCGCGAGTCGCCGCCCGTGCCCGGCTCGCCGGCGGAGCGGGAGCTGGTACGGCAGCTGACCGCGGCGTACGCGTCGGGCAACGTCAACGGCATCATCAGCCTGCTGACCGAGGACGTGTGGCTGACCATGCCGCCCGCGCCCTTCGAGTACCAGGGCCGTGACGTAGCCGGGCGAGCACTGAGCCTGCTGTTCGGGCGGGGGCTGCGCTACCGGCTGGTGGCCACCCGCGCGAACGGCCAGCCGGCGTTCGGCATCTACGTGAACGACCCCCGCTCGGGGGTCCTGCACGCCAACGGCCTCATGGTCCTCACCCTGGCCGGGGACCGGATCAGCGCGCTCACCCGCTTCGACAACAGCAACCTGGCCCGCTTCGGCCTGCCCCGCACCCTCGACGCCTGACCCCGGTCACCTCCCCGCCAGCCCCTCTCACCTGGAGCCAGCCATGCCCGAATCAGTTTCCCTCCCCGAGTTCAGCCGACGCCGCCTGCTGCTATCCGGCCTCGTGGCGATCCCGGCTGCCACCGTGCTAGCGGCGACGGCCGCCCGTCCCGGCACCGCTCTTGCCGCCAGCACCCGGGCTCCGCGCCCGGCATGGCCTGCCGCGGACAGCGCACCGGACGCCAGCTGCGCCTACTTCTGCTGACCAGCCCCTACCGATCCCAGGAGAAAGAGAAATCATGCAGCTGACATGGCTGGGCCACTCGTGCTTCCGCCTCGAGAAGGACGGCTTCATCGCGGTCATCGACCCGGGCATCGTCGCGCCGGCGAACGCCCTCGACGACGCGGACGCGGTGCTGATCACCCACCAGCACGCCGATCACTTCCTGCCCAGCCTTATCGCGGGCCGGCTAGCGACCCGGCCCGGCCTGCCGATCTGGACCAATAAAGACGTCGCTGCCCTCCTGGAAGGCTCCGGGGCCACCGTGCACGTGATCGGCGACGGCGACGCGTTCACCGTGGGCGGTATAAAGGTCCACGGCCACGGCGAGTGGCACGCGCCGATCCACCCCGACGTCACCCGGGTACGCAACACCGGGTTCCTGTTCGAGGACCGGGTCTTCCATCCCGGCGACGCGTACACCGACCCGCACGCGCCCGTGGACCTGCTGTTCGTGCCCGAGTTCGGGCTCTACACCAGGTTCGGGTACGCGATCGACTTCATCAGGCAGGTCAAGCCGAAGCAGGCGTCCCCGGTCCACGACACGGGCTTGGACGCGACGGGCCTGGCCGGGGCAGACGGCTTCCTCGTCCAGAACCGGACGCCCCCGTTCGCCCCCGGCACCGGCTCGCCGTTTGTCCGCCTGCCCAAGGGAACAGCCATCAAGGTCTAGGTCAGTAAAG
>Ga0265319_1001215_pt1 | contig 15905 bp, 15 predicted proteins | sample 4824metaG_FD_192443 | JGI IMG/M metagenome (GOLD analysis project Ga0265319, IMG submission 192443) | Rhizosphere microbial communities from Carex aquatilis grown in University of Washington, Seatle, WA, United States - 4-8-24 metaG | ecosystem: Host-associated > Plants > Roots > Rhizosphere >...
TTCGGCCGCCCAACGCTCGGCCTGCTCGAGCTGGTCGAGGATGAATTCGGTCTTCGCCTCGTTGTAGGCGATCCGGTCGCTCGTGTGAGGCACAGCGGCGTCACGCTTCATCTGCCCGTAGGCGTGCGCCGCCTCCGCGTGCGTGCGCAGGTAGTCGCGGAAGAGGAGATGCACCCGCTCCCAGTCGGAGCCTGAGTCGCAGACGTGAATCTGCACGTCACGAGGGCGGTCCGCGGCCGGCCGAAAGTAGCGATGCTCGCTGTCGCGCGAGCGCAACGCGACGCCCAGAGCGTCGATCGCCGGCGCGTACATGGCTTCGTCGGTCATGTCGGCGACGCTGACCTGGATGTCGATGATCGGCTTGGCCGGCAAGCCGGGAACGGACGTCGAGCCGACATGCTCGATCCGCAGCGCGGTGGGCCCAAGGGCGGCGGCCAGCCGGTCCCGCCACACCGCGAACTGGGCCGGCCACTCCGGGTTGTAGGCGACGACGTCGATCGGATCGCGCACGGTGCGGTCGGAGCCGCCCACGATCTCGAACTCGCCCCAGTGCCTGGCGATGACCTCCAGGCTGAGCCGCGCGCGATCGTCGTCGCTCAACGACTCGACGGGGATGGCGCGCGCGGCCGCCTCCAGCGAATAGCGATCCAGCAGCGTCGCGCGCGTGCCGAAACGGTCGTGCAGCCGCTGCCACGCGACGGCCGCGTCACCGAACTCGTGGGGGTCGAGGCCAACAACGCGCAGCTTCGCCGCCAGCGTTTCGTCCACTGCGGCAGCCTAGCGCGTCGCGAACAACGAAACGTCCTGTGCCGCGGCGCGCACCCAGGCTGTCCCTGAAGCCGATTTAGCGGATGCCGCAACCAGGAAGCCTCGCACAGGGTCAGTGGTCTTCTTCGGCGCCTCACTCAGCGCGGGTCGCTCGGCTCACCCCTCGACTATTACTCGAACATTTTGCCATTGTCCGCACGCGGCACCGGTTAATGACCACACTCTGCACTCTAAATACAGACGCATTATCGCCGTACGGGTGTCATCTGAGCCTTACACGCGTTTCAGAAGCAGCGCCGTCGCATCGTCGAATTGCGAAAATCTGGGATAGCGGCGGTCCGAGCCTGGCATTCCTTCGAGCATACGTAACTCCCGTGCCATCCGACCTAACCCCAACTCGAGAGCCGCGTGCAACAGCGTTGTTCTCGACCGATATTTGTGAAACACGTCGACGAGTCGAACGAATCCGTCCGACGCCAGCAGCAGTGCAGTGGGGTGGTTCCGGAAATGACCAACGCGTACGTGCCTTGCAGCGTCAATGTCGGCCGAGAAGACGTAGTATCCCTCGTCCGTGTTCATCGTGGAACGGTTACGGCGCAGAATTGGCGTGATCGCGTGACGCGCCGCTTCGACCGACCTCTTATGAGCCAACTCGTCTTTCAGGCGGTCGATGGCCGAGTCATCCACACGCCGGAGACGCGCGTCGGCGACGACCCGAACTCGACCGGTATCTGCGATTACGAGGCAATCACCGAGAACGTTCGCTTGGATGCCGTCGCCGTCGGGACGGACGATGGCTACTGTGCAGCTTGGGATCGATGAGCGCTCCGTTGGTACCGTGAGAAACAAACGGTTGCGGACATCATTGATGGCCGCCGCGAATAGCGCTTTGGCTGGGAGACTCTTCCACTCGGCCAGCGCGTCCAGCGCCGCGGTAGCCAGAGCCTTTGGATCGGGAACGCCGGGCTCTTGCTCGCCCAAGGGAGTCGCACCATCGGCCACGCCGGCGAAGTCAGAGATGACAAGATGAGCATCTTGGTCCTTATCTTCATCGCTGCTATCGAGGGCTTCGACCCTGTAGCCGATCCCAGCGAGCGTAATTTCGCTGTGCGTGACGTTTATGACCGGCATTGACTTAGGTAGTACGTCGCAAGATAAATGCACCAACGCTAATTGAGGCTAATAGGATGACCGCGAGAGCCGTGAGGACGACCAGGGCATCTGAGAGGTTGGTCATGTTCGACACGATCTGCGCCGACGACAAAACGAGAGCGATAATCGCAGTAACGAATCCGATGACCTCGACAATTCGCAGTTCTGAGTCCTCGAGTTTCTTCTGAAGAGAATCCGCTTTCTTGTCGAGCTCTCCGACCTTCTCGTGAACGCGCTGCTCCATCCTCCGATCCATCAGAGATAACGCATCGGCAATGGAGCGCTCGACTTGATACTGCTGAATCCTGCTTCGAGCATCCGTTGTGCTTGTATCTTCGAGTCGGATCGCTGACGCCAAGTCCTCTCGGGCCTTCTCGTAGTCGCCAAGTTCGTAGCGGAGACGTGCGCGTGTTGCGTAGAAGCGACCGCGGCCCGGGTGTAGCGCGATCGCACGGTCTACATCCCGAACAGCTGACTTGGTCAAGGCATCGTCACCCTCACCCGCGGCGCGCAACTGGCTGATAAGGAGTGCTCTGGTGTGAAGCGCCCCCGCATTGTCAGGCATGCGCGCGATCGCGTCGTTCTCCAATTCGAGCCCAGTAAGTAGGTCGCCAACAGAGCCGTCGATACGGGCCATCGACTCGTAGTGCTTGAAAAGCGGGAGCGTCCCGAAACGAGGGCGGCCGCGTGCCAACGTCGCCGACATCCCCTTGCTGTCAAGCTCCCGTCGGTAGTGGTTGAAGGCGATTGAGAACAAGGTGAAAGCTCGATCGGGATCCGGCTCACCTGTCCAGCTTGCCTTAGCCGCCTCAACCGCCGCTGGGTCTGTCACGGCGATCTGCGTACACCCCCGCTCGAAATCGTATGCGTCCGAACCGGACGGGGATTCGAGAAGCTGAGCCAGAGTCGCAATCGATTCTGAGCTGACCGTCTCCTGGTTATCGGGATCGGCCGCCATCAAGCTCTACCATCCCTTCGAGCCGCTGAGACCCACACACGGGGCCTTCCCCTTCTAGCCTAGCGTCGCTACCGCGGGCCCCGTTGGACATATCGCTGTCTCTGGTGTCCGCCGATCGGCGGCTTGGGCCCCTCTCTATCTCCTCTCCCAGATGGCCGTTGACGACTTCCGCAGGAATTCCGATAATCTAAGTCGGGATTAGGCCGCGACGGGGACACCCGCCGGCCGTCCGGATCGGAGAATTGATGACCCTCACTCAGCGACAGATGGTCGACAACGACCGTTCGCGCTTCGACTTCAAGGACGAGATCGTCTACCTGACCGAGACCAAGCGCGGCCTGACGCGCGACACGGTCGAGGAGATCAGCGCGATCAAGGAGGAGCCGGAGTGGATGCTGAAGTTCCGCCTGCGCGCCTACGAGCACTTCCTCAAGCGGCCCATGCCGGTCTGGACCGACGGTCTCGATCGGATCAACTTCGACAAGATCATGTATTACCGCAAGCCGTCCGAGCGCGAGGAGAAGTCGTGGGACGACGTCCCCGACCAGATCAAGGCGACCTTCGAGCGGCTCGGTATCCCGGAGGCTGAGCGCAAGTTCCTCGCCGGTGTCGGTGCCCAGTACGACTCTGAGGTCGTCTACCACTCGGTCAAGGAAGAGCTCTCCAAGCTCGGCGTCGTGTTCATGGGCACCGACCAGGCGCTCAAGGAATACCCGGACATCTTCAAGAAGTACTTCGCCACGGTCGTGCCGCCGGAGGACAACAAGTTCTCCGCGCTCAACAGCGCGGTGTGGAGTGGCGGCAGCTTCGTCTACGTGCCCAAGGGCGTCGAGGTCCCTCTGCCGCTGCAGGCCTACTTCCGCATCAACGGCGAGAACACGGGCCAGTTCGAGCGCACGCTGATCGTCGTCGACGAAGGCGCCAAAGTGCACTACATCGAGGGCTGCACGGCGCCGATCTACGCCACTGACTCACTGCACGTCGCGGTCGTCGAGGTCGTCGCGCTGGCCAACTCGAACGTCCGCTACACGACCATCCAGAACTGGTCGAACGACGTCTACAACCTGGTGACCAAGCGTGCCCACGCGTACGAGAACTCGCGCGTCGAGTGGATCGACGCGAACACCGGCTCGCGCAAGACGGTCAAGTACCCGAGCATCTACCTGCGCGGGCGCGGCGCCAGCGCGGACATCATCAGCGTCGCGGTCGCCGGCAAGGGCCAGCACCAGGACACGGGCGCCAAGGCCATTCACCTCGCCCCGGACACCAAGAGCCGCATCGTGTCGAAGTCGGTCAGCAAGGACGGCGGCCGGGCTACCTACCGCGGCCACCTGAAGGTCGCGCCGGGCGCCACTGGCGTCGTCGCCAGAGTCCGCTGCGACGCGCTCATGCTCGACGACGAGAGCCGCAGCGATACCTACCCGTACATCGACATCCAGGAAGACGACACGACGATGACCCACGAGGCAACCGTGGGCAAGATCAGCCAGGACCAGATCTTCTATCTGATGAGCCGCGGCCTGACCGAGAACGAGGCGCAGAACCTCGTCGTCCAGGGCTTCCTCGAGGTCTTCACCAAGGAGCTGCCGATGGAGTACGCCATCGAGTTCAACCGATTGGTGAAGATGGAGATGGAAGGCGCGCTCGGCTAGCAGATGGCCGACGCGCTGAAGCTGCCCTTCGCGGGCGAGGAGATCGTCCGCCGAGTCTCGGCGGGCAATAGCGATCCCGACTGGCTGCTTGCCGACCGACTCGCCGGCCTGGCTGCCTACACCGAGCTGCCGATCGAGACGAACCCGCTCTTCACGCTGTACGTCGACCTGCGTGCCGCGCGCTGGGCGGAGCTCGATCCCTATCTCGAAACAGGAGACGCGGCTTACGTGAGCGAGGTCGTTCCGGAAGGAGCGGCTGCGCTCATCGAGATCGCCGAGGACCGCGTCGTTGCGCGCGGCCTGTCGGCCGAGGCACGCGAGGCGGGCGTCGTGCTGGACACCTTCGCCAACGTGATGCGCGACCGGCCGCAGCTCGTCAAGGGGCTCGTCGACGGCGCGGCGCATCTGCCGGACAGCGACAAGTTCGCCCAGTTCGCGCGCAGCCATTACGCGCTCGGCCTGCTCATCCACGTTCCGCGCAATGTCGTGCTCGAGCGTCCGATCGTCGTCCGCTGGAGTGCCGGGCGGCCGGGCCGCGCGCTTGTCAGCCGGAGCGTGATCCACATCGGCGAGAACGCCCATGCGCGGATCCTCGAGGAGCAGGTGCCGTCCGAGGCGCACGACGCGGCGAGCGAAGCGCAGAGCATGTGGTGGGGCACGTCAGAGGTCTCGCTCGACCAGGGCGCTCAGCTGTCATTTGCAGGGCAGCAGGATTTCGGCGCGCACACGCTCGTGTTCATCAACCGCCACGCGACGCTTGGCCAGGACGCGCAACTGCGCTGGGCACTGGCCTCCGTCGGCGGCGAGCTGCACAAGAGCCGGATCGACAACCGGCTCGTCGGCCGTGGCAGTGGCGTCAACCAGGCCGAGATCGTCTTCGGCGACGGCCGCCAGCTGGCCGACCTGACGAGCTACACGCGCCACATCGGCCACGACACGACCGGCGACCTGCTCAGCAAGGGTGTCTTCATCGATCGCGCGCGCGGCTACTTCAAGGGCATGATCACCATCGACCGCAGCGCCAAGGGCACCGACAGCTTCCTGGGCGAGTTCGCGATGCTGCTCACCAAGCAGGCACGCAGCGTGACCATTCCCAGCCTGGAGATCGACCAGCCCGACGTGCGCCGGGCCAGCCACTCGAGCTCCGTCGGACCGATCGACGAGGACGAAATCTTCTACCTGATGAGCCGCGGCATCCCGCGCGACGTCGCGCGCAAGTTCATCGTGATGGGCTTCCTCGAGCCGGTTGTCGCGCGCATTCCGCTTGCCCCCGCGCAGGATCGGCTGCGCGCGCGGCTGGAGGAGAAGTGGCCTCAGGCCCAGGCGTCAACCCAGAAAGCGGCCTGAACAGCGCCGTGCGCCGCGTCCCCGTCGCGCGGCTCGAAGAGGTTGCGCCGGGGACCATGTTCATGGTCCAGGTCGACGGCACGGACATCCTGCTCGTCAACCTCAACGGCACGATCCGGGCGACGCAGGGGGTGTGCTCGCACGAGTACTTCGAGCTCGACCGCGGCTTCCTGACCGCCGACACGCTGACCTGCGCGCTGCACCTGTCGCGCTTCGACCTCGAGACCGGCGAGGCGCTCGACCCACCAGCGGAGCTGCCTCTCGCGACCTACCCGGCGACGATCGAGGGCGGCGAGATCATCCTCGAGCTGCCCGAGGGACCGATTCCCGTCAACGAGTAGGGGGCCCCTGACTTGCCGGCACCGTTGTCGGGTAGTCGGGGACGATCTGGTCCGGGTTTACGTTCACGTCGATCGTCATGAGTGCGGCATCGGCTTCGTTCTGGGCCGTGACCGTCATGCGATAGCCATTCGTCGCGATTCGCGCGAAGTCAGGGTCCGACATGGTCATGTCCTGCGGCGGCGCGGCGATGTCGAGCACGGTCACGGACGGACAGCAGACGCCGGTGCTGAGCTGCGCAACCGGGAAGTTCCAGCTCCCGATTCGATCGAGGTCGTCGTGCGAGACAGATGAGGTGACAGCGTCGAACTCGAGATGCGCGGTTGGCGCACCGGCCGAATAGGGGATGCGGTACATGCCCCGGTATTGGTCCTCGGCGACCTGATCGAGGATGGCCAGGGTGCCGTGGCCGTTGAGTGTCAGACCCGTCCCCAGGTACTGATACAGAACGGGCGCGGACGGGTCGGCGCGAATCGACTGCACCTGGCTCAGATCCGGAGTCGAGATCGGCCTTGGCACCGCCGTCGCCGCGGCCACGAGGGTTGACGCTGCGGGTGCCCGGGAGGAGCCGGGGCTTGCCGACTGCCCGCCAAGGCCAACGTAGACGACGCTCCCGAGCACGACCAGCGCACCGATTGCGATGAGCCATGCCCGTCCGCCGCCGCCGATGCGCGTTGTGGACAGCTCTGGCACAGGATCCTGTTCGCGGGGAAAGCTCATCGCGGAAGCTCGGTGCCCAGCCCAAGCTCGGTCGCCCGGCGATAGATCGCGTCGGCGAAGACCACGTCGGCCAGACCCACGCCGAGGTGGTTGACCACAACCGGACCCTGGGCGCGCGGCGCGGGCACCCGGCCGATGAGCGCCTCGCCGATCGAGCCGTCGGGCTGCGGATAGCCCGCGAAGACCGTTTCGCTGCGCGTGTCCTCGAACTGGGCGATGTCGTCGACGAGGAAGAAGCGCGCGCCGTTGACAACCTGGGCTGGCACGGACATGTCGTAGTCGGCCGCGACGACGAGCGCCGCGCGCTCGAAGGCCGCCGACGGCACGGTCTGGCGCAGTGGGCCGAACGAGACCATCGTCAGGACGACATCCGCGGCGCTGATCGCGGCCACGGTGTCGGCCGTGGCTTCGACGTCCGTGAAACAGCCCAGATCGTGCGCCGTGGCAGCCAGCCGCTGGGCGCGATCCGCGTCGCGGTCGGCGATCGTGAGGGCGGCGCCGCGGGCGACATGCGCCAGGACCTCGAGATGGCTCGCGCCCTGGACGCCTGCACCGACGAGCCCGACCCGTGGCGCCGTGGCGCCGTTCTCCGGCCACCACTCGCGCAGCGCCACGCCGCTGACCGCCGCTGTGCGCTGCGCGGTTATCGGGCCGCCGTCCATGATCGCCAGCGGCACACCCGTGGTCGCGTCGCTCAGGATGACCGTGGCGTGGATCGCGTCAATGCCACGGCCGCGGTTGGCGGGGAAGCCGGTGACCCACTTGATGCCCAGCAGATCGTCACTGCCGGATGTGTCGCGGCCACGGAGCAGGGCCGGCATCGCGTGGCTGAGCGAGGACTCGGCGCGCGGGTGGACGCCAAGCTTGGGCGGCAGCTCGGCGTCGTCGACCAGCGCGACCATCGTCGTGCGCGCGAGCTCGAGCCGTCGCTCGACACCGGGCATCGCCGCGCGCACGTCATCCGCGGACAGATAGCGAAGCGGCGGAATGGGCATCGGCCGCGACAGATTAGGCCCTCCGGCCCGACGCGCAGGAGCCACGTGCCCGAGGCCGCCGGCCATTGGCGGTGACTACTCTTGGCCTCATGAGCCAGCCCGCCTCGGAGCACGCCTCGGAGCCCGCCTCCCAGCCAGCGCTCGAGATGACCGCCGATGACCGCAAGCGCAGCCTGGCCAACCTGAAACTCGAGCGCGACGCCATCTGGCTGTATGACCACCTCGCGCAGGTCGAGCGCGACCCAGAGCGCGCGGCGGTCTTCGAGCGCATCTGTGGCAACGAGCGGCGCCACGCGTCGATCTGGGCGACGCGCCTGACGGAGCTCGGCGCGTCCGTGCCCGCGCCGTCGGCGCCGCGCGCTCGCATCCGCTTCATCGTCTTCCTGGCCCGCTGGCTCGGCACTGATCGCGTTTCCGAGCTCGTGCGCGCGCTCGAGGGCGACGAAGAGGCGGCCTACGCCGGACAGCAGACACCTGAGACCGAGTCGATCGCCGCCGACGAGCGCCAGCACGCTGCGTTCTGGGACGAGATCACCGGCAACAACCGGCTGGCGCGCCACAGTGGCGTACGGCGCGGCCTGTCCGAGGAGGCACTCCATCGCGGCGGCCGCTCGGGCACCCTCCGCGCGGCGGTCTTCGGCGCGAACGACGGCCTGGTGAGCAACCTAGCCCTGATCATGGGCATCGCCGGCGCCGAGGCCGACAACCGGCTGATCGTCCTGGGCGGCATTGCCGGCCTGCTCGCGGGTGCTTTCTCGATGGCCGCGGGCGAGTACATCAGCATGCAGAGCCAGCGCGAGATGTTCGAGAACCAGATCTCGATCGAGCGCGAGGAGATGCGCGTCATGCCCGACGTCGAGGAAGACGAGCTGACCCAGATCTACGTCTCAAAGGGCGTCCCGGAAGCCGATGCGAAGCGCATTGCGAGCGGCCTGATGGCCGATCCCAAGAAGGCGCTCGACACCAAGGTGCGCGAGGAGCTCGGCCTCGATCCGACCGAGCTCGGCTCGGCCCCGGGCGCGGCGATCTATTCCTTCATCACCTTCGGCGTGGGCGCGGCCGTACCGCTGCTGCCGTTCCTGCTCGGCCGCGGCCAGACGGCGTTCGTCGCCGCCATCGTCCTTGCCCTCCTTGCCCTGTTCGTCGTCGGCGCCGCGGTCAGCATCGTCACCGGCCGCAACATGCTCTTCAGCGGTATCCGCCAGGTCGCCATCGGCGCCGCGGCAGCGGCCGTCACCTACGCCGTGGGCACGGTCATCGGCACGACCGTCTCTTGAGCCAGGGCCCTGATTTCGCGGCGCGCCTCCAGCGGGAGGGCCTTGACGCCTACGAGTGGTCCAACGGCCCAGGCGACATCTACTCCCCGCACAGCCACGGCTACGACAAGATCCTCGTCGCGACGAGCGGCTCGGTCGTCTTCCACCTGATCGACCCTGGCCGCGACGTCAGCCTCGACGCTGGCGAGCGGCTGGAGCTGCCGGCGGGCACGGTTCATGGCGCAACGGTCGGCCCGCATGGCGTCCATTGTCTCGAGGCGCACCTGCCCGCCGGCTCGCTCGGCGTGAATCCGCGCCATCTCGTGCGAGGCTGGTAGTCGGGCTCGTCGCTCCTGGTCGGAGCTAGAACGGCTCGTCGGCGCGCTTGGCGTACTCGAGGTGAAGCTCGAGTACCTCCTGGACCAGGTCGGCCGGTGCCTTTCCGCCACGTGAATCGACCGTCGCGCTGATCCATGCCGCCTCCGAGGCGAGCTCTTCCTCGGGAACCTCTTCGGCGCTGCGTGGGATGCGGCCAACCGCGAACCAGACGAGCGCGCCACCCACCACGAGGCCAAGGACGAGCGCCCAGCCGATGTACTGCTCCGTCATCGGGCCGAGTATAGGTATCCTGCCCGCGTGTTCCCGTTAAGCCACCTCGAGGCGTTGATCAACATCACGCCCGACCCGATCCTGTTCAGCATCGGGCCGATCAACATCGGCTGGTACGGCATCGGCTACGTCGTGGCCCTCGCCGCGCTGCTGTACGTCACGCAGGTCGAGGCCGTCAGGCGCGGCTACAACCCCAACCACGTTTGGAGCGCGCTGATATTGGTCGGCGTCCTGGCTCTGGCCGGCGGTCGGCTGTACCACGTGATCGACCAGTGGGGCGCCGTCTACAGCCAGGACCCGCTGCGCGCGATCCTGCCGCCCTACGCGGGACTCGGCCTGTACGGCGGCGTCGCCGGCGCGGCCCTCGGGATATTCATCTACACGCGCTGGAAGCATCTGCCGATCGCACTATCGCTCGACACGGTCATCGCCGGCGCGTTCTTCGCCCAGGGCATCGCGCGCTGGGGCAACTTCTTCAACCAGGAGCTGTACGGGCCGCCGACGAACCTGCCCTGGGGCATCGCGATCGACTGCGCTCATCGCGTTGCGCCGTGGTTCTGCCCGCCGCAGGGCACGTTCGACCTCAGCACGGGTTTCCAGCCGCTGTTCTTCTACGAGTCGGTGCTCGACATCCTGGGCGGACTGATCGTGCTGTACCTCTCGCGCCGCTACCTGCGCCGCATCCAGCCCGGCGACCTGGCCGCGTTCTGGGGCATCTGGTACGGCCTGTCGCGGGCCGGCCTAGAGTCGCTGCGCACAGATTGGGATTGGAAGCTCGGTGGCATCCCGACCGCGATGCTCATCGGGGTGGCGCTTGCCCTGATCGGCGTCGTCTGGCTCATCTACAACCATCCCCGCGGCAGGGCACCTTACCCGTACATGACGCCATGGACGCCTGAAAGTGAGGCTGCTGGCGGCGGCGAGGACGATGACGATTCCGACGAATACGAAGACGACGAATACGAAGACGACGACGAGGAGGAATCCGACGGAGGCGAGCCGCCCGGCACGGACTCCGAGCCAGCCTCTGACGCCGATGCCGACAGCTTCGATCCGGCGAAGGATGCTGACGCCCACTCCTCATGGAGCCGCGGCAGCTGACCTGGCGCCCTGGGACGCGAAGACGGCAACCTATACTCGGCCGCGGATGGAGTACGCCGAGTCGATCAGCGACCTGATCGGCAACACGCCGCTGGTTCGACTCACGCGCGTAACCCGCGAACTGGGTGCGCACGACCGCCAGCCGCTCATCCTGGCCAAGCTCGAGATGCTCAACCCGGGCGGCTCAGTCAAGGATCGCATCGGACTGCCGATGATCGAGGCGGCCGAGCGTGACGGCCTGCTCAAGCCGGGCGGCACGATCATCGAGCCAACCTCCGGGAATACGGGCCACGGACTGGCGATCGCCGCCGCGCTCAAGGGCTACAGGTGCATCTTCGTTATGGCCGACAAGCAGGCGGCCGAAAAGCAGCAGCTGCTGCGCGCATACGGCGCGGAGGTTGTGCTCTGCCCGACCAACGTCGAGCCCGAATCGCCCGAGTCCTACTACTCGGTCGCGCGACGCCTTGCCCGAGATATCCCGGGTGCCTTCCAGCCCGACCAGTACTGGAACATGAACAACCCCGAGGCGCACTACCGCACCACGGGGCCCGAGGTCTGGCACCAAACCGAGGGCAAGGTGACTCACCTCGTTGTCGCATCAGGAACGGGCGGCACGATCAGCGGCATGGGCCACTACCTCAAGGAGCAGAAGCCGTCCGTGGTCGTCGTCGGTGCCGACCCGGAAGGGTCTGTGCTCTCGGGCGACACGGCGCGCCCATATCTGACCGAGGGCATCGGCGAGGACTTCATCCCGGGCACGTACGATCCCAAAGTCGTCGATCGCTGGGTGCGCGTCTCGGATCGCGATTCGTTTGCCATGGCCCGGCGCATCACGCGCGAGGAGGGGATCCTGGCCGGCGAGTCGTGCGGCACGGCCGTGGTCGCGACCCTGGCCGTGGCGCGGGAACTGATTGAATCTGGTTCCGCGCGCGATGCCGTGATCGTCGTCCTGTTCTCGGACGGCGGACGCAACTACCTATCGAAGCTGTACAACGACGAGTGGCTGCGCGCCAACGGCCTGCTTGGATCCGCGACGAGCGCGACGCGCGTCGCCGACGTGCTGCGCAACGGCCACGGCCGACGCGAGCTTCCGTCCGTGGTCCTGGCACGAACCACGGATCGCGTCGGCGCCGCGATCGACCTGCTCCAGCTGCACGGCATCTCGCAGATGCCCGTCTCGGAGGCGCCAGATGGCGACACGATCGAATCGGTCGTCGGCAGCGTGACCGAGAAGGGGCTGCTCGACAGGACCTACCGCGACCCGTCCGTCGTGCAGCGAACCGTTGGCGAGGTGATGGACAAGCCGCTGCCCACGATCGATGCGCCGGATTCGCTCGACACTGCCTTCGGGTTGCTGACCGGCGGCGCGCCGGCGATAGTCGTTGTCGAGCGAGGGCGCGCCGCCGCCGTCGTCACCAGGCTCGACCTGCTCGAGTTCCTCGCTCATCGGGGCGCCGCGTGATCCAGCCGCCATCGGATCCGGGCGTCGACGTCATCAGGACGCCGCGGCTCGAGCTGATGCTCATGTCGGTGCCGTTCATGGAGGCCTTGCAGCGCCGCGATGTCGAGGCGGCGTCGCGCGAGCTTGGCGCCGCCGTGCCGATGTGGATGGCCGACGAGCTCCAGGACTTCCTCAACTACAGGCTTGGTCAGTTGCGCCAGGATCCGTCTGTTCGCGAGTGGCTGGGCCGGGCAATGGTGTACACCGAAGCGGATGGCGCGCGGCACGCCGTCGGCTCGCTCGGTTTCCATGGCGCGCCCGACGGGGAGGGCCGGCTCGAGGTCGGCTACAGCGTCGATCCGCCGTATCGACGCCGCGGGTTTGCGCTCGAAGCCGTCCGTGCCCTCTTCGACTGGGCGCACCGGCGCTATGGGACGACACGTTTCATCGCCTCGGTCGGCCCGTGGAACCAGGCCTCGCTGAACCTGACTGCGCAGCTCGGTTTCCACAAGATCGGCGAGCAGATGGACGAAATCGACGGGCTCGAATACGTCTTCGAAACCGAATGGCCGCGGCCCGCGTCGGAGGGACATGCAGAGGGCCGCGCTTAGCGCTTTCGTTGTTGGTGTCCTGGTCGTCATCCTCGCCGCGTGCACCGGCGGCCCACCGACACCCAGTCCAGCCGCCTCATCGGACGCGGTGCCCTCGGCGTCACCCATCACTCAACCAAGCGGGCCTGCCCCGACCTCGACGCCGACCTCCACTGCTTCCGCCCCGGCGAGCGAAGGCGTTTTCCCCGCGACGATGCTCGGCCTGCCGGTCATGACGGTTGCGGCCGCCGATACAGCGCTCGCCGCGGGCCAGCTCGACGGCCGTTTCGCAGCCGTGGGCGGCTACTGGCGGCAGTACGCGTTGCCGTGTGCGTTCGCGATGCACATGCCGGACATCGAGGGCTTCTGCGCGGGTGGCAAATTTGCCGACACGGCCGCCGGCACTGACATGAATGGCGGTGTTGGTGGAGACAACACACCTGTGGCGATGCCTGAAACGTCAAACGGGGACGTGCTCTGGTCGGACGCATCGGACGCGCCGGTTCTTGTCGTCCTGATCGTCCACGCCGATGACAGTCGATCGTGGCAGTGCGCGCACGACCCGAACATCAATTGCAGGCAGCAGATGGTCATCGACGATGTCGCCTGGGTGAACGGACCCTCACTGTCCATCGTCGACTCGGGCCCGTCCGCCGTGTCGCCCAAGCTGTCGCTCGACGAGGTTGTATCCGCAGGCGTGAAACCTGGCGAGCAGCTGATAACGGCCTATCCGCTGCTGGCCACGAGTCTGAGCGACGTCGATCCACGGCTGATGGGCAAGGGCAGCGGCATCGTTTGGCTCGTGCGGGTGGCCCAGCCCGTCTCCGGCAGTGATCAGACGGCCGCTGGCACAGTCCGGCTCATCAGCGACGCTGACGGATCAGTCGTCGATGAGCTTCCGCTCGCCGTGGCCGCTGACTACAACCCGGCGCGGCTCGTGCTGGATTCCCAGTATTCGGACAATTCGGCCGACACTGATCCGCACTTCCAGCTACTCGATGGCACGACCGTGCTCGCGGACGACGTGCTCAACATCGGCACGCCACCGATTGCGGTCGACGCTGGCGACTATGTGCTTCACGCCTATTTGACTGGCGCTCCGCAGCCAAGCGGTGCGACATGCGATCAGCCGATCACTCTCGCCGCCGGCGCCGACGCGGCATACAAGGCCACCTTTACCGGTTCAACCTGCAAATGGGCGCCGTTCGATCCGACCAAGTTCTAGCGCCGGCCGACCGCTCGGGCCGGGACGCCACTAGAGCCAGGGCAGCTTGACCGGGATGACGATGTTGAGGAACAGGCCAACCGTCAGCAGCCCACCGGCGAGGCGGACGTGGCGGAAGGCGAAGGCCACGAACCACAGCGGCCAGCCGCGCGGCGGGTACCAGGACGGTGCCTCGGCCGGCTTGGGCTGGTTGTAGACCTTCAGCACGCCATAGAGGTTGGGGATTGCCAGGACCGCGAGCAGGACCCACGGCCCCACCCAGCCGGCGAGAACCGTGAGCAGGATGAGGGGGTAGAACAGGATCATGATCGCCTGGTTGACGCGCCGGGCCGTGTGCTCGCCCAGGATCACCGGCACAGTCCGAATTCCGAGCGCGGTATCGGGCACGATCTTGTCGATGTGCTTGCCGAACAGCACGCTCGTCACGAGCAGCGAATAGGGCAGCGAGAAGACCAGCACCCAGGTGGGCACCGTCCCGGTCGCGACCAGGTACGTGCCGCCGATCATCAGCGGCCCCCAGGTCAGGAACACGTCCAGCTCACCCAGTCCGTGGCGCTTCAGGTTGAGCGGAGGCGCAACGTAGAACACGCTCAGGAACAGGCCGGCTAGCGCGAAGGCGATCACGAGCCACGGCTGCTGGTTGGTCGCGGCCAGCACGAGCATGATCAGGCCGTCGATTGCAGTCAGGAGCAGGATCGTGTTGCGCAGCACGGCCTTCGTGATCCAGCCGCTGAGCACCGGATGTGGCGCGTACAGCGCGCGCACGTAGCCCTCGGTGTCTACGCCGCCGGTCATGTCGAAGTAGTCGTTGATGAGGTTGTTCGTGGCATGCGCCAGGACGAGGCCGACGACCGCCAGCACGACGGCCCAGTATTTGATCACCAGACCAGGTGTCGTGCGCGAGGCATCGACCGCGAGGAGCAGGCCGATCATGCCCGACCAGAGCGTCATCGGAATGACCGCGGCGCGGGTCATGACAAGCCACTTGCCGATCGTGTCGAGCGGCAGCTCGAGCGGCGCGTTGGCCGTCTGCATGATCTCGGACCAGGCGGCTAGTCGGGTCCGGAGCGAGATCGGTTGGGCTGCGGGAGTCTCGTGTGCGGGCGTGGCGGTCGTCATGCGCGGAAGGCTACCAGCCGAAAGTCGGTATGTCCAGCGCCCGTGTTTTCGGCTGGTCGGTCAGCCCAAGAGCGGGAGAGACCTATGGCGCTCACCGGTGACGGCGAAGATCGCGTTGGCGATGGCCGGCGCGATGGCGATGATCGGCGTCTCGCCCGCGCCGACGGAAGGTTCGCCGGGGCGGTCGACAAGGATCACCTCGATCGGCGGGATGTCGCTGAAGCGCGGCACGCGATATTTCTTCATCGCGCCGTTGGAGATCCGGCCGTGCTCGAAATGGACGGCTTCGAACAGCGCGCCGCCGAGGCCCATGACCAGCGCGCCCTGGATCTGGTTGCGCAGGTTGTCGGGATCGATCACTCGGCCGCAGTCGTACGCGGCCACGATCCGGGTGAGCCTGAACTCCCCGACGCTGGGCTGGCTGACTTCCACGCAGGTCGCGATGCGGCCACCCTTCTCAAACCCGCACGCGATACCGACGCCCTGGGCGCCCGACTCACCGCGGTTCGCCCACCCCCCACGATCGGCAGCCTGCTTGAGCACGTCGGCGAGCCGATCGTCCTTCAGGTGGCGCAGCCGAAAGTCGAGCGCGTCCTCGCCGGCCAGGTGGGCGAGCTCGTCCATCGCCGATTC
>Ga0265319_1001216_pt1 | contig 15904 bp, 12 predicted proteins | sample 4824metaG_FD_192443 | JGI IMG/M metagenome (GOLD analysis project Ga0265319, IMG submission 192443) | Rhizosphere microbial communities from Carex aquatilis grown in University of Washington, Seatle, WA, United States - 4-8-24 metaG | ecosystem: Host-associated > Plants > Roots > Rhizosphere >...
CTGGGAGAATCTCCTGCGGCTGAAGAACCTGGTCCTGGCGCACGACCCGGGGTCGACGATCTTCCCCTCGTGCGGCGGGAAGCTCGCCAGCAGCACGCTCGGGATAGGGGCGAGGTTCACGACGCTGCACTGGCCGGCCGTCGAGTGGGCCATGAGCGCGCTCGAGCTTGGCGTGACGGCGAACCAGAACAGCATCCCGCGCGAGCTCGTCTACGACGTCGGCGCCATGCTCGAGGGGCGCCTGGACAGGGTGCCGTTCCCCTTCATCGGGACGAGCGTGCCCGAGGGCCACCAGGGCCAGAGCGTCGAGGGCATGAGCCACGGGTGCGTCCTCTCGAAGCTGAGGACCGGCTTTCACCGGCGCAGGATAGAGTGGAGCTTCAACGCGGACCACCAGCCGATCGGCGGCGCGTTCGACGCGCGCGAGGACGCGCTCGTCGAGGGATGCGTGCTCGCGAGCTACATCACCTTCGACCTTTCGCCGGAGCTGGCCACGGGGAGGCCCGCGCGCGGCGGCGACATCGAGAGGGGCCTCGTGGAGGCGATAAGGGGGAGGGTCACGGGCGCGGGCGTGTCCCTGGAACCCGGGGCGCTGGAGGAGCTGCTCCTCTCCGTCTGGCCGGCGATGCAGAAGATGAGGGTGAGGGACGGCAAGTACCGGGCCGCCAGGGAGCGGGCCTTCGCGACCCCCGGGGGTCGGCGCTACCTGCGCGAGCTCTCCATCGACGAGCTGCCGGGCCTGACGGCGCCGGAGACGACGGCCGTCATGCTGGCCCTCTGCGAGGCGCTCGGGATGCCGGTCAACTTCATTGCCCCGGCGTTCGGCTTCCAGAAGAACATGCCCTATCCCGACAACGGGGCGCTGCGCACGCTCATCGGGAGGCAGTGGGCCGTGGCGCGCCAGTTCGGGGTCAGCATCGGCTTCCACTCGGGCTCGGGCAAGTCGGCCGAGAACTACCGGGTCATGGGCGAGGTGACCGGCGGCCGCCTCGAGATAAAGACGAGCGGGCGGTACACCTACGAGATGGGGGTCGCGCTCTTCCGCTCGGGCAACCCGTCGGACCGGGCGCTCTGGGGCGACTGGTACCGGTTCACCGTCGACCTCGCCGTCGCGGGGGCCTTCAGCGCGGACCCGACGGAGAGCCGCATGGCGCGCACGTTCATCTCGGACGCCCTGGCGAAGGCGGGCGGGCCCGCGGGCGCGTTCTCGTCCGCCTCGTCGTGCCGGGCCGCCGTGGAGGCCCTCGCGCCCAGCCCCGACCACATGTTCTTCTTCGAGTACAACTTCCTCTACGTCCTCGCCGCGGGGGGGCGCGCAGAGAAGGCGGCCCTTGGCGACCACTCGCCGGTGGGCTACCGCCAGCGCGCCCGCTTCTACGCCATCAGCCCGGAGGCGCGGCTCCTCTACGCGAAGGGCGTGGCGGGATACATTGTTTTCCTTGCCGAGAGCACGGGCCTCGTGGGCGCGGAGCGGTGTGCCGCCGTGAAGTCGCTCCTTGCACGCGTCGCCACCTATGATGAGTTTGTCGGGGAGATCTCCCGGTGAAACCCTTCATCCACGACGACTTCCTCCTGCAGACGGACGCGGCCCGCGAGCTCTACCATACCCACGCGAAGGGGGAGCCGATCTACGACTACCACTGCCACGTCCCCCAGGCGCAGATCCTGGCCAACCACCAGTTCGGGGACCTGGCGGAGATGTGGATCGGCGGCGACCACTACAAGTGGCGCGCGATGCGGGCCAACGGCGTCGACGAGCGCTTCTGCACCGGCGACGCGCCGCCGCGGGAGAAGTTCAACGCCTGGGTCGACACCGTCCCCTACGCGATCGGCAACCCCCTGTACCACTGGTCGCACCTCGAGCTGAAGCGCTACTTCGGCATAGGGGAGCTGATCGGCCCCGGCACGGCCGACGCGATTTGGGAGACGGCGAACGCCAGGCTGCCGTCGCTGCGGGTGCAGGACATCCTCGGCGCCAACAAGGTCGCCCTGATCTGCACGACGGACGACCCGGCGGACTCGCTGGAGACCCACGAGCGGATACGCGCGTCGGGACTGAAAACCCGCGTGTACCCGACCTTCAGGCCCGACCCGGCCCTGGGCGTGGGCGACCCCGCGGCGTTCAACCCCTGGGTGGAGCGCCTCTCGGGCGCGGCGCGCACGCCGGTGCGCACGCTGGACGACCTTCTGGGGGCCCTGAAGCGGCGCCACGACGACTTCCACGCCTTCGGGGGAAGGCTCTCCGACCACGGGATGGAGACCGCCCTCGCCGAGCCCTGCACGCACGCGCAGGCCGCGTCGATCTTCAAGGCCGCGCACGGGGGCAGGGCCGCCACGCCCGAGGAGGCCGCCCGGTACGGGTCCTTCCTCATGCTGGAGCTCGGCAGGTGGGACGCCCGAAGGGGCTGGACGAAGCAGCTGCACCTCGGCGCACGGCGAAACGCCAACACGCGCCAGCTGCGCGCGCTCGGACCCAACACGGGCTTCGACTCCCTGGGCGACTTCGCGCAGGCGGGGCCGCTCGGGCGCTACCTCGACGCCCTGGACGCGACGGGCGAGCTTCCCCGCACGGTGATCTACAACCTCAACCCGTCGGACAACTACGCGTTCGCCTCGATGGCCGGAAACTTCCAGGACGGCTCCATCCCCGGGAAGATCCAGTTCGGCGCGGGCTGGTGGTTCCTCGACCAGAAGGAGGCGATGGAGTGGCAGCTGAACGCCCTGGCCAACATCGGGCTCCTCGGCCGGTTCGTCGGCATGCTCTCCGACTCGCGCAATTTCCTGTGCTACACCCGGCACGAGTACTTCCGGCGCGTGCTCTGCAACCTTCTGGGCTCGCGGATCGAGTCCGGCGAGCTTCCCGGCGACACGGCGCTCGTGGGCGCCCTGGTGCGGCGCATCTGCTTCTCGAACGCGCGCGGCTACTTCGGCCTGGAGCTCGACCCGGCCTTCTCCTGAAACCCGCCCTCAGCCGAACGCGGCGTTGATCTTCTCGACGGCCCACGCGGGCGGCCGCACGGGCTTGCCCTCCCGGTCGACGAAGGCGTGGACGGTGCCTCCCGTCGCGAGGAGTTCGCCGTCCCGGCGCACCTCGTAGTCCAGCCGGATGCGCAGGAGCGGGCGCTCGGCCAGCGTCGTCAGGATCTCCAGCGTGTCGTCGTAGACCGCCGGCTTCAGGTACTTCGCCGACACCTCGAGGACCGGCAGGCGGAAGCCCTCCTGCTCGAGCGTGCGGTAGGGGACCCCGATCTCCTTCAGGAGCGTCGTGCGGCCCACCTCGAACCACGGCAGGTAGTTTGCGTGGTAGACAATGCCCATCATGTCGGTCTCGGCGTACCGGACCGTCACCTGCACCCTGGACTGGATCATGCCGGCTCCTCTACCTTAGCGAAGAGGGTGGAGGCGTTCTCCCGCCAGCAGTTGCGCGCGGCCCATACGCGGCCCGCGTCGCCCAGCATCCGGCGCAGAGGGACGTCGTGGATCAGCTTCTCAAAGGCGGCCGCGAGCTCCGCGGGCCTGTCGGGCGTCACGAGGAGCCCCGTCACGCCGTCCCGGACGGCCTCGGACACGCCGCCGACCTTGTGGGCCACGATGGGCAGCGAGTGCGCGGCGGCCTCGAGGTAGACCAGCCCGAAGCCCTCCACGCTCTGGCCGTGGTTGATGCTCGTCAGGGCGAAGATGTCGGACCTGTCGTACACCTGGGCCAGCTCCGCGTCGGGAATGTTGCCGAAGAAGCGCACGGTCAGCACCGGGTCCGCCGCCGCGAGCGAGCGCAGGCGGTCCTCATAGTTGCCCTTGTTGCGGCCGCCGACGATCCAGTACTCGATCCGGGCGCGCACCGCCGCGGGCAGCATCTGCAGCGCCTGGAGGGTCAGCATCTGGCCCTTCCTCGGGTGCAGCCTGCCGACGGTGAGGATCACGATCTTGTCCTTGGCGCGCGCCTCGCGGGCCGGGACGACGGCAAAGTCCGTGCGCAGCGCGCCGGGCGTCAGGAAGATCTTGTCGGCTGCGTGCGGGAAGCGCTCGAGGAGGAGCTCCTGGGTGTAGGTCGTCAGCGTGCTGACGCGGGTCGCGTGGCGGATCAGCCTGCCCGCGAGCCAGCGCCGCACGGGGCTGCGCGCGAAGGCCAGGATCTCGGAGCCGTGGAAGGTGAGGACGAGGCGCCTCGGCCGGAAGGCCTTGAAGAACTGCAGGAGCATCATCGTCAGCATCGGGCCGGGCTCGGGAAGGTACACGGTCGCGTTGCGCAGCTCGCGGCGCGACGCCACCAGCTGGCAGGCGAGCCGGAACTGGCAGATGAGGTCGTGGGTGCCCTTGAGCGGGAGCCTGCGGATCCTGAAGGGCCATTTCTTCTCGATATGGGAGGGCGCCGACTGGGCCCAGACCTCCACGTCGTAGCCGAGCCCGGCCGACGCCTTCGCGATCTCCTCCGCGAACGTGGCTATCCCCCCGCTGACCGGGTAAAACTCATGCGTGATGAGAAACAGCGGCGTGGGGGGCTTGGCAATGATTGAAGATGCGCTCATTGAGCGGGTTCGGTGATGTAGGATATGGTGCAGGACGCACCCGTTTCAAGCATGGTTACAGTCAACATCTGGCGCAAATCGTTCCCTACAAAGGCTTGGCGGAAAGCGCCGGGGCGAGCGGGGCTCCGCGCTGTCAAAAAATGGGTTTACTTTATCAGGCACCGTAACATACAAAGAGCGCCCGATGTCAGATTCAGTCCAACCAAATCCAAGCGGAGCCAAGTCATTAACGCTTGCAACCAAGCCGTTTGCGCCGGACGACGAGGCGGCACTTAGGGAGGCCCTGAAACGCTGCTCGCCCTCGACATTCGAGGCCGCGGTCCAGTTTCGGAAGACGGGCAACGCCGACCACATGCCGGCCGTCGTGATAGGCGTCATCGAGCGCTTTGTGGAGCCCGACCTGCGCTCGAAGCTCAAGGACGCGGACGACGACCTGCGCCTGATCGAGGATCTCGGCATCGATTCCCTCACGATGATGGAGATCGTGATCCTGGTCGAGGACGTGCTCCAGCTGACCATCAACAACGACGAGCTGCGCAACCTGCGCACGGTGGGCGACGTGAAGACGTTCATCGACTGCAAGATTCGCGGGCTGCCCCTGCCGCGCCCGACGAAGTTCCTGCCGATCGAGCACATCGGCGCGGTCATGCCCGTCCAGCCGCCCTTCCTTTTCCTGAACGAGGCGTCCGTGAGCTCCACCGGGGCGAACGGGAAGTACCGCATAACGGGCCAGGAGTTCTTCCTGCAGGGCCACTTCAAGGACAACCCGGTCATGCCGGCCTCGATCATGCTCGAGGCGCTCGGCCAGCTGGCCGTCCTCTTCCTGCTCGAGGGGGCGCCGACGGAGCCCGGCAAGGCCATCGGCCCGAACACGATCTTCTTCACGGGGTGCGAGGGGGTCAGGGCCCACCGCATGTGCAAGCCCGGCGACATCCTGACGCTCTCGATCAAGCCCAAGCGCATGAAGATGCCGCTCGCGACCTTCGAGGGCGCGATCCGGGTGGGGCAGGAGAAGGCGGTCATCGCCGAGGACATCACGCTCACCTTTGCCTACGTTGAATCAGCGGTTGCGCCGACGGCCTTGAACGGCACCGGCCAGCCCGCTCCAGAGGGTGAGAACCCCGCGAACCCGCCCCTGAGGGTCGCGATCAACGCCTGAGATTGACCGGGTCGTGGCGCCCGCCACGATGGGGCGGGCCGCACGCCCTCGAGCATGCCCAGAGTCTTCATCACCGGCCTCGGATTTGTCACCAGCATCGGCAACGATGCCGGCGCCGTCGCGGGGAGCCTGCGGGAGATGCGCCACGGCTTCGAGACCTACGCCCCCTTCCAGAAGCCGGAGATCGCGTGCAAGGTGATCGGAACGATCAAGGGCTTCTTCACGGACTCCACGGATCCCGAGGACTGGACGTGGCCCGCGGGCTACGACATCAAGCGCGAGACCATCAGGTCCATGGCGCCCCACGGCCTCTACGCCCACTGCGCGTTCCTGCAGGCGATAGCCGACGCCAAGCTTGCCGAGGCGGACATCTCGAACCGGGCCACGGGGCTTTTCGCGGCCTCGGGCGGCTCGCCGATGCTCACCTACTACCACCACGACCGCATGCTCAAGCTGGGGCCGGCCCGCTGCTCGCCGCTCGGGATTGTCGCCTCGATCGTCGGCACGCTCAACTTCAACCTGGTCGCGGCCTTCAAGATCCAGGGCGCCTCGAGCGGGTTCTCGTCGGCCTGCGCCTCGTCGGCGCACGCGCTCGCCTACGCCTTCGAGGAGATATCGCTCGGCCGCCAGAAGCGCATGTTCGTCGCGGGCGGTGAGGACGGCAACCGGGACGCCATCCTCCCGTTCGCCGGGATGAGGACGCTCTCGCTGCAGACGGACCCCGCGCTCGCATCGCGCCCGTTCGACGTGGCCCGGGACGGGTTCGTCGGGACCGGCGGCGGGGTCGTCGTCGTCCTCGAGAGCGAGGACGAGGTCGCCCGCCGCGGCGTGACGCCCTACTGCGAGCTCGCGGGATGGGGGCAGGCCTCCGACGGCTACAACGTGGCCATCTCGCATCCCGAGGGGACGGGCTCGCGCATCGCCATGGAGAACGCCTTCGAGGCGACCGGCATCAAGGCCGCCGAGGTCGACTATGTGAACGCCCACGCCACCTCGACCCTCATTGGCGACATCTCGGAGGCCAGGGCGCTGCGCTCGGTGTTCGGGGAGATGGGGGTGCGCCCGGCGATCAGCAGCACGAAGGCGCTGACCGGCCACGGCCTGTCGCTCGCCGGGGCGATGGAGACGGGATTCTGCGCCCTCATGTTCCGCGGGGGCTTCACGCCCGGCTCCGCCCACATCACGAACCTGGACCCGGCCTGCGAGGGCCTGAACATCATCCGCGCGACGGCCCCGGGGGCGCCGCGCGTCGCCCTGAAGAACAGCAGCGGGTTCGGCGGGGCCAACGTGGCCCTCCTCTTGAGGCGGGCGTGATGGGAGCGCTCGGCAAGCTCCGCGGCACGGCGTTCGTCACCGGCGCGAGCGCGGGGCTCGGCCGCGAGTTCACGCTCATGCTCCTTAGGGAGGGCGTGCGGGTGTGGGGCACGTCGAGGGACCCGGCGCGCCTCGCCGACCTCGCGGCGGCCCATCCCGGGGCGTTCCAGGCGGTGGCGCTGGACCTGGCCGACGGCGACGGCGCCGTGCGGGCCTTCGGGGCGGCCTCGGCGGAGGCCGGGGGCGCCTTCGACCTGGTGGTCAACAACGCCGGCTACGGCGTCTTCGGGGACTTCGCGGGCGTCGCGTCCTCGGTCTGGCGCTCGCAGCTCGGGGACATGCTGGGCACCGTGCTCGCCTTGAGCCACGCCGCCTACGGCTCCATGCGCGGGCGGGGCCGCGGTTGCCTCGTCCACGTGTCCTCCATCGCCGCCGAGTTCCCGATCCCCTACATGAGCGGCTACAACGTGGCGAAGGCCGGGCTGTCGGCGCTCAGCGAAAGTTTGATGTTTGAATCGCGCGGCTCAGGCCTAATAGTCATCGACTTCAGGCCCGGGGACTACCGGACCAAGTTCAACCAAGCCATGCAGAACGACTCCATCACCGACCGCACGCGAAAGGCGTGGGCCGCGGTCGACGCGTCCTTCGCCGCGGCGCCGGAGCCGGCGCTGGCCGCGCTCGACCTGCGCCGGGCGCTCCTCGCGAACAGGAGCGGCGTCGTGCGCTCGGGCACGTTCTTCCAGGCCCGCCTGGCGCAGCTGCTGGCCCGCCTCGCGCCGCAGTCCTGGGTGCGCTGGGCCACGGCCCGCTACTACGGCCTCTGAGCCGGGACTGAAGCACCATGTCAAAGGTCCGAATCCTCGTCCTGACATCGAGCACCGGCGGCGGCCACGACGCCCGGGCTGAGGCCTTCGCCGACTGGTGCTTCCAGCTCTACAGGCACGACGTCGACGTCCGGATCGAGCAGATGCTCGAAAAGTCCTCGGTCGTGAACCGGGCCGGGGTCAACTTCTACAACAAGATCCAGGCGAGCGCCCCGTGGGTCCACAAGGCGTTCTACGCGTTCGTCGAGCTGCAGAGCGTGCTGAACAAGGACACGGTCTCCCTAGGGCGGCGCTACTACGTGAACGTGCTCAAGGACTACAGGCCCCACCTGGTGCTGAGCGTCCACGACTGCCTTAACCGGGGGTACTTCCAGCTGGCCAGGAAGGTGCTCGGCCCGGACAACGTCGCGTGCGCGACCTACTGCGGCGAGTTCTCGGGCGGGTGGGGCTACTCGCGCAACTGGATCGAGCCGACGGCGGACATGTACTTCTCGAGGACCGCCACCGCGCAGGACTACGCGATAAAGAAGGGGATCCCCAAGGAGAAGGCGCGCGTGCGCGGGTACCTGATGCACCCGCACGCGCACTACGAGGTCGTCGCCCCGCACGAGCGGGGGATCTTCCGCGAGGAGAGGCTCGGGCTGCGCCCCGATCTCTTCACCGTGTTCCTCGCGACGGGCGGCAACGGGGCCAACAACCACTTCGACCTGCTGCCCGCGCTCGTCAAGAGGGCCGACCGCTGCCAGGCGATCGTGATCTGCGGCCGCAACAAGCAGGCCTACAACGACCTTGTCCACTGGCGCGCGAACCACCCCGAGTTCAACTGCTACATCGAGGGCTACTCGGAGGTCGTGCACCTGCTGATGCAGGTGAGCGACGTGATCGTCACGCGCGGCGGGACGACGACCTGCGCCAAGGCGCTCCACTTCAAGTGCCCGATCATCTTCAACGCGTCGGGCGGGATCATGCCCCAGGAGGAGCTCACCTGGAAGTACCTGAGGAACGGGGCGGCCTCCGACAAGATTGAGAACGGCGAGGATTTCGACCGGATCATCGGCTCGTGGCTCACCGACCCCGAGGCCTACATAAGGATGCGGGACAACTTCCTGAGGCTGCGCTACGAGGAGGACCCGACCATCCTGATCGACGAGCTGGTCGGGCTCGCGGCGGGCGTGTCCGAGGAGAAGCCGACCCGGCTTCCGCTCAAGCCGCACTCCCACGCCCCCTTCACCGGGGTTTTGTGATCTCGAAGAAGGCCGTCACAACGGGGCGGCCCAGGCCGTAGCACCAGTTCTCGGCCGAGAAGTCGGGGCCGTTGCGCGCGGACGTCACGGCGTAGGGCGCGACGAGCGCCTCGAGCTCCGCCGGCGAGAAATACCGCACGCCCCGGGTGTAGGGCGTCGGCTCGGGCGAGCAGTCGGTCGTGACCAGCATCCGGCCCCCGGGCGCCAGGACGCGGTACATCTCCCGCAGGCCCCGGGCGGCGTCGGGGACGTGCTCGATGACGGAGAGGGCGACGACGCAGTCAAACGCGGCGTCCGGGCACGCGAGCCGGGTGACGTTCAGGTTCCTGACGGGGACCCCGGCGCGCCTGTAGACCCCGAGCCACTCGAAATAGGGGGCCTCGGAGGCCTTCGCCGGGGCCAGCCCGAGCCTCCTCTCGCAGCTCTTGAGCATGCGCCTCCAGATGAGGTCCGAGGCCGTGACCCGGTAGCCCGACGAGGCGAGGGCGAGCGGCAGGTAGGTGTTGAAGGAGCCCGTGTCGAGGACGCTCGAGCCCACGGGCACCGAGCGCACCGCGCTAAGGACCCTGGCGAGCTCCCAGTCGCGCATCCGCAGCGGGTGGGGGTAGCCGGGCCCCGCGAACCTCCGCACGGTCTCGTCGTATCGGGTGAGGAGGGCGGCCACGTCGTCCGTGAGCTCGCTCCGGCGGTAGAAATTCATGCGGTGAGCCGACGAACCGATCATAGGGCCAGCGTCCGCGCGAGCGAAAAAAATGGCGGCGCAGGAATCCGCCGAAGAATCTTTCCGGCGCGCCCGCGGGCGGTCTAGGATCGGCCGGAATTGAACTCCGACGGACCCGAAGTCACGTACCTCTTCACGACCTTCCCGAAGACGACCGAGATGTTTCTCCAGCGGGAGATCGCGGCGCTCAGGGCGAGGGGCGTGCGCCTGCGGATCCACTCGATGTGGGGCGGGGGGGGCGCGTTCCGGGGGATCGAGGTCGAGGCCTTCAGCAAGTGGAGGCTCATTGAGCTGCTGTGGCTGATCCCCCTGGAGACATGGCGAAGGCCGGATCTCATGAAGCAGCTGCTGCGGGGCCTCGCCCGCCGGCGGCCCCCTTCCTGGATGAATTTCTGTGAGAACATGCTCGGCGCCGGATTCGCCTGCGTCTACGCGCGGCCGTTCCGCAGGAATCCCCCGGGGCTCGTCCACGCGGCCTGGAGCGGCGCGCCCGCGACCGCGGCCTGGATGCTCTGGAGGATGAACGGGAGCCGATTCACGGCCGGGGCGCACGCGTATGACGTCTTTGAGCACGGGGGCGACTGGTGGCTGCGGGAGAAGCTGGACGGCGCCCTCTTCGTCCACACGTCGACCGAGCTCGCCCGCAACGCCCTCATCGCCCGCGGCGTCCGTGCGGACAAGGTCGCCTGCATCCGGAGCGGCCTGGACAGGCTTCCGGCGATGAAGCCGGTCCGCGCCTCGCGGGTGCCGCTCCACGTGCTCTCCCTCGCGAGGCTCGTCGAGAAGAAGGGCCTCGACCGGCAGCTCGGGATCTACGCGGCGCTGAAGGCCGCCGGCGTGCCCTTCCGCGCACGGATCGTCGGGGACGGACCCCTCCGGGCGAAGCTCGAGAAGCTGGCCGGCCACCTCGGCGTGGCGGACCTCGTCACGTTCACGGGGCAGGTGCCCTCCCACGAGGTATGGGATCACCTGGACTGGTCCGATGTCCTCCTTCACACGGGGGTGGTGGCCCCGAGCGGCGACCAGGACGGGCTCCCGAACGTGATCGCCGAGGCGATGGCGTCGGGTGTGCCGGTCGTGACCTCGCCCACGGCCGGGACGACCGAGGCCGTGAAGGACGGCGCCACGGGGATCGTGCTCCCCGTGGACAAGCCCGAGCTCTGGGTGGCGGTCCTCAGGCGCCTGTCCTCGGACGATGCCTTCTGCGAGGCGCTCAGGGGCCCCGCGCGGGGCTGGGTGGAGGCCAACTTCGACGTGCGCGCGAACACTGATCGGCTCCTCGCGCGCCTGCGGCAGGCCGCCGCGTCCCCATGATCTTCCTCGACACAACCAACGCTTCGTCGTGGGGCCACGCCTCGGGCCTTGCCCGCGTAAGCCGCAGGCTGGGGGAGGAGCTGGGGAAGGCCGCGACCGCGGCGCGCTGGCCGGAGATCGGGACGATTCCCAAGCCCTCCGACTGGATCCTGACGCCGGAGCTCTTCTCGGAGGCCGAGCGGCCGGGGCTCACGGCGCTCCTGGAGCGGCGCCCCTGCAGGATGGCCGCCGTCTACCACGACGCGATCCCGCTCAAGCTGCCGGCGATCACCTGGCCGAGGAGCGTCGAGCGCCACCCGGCATACATGAAGCTGCTCTCGCGGTTCGACCGGGTGTGGGCCGTGTCGCGGGCGAGCCGCGACGAGCTCCTCGGCTTCTGGAGGTGGCAGGGGGTGGCTGACCCGCCCCCCGTCGACGTGCTGGCTCTCGGGGCCGACGGGCCGGGCGTTCCCAGGGCCGCGGTCGCCCCCGCGCCCGGGGCGAATCCGCCGAGGATCGTGGCCGTCGGGATACTTGAGCCGCGCAAGAACCAGATGCTGCTGCTCGATGCGTGCGAGGCGCTTTGGGCAGAGGGCGCCCGGATGGAGCTCCACCTGGTCGGCCGGGTTAACCCCCATTTCGGGAAGCCGATCGCCGAGCGTGTGGCGGCGATGCAGGCGCGCCGGCCGGGGCTCTGGCACCACGGCCGCATGGGCGACGCGGCCCTCGCGAGGCTCGTGCAGTCCGCGAGGGCGACCGCGTTCGCCTCGCTGGCCGAGGGCTGCGGGCTGCCGCTCCTCGAGTCGCTCTGGATGGGCGTCCCCTGCGTCTGCAGCGACATCGCCCCTCTCCTTGAGAACGCCGCCGGCGGAGGATGCTCCGTCGTGGCCGGCAGCGGCCTCGGCGGTTGGATCGAGGCCCTGCGGCGCATCCTGGAGGACGACGCCTTCCGCGCCCGCCTGGCGGCCGAGGCGTCGAGCCGGCCGCTTTCCACGTGGGCCGAGGCCGCACGGGCCGTGCGAGAGGCGCTCGTCTGAGTCCGCGGGGCGTGTCCCCGGCGGGAAAATCCCCTAAAGCTTCTTCGCGGCGTAGGCCATCGCCGACGCTATCTTCTCCAGCTGCTCGTCGGTGTGCATCGCCGAGACGGCGGTGCGGATCAGGTCCTTGCCGGTCGGCACGGCGGGCGACGTGGCCATGACGGTGAAGATGCCCTTCTCGAGGAGGGCCTTCCAGAACGGGTAGACGCGCTCCTTGGAGCCCAGGACGATCGGCACCGCGGGGGTCTCGCTCTCCCAGGTGTCAAACCCGAGGCCCTTGAGCATGGCGCGGTACTTCTTGGTGTTGGACCAGAGCTTCTCCAGGTGCTGCGGCTCCGTCTGCATGATCTCGAGCGAGGCCTGCGCGCAGGCCGCCTGGCTCGGGCTGATCGCGGCGCTGAAGATGGTCTGCTTGGAGTGGGTCCTCAGGAACTCGATCACGTCCCTGGACGCGGCGACGAAGCCGCCGGTGCTCGCGAGCGACTTGGAGAGGCTGCCGCAGATGACGTCGACGCAGTCGTTCAGGCCGAAGTGGTCCACCGTCCCGCGGCCCTGCCGGCCGAGGACGCCGAACCCGTGGGCGTCGTCGAGGACCGTGAAGCACCCGTGCTCCTCGGCGATCTCGCTGAGCTCGGGAAGGCGCGCGATGTGCCCCTCCATGGAGTAGACGCCCTCGATGACGAGCATCTTGGGCGCGGTCGGGCTTGCCGTGGCGATCACCTCGCGCAGGTCCTCGGGATTGTTGTGGGAGAAGCGCTCAACCGTGGCGTTTGAGAGGCGGATGCCGTCCCAGAGGCAGGAGTGGACGTTCTTGTCGGCGAGGATCACGTCGCCCTTCTGGGCGAACGCGGCGACGCTGGACAGGCAGGAGAGGTAGCCGGCGGCGTGGATGTGGCACGCCTCCTTGCCCAGGAAGGCGGCGATGCGCTGCTCGAGCTCGATGTGGTAGGTGCGGGACCCGTTCGAGGGCCGTGCTCCGGTCGTGCTGGTGCCCCATTTGAGGAGGGCCGCGCGCCCGGCCTCGACCACCTTCGGGTGGAAGGAGAGCCCGAGGTAGTCATTGCTCGAGAGCATGATCATCTCTTTGCCCTCCAGGTGAATGGTCGTGCCCTTCTGGGCGTCCATCGCATGGTAGAAGGGGGCATACCTCAGCCGCATCTTCGTCGAGTAATCCTCGCTGCAGCGCCCCAGGATGGGCTTCTTGTTCTTCAGGAATAAGGTGATCGCCATGCGGGCACGACGCTAAGACCGAAGCCGGCGTTTGCAAACGCAAATGGGACGGCCCCAGGCCTCCGGGAATCAACGCATTCCGATTCTTTTATGAGTCGCGGCGAAGCGACCCCATCCAGGATCCGAGCTCGGCGGCGTACTGCGCCCACCCCTTGAACGTGCGGGCGCGCGCCGCGGCCGCGAGGCGCGCCAGCTCGGCCGGGGAGGACAGAAGGGCGCCGATGGCGGAGGCGATCTCGGCCGCGCTGGCGCCGCCCACGTCCACGCAGCCGCCGGCGCGCGCGATCTCACCCAGGGCGCCCCGCACCCGGCACAGGCACGGCCTTCCGCGGGCGAGGCTCTCGGCGACGGGAAGCCCGAATCCCTCGGCCACGGAGGGGTAGACCGTGAAGGCGCAGTCCCGGTAGGCCGCGTCGAGCGCGTCGTCGGACGCGGGGCCGTCGTAGCGGACGGGACGGCCCGCGGCCTTCAGGCGCTCGAGGCGCTGGAGCGCGGGGGCGCCCGTCTCCCGGTTCGCCAGGCCTATGAGGCGCAGCTCGAAGCGCGCGTTGCGCGCCCAGAGCGCCTCGCAGGCGTCCAGGAGGGCCAGCTGGTTCTTCCTGCCCTCGATGCTCCCGACGCAGAGGACGAGCGGCATCCCCGTGGCGGGGGAGGGGCCGGCGTCCGCCGGGGCGTCGATGCCGAGCGGGATTGCGGCGACCTCGGGGATCCGCGCGGCGCCGAGCCAGGCCCAGTAGCCGAGGAGCGTTCCGCGGGAGGCCTCGGAGACGGCGGCCACTCCGTCGAACTGGAGGAGCTCGCGCAGGTAGGCCGGGAAGCGGGCCGACGTGGAGCGAGGGGAAAACTCGGGGAACTGCAGGGCGAGGGCGTCGTGGAACAGGGCGACCCTGGGCCCGCGCGTCGCCGCGAAGAGCGCCGGGAGCGCCGCGGCGACCTCCGCCGAGAAGATCTCCGGCACGAGGACGCCCCCCGTCCCGGGCGCCTGGGCCGCGAGCGGGGGCGCCCTGTGGAAAAAGGCCCGCGCGCGGCCGCGCAGGCGCGCGTGCGGGGGCCAGCGCGAGGCGCGCCCGTGCGCGGGGTCCGGCGCGTCGAGGTTTCGCTCCTCCCACGGCTCCAGGGGGCGCCAGGCGCCCTCGTAGGGGTCGAAGCAGACCGCCTCGGCGCGCCCCGCGAGCTCGCGGTGGATCGCCCGGGCGACGCGCTGGATGCCCGTGCGCGCTCGCGTGTGGCTCGTGTGGGAGAGGTCGAGGAGGAGGGACACGGGCGTCAGGGTCTCGGCGCGTCGGGGTCGCGCCGCAGTATCCTCACATAAGATACCCCGCCCACCTCGGTCCAGCGCCCGGGCATGGCGCTCTGCGGGAGGCGGGACTCGTTGTACTCGAAGGGGAAAAGGACGGCATACAGGGGTCGACCGGACTTCCGGAGGGCCGATTCAACCTGAGCGAGGTTGCCGCGGTCAACGAAGTCCCAGCGCAGGAACGTGAAGTCCGTGTAGTAGAACAGGGCGCCGGTCGCCTGCATCGACAGGCAGACGGCGTCCCTGGGGACGTTCTTCTGCATCCATTCGGCGAGGTCGGGGTAGACGAGCTCCGTCCTTCCGACCGAGAGCGCGTGGAGCGAGCGGGTCACCCGCAGCGAGCCGGCGAGGACGAGGACGACGGCGGCCGCGAACAGCCACTGCCGGGCGGCCCGCCCCGCGACGCGCCCCAGGAGGGCGCGAAGGACGAGCAGCCCGGCGACGGCCATGGCCGGGGCCGCGGGAAGCAGGAACCGCAGGTACCACCACACCTCCTGGGTGCAGTAGTAGGGCGCGTAGAACGCCGCGTAGGCGAGGATCCAGGCCGCGAGCAGCCACCGGGTGCGCAGGCTCTCCGACGGGAGCCACGGCAGCCCGAGGCCGAGGACGATGAGCGGCGTGAAGAGCGCCGGCAGCCAGCGGGCGTAAAGCCGCAGGGACCCCGGCACGTAGGCCGCGGCAAAGTTGACCCACACGTCGCCGTAGCCCGTCTCGGCAAATCGGCCGTACGCCGCCAGGTTGTGGGCGAAGAAGAAGGCCGCGCCGGGAAGGCCCCCGCAGGCGACGAGGCTCCAGCGCCGGGGCGACGCGCCGAGGGCGACCGCCACGGGCAGGAACGCGAGGACATTTGCCGGCCGCAGGAGGATGTCCAGAGCCAGGGCTGCCCCGGCCGCCAGGGCCCACGCGGGTCGCACGCGGCTGCGCAGCGCCGCCACCACGGCCAGCGTCGTCCAGACGAGCGAGGGCACGTCGGTCATGGCCTGGACCGACATGTAGAGATAGATGGGGCTCAGTCCCACCATCGCGGCCGCGAGGGCCGCCCAGCGGCGCTCGAGCGAGAGGCTGCGCCCGAGCGCGTAGGTGGCCAGGAGCCCGGCGAGCGCGTGGAGGATGATCGTCGCGTCGCCCGCATGGCGCCATCCGGCGATCGGCTCCAGGGCGAGGATGAGCAGCGACAGGCCGGGCGGGTAGGTCGGGACGAGCCCGTCGCCGCCGGGGGCCGGACGGAAGCCCAGGGGAACGTAGAGGTACGGGGCGGC
>Ga0265319_1001217_pt1 | contig 15889 bp, 17 predicted proteins | sample 4824metaG_FD_192443 | JGI IMG/M metagenome (GOLD analysis project Ga0265319, IMG submission 192443) | Rhizosphere microbial communities from Carex aquatilis grown in University of Washington, Seatle, WA, United States - 4-8-24 metaG | ecosystem: Host-associated > Plants > Roots > Rhizosphere >...
GCGCTCCCGAATCTCCCTAGGAGCAAGGAAATCGACGGGAAGCTGTGAACCAATCGGTCCTGAATCGTTGATATCTGTTTGCCCGACCGTCAGCGTCAGTTCTGCGATTCCGGTAGTTGTTTTGCTCCCCGTCTGGAGAAGCCTGTTCTGTACTTTCCGGTAGGCTGAGTTGACGAGAGGCAATAATACTGTGTCTGTAAAAACATCCCCCTGGATAATGTTTGAAACTGTTCCGTTGCCGGAACTTGCATCAGCAGCAGTCTGGGGATAGGTGAAAGTTGTTGCTGTTGGAACAGAGTCGATCTGAAACGTGCCGTTGAAAGATGTGTCATAGACGTTCGCAACCTGGACGATATTTCCGACTTGGAGGTTGTGGGCGGTCGTCGTGGTAATGGTGACTCCCCCAGACGAACGCACGGCACCAGTAGACGCTACAATTTGAATGTCGGGAATGTCTGCATCATTAAGAAGTGACCTCACCAACTGCATTACTTCCCCTGCTACTGGAAATGCAGTTGAGCTTACGACGGGCACGGGACTCCTTGTGACATATTTTGCAGTACTGCGTATTCCCGGTTAACGAATAAGGGTGTCCCTTGGAGCAATGTGTTCCCTTTTTTCTCGGCTGATGTCCATTCCGTATTCGATTTCTGATTGTTGCGCACATCCGACAACAACGACATTTTCGAACGCTGTGGATGTAGGTATTTTTCTCGTCGTATGGATGCCCTTTCGGGCAGTGCGTCTTTTGTGAATTCACCGTGGAGATAGAATCTGGATGTGTCGCCTTGGTATGCGCTTCCAGATGCCAAGGATTGACGCACGCCCGATTTCGGCACACGTGATGCAACTCCATGCCATCTGGAATGGCTCCGCGCATGGTTCTGTAGGAAAATCGGTATGCTGGTTCCGCTGTCCTTGACCTCTCGACATGAAACCATCCGTAACCTTGCACTTTTGTTGCGGTCCATATCCAACACTCGGAGGTTGATGGGATCGGTTTTTGTACTTTCTCCCAGAATCGTTCTAATGCTGGTCTGTATGGTGGCATGACCAGAATTATATACGAACTTGGGTATAAGTACTATAAACATTGCAGTTAGACCGTCACCGGCTCGGCAGGCTTTTCACGCTTTGGGCGTCCTGGTCGCCGTTTGGGTGCTTCTGTTGGCCGATGCTCTGAAACTCGCTTGGGATCAAGGATGGACTGGCACTCTCGGCAGATAGCCGGAGGCTGGCCGTTGGAAAGATTCCGCAGGAGAGCCCCGCAAACCGGGCATTCTGTCTTGGCTCCTTCAATCGGGTTAAAGACCCAATCGCGCATCTCGCCCAGTTCCCGCACGGCACGTTTGCACATATCGGGAATGTGCTGAATCCCTCGCACTCCGAACTGACTGAAGGCTCGGTCGCCATCTTCCACGCGAGAGATAAGCGTCTGCCTTCTTCGAGCTCGGGCAGCGTCCAATTCTGCCTCGGTGGGAGTCGTGCGGCCTTCTGGCAGCGCGAACACTCCAAAAGGCTCCAGACCTTCTCCGCTCACCAAGAGATCAGCAACAATCTCCTTGGCGGTGATCGTTACCGGGACCACTTCCTTCTCCGAAAGCGACTGCCAGAACACCTTGGCGTCCTTGCTGTCCTCAATGGGAAACGTGGAATAGCCTCCTGCGGGAGCAGCAGGAATGACGATCCGATGGAAGTACGACCGAGACACCGGATAAGCCTCCGGCGAAATGTTTACAAGCGTAATCATGTTAGTGAAACCCTTCCCTTCTGTGTGAGATTTGCAGGCATAACTGAATATGGCTTCCCTTCCCAAGCAAGACCGAGATCGTTGATGATATCGACTCTTTTCTGGGATTTTGCTTCCTCGGAACGCTTCTGTGCTTCCCTATATGCTTCCATGCGGATGGCTTTTGGAAGATGACGGTTCATTACCGCTACAGATGCCGCCGCTTCAGCTACCGTAGCCGTCAACGGAACAAAGTAACCTCGCCCGGCCTTGTCTTTCTTGTTGGGAGTCTCCAGAATCTTAAGAGGCTCATATTCTCCATTGATCGGATACGGCCCCAGCGTATGCACGGTGATTCCGTCGATCATTACGGTATTCTGCTGCTCCCATTGCTCTGGCGTTCCGTAGTTTTCAGCGGGACACCAAACTTCGAGGACCCATCGTTCACATCCCAGATATTTGTATGTCAGCTTCTCCTCAATTACCGAGCCGATTTCGTTGCCGTGCTCATCAAATTTCTTCCATTTTCCACCCATGACGCTTAGGCGATCCTCTCCCCAAATGAAGCGGAACATCTGTTGCCCATTGGGTGCGAGGCCGCCGTGTTCGAGAAGTAGCTTCTGTGCGTATTCGGGAACGGGATGTGTGTTAAGATTCATTAGATTTGCAGGCCCTACGTCCCTCTTTCTAAGCAGGGCGGAGACAATATTGAAAACGTTGTCCCCGCCTGCTCGGATTGCAACACCAAGAAGAATGCTCTTGATGCTTGCGTCTTTATTAATCGTCTAGTAAATGCTGCCAGCCGGAACTAGCAACGATTTAATATACGATCCTGACAACGGGTTCCTGTTGAAAATCTGGACGCCGCTCACGATATAGAAAAATTCTTGTGAGACCAAGCTGACACCATCGGTTCCATACGCCGGGAACAGGATACGATCCCCAACGCGATAGAAGCCGGTGTCGGTGCCGACGATGCGGCCCCAGAAGCCCATGCTCAGGAAGTCAATGCGGGTCCGGTCCTGGTGAATCGACTGGCGGACGGGCACATTGCTCATGGTCATGTTGTCTTCGTTCCCGAACATCAGATCGACTGCTTCTGAGCCGGAAGGCTTCTTGAAGATTTGGCTGATGGTGATTGCCAAGCCTTCGTAGGAGTCCGCCTGGGCCGGATGCATGTAGGCAACCAGCTTGTTTTCCTCGGAGCGGAAGAATGTATCTCCAAGGTTCATGCGGATGCGGTTGAGCGCAGCCCGGATGAAGGACTGTACGAGCGTCGAACTCGCAGCGTTGACCGAAGGCGTCACGATATTTGAAATCGTGGCGCGGTTCAGGTTGAGCCACAAGCCCGATGTCGCATCGGACTGGTGATACTGGATGCCGAACAGAGACGACTGGATCGTCAGCGTTCCCGAAAGTCCTCCGATAACGATGACATCGGTAGCGGTAACGCTGCCAATTGTGGCGCTGACCTGAATAACGTGAGTGACGCGGTTGATGGCGATGACGTTGGCCGTTCCGCGGTTGGTCACGAGGTTCGAGGAGTACACCTGAATGTTCTGCCCGATGTAGAACAGTTCTTCCTTGAAACCGTCCGTGGTCAGCGTGTAAGTGTCGTTGGTCAGCGTGGTGGTCGATACACTGGTGATCGTGCCGACGACTCCGTTGCCGGCCGTGTTCATCAGCATGTCCTGCGCTGCCCGATACTGCTCAATCGAGAGGCGCATGACTTCACCCGTCACCGACTTGACGCCGCGAGCCATTCCTGTGGTGGCATATTTCGCAAGGGTCGTGTAGCTGTAACCGCCCGTGTAGTAGTACGGGGCAAGAGTCGCCACGTTCCACACAGGTCCAGAGGTCGCGCCCAGGTTCCCACCGTCAATGGTGGTCTGCTGGAAAGTGCCCTGGATGGCGGTCAAAAGAGGAATACGGGTTGGACGATTGGATGCCGGATCGGATTCCTCTTTGTCCATCATGGACAGAAGCGGAGTGTCCACTTCCAGCAATTCAGGGATGCCCTTCTCGTAGATGATAAGTTCTTTCTCAAGAGGGGTAACGTTTGCTTCAACTGTAGCCATTTCCTATTTCTCCTTGTGGAAAGGCATCCCGGTGACTAGCGAGACGGTGCCTGATAAGTTCCAGTAGCGAGCTTGGTCAAAATTCCCCTTATGCCCCCTGGAACCTTCGGAGGAACCGGATTCCGTGTGCCGGCAGGTGCTTGCGTAACCGCTGGCGCGGTGATCTCCCTTGTCTTTCCGGCGATTGCTTTCCGTTTGTCGATTTGTTCTTTGTTGACTCTGAGAATTTCCTTGGACCATTCCGCCGACACTTCCTTCCACACCAGCGGAATCAACTGACGTGTTCGTTTCATCGAGAAATCAACGATGGCCTTGTATTCCGCGTGCCCCATCCGTCCGTTATGAACGTCCCGCTTGAGACGCTCCAACTCAGCCATTGTTTGCGGTTGCTGGGCGAGACGTGCGTTAACCGTCTCCCATACTTCCGATCCCATGCGCTTGAGAGTGGCCGGGTTCACGTCGGGAATTGACTTCTTGATGAGGGCTTCGATTTCGGAGGTCGAAGTCTCGAAATGTTCGTTCGTGGCAGACTCCCAAAAGCTGGAAGCCTTGGATTGCTTATCGGCCTGGTCACGCTCTTCGAGTTGTCTCCTTAGCTTGGCAACTTCGGAATTATCGGGACCTTGGATTCTCGGCATTCCAAGCTGCGCGCCCAGCATTGCGGCGACATTTTGGAGCGACGTGATGGCATCCTGATTCCCCGAGCGTTGCGCTGCCGCGAAGAGATTATCGAGCACGGCGTTGGAGTAATAGCGCGCCTGCTCGCTGTATAGTGATGGGTCGGTGGAAGCCAGAATCTCTGGAAGCTGCTTGGCCAGTTGCTGAAAGGCCAGCCCGTCATTCTCCCGCAGGCTTTCAACGAACCCCGCAGGATCGGTACGGTAGGTGCGGCCTAAGTCTTCTAGGCTTCTCGCAGCATTGGCAAGCGTCTCGGCATCGGAAACGCTCGGAACACGTTCCACGATGGCCTTGAGTTCCTGAAAAGAACCATTCGGAGCGATATCGGAGAAGGCTTGCTCTCTTCCGATGATCTTGCGTAGCTCTGGATTTGCTTTGAACAAATCCTTGTACTTAGCAAAATCTCCGCTGGTTTCAGGGACTTCCTCCAGATTTGTCTCTTGCTCTTCCTCTGTTTCTACCTCGGTTGAAAGTTGTTCCTGCGTTTCCGCAGGCTGCGCTTCCGCAGTTTGAGGTTCAAGGACAACCTCTTCAGCCGTGGCGGTCGTTGGCGATGCGACCTGTTCTGGTTCAGCTACCGCGCTTGTAGCTTGCGTTGCGACTTTTTCTGCCATATTTCTCCTTTACGCTGTTAACGGTTGCGAACCGATAGGAGTTCTCATGCTAAAATAAGAAAGCCCCGCAGGTTTCGGATGTCGGCTCCCCAAGAAATTGCAAGCTCACCACTACAGCGGATACGAATATGAGCATCGATTTGATATCGTATGGTTCTGCCAGGAGTGTCATAGCTCTATTCACCGGAAGCTGATGCAGGGCTAGGACCATTCCCCGCCGAACCTTCTGGGGGATGTTTTACCTGCGGAGACTGTATTTGATCGTCTCCAGTCAAATTCGCCCCTGGCCCTTGTCCTGCCATCGCTTGCGTTACCACTGCCTGCTGGAACTGAGCCTGCTTGTTTAGCTGGTCGCACGCCTTCGCGTAGGCGTAGACGTTTTGATAGCCCCCAGGATTCTGGGTCTTAGCCTGCTGCCCTTCGTCGCTGATCAACCACTGCTTTGCCGTTTCCAATGCCACAGGAAGATTTTCAATCAGCGGATCAGGCTGAATGCTTGGGATAGCCTGAGGCTGTGGAGGAGGTTGCGGTGGTTGCCCTGGAATATCCGGCTGTGCAGGAGGGTGGATAATAGTTGGCTGCCCCTGCAAGAGTTGTTGAATGACCTTAGTGGTATATCTGCGCTGCTCCTCGCCCGGAATCTCAAGATCCGAGAGCCCAATCTCCCGGTAGATGTATTCCATATTCTCGGCCTGCTGCGCTGTAGCAAGGAAAAGGGGATTTCCTTCATTGAGAAGTGAAAGAATCAGTCCGCGCACATCGCTTTGAAGTGTTGGATACTGAGCCTCAACCTCAGGATAAGCGACTACTTTCCCTTGCATGTCCTCGATGCGGATGTAATCGCTTTCATAGTCCCCTGATTCATTTTCCTTGGGAAGTTCAATATCTTCCGTCATGTTCTTCTGGAAGCAATTGATGGCCTTCCCGTCAAGATTGCAGCAAAAGAGCTGAAGCCTGCGCCACGCCCTGCCAATTCTCCCGAGGGCTTGATTCCTCTGGATGGCAATGCCTGAGGCTGTATCGTTTGATCCGGTGTCTCCACCGAACAAGGCAGGAAACACGCCTGTAAGAAACTGAGCAATCGGCCCCATTAAGTCCGTCATGTACTTCTGAAGGGCAACGGAAGGCTCAACGGCGGTAGAAAATAGAACTTTCTGCCTGATATCCTGACCCGCAGGAAGATCGATGGGCGTCATGTTCCCAGGAGCTGCTATCTGTGCATCCCGTGCCTCGAAATCAATCGTATTCTGATCCCCGAACACCTCAGGAACTCCATTCATGTTCTGTTCGAAGAGGAGATTGACCGAATCGTTTAGCTGATCCTGAATCGGCATGATGGAACTGATAAGGGTGGGCCTAACCTGCCCTTCACCGTCGCATGTCTGCATGGTTTCCCAGCATTCATCCATGCACTCGGACTTTGATTCACAGTACACGTCGTTATAGAAAACAACGTAGGCACCCTTGGGATAAAGTGTCTTGAAGGCTGTTTTTACGAAGTCATCGGTGAGCGCTTCAAACAAACACGGCCTCAGCCAAGCCCGGCGAACGATCCCCAAATCCTTGAGAACCATTCCCGTGTGTCGCCCAGTCCCCAAGTAGAGGAGCCTTCGGGCAATTCGCTCGTAACTGTTGGCTGTCCCACCATCCCCGTAACTCCCTGCAGAAAACATGATCTTCTGCGCCTTGGAGGGATAGAGCGACATAGCTTTTGCTTTGTGCTGGTCGAAAATCCACTCCAGATACAGGAAATCACTCTGATTGTCGGCCCACATCGTGCGCTTGAGGTTCAGGGCTGGAACAATTGAGATGCAGGTCTGCCCTTTGGGAATCTGAATGGTTCCCAAGTGCTGCGGAACGGTAGCCATTACGGGAGGAACGTCTTGGGTTGCTTCCCCGCAATTGGGACACACAGGCTGCGTGTCTGTCGTGCCTTCCTGCTGGAATCCGCATGGGCACTCAACCGTTGCAGGAGCCACTTCTACCTGGCTTTCCCCATAAACGTCCATCTCGTCTGATCCGTAGCGCTCGGCGTCAGTGACGTGGCGAACGTAACCGCCAAGGAATCCGTCTGTGTTCATGTAATACGTGGCGCTATCAATCAGGTTTTGCCAATCGTTCTTACGGTGTATCAAATCGACTGCCTTGCTTGCCTGCTTTGCCGTCTCTATGTCGTTGGGGTCAGAAGGCGTCTCGGGCCAGAATCGCGCTGAGGTGTTGTCCTGGCTTAAGACCGACTGAAGGCTCTCGGCAAAAGCCCTAATGATGTTCGTTGCGTACTGAAACTCAGGAGATGACCAATTCTCCGGGGCGTTTGCAGGAGCGACTGTTGGCGGAAACCACTGACCCTGAGAATCCGAGTACCACCAATACTGCTCCCCCCTGAAGTACAGCTTGCGCTGAAGAATCTCCAAAACCTCATTGCGCCTCGGTATCTCGTCCTCACGTTCCTGCTCCATCAATAGATTCCACATGGCTATTTGCAGGCGCTTTGATAGGTTCTCGAAGTTGTCCCCGAGTGGCTGCGTTGCATCTTCGACGTAAGGATTAGGCGCAGCTTGGGCTTGTTGCATTTGCGTGTCTTGCACTTCAGGTTGGACAGGAGGAATGCTACTCACTTCAGCAAGGTCCCGTCGCCAGTAATGGAATAGTGCAAAGCTTGGTGGTTCCCCCACTGGCAGCCTTCAGCGACACAATGTCGGCGTACAGGAATTGTGGGCCAGTACCAGTCGTCCACTGCGGATTCTGTGCTCCAGTTGAAGAGACTATATTGTACGCAACGGCCAAATACCCATCTACCACATTGCCGTTTGTCGGGATGGTGTAGCCGGTCGGAACTGTCCAGTTGTTCGATCCAGCTGGAACGTATGCAGCTACTGCGGTCAGGAAGATAACATTTGCCGCCGTATTGGTAAGTGATCCCGAGTTGATGGGTGGATTCGTCTGAACTGAACCGGAATTGTTCGTACCATCGGGCTGCCCACTGTTGGATAGGCCGGAAACCTCGCACAACGCCATTGAAAACTGCGAGCATCCAGTCAGAGACCCATTGATGGTGTAATTTCCAGATGACTGGTTCAGGGCTTCCCATTGCTGGAGTTGGAAGTTTGACTGGCTCTGTGTGACGAGACGCGTAAAGGTCGCACCTGTGAATATAAAATCAGAATTACCGGCGGCATTGCATGTCGCCGCGAGCCAAAGAGCGTTCCCCGCTGCCACGCCATTGAGTGTCACGCTTTGATTATTGGCCGCAGTGTGCCCCGAATTACACTGAACAACAGAAATAGCCGCCTGCGCCTGCGGAGCCATCAGAAGCAGGAATGGCAATAGGCGCTTAAACACCCTTATACCCCTGACAGCTAACGATGAAATTGGCCCCTGTCGTTACGGCTTGGGCATTCACGGCAGTTGCGGCGGTTCCACGCAAGGGAACAGTATAAGTTGTGCTCCACCCACCGCCCGCAGGGGCTGCATAACCCTCATCAATAATTGTCGCGCCATCCAGAATCTTTACAAATGTTCCCACCGTCGCATGGCTATTCGTCACCTTGCAGGAGGTAATGTAGTTCCGGAGCGAACCTCCCGCCGAAGCAATGACCGCCGTGGAGGTTGTATCGGTAATTACCGCTGTGACGCCCGTCTCAAAGTTCTCTGGATTTGCGTAAGGAAGAACAATCAGTTTTCCTACAAGGTCGGCCACAAGCTGCACTTCTCTGGCTGTGGTAGCAGCGCTATTTTCAGAGCTGACCGCCTGAGCCCCGAGGTTCATGGGATTGCAGGGAGTGGCTGTATTGGTTGCTACGCATCCGCCTACGGCCTGCGAACCGTTTACGCCGGCCTCAATCACGGTATGTGCATTCACCTGTGATAGGTTTACGGAGCTATTTGCGTCTGGGGTTACCAATAGCTTATTCGTTAGCTGTGGCTGGTCTGTCGCCAGAACCACCCGAAGCGTACCGGCAGACTTGTTGCCGGAGTTCGTGTCTGTCGTGGTCCCATTCAATTGCGAAACATTGACGCTCTGATTGGCCGGTAGAGCAACCGAATCGGGAGTCACAAGCAGTTTCGTCATGCTCGCAATTCCCTGGACCGTCACAACACCGGCATTCGCGCTTCCGGCGGTGCCAGCACCAACCACCGTGGCATTCAGGTTTGCTGCCGTCGCCTGCGTCACGGCAGTTGTCGATCCGCTATCTGCGATTACATGCCCGATGACGTTAGTGCCAGCCGGAATGGCCGTGGTATTTGTGACTCGCAAATTGCCAGCGGTATCAAGGGAAAGTGGGTTTGTTTTGGCTGTCGTGTACGTCGGGGCTGAAGTTGTTGTGGCACCTTGAACGAGTGGACCAGTTTGCCCCGAGGTAGTACTGGCCTGTGCTAGATTGAGGGATGCCCCCGTGGTGTCGAGCTGGAGTGCTGAAGTATTCAGATTGGTTCCAGCGTTGGCTGTGACAGTTCCCGTGACTGGAAAAGTTCCACCGGCCCCTGTTACCGTCCAAGTTCCGGATTGTGCAGCTTGAACTGCAAACGTCCCCCCATTAGATACCACCCAGGGACTTGTTCCTTGAAAGGATTGCACGAACATCTTCCGGTCGCTTGTCATAGATGGTGCACAAGCGTTTCCTGAAGTACATGCCGTTGGGCTAGCTGCGTACCATCCTCCGGTGATCCCTATTGAAGTGGTTCCCGCCGTGAAAGACGAATTGTCCTGAAATGAAGAGCTGGAACACCCCGTAGCGCAATCTACATAGAGGTAGCTGCTTGCATCAATCCGTGCCCGCGCTGCGCTACCATTGGTTAGGGTGGGTGCCCCGCCAGTCGTATAGTAGCCAAACAGAATAGAACCGGGCGTCGTACCTACAGTGAATGCTGAGTTGTCGGCGAATGAACCGCCAGCAGAGCAACCTGAAGAGCAGATGACATACACCGGATTGGCCGATCCACTTCCGCGAACGGGAAGGGGAATTGGAACAGTGCCCACTTGCGGCATCATCATTACTCGGTTGAATGGCAACGGCAGTGGTGGGTCTGGCGCGGCCTTGGTGATTACTGCGACCAGCAGAACAAGAAGTATGATAGCCAGAATGAAAGCTATAGCCCTCAACTCCCATGGAGCCCTTTGCTGCGTGGGCATAAAAAGAGCAGTATTAGGTGCGGACATGGTTTCCTTCTGGCGCTTTGCAATTGAATGACGCTTCCATGCGGCATGTCCCAGAACTAATTTATGCACTTCTTCTTCGCTGGCCTCGGGACGTGCTCTCTGCCAATTCTTACAGACGGTTCCATACTCTGAATCGTCCATTTCAATGTGGTCCGGTATTTCGCATATACCTAAGCCCCTAAGGTATTGCTTATGGTCTTCGCTTAGGACGTGTCTCAACCCCGCGATCCCTTTCCGGTTTCAACCTGGACGACAGTAATAGAACCTGAAACAGTCTGAATCTGCCCTACGATTTGACCGGGGTTGTAAACAACGAAATCCTCAAACACAGCGGCTGTTCCTTGCGGAATAAGAGCATACTGCGAACTTCCGGCAGGCTTGAACTGCTTTAGGGCAGTCGTAGGAAGAGAACCTTCCATATCTACGTTCTCACGTACTTCGATACGGTCGCACGATTGAACCGCAACGACGTTCACCGGAGCGGTATTGTCCACCGCGTAAGTCGTTATCGCTCCCGGCATCTAGCAAGCAACTCCATAGACAGTCGCTCCCGTGGAGCTTCCTGCCGTATAGGCTGTTGGATTGAGCCTGTATAGCAATCCAGAAACAACGTGGAGAACGACCGTCGCCACGAATGCTGTGGTAGCGACCAGCGCAAGTGATGTGTTCGTAGAGTATTTACCCCAAGTCGTCCCGCCGTCCGAAGAAGCCTCTAGATCGACCGTCAAAGTAGTTGGGAGGGCAGTGGCACCGACAACAGACAGAACAAGGGTGTGCTCATGGGCATCGGGTGAATTCTCTATCGAGAAAGTGCCGTAGTTAGTGACACCTGTAGCGGTGATGGCAATGCTGACCGGAAGATTCTCTCCAAGGGGTATAGTGCCAAGCGCAGTGACAGCCATTTAGCCTCGATTTACAGCGAGAATTTCTTGTTTTTGCCCTTCGGAGCCATATGTAGATGGACGTTGACCGTCTGATGTCCACCGTGATGCGTAGAGGCATGATGCCCATCGCCTTCATGCTTACCGTGGTGAGCGTGCGCGTGCTCCATCACGCTTCCGGTGCCCTTCTTGCCGATTCCTGGGAATTTGCTATGCACTTTAGCCCTCACTTTCGCTTTCTCTGAGCTTGAGCCGTGCTGCGAGACGCGAGCGAGCGCGTTTCTTGCATGGGATGGATCGTTCACCGGGTACTTACGCTGGGCGGGCTCGGCAAACGATGAACTTGGGAGCGCGTTTCTTTCTGCTGATGTGAGCTTAGCCATTAGAATTTAACCTTCTTTTTCTGTCCCGCATACATTGGCTTGCCAGATTCCGATCCAACACTGAAGTCGTGGAGTTGCCCGTTAGTCATGTTCAGCACGGATTTGTTCTTGGAATATACGGCAGAGGGGTTGTGCTCTGCGATCTGCATGAGGCGTTGCTGCGCCACCGATTTAGCGGGCAAGCCTCTTCTCCAGTTTCTTGATCGTCGCCTTAGTTACGTCCTTGCGCTTCGGAGCCATTAGGCCGTGACCGTTCCGCGATACTGCGGGTTCTGATTGCTGCCCACAAAAGTATTCCTCTCTGCAGCCGCTTGGGTCTGCGGAGTCGTGTTCACAATCGCGGTCGAGACCTGAATCCAGTCGGTGCCGGTCGTGATCGTGGAAACGCTCGTCGACACGCCGGCCGCAACCGCTGCAACCTGCGCTTGATTCATAAAGTGCTTGCTGACAACGGTGATAGTCCCGTTTGCCGCAACCGTGCATTGTACTGTGCTCAAATCAGGCATGATGCCTCCTAGAGTAGAGTTCCCGCTCCCGCGCTTGAGTGATCTGCTACGAATCGCTTGCCCTCGGCCACAATCCCAACTGCGGTGTCGGGCGTGATGACCGTAACCACGTCCATATACTTGTTTCCTGAGCCCAAGGTGATCGTCACTGTGGCCGGAGTCCCCGTGATAGCGCTGAAAGCCGCCAGCGCCGCGGGATTAGCATAAATCCTACTGGTGAGCGTTAAAGCCCCAGTGGTTACAGCCACCGAACCATCAATCGAGATTCTGTCTAGCATGTATTTCCTCCATGATCTTTCTGTCCTGAGATTCTGCTGCTCTGCGCCATTGGCTGGGCATCAACTTCCCCTGGATTGCGTGCGATGGCTTGCTTGGCCGAGGTCCGATCTGTGGCATTCCTGCGTGGGTCAGAAGTGAGTTGACCAGGCTGCGATTCTCATCGAGCAGGCGCTGGTTCTCTGATTCTAGAAACATCACGTAGCGACTGCGGAACAGGGATTCGTAGATAGCTCTAAGCACTGGCTTTATATTCATGGGCATCGCGGTTCATAATAGCGACCAGCCTTACTATGTGAGATTTTCCATTCAATCCAGACAAGTCGGGATTGACATGGGCTGCATTTCTTGGGTAGGCCGCGCATCGTACAGTCTCCCTGCCCACAGCGGTGCTCCGCTCCGCATTGAGGACAGTCGTGAGTATGGAGATAGATGAAGCCATCTCCTGTTTTTAACTGAATATCAACGCAGGGCATGGAGTTCTTGTCTAAGTAGCGGCTTTATGGTCATGTGCCAAAAGTGTTGCCATTTCGGTTGTCTTAAAATCGCAGGACAGACAGGAGAACTCCATCTGCCCATTTAGCCACGTCTTACTGATATCGGCGTTCGGGTCTGCGGGAAGGGGATTAAGAAACCGAAACTCGCCCATCCTCTTGGTTTTCCTTGGAAGACCGATAGTTCTCCCCAGAGTAATCAATTCCGTGCCCATCGCGTAGGCCTCCGTAGCCGGATAGGATGTGGGCCTTTCTTCTGCTCTTCCTTGATGATCCGCTCGCGCTGGAGCATCTTCTGGCTCATATCTACATTCAGCGCCTCAACTCGTTCAGTTACGCGAACGTCCAAGGGCTTCTGTGCCGGCTTCCCGAACATCTGGTAGAGGCCATAGCCAATTGACTGGAGCGCGTCATCTCCAAGGAACCCTGCAATCTCCTCGCTGTTCTTCTCGTCTCGGGGTGCTTTGGGAATCGTGCTGATGGCATTCGGGCAGCAGTCGGCTATTTGAAGACGCGCTACGTTCACAGGCTCTTCGGTCTGCGTTTGGTCGTTAAAGACCACGCCTGTCTTGATGCGTCCCTTGAGGAAGTCATAGAGAATCTGCTCGCGGCCGATCTTGTCAGTTGTCGAGGGGCCAGGCTGCACTATGCCGAACCTTTTGAGCACATCGCCCATTCGCACTCCGATAGGGTTTGTATCATGTCGCTGTGCGAAAGCGTCGTGGGAAAGGCTGAAGAACTGATATTTCTCGGTTGCTCCGTTTTCGTCCTTGCTGAGTCGGGCAATCTCTTCGGCAAGCTCTTCCGGCGTGTGGTGATTATCAACAAACTCACGATAGATACGCACGACCCCGCGATCATCCATGCAAAACCAGTGGATAGCCGAGTTGTGCTCAAAGCCCCAGTCTCCGCCCAGCCATCGTTTGTACCACGGCTTCATCTCGAACGAGGCTGCTGGGTAGACGTTGTATGCTTCGTCCCATGCTCCTTCGAAATAGCCACCCGCTACGCCCCAGATACCAAACTTTAGAGCGCGGCTTACCGCGTCCTGATAGGCGTCTAAGTTCGCGACGTATCGCGGATCGTTGGCATAGATGGGGTTGTCCTGGTATGTAGCAGGGAAGTAGCCATAGTCCTGCGATTGGTATGCGGACCTCTGCTTTGAGTCCATCTCGGAGCATGGTCGATTCTTCACGAACAAGTCTTCCACCCAACGTGCGCCTATACCAATTGGGTTCGTCGCGCCGTCTTTGGTCGCGTGCGCTGAGACTGGACACCTGTTCCACGCTGAAATGTTGTTCCACTGGCTGAACGTGAACTCCGTCAGCTCGTCGTAGCCAATCTTGTACCACTGCCCCTGCCAGCCCCAAACATCGTGCTCGTACTGCATCGACCCGAACTGGGTTGTTGAGCCGTTGTGCCATGTGACTACACCCTTCTGCTCATTGAAGCTCTGATAGCACTCTTTCGGAATCTTTTCCCTGAACCGGGTAATGACCGTAGATGAGAGCTTGGGATATGTTCTGCGTAAAAGCAGTGTATGCACCTGCAGCCCATCGGTGGAACTGAACTGCGAACAGGCTAACAGGTGATCCATAATGAGCGCGTATGTCTTGCCCGGGCCGGCAGCTCCACCTAGAAGCCTGTGACGTAATGGCGAGCCGTGGAAGGCTAGCTGATGCGGGTAGGCTTGATAGACCAGCCGGCGTGATTCGTCCTTCGCAAAGCGCTGGACTCCGCTAGTTACTGTCGCGCTCATTCACTTTTATTCAGTTTGAAACGCAGCGAAGTTACTAAGGCCGTGTTTTGTGGTAACTTCTGTTGATAACAAGCCACTTTCATTTTTGGAGGTTTCTTGCATAAACTCGAATTCGGTCAGGCCGTCGCGCTTCAATGCGGCCTCGGTAGCCTCAATACACATGCGCTCCTTGGTCACTTCGCCTCCGAATTGGGGAGCTGAACGTTGGTAAACAACTGAAACGGGGCGCCGTCTTTGCCGGTCAGCTCTTGCTTGTCGGATTGCCCTAAGTATTGCTTTCCCAGCCATATCAGCATTGTAGGATTGCCAGACTGCGCTACTTCGAACTGCTTCTGCATCAACGATCCGTTGCGCCATTCATGACCTGTTTTTATTAGTTCATCAAATCGGCGCTTTAGAGTTGCAGGGGAAATCTCGCACATCGCCGCTATCTGTTCTCTAGTCAATCCTTTGGAGGCAAGGTCTATCACGCGAGAGCGATCAACAGTTTTGGGTGGTCTGCCGCCATTGTTCTTAGCCACAACGAGCAATCCTAGCACGCTGCGAGCGTAAATAGGGCTGTATTCTGCTGCTTTTGGCATGGCGCATGGGGAAAGTCGGTGCCCGTTTCGATTCCAGCCTAGCACCCACCTCGACGCTCGGGGCAGATTGTCTGGTCACCTCCCGCGGTAAAGAGATCAAAGGGATGACGCGCTTGATTCTCATGGGACGTATTGGAGCACCGGAACACCCCACGGTCTATTGGGGCTGCGCTTGCGTTGCCAGCAGGTATCGAAACGAGTTACGCCAGTCTCGACCATCATGGTGTGATCAGCATTGAGGTAATCAGCCCGGCCTTCTGCTCGAAGGCGCGCAGCCTCTGATTTCTTGATGTGGTATTGAGTACCGCGGCGAGTGGTTACGGTGACTGTCTTTGCCAAGAGATGGGAATAGCTAAAGCAGAAATAGCCCCTGAATCTGCGACGGGGGATCGGGCGAAACCGCACTAACGGAAACACAGTAAGGTAAGTCCTTTAGTGCTGTCAAGAAGATTCAGTGAGTGCCAAGCAAATATAGGGCGTAGCAGTGATGAGCTCCCGCTTCGTCGGTTAAGTCCCTTAAGTAAACAAAGGGGAACTATATACTTCACTCCCTAACCCCTGCAAATTGGACTTTACCGTGCGTACCAAGACGATTTTTGAGCGGTCGCACGTTCCGCTTCACAAGTGGGTTTATGCGATGTATCTGGTTGTCACGTCGCGCAAGGGCATTTCGTCCCTGCAATTGTCAAAAGAGATTGGCGTCACTCAGAAATCGGCTTGGTTCATGCTCCAACGGCTCCGCGAGGCTT
>Ga0265319_1001219_pt1 | contig 15888 bp, 6 predicted proteins | sample 4824metaG_FD_192443 | JGI IMG/M metagenome (GOLD analysis project Ga0265319, IMG submission 192443) | Rhizosphere microbial communities from Carex aquatilis grown in University of Washington, Seatle, WA, United States - 4-8-24 metaG | ecosystem: Host-associated > Plants > Roots > Rhizosphere >...
AGCTCATCTTCATGGACTGCCAGATGCCGGAGATGGATGGCTTCGCGGCGACGGAAAAGATCCGCGCCGCCGCCGGTGCCAAGGCGCCGCCGATCGTCGCGCTGACCGCCAACATCTCCGAGCGCGATCGCGAGAAATGCTTCTCGGCCGGCATGTGCGACTTCGTCGGCAAGCCTGTGAACAAGTCCGAACTGGCCCGCGTTCTCAAGCGCTGGACCCAGCCCGAGGGCGAAAGCCAAAAGTAGGCGGGGCTTTGACCCGCCTTTTTTCGATCCCGGCGGATTTTTTGCCACTGATTCCACTGATGGCACAGATAGCCGTGGAGGTTTATCCGTGCCCATCCGCGGTATCAGTGGCTTGATTCTCCTTGGAATCCAAGGGCGGGTTGAAACCCCACCTTAATTGGGATCCGCCACATTGCCCCGATCCCAGACGGTCAGCCCTGCGAGGTTCCGGCCGGCGCCGCTGCGGGGAAACGCCAGGCTCGCCACGTAGCCGACCACAACGCACGAGCCCACCGCCACGAATCCGTACAGGAACGCACTGCACGCGGTAAACTTTTCCGCCAGACCCGTCACCAACACGCTGGTCAGCGCGCCAATGATGGCGCCCGGGGCGTTGGCCCGCCGAGTCAGCAGTCCGAGGGCGAACACCCCAGGGAAGCCGCCGCCGATCAGCGCGATCAGCGCCAGGTACTGGTCCCACAGCGAGGTCGTACCACGCCAGGCGAGCCAGATCGCCATGGCCGTGGCAATCACCCCGGCGGCAAGCGTCGCGCCACGGGCGAGAAGTACCCGCTGGCGTTCCTTCGCACCCGGCCACAGCGTCCCTTGGAAATCTGTCACGACGATGGCCGCGGTGGCGTTCATCGCGCTGCTGAGGGCGCCCATCCCGGCGGCAAACAGGCCCGCGACCATCAGGCCGACCACGCCGGGCGGCAGCTCGTTCGCAATGAAATACGGGAAGATCGCGTCGCCCGCGGTGCTCGCCGGCGCGCGGTCCGGATGCGCCCGGTAGAACGCCCAGAGCGCCGTGCCCACGAAGAAAAACATCACCGAGCCTCCGAAGCCGACCACGTTGCCCATGACAATGGAGCGCCGGGCCATGCGGACGTCCGCCGTCGCCAGCATCCGCTGCATCAGCGGCTGGTCGCCGAGCACCGTGAAGATGTGGCCGAGGAACATGCCGATGAACACCCACAGCGTCGGCTGCGAGAGGTCGAAGTCCATCGACACCATGCGGAATTTTCCCGCCGCGATGCCGCCGTGCACTATCCCGGCCAGCCCACCATCCACCGAGGACGCCATGTAAACCAGGGCGACCATGACGCCACCGACGGTCACGCCCACCTGCATGACGTCGGTCCAGATCACCGCCTCGAAGCCGCCCTCCATTGCATAGATGGTCGTGATCCCGCCCATGAGCATGATGCTGTAGTAGACATTGAGGCCGGTGACCGTCGAAAGTGCCAGTGACGGCAGCAGCATGACAACACTCATCCGGCCGCCCACCTTCATGAGGATGCCGAGACCCGCGCCCAGCAGTTGCACCCGGTGGTCAAAGCGTTGCTCCAGGTAGCCGAAGATCGTCGTGAGCTTGAGCCGGCGCAGCACGCCCACGAACACCACGCCCACCAGGATGCCCGCGAGCACCTGCGCCGGGGCCGAGCCGAAAGACAGCCAGTCAGCGCCGTAGGTCCGCGCCGGGAGCGACATGAAGCTGATGCTGCTGGTGGCCGTGGCCATGAAGCTGATCGCCGCCGCCCACCACGGGATGTGGCGGTTGCCGAGGAAGAACTCCCCGCTCGACGTCCGCTTTTTCCGCGAGCACCACCACCCGATCGCCAGGCTCACGGCAAAATAGACGGTGAGCGAAACGTAATCCGGCCAGCTCATCGTCCGCGCGGAAATCACGGAAAAGGTCGGGGCGAAAATCGACGGCATGGGGCGCAGGGGTGAGTCCGGCAACAGGTTTGCCGGGTCCACATGACTTACGGACGGAACGCGCGACCGCGAATCAATTTCGCGGACCGCCGGGCCCCGGCCACCCGCAACTTCCCGTCGCCAGGCGTCGCAATGAACTCAGTCCGGGCTTGGGTGGACGGATCGGTTTACGGCGCCTCGCGGTCCGCCGCGCGCAGGGCGGCGCAGATGCACCTGGCCGCGTCCGCATCCTGGGACCCATAGCTGAGGAAGACGGCTTTGTTTTCTGCGGCGCTCATAGCTTTGCTTCCGGCTTTTCCGGCGGGTGCGCCTTGCGCCACGCCTGCGCACGGGCGTGGGCGTCACTCACGCCGAGGGTTTCCAGAAACTGCCTGAAGCGTGGATCCTCGCGGACCGGATCATACCACGGTTCAAAGAGCACGTCGTGGAGATAAGTCGATGGCATCTCGGCCGGATTGAGGGCCGCAAGACCTTCTTCCGTGCGACCGAGCATGAACAAATAATAGGACCGGTTTTCAGTTTCCGTGGTGGGGAACATTTTCTCCGCCTCCGCCCGTGTGCCCGCCACGGCGAACGTCCGGAAGCGAAGATGTTCAAGCGTCAAGCTGCGGGCAAGGGCCAGCGCCGCTTCCTTCTGACCAAATTGGGCGAGCGCGTAAGCCTTGTGTTCGCGCGCGATCTCGGAATCGGCCAGAGCTAGCGCACGATCGTAGGTGGCGATCGCCTCCGCGTACCGGCCCGCCAATTGCAGCTTGCGCGCCAAAGACTCGATGGAGTCCTGCGATAAGGGATCCAGTTGCACCGCTAACCTCGCCTCGGCGATGGCATCGTCCATCCGTCCGTCGTCCATTGCCATGGTCCCGAGTTGCTGGTGGGCGAAGGCATCACTCGGGTTGAGCGAGAGCGCGATGCGCAGTTCGTTTTCGGCGCCGGCCCGATCCCACCAGATCCACATTCCTGTTGCGAGGGCGGCGTGCGGTGCCGGTGCCATCGGATCGAGCGCAATCGCCTGTCGCGCCTTGGCTTCGATTCGCGCTCGCTCCGGCGAATTACGCTGGCTGAAGCGGCTGATCGCGTTGGTTTGCATGCTGCCGCGCGCCACCCAAACCACGGCGAGCAGGGCTTGGGCACGCGCAAAATTCGGTTCGAGCGCCAACGCCCGGTTGAGCAACTCCTCCACGTGATCGGTGTTGGTGAATATCGTGTCGCGCAAACGCATCATTTGATTGGCTTGCAGATAAAACTCCAGCGCCTGCGGATTCACACTCGCCGTGGCAGCAGGGGAGCTCGCACCGAGTTTCAGCGAGAGTTGCCCTGCGATCAGCCCAGCGATCTCCTCTTCGACGGCGAACACATCTTTCGCGTCGCGCAGGAAGGAATCCGTCCACACCTGAAAGCCGTCAGCCGCTTTGCTGAGTCGCGCCGTAATCTTCACCTTTTCGCCCGCGCGCTGCACGCTGCCCTCAATCACGTAGGCGACGCCAAGTTGTCTGGCGATTTCCGGAATGGGCGTGTCCTTGCCCTTGAAATGAAACGACGACGTGCGCGCCGGAACTTTCAGGCCGGGGACTTTCCCGAGCGCGTTGATCAATTCGTCGCTGATGCCGTCAGAGAAATATTCGTTGCCCTTGTCGTCGCTCAGATTGTCGAAAGCCAGCACGGCGACGGATTTCGTGTCCACTTTCGCCAAGGCTCCGGCGGACAAGTCGGGGGCCGGTTTCGCTGCCGCTTCACCCTCCTTCGCCGGTGCGACCGCCGCGGCGACCATTTCGCGAAACTGCGGATCGCTGCGCACCGGATCGTAGGCCGGATCGAGTTCGAGCATCGCCCGCGTCACCGCGATGCTTTCGACCGAGGCCGAGCGCTTCGCCTGGAGTTCAACCAACGCGAGATCGACCCGGCCGATGGTCACCCAAAGCGGCGCCATGCTGGTCGCGTCGAAGTAGCTGCCTCGAGCAGTGCTTTTCCGCTGTTGCAAGAGTGCGCCAGCGGTTCCGGCGCCCGGCGCGTCCCCGAGCCGGGCGAGCGCCCAGGCTTTCCAATAGAGCGCTCCGGTATCGTCGGGCGATGCGGTGAGTTCACGATCGGCCAGCTGCACGACCGTGCGCCAGTCGGCCTGCGCCGCCTCCGTGTTGCCGGCCATCTCGTGCGCGCGGGCGGCGAGCACGGCGCGCGGACCGGAAAAAATGTAGTCGCGCAGATAGTCGCGCGGCAGCCGTTGCGCCACGCTGAGGGCCGCCTGCGGGTCGCGGGAAAACAGCCAGGTCTGCCACGCGTAAAACGCGCCCCGGTCCTCCTGCAGCAGCCAGCTCGGCCACCCGGCCAGCGCGGCGCGCGCCCCCGCCAGATCGCCGCGCCAGCGGGTTTTCAGCAGGAGATCGAACGTCAGCAACCGGCCGGTCGCCCGGCGCGCGAGGGCGGGGCCCACGATCGCCTCCGCCTCGGCAAAGCGGTTGCGCCGGACCAGGACGTTTATCAAATCCGCGCTCGCCATCGGCAGGCCGCCGGAAAATTCCACTTCGCGCTGGTGTGCCCGGATGGAGTCGTCCGGCCGGTCGAGAAACCGGTAAACGGTGCCCAACGCCTGTTGCACCCGCCAGTTTTTCGGCTCCCGCTCGGCGAGCGCCAGTAGCTCCCGCTCGATTTCGCCCAGCTCCCTGCCTTGCGCGAGTGGCGCACTGGAGAAGATGATGGCCAGCCGCGCCGTCGCCACGGCCAACTGGGCGGAGATCGATTGCGGTGCCAGCGCCCGCGCCCGCGTCGCTTGGCGCATCAGGAGATCCTTGCGCGCGTCGGAAGGGTCAATCGAGTGCCAGACCATCGTATAGGACAACTCCGAGCCCAGCTCCCAGGCGCTGGGCTCGGCCGAGTCGAGCGCCAGCGCACGCTTCACGAGATCATCGGCAAAAGAAAGATTTTCCCGATCCAGTTCGTCACCGCCATCGTAAATCTGCCGCGCCTGCGCCACGAGCTTCTGGGCCTCGGTGAGCGGTGCGGTGGATTTTTCCTGGATGGGCCTGTTCGACGAGCTCAGGGCAGGCGGGCGCGTCCCCACGCCCGCATTCTGGGCTGAAGTCGCCGCAGAATCCGTCGGACGCTTCAGCCAAACATACCCGGCCATCGCCAGTGCGACCGCGATCACCGCAACCGCCCATGCCGCCGCCGGGACACGGCGGCGCACTTGCTGAGAATCTGTTGGGGACGCGACGCCCTCGTCGCGTTCTCCGGGGCGGGGGCGCCCCGGCTCGATCTCATGTTGCCTCAGCACGCCTGTGCGGTGCGACCAGAGTTTCAGGAAACGCTGCAGCACGTCGGCCGGGACTTCGCCGCCGCGAAGGCGCGTCCACTGCACGGTGCGGAAGCGATCCGGCACGAGCGCGTCCGGCTCGCGCGTGTCGTCGATCACGACTGGCAGGATAAACGGCACGCCACTCGCGATGCCCATCGCGCGTTGCGCGGCGAGTTCCCACTCGATCCGAAAGTAACCTTCGTGCCGCGCCTGCGTGTTGGCGGAGACGACGGGGATGAAAAGCACGCACTCCTTGATCTGCCGGCGAATCTTGGCGTCCCACTCGTCGCCGTGCTCGAGTCCGCCGTCGGCGTCGAACCACACCTCGACCCCGCCCGACCTTAATGAATCGCAAATTCGCCGCGCCGCCTCCGCGTCCTGCGACGCGTAGCTGAGGAAGACGGCTTTGGTCGGTTCGCTCATGGCTCCAGGCCGATTCTCTTCAGCCATTCGGGATAATAGCGGCAACTGCGGAAGCTGTCGTCCGGGTAGGTCTTGATCGCCATTACCCAGGCCTCCCGGCTGTCGATGGCCTTGTTCATCCAGACATTGGCCTGCTCCGCGTCGCCGACGCCCAGGTAGAGCTGCGCGATGCTAAACGCGGGAACGTACCGCTGCCGGGCTTCGCCCAACACTTCATCGAATAGCTTTTGCGCCTCCGCCGTCCGGCCGACCTTGCTGTACATTGACCCCAGCTCTGCTTTTGCCCGTGGTGCGGGATCGGGACCAAGCGCTTCCTCATAGCGTGCGATCGCTTCCGCGCGCTGGCCCTTGACCCAGAGGGCCCAACTGCCGATCCAGCGGGTCACGAAATTCAGGTCGGGCGACAGGGCCATGGCCTGACGGCTGTTCTCGAGGGCGGCATCAAGATTCCCGGACCAGAGTTGCACGAGCCAGACGACAATCTTCGCATTGGGCGAAAGCGGGTCGAGCTGCTGCGCCTTGTTCGCTTCGACCAACGATTCGGGATACCGCCCCAGATCCGCGAGGATCAGGGCATAGAGTTCGTGGACGCGGGCCAGCCCCGGATTTTGTTCGACGATGCGTCGATAAACCCGTTCCAGCGCCACCCAGTCGTGGCTCGACCAGAAGGATTCCTCGGCCGTGGCAATTTGCACTTCCCAGAGCGAGTCATCGAGCTCGCGCGCCTTGGCGAAGGCGGCCTGCTTCTGCGCCCTCGTGCTGTCCGGAGACACAAACCCTTCACGTGCGAGGGCATTATAAGCCCGCCCCAATTGCGCGTAGGCCTCGGCGTAATCCGGCTGCTTCGCAATCGCCTGCTGAAAGTAGGCAATGCCGAGATTGAGGTCGGTCTCGGTGAGCCTGTCCGCATGCACCTTGCCCTTCAGCACCAGTTCGTAGGCCTCGACGTTCTCGGGACGGTGCTTCGCGGACGCGGCGTTTGCCGGGTCGGTCCAGGTGACCTTCAGCTTGTCCACGATGTTGCGGGCGATGTCGTCCTGGATCGCAAAGATGTTCGCCATCTCCCGGTCGTATTTCTCCGACCACACGTGGTAGCCGTCGGCCACGTTGATGAGCTGGACGGTGATCCGCAGCTGGTTGCCAGCCCGCTGCACGCTGCCCTCAAGCACGGTGCCCACGTGGAGGAGTTCGCCGATCTTCTTGATATCGTCCGTCTTCCCCTTGAACACGAAAGACGACGTCCGCGCCGGCACGCGCAGCCCGGGCACCTGGGCCAGCGCGTTGAGGATTTCCTCCGTGAGGCCGTCGCTGAGATATTCGTTCTCCTTGTCCGGGCTCATGTTCACGAACGGCAGGACTGCGATGGATTTTTGGTCAGGCGCCGAGGTGGCGCCCGCAGGTGCCGGCCCGCTGGCATTGGCGGCGAGCAGGGTCTTGATGCGCGGATCGGCGCGCAAGGCGGCGAACGCCGGGTCGTAACGCAGGATCTGCACGGTGAAGCCGGTTCCGTCCACCTTGAGTCGCTGCGTGTAGAACGCCACGACGGGCTCGATGCGATCGAGCAGGACGAAGATCGGGGCGATCATCTCATCGAGGTATGCCTCGTCATGTCCCTGGAGCTGCTGGTAAACCTTCAGAGCCTCCATCGCTCCCGGCCGATCGCCGAGCAGGGCGAGCAGATAGGCGCGCCAATACTGCATGTCGGGCGCATTCGGCGCCGACGCCAGCCGGCCGTTGACGTAATTCAGCGCCGCGCGCCATTCGGACTGCGCGGCGGCGGGCCGCCCGGCCAGTTGCTGCGCCTGGCCGACATAAAAGGCCCGCGGTCCCCGCCCGATGCCGTGCGTCCGCACGCCCTGCACCAGCAGGTCATCGGACAGCACCTTCAACGCCGCAATCGCCTTGTCCGGTTCGTTGCGCCACAACCACACTTGGCTCGCCAGGACCGCCCCGCGTTCCTCCAGCATGAAGGCCGGCGGGATATCCGCCAGCAGCGCCGCCGCCCCGTCGAGATCTCCGTGACTGTAGAGAAGAAAAACAATCTTGAACAAACGGGCCGCGGGACCCGGCTGTGCCAAATAAGCCTGGTCCATGGTCGCCTCCGCTTCGGCCATCCGCCGCGCATCGAGAGCCAGGATGCCCGACTTGATGATCAGGGACCTGGCTTTGGTGCCAGGCTGGGCGGCGGCACGGTCGGCCATCGCCAGGGCTTCGTCGAGCCGGCCCAAGTCCCGCAGGCAGGACGTGTATGAATACATGACCCGCCCGTCATTCGGCGCCCGGGCCAGGAGGCTGAGATAGATCCGCTCCGCCTCGGCGCGGGTCGCGGGCTGCAATCGATAGCAGTTGGCCAGGGCATATTGCGCCTCGAATGAGTCCGGGCTGAGGTTCACGGCCCGCTGGGCCCGGGCGGTGAGTTCCGCGACCGGCGTGGCGGCCGGATTCAGACTCAGGACCTTCCCCATCGCCCCGACTTGGGCATATACAGCCCACGCCTCGGAATTATTCCGCTCGAGTTCGACGGCCCGCCGGCTGCTTTCATCCGCCAGTTGCCAGTCACCGCGCGTCGTATCCTCCCATTTGTCCCACAGTGCCCACGCCTGTCCGATCAGCTTCTGCGCCTCCGTTTGCGCTGCGGGCGCGGGCTGAACCTTAACCGGCGAGGAAGTCCCGCGCCACGGCTGCCAGACCGCCAGCGCCACCGCTGCGAACGCTCCAAGGATCGCCGGCACAAGCCAGCGGCGGGCCGGACTCCGTCGTAGGGGTGTCCCGTGCGGACGCCCGCGGGTGCCGTCAAGCGGCTCCCCTACATTGGAGGCGCCCAGCACAGTCTCGCCGCCGAGTAATTTCTGCACGCGCATACAAAACGCCGCGAAGCTCGCGTCCTCGGGCCCCTGCCCTTCGCGTTCTCCAGGGCGGGCCTGCCCGCCGTAGCCCGCAGGGCGGAGGCGGGTCCACTGCACGGCCTTGAACTCCGCCGGCACCTTCGCCTCGGCGTCACGCGTCGCATCGATCACGACCGGCAGCAGGAAGATTTTCTCGTCCGCCATCGTGTGGGTGCGCTGCGCAGCGAGTTTCCATTCGAGCCGGAAATAGCCCTCCAGCCGCGCCTGCGTGGCCGCCGAAATCACCGGCACGAAGAGCGCGCATGCCGCGATCTGCCCGCGAATCTTCGCGTCCCACGCGTCGCCGCCCACCAGCTCGCTCTGGTCGAACCACACCTCCACGCCGGCCGCGCGCAGGGCATCGCAGATGCGCTTCGCCGCCTCGGCATCCTGGGAGGCGTAGCTGAGAAAGACAGCTTTCGTCGGCTCGCTCATTTCTTCGCCTCTGCTTGGGCCGGCCTCTGGCCACTGACCTCTGACTTCTGATCGACACCGACGCCCACCGCCAGCAGCGCCGTAATCTCCTGGTCGTTGCGCCATGGAGCCATGCGCGGATCATGGCGGAGCGCCTCACGGATAATTTCGCGGCCGTATTGGAAATTGATCGCCTCCCGCATCAGCGCGAGCGCCTGGCCGCGTTCGCCCATGAGCAGGTTGCCCGGGATCGGGCTGAACCACCAGTTGGTGCCGAGGAAAATCTGGAAGGGACGCTGGAGCTCCGGGAAAATGACCGCGTTTCGCGCGCGCGCCTCGTCGGTCCGGCCCAGCCGCATCAGGATCCACCCATCCAGCCAGAGCGTGGAAAAATTGCGTTCCTGGACGGCCTTGTGCCGGGCCATCTCGGCCTGCGCCTCCTCGAACCTCAGCCGGGCCAGCTCCGGCTTTCCCTGCTGGAGCAGGAGCTCGCCCTTGAGGAGGCTCGTCGGGCCGGTGTAGTCGAAATCGATCATCCACGGCTCCGGCAGCGCGCGCAGAGCCTCCAGTCCGACGTCATACTGCCCGCTGGCCATGGCATAGACAAACTGGAGGTAAACCGGGCGGTCCGTGCCGCGGCTACGGTCGGGCAACTGGTCCGGCAGCGCCTTCAGGCCCGCGATGTCGCCGCGCACGGTGAAGGCCAGCTCAGCCTTGGCGACCAGGGCGTTGGGCACCGGGCCGAGTTTGATGGCGAGATCAAAATAGTGCTCGGATTGTTCCAGATCCCCCGCATCGCGGTAGTGCCGGGCCAGCTCGTATTGCACCAGGGCGTCCTGCGGGAACAGATCGGCCGTGTGGCGGGCCGAGGCGATGACCTCCGCGTCGGTCACGCCGTCCGTGATCGAAAGGACGTTGTCAAGAACCCGATAGTATCGCGGCTCGGTTGGCCGCGCCGCGATCGCCTGCCGGACGAGCCGGGTGGCGCGCGGCAGCTCGGTTCGCCGCACTTGGAAATAGGTGGCCAGGTCAACGATGGCCTCGGGATCATCCGGGGCGAGCGACAACGCGCGCTCCGAATATTGCCGGGCCTGCGCGAAGCGGTCCTCGCTGCGGTCGAAGCCGCGCACGAGATAATAATCCTCGATGCGGCCCAACAAAATCGTGGCCTCGGCATCGGTCGGACGCACCGCCAGCACCGCCTTCACGAGATCTTCCGCCACGCCCAAGTCGGCAACGACGGTTTCGGTTGCGTCCAGGATCTGCGCCGCACGCCGGAGTTGCGGATCGGTGGGACCGGCGGACGCCGCCGGTTGCGCAGCGGCCATAGCCGGGGCGGTTGAAGGCGCGGATGGGCGCAGCGACTGCCCGGACTGGGCTTTGATTTCGGCCATGAACGCCGCGAATTCCGGCCGGCCCCGCAGTTTGTCCCACCAGGGATCGAGCGGCAGGGTCGCAGGGGTGACGAACGCGGAACGGTAGAACGCCACCCGCAGGCAGCGCACGGCACCCGCCGCGTCCCCCAGCCCCGCATAATAATCGGCAAGCAGGCGGCCGGTTCTCGGGCTCGGATCGGACTGCTCCCGCCAGGCCGACTCGACCGGCATCACCAGCCGGGCGGCCTCGTCATTCCGGCCGAGCCAAGCCAGAGTGACGGCCAGCCGGACCTTCTCCAGACTGTCGTCGGGTTGCTCCTGCACTCGCTGTCGCATGACGCCTTCGGCCGTCTGCCAGTCGAGCCGCGCCTGATTCTCCTGGCCGGCCATGCGGTGCGCCAGCGCCACGTACCAGGCCTTCGGTGAGGCAATGATCACATCCTCGAAATAGTCCCTGGCGGTCAAGGCCGACGCCCCGATCACCCGCTCGGGCTTTCGCTCCAGCAGGCCACACCACATCGCCGTGAAAACCGCGCGATCCTCGACACGATCCACCGGAGCGAGCTGGTCCAGCGCCGCCCGCATCGCGGCGAGGTCGCCTTTCTCCGCCATGATGCATTGCGCCTTCAGCACCAGCGCACCGCCGAAGGGCTGCACCGCCAGTGCGGCATCGAGTTGCTCGATCATCGCGGCCAGTGCCGCCGACGGAGCATCGCTCCGGTTCGAGTTGGGATTATAGCTCTGGGCCAGATCGTAGCGAGCCAGGACATCGCGGGGATGTCGTCGCACCGCTTCCTGCAACTCAGCCCGTCCTTCCGCCAACCGGCCGGGGCCCTGATTGATGATCGTGCCGCCCAAGGCCCGGCGCACCCGGTTGTCATCGGGCGTAAGCTTTAGTACGCGGCGCAGGATCGTCTCGGCCTGGTCGTCGGCACCTTGATGCGAAAGCACCCGGCCGAGGGCCAGCAGGGCCTCGGTCTCGTCGGGATTGAGCGCCAGCGCCCGGTTGGCGAAACTCTGCGCGTCCTGCCGGCGCTTCTCGCTCAGGTCCCAGTTGCGAAAAATGTAGGACGCCTGCACCCCCGCCCGGACGCCCCAGGCCGCGGCCGAGTCCGGCTCGATTTCCGTGGCCCGGCGGCTCAGGTCCTCCGCCACCGCCAGATCGTCGCGGTTGAAACCGACCTTGTCGTAAAGACCGCGCGCCTTCGCCGCGAGCTGCGCCGCGTCGCTCAGGGCGGAAGGAACGGCGGATGCCGGGGATGATTCAGGTGGCTTCGCCGCTTTCCCCCACGGCTTCCAGATGGCGAGTGCCACGACCGCCGCGGTGGCGAGAATCGCCGGTGCCAGCCAGGTGCGGGCGGGGCCGCTCTTTGTTGGGGACGCGACGTCCCCGTCGCGTTGAACGGGACGGGGACGTCCCGTCTCCATCTCACCCGCCAGCAACTTCCTCACCCGCTCCGCAAACGCCACCGCCCCTTCCCCGCCGGAAAGCCGCGTCCACTGCACCGTCGTGAACGAGTCGGGCACGATCGCGTCCCAATCCTTCGTGTCGTCGACGCAGACGGGGAGGATGAAACGGGTACCCTTTGCCATCAGGTGCGTGCGATCGTCGGCTAGTTTCCATTCGAGGCGGAAATACCCCTCCCGCCGCGCCTGGGTGTTGGCAGAGATCACCGGTACAAACAGCGCGCACTCCTTGATCTGCCGCCGGATGCTCTGGTCCCATGCGTCGCCACCGCGCAGTTCGCTCTGGTCGAACCACACCTCCACGCCCGCGGCGCGCAAGGCGTCGCAGATGCGCCGGGCGGCGTCAGCATCCTGGGATGCGTAACTCAGAAAGACGGCTTTGGCTTCCATGTAGGAGCCTGCTTGCAGGCGATTAGAGACGCCGTCCGCTCGTTCACCCCGGAATCGCCTGCAAGCAGGCTCCTACAACTCGTCGTCTCCATTGGGCGTTCAGCGTTAAAAGTTGAGCGTTGGGCGTTCCGCTCCGCCACTCAGAGCGGCTTCGCCGACTTCAGGATTTCCTCGAAGCGCGGGTCGTCCTTCAGCCGCGACCAGAGCGGATCGAGGCGCAGGTCATTCGGCGAAGCCTGCAACGGGAGGGCCATGATTTCCCGCAGCACGGCCAGGGCTTCCTCGCGGCGGTCGCAGACCACGTAAATCCGGCCCAGTTGGCTTTTCATTTCCACTCCGTAATAGGCGTCCTGACTCAATCCCCCCTCCGCCGCGGCGCCACCTTCACGCATCGCCTCTTCCCCCCGGCCGCCGAAAACTTTGGCCCGGGCGAGCATCATCTTTTCAACCATCTCTTGCCTGGGCGTGGACCGCCGTGCGGCCAGTTCCGCGATCGCCATTTCCGCAAATTGCCCCGCCAATTCGCGTTGTCCGCGCAGCCACGCCAATTGCGCCCGGTGGAGCGCCGTTGATTCCAAAGAAAGCCCCCCCATTTGGGGAAGTAACTTCAATCGCGGGTCCGCCAGTACGCGTTCGGCCGCCGTGAAATCGCCGGCCAGCATGGCCAGATCGTAAGCCGCATTCAGCCCCTCCGGATCGGAGTCAAAATGAGCGCGAGCGGCCAGGGCCCGAAGCATGGCCGGACGGTCGCCGTCGAGATCGTAGCGCGCATGAATCAGGGCATCCTGCAAAAAGCCGTCACCCGGCAGCAAGGCGGCATAGTGCTGCGCCAGTTCCAGCGCGCGACCATAGCGGCGCAGCGACAACAGAAAAAGACAAAGCTGGTTGCCGTCATACAAGTCGTGCGGGTTCAGCGCGACCGCCCGCTCCAGGTAATCCACGGCCTCCTGCCAGTTGCCGAGCCGCCGGTGGGTATAGCCGATCAGGGCGAGCAATTGGGGATCGTTGGGGAGGCCGGCTTCGGCACCGTGATATTCCGCGAGGGCGCGGGTCCAGTCGTTGTCGAAAAAGTAAGCGCCGGCCCCGCGGGCCAAATGGGTTTCGGGTGCGTTGGGATCCAACCGTTCCGCTTTCTCCAGCGCCGCCAGCGCGCGCGCCTTGCGCTCGGGCGTCGGGTCGAGCGTTCCGAACCAATACATCAGGCCGTTCACACGAGTGAGCCAGGCGTAAGCCAGGGTGAATTTCGGATCCTGGGCCACCGCCTGTTCGAAGAGCGCGATGGCCTCATCATATCGTACCCGGGCCGAACGGGGGGTCAGATTTTCCGCCAGCACTTTTCCCTGGAGGTAGAAATCATAAGCCACCGGATCCTGCGTGGGCCGCCGCTCGATCAGGGATTTTTCCGCGGGCGAGAGCGTGGCCTTGAGCGCCGTCGTGATGGCCCCGGCCAGCTTGGATTGAATGGTGAAGACGTCCGTCACGTCCTCCGTGTAGGTCTCGGCCCAGAGATGCTGGTCGGTGCGCGCGTCGATCAGCTGCACGATCACCTTCGCGCGGTTCCCCGCGCGCTGCACGCTGCCCTCGAGCACATTCGCCACGCCCAGCTCCGCCGCGATCTTCTTCAGGTTCCGGCCCTCGGGATTCTTGTAGGCCATGACCGAGGTGCGCGAGATGACCGTGAGATCGTGGATTTTCGCGAGGGCCGTGATCACCTCGTCGTGCATGCCGTCGGCGAAGAACTCGTTGTCCTTGTCCGGGCTGAAGTTCGCGAAGGGCAGGACGGCGATCGATTTCCCGCCGGGCGATGGTGCGGCGGGCCCGGGCCGGGATTCGGCCGGCATGGCCGCGGCCTTGGCTTCGGGCGCGGGGATCGCCCGCTTGTGCAGGAAATACCAGCCGGCCGCGATCCCGAGAACGAGGACGGCAAAGGCGACCCACATCCACGCGGGAAGCTGCGGATCCAGCGACGAGTCGGACTCGGGCGCGGCGGGCGGGGGCGCATCGCCAACCGGCGCGCGGGGCGCCGGCCCGGCCTCGTTCGCGACGGCCTTGGGCCTCGGCTCCAGCAGGCGCTTCACCTGCTCGACAAACTGCGGGTTGGGTTCGCCGCCGGGCAGTCGCGTCCATTGCACGCGGAGGAAGGGCTCAGGGACCAGGGCCGTGGACTCGGCCGTGTCGTCCACCACCACCGGCACAATGAACGCCACGGCCTCGTGCATGTCGTGTGTCCGGTCCACCGCGATCTTCCATTCGCGGCGGAAATAGCCCTCGCTGCGCGCCTGGGTCGACGCCGAGATCACCGGCACAAAGAGCGCGCAGGCGCGGATCTGATGGCGGATCTTTGCGTCCCACGCATCGCCGCCCCGCAGTTCATGCTGGTCGAACCACACTTGGATCCCGAATCCCCGCAAGGCATCCGCAATCCGGCGGGCCGCGCCGGTGTCCTCGCGCGCGTAACTCAAAAAGACGGCGCGGGCATCGGGTGCTGGCGTGCTGGAATCGGCCGGCATGGGTGGAGGGAGCAATGCCGTCGAAGCTTACGCCTTGCCAGCCCAAACCCCTGCTGGCACGGGTTGATGCCAATCTGATGCGATCTGCGCCGCTCCCCTCCTTCAGCCAGCTGCCGCAGTTTCACGTCGTCGGTTTCACGGGGCACCGGCAACTGGCCGACTGGGAGAAGGCCCGGGCTTGCCTCGCGGAGGCGCTCGCGTCCCTGCGGCGCGAAGCCTCCGGCGAATGGATCGGGGTTTCGTCGGCCGCGGCTGGCAGCGACCTCCTGTTTGCCCAGACGCTCTTGAGCGCCGGCCAAGCCTGGCAGGCGATCCTGCCGCTGCCGGCCGCGGAGTTTCAAAAGGACTTTGCGCCGGAGGAATGGCAGACGGCCGAGGCCCTGCTGGCGAAGGCCGAGACCGTGAAGGTGATGGCGACGGGCGGCGCACGCGAGGAGGCCTACCTCGATTGCGGTATAGAGACCGTGAACACCTGCGACGTGCTGCTCTCGCTCTGGGACGGCGAGCCCGCGCGCGGCCGGGGCGGCACCGCCGAGGTGGTGGCCTACGCGCGCGAGCTGGGCCGGCCGCTGATCGTGATCGATCCCGAGACCGGCTCGGTGCGGCGGGAAAACTTCGAGCATTTCAAGCCGGGGGACGCCGAGCTCGAATTCCTGAACGCCCTGCCCGAGCCCGCGACGCCCGCGGCCGGCGAGCCCGGTGACGTCCGCGAGCGCATCGAGCGGTTCCAGCAAAAGGCCGATGTCGCCGCGAGTCGGGGCGCGCCGCAATTCCGGGTGCTCACGGTTTCGACCGTGCTGCTGCATGTGGCCGCTACGCTGATCGCCACGGCGGGGCTGGCGTTCGACTGGCACCCGGTGGTGCTGCCCTGGGCCAAGCTGCTCTGCGTGCTCGGAGCGCTCGGCGCGGCGCTGGCAATCCGTCATTTCCGCGCGCAGCACACCTGGGTGCGCTGCCGCCTCGCCGCCGAGATCGGCCGGGCCGCGCTCGCTACGTGGGGCATGCCGCGCCGCACGGCGCTGTTCCAGGATCTCGACCTGCCCGAGATCCGGCAGCTCGTGCGTACGCTCCACATCCTGCACGGGCGCGGCGCGCCGGAAAAACGCGCCAACCTCGACACCTTCCGCCAGAACTACCGGGTGAAGCGGATCGACGACCAGCTCGCCTATTACCGCCGCCGTCTCAATCGCG
>Ga0265319_1001220_pt1 | contig 15881 bp, 21 predicted proteins | sample 4824metaG_FD_192443 | JGI IMG/M metagenome (GOLD analysis project Ga0265319, IMG submission 192443) | Rhizosphere microbial communities from Carex aquatilis grown in University of Washington, Seatle, WA, United States - 4-8-24 metaG | ecosystem: Host-associated > Plants > Roots > Rhizosphere >...
GCGCAGCAGCGTCGACTTGCCGGCGCCGTTGGGGCCGAAGACGACGAGCGTCGCACCGGCAGGCACGCTGACGGACACGTCGTCGAGTGCCCAGCGCTCCCCGTAGCGGCGCCCGACGCGGCGCAGCTCAATGGCTGCCGCTGCGTCCACCGTCGCGGGTCAGCGTCGCGACGACGTGTCTCAGCGTCGGCACGAGCACCGGGAAGAGCTGGGCGATCGCCTTCGGATTGCCCGGCAGGTTGACGATCAGCGTGCGGCCCCCGATCCCGGAGACGCCGCGCGAGAGGATCCCCAGCGGCGTGTGCCTGAGCGACTCGGCGCGCAGCGCCTCGGCGAAGCCGGGCGCCTCGCGGTCGATCACCGCGCGCGTCGCCTCGGGCGTCACGTCGTCGGGCGTGAGGCCGGTGCCGCCGGTCGTGAAGACGAGCGGAACCCCGCTGCGCACGTAGCCGCGCAGGGCCGGCTCGATCCGGCCCTTGTCGTCGCCGACGACGCCGCGCGCGACGACCTCGCAGCCCGCCTCGGTCGCGAGCTGCGCGAGCAGGTCGCCCGAGACGTCGTCGCCCTCCCCGCGCGCCAGCGTCGTGGAGACCGTCAGGATCGCCGTCTGCACGGGGGCGAGCTTAGACGAGTGCGTGCCAGATCACTGATGGCGGATGCAGTGGAGAAGGCTGTAGACGCAGATCGGATAGCGACTCATGATCCATTTCCGGTCGCAGACGACGAAAGGTCGCCGCCGTGTCTGTCATGGCATCCCCATCCCCACTCCGCCGCAAGACCTCCCTCAAGCTCGACTTCGACAAGGTCGAGATGGCGCGCGACATCCTCGGCACCAGAACGCTCACCGAGACGGTCGACGCCGCGCTCGATGAGGTCGTCAAGCGGGAGCAGCGCCGCAAGCTCGTAGAGCTGCTGCACACTCCAGGCGTGCTCGACCTCAACGACCCGGATGTCATGGCCGGAGCCTGGCGCTGAGGTCATGGCGACATATCTGGCGGACAAGAGCGCTCTCGCGCGACTGGAGACCAGCCCGGAGGTCCGGGTGGTGCTCGACCCGCTTCTCATCACAGGTCAGGTAGCGACGTGTGGCATGAGTGACCTCGAGATGCTCTACAGCGCTCGGAGTCCGCAGGGGTACGCCGAGGTCTCGACGTATCTGCGCTCGCTGCCGCGCGTGCAGATCAGCGAGTCGATCGTGGATCGCGCGCTGGCGGTACAGGCCCGTCTCGCGGAGCGCTCTCAGCATCTCGGGATCCGGTTTCCCGACCTCCTCATCGCCGCCTGCGCCGAGAGCACCGGCCTGACCGTCTTGCACTACGACGCCGACTACGAGCGGATCGCGGAGGTCACGAGCCAGGCGGTGCAGTGGGTCGTGCCGCGCGGCAGCGTCGACTGAGCCGGCCGGCATGTAGCCTCGGGCGCGTGCCCGAGCCCCGAGCCCGCGTCCTGCTGATCTCCGGTTCGCTGCGCTCCGGCTCGACCAACAGCGCCCTGCTGCGCACCGCGCTTGCGGTCGCGCCGGCAGGCGTCGAGGCGACGCTCTACGCGGGGATGGGCGAGCTGCCGCACTTCAACCCCGACGACGACGCGGAGGGGCTGCCGGCCCACCCGGCCGTCGCCGAGCTGCGGGCCGCGCTCCACGAGGCGGACGCACTGCTCGTCTCCACGCCCGAGTACGCGGGCGCGCTGCCCGGCTCGTTCAAGAACCTGCTCGAGTGGACGGTCGGCGACGCGAGCACGTACAGAAAGCCGATCGCGTGGGTCAACACGTCCGGCGCCGCCGCACCGACCGGCGCCGCCGACGCGCACGACTCCCTGCGCAAGGTGCTCGGCTACGTCCACGCAGAGATCGTCGAGGACGCCTGTGCGCGCATCCCGGTCGCGCGCGACGCGATCGGCGCAGATGGCCTGATCGCCGACGACGCGATCCGCGCGCAGCTCGCTGCGGTCTTCGCTGCGGTCAGCCGCGCGCTGCGGCCGTGAGGCTCGCCGACAGCGCGGGCGGGCTCGCAAGCGTCTGGAAGACGACGCAGTAGCGCTCCGTCAGGCGCAGCAGCGTCGCAAGCTGCTGCTCGTCCGCGTCGGCGTCCAGCTCGAAGGCGAGACGGATCGCGGAGAACCCGACCGGCGCGTCCTTCGCAACGCCGAGCGTACCGCGGAAGTCCAGCTCGCCCTCGGCGCGCACGCTGCCGCCGCGCACCGGGATCTCCAGCGAGGTCGCGACCGCGCGCAGCGTCACGCCCGCGCACGCCACGAGCGCCTCCAGCAGCATGTCGCCTGAGCACAGCTGCGACCCGTCGCCGCCGGAGGCGGGATGCAGCCCGGCCTCGGCGAGCGCGCGCCCGGTCTGCACCGAGCAGGAGACGCCCTCGCCGAGCGTCCCGCTTGCCGACAGCGTCACGCGCGCGGCGGCCGGCTGCTCGCGGTAGCGGTCCTTCAGCGGCGCCTGCACGGCGCGCAGCTCGTCGCGGTCCATCAGCTCCCCTCTCGTCGCCACTCGCCCGAGCGCCCGCCGGACTTCTCCAGCAGCGCGACCTGCTCGATCGCGACACCCTGCTCGAGCGCCTTGACCATGTCGTAGACGGTCAGCGCGGCGACAGACGCGGCCGTCAGCGCCTCCATCTCGACGCCCGTCTGCGCGCTTGTGCGCGCCTCGGCGAGGAGCGTGACGGTGCCGGCCGCGGCGTCCACGTCGGCGGTCACGTCGGCGAACGACAGCGGCAGCTGGTGGCACAGCGGGATCAGCTCCCACGTGCGCTTCGCCGCCTGGATCCCGGCGATCCGCGCCGGGCCGAGCACGTCGCCCTTCGGCGCGTCGCCGTCGCGCACGGCGGCGGCGGTCGCCGGCGACATCCGCACGACCGCCCGCGCGAGCGCGCGCCGTCGCGTGACGTCCTTGTCGCCGACGTCGACCATTCGCGCGCGCCCGCCGTCGTCCAGGTGCGTCAGCTCGGCCATCAGGCCGGCGCGTGCGTGCGCCGTGCGGCGGCGATCAGGTCGAGCACGGCGCGCTCGTCGCCGGCGCGCAGCAGCTCGATCGGGTCCGGTGAGCCGTTGACGATCGACTCGAAGAACTCCTTGCGGTCCTGGTAGGTCGGCAGCGTCGCCTTCGCCCAGCCGCGCGCGTCGTTGAGCATGACCGCCAGGCGCGCGTAGTCCTCGCCGAACAGCGCGCCGATCTCGCGCTTCATGCGCTTGGCCAGCGCGGGCGACGCGCCCGCCGTCGAGATCGCGATCGCGAGCGGTCCCGTGCGGACGATCGCCGGCAGGATGAAGTTGCACAGCGGCGGCACGTCGACCACGTTCACGAGCATCGCGCGCTTCTCCGCGTCCTCGTAGACGCCGATGTTGACCTCGGAGTCGTCGGTCGCCGCGATGACCATGAACGTGCCCTCGAGGTCGGCCGGCTCGTACGGCCGTGCCAGCCAGGCGATCGAGCCCTCGTCCGCGAGCCGCGCCAGCTCGGGCTGCAGCGTGGGCGCGACGACCGTCAGGTCGCCGTCGCAGGCGAGCAGCCCCTCGACCTTCTCCAGCCCCACGTCGCCGCCGCCGACGACGAGGCAGCGCCGCCCCTTCAGCTTCAGGCAGGCGATGTAGAACGGCGTCTCCAGCATGTCGCGCACGCACGACTGGTCGCAGATCCCCTTGCGGAGCTGGCAGACGCACTCCTTGCCGCTGTAGGCCTGGGCGGGCATCGCGCTTGAGGGTATCGGGCCGCTTGCGGTGGCGGCGAGGCCGGCCCGCGCGTACGCTGCCGTTCATGCGCCTGCTGTCCACGAGTCCGCTGAGCGTCCTGACGGCGCCGCTGTCGCTGCTCGCGAACCTTGAGCGGATCGCGAACGCGGTCGAGGGCCTGCCCGACCTCCAGCGCGACGTGCACCGCATGGCCGCGGCGACCGAGGTGCTGCCGGAGGTGCTCGAGCAGTTGCGCGGCGTCTCGCGCTCGACCGAGGCGATGCCGGAGCTCGACCGCCGCGTGGCCGATATCCAGGGCACGCTGCCGGCGCTGGTGGAGCTGGAGCGCGCGCTGCCGGCGCTCACGCCGGCGATCGTCTTGCTCGGCGAGTCGCTCGAGCGCCTGCTCGTGCTGCTCGACCGCCTCGACGGCACCGTCAACACGCTCGCGCTGCTCGCCGAGCCGCTGCAGGGGCCGGCCGAACGGCTCGGGCGCCTGAGCGAGCGGCTGCCGGGCCGCGCCCGCCCCAGCGCATAACACACCGACTGGCTGAGCAGCCAGTACCCTGGGTGCATGACTGGCGCCGAGGGGATCTACGACGACGACGCGGTCATCCGCCGCGTCTACCGCGAGCACGTGATGGTGCTCGCCGGGCCGCGCGCGCTGCTGATGCAGGCCGCGCACCCGGTGGCGTGGGCCGGCTTCTACGCGCAGACGGCGTCGAAGGACGAGCCGTACGAGCGGCTGCACCGCACCGCCCAGATCGTCGAGCTGGTCACGTACGGGCCGCGCAGAGAGGCGGAGCGCGCGACGCGCCGCGTGCGATCGATGCACAAGAAGGTGCGCGGCGAGCTGCACGAGGCAGCCGGGCGCTTCCCCGCCGGAACGCCATACGCGGCCGACGACCCGGAGCTGCTGCTGTGGATCCTCGCGACGCTCGTCGACTCGGGCATGACCGTCTACCAGCGCTACGTGCGCCAGCTCACGCCCGGCGAGCGCGAGGCGCTGTGGCAGGACTACCGCATCTTCGGGCGGCTGTTCGGCCTGCCGGACGCGGCGATGCCGGCCTCCTACGGCGACTTCCGCCGCTACATGCGCCGGATGCTCGACGGCGACGACCTGTTCGTCACCGCCGAGGCGCGTGCGACCGCGAGGGAGATCGTCATGCGCCCGCCGGTGCCGCTGGCGGCGCGCCCGCTCGTCGAGCTGGCGAACTTCGTCACCGTCGGGCTGCTGCCGCCGCGCATCCGCGGCCAGTACGGCTTCTCGTGGGACCCGGCGCGCGGCCTCTTCCTGCTCGGCCACACCGAGTACGCGCGCCGCGTGCTCGTCCCGCTGCTGCCGGGGCGGCTGCGCTACAACGCGCGCCGGCACCTGACCGAGCAGCCTGCCGCGGCGTAGCTCACGGCTCGCGCCCGCGCGCCCTGCGGATCTCGGCGAGGCGCGCGGCGAGTGCTGCCTCCGCGTCGTCGGGCGCGTAGAAGCGCTCGCCGGCGACGCCCGGCGGCGCGACCTCCTGCTGGTTCAGGTGCCCGGGATGGCGGTGCGGGCTGTCGTAGCCCTCGCCGCGGCCGCCGGAGCGCAGCGCCACCGGCGGCGGCTCGGCCCCGCGCTCGCGGACGAAGCCCTTCGCCGCGCCGATCGCGCGCTTCGCCGCATCCGACTTCGGCGCCAGCGACAGGTAGATCGCCGCCTGCGCGAGCGGGAACTGCGCCTCCGGCAGGCCGACGCGGTCGACCGCCGCGGCAGCCGCGGTCGCGACGCTCAGCGCCTGCGGGTCGGCGTTGCCGACGTCCTCGCTGGCGAGGATCACCATCCGCCGCGCGATGAAGCGCGGGTCCTCGCCGCCCTCCAGCATCACCGCGAGGTAGTAGAGCGAGGCGTCCGGGTCGGACGCGCGCGTCGCCTTGATCCAGGCGGAGATCGTGTCGTAATGGCGGTCGTCGGCGCGGTCGTAGTGGAGGATCCGCCGCTGCAGCGCGTCCTCCGCATGCGCCTGCGTGACGACGCCCTCCGGCGCCGTTCTGCACGCGACCTCGAGCGCGGCCAGCGCGGTGCGCGCGTCGCCGCCGGCGCGCGCGGCGAGCAGCTCGACGGCGTCGTCCTCGACGCGCACGTCGCCGCACTCGCCCCGCTCCAGCGCGCGCCGCAGCAGCGCGAGCACGTCGGCGTCGGTCAGCTCCGCCAGCTCGTAGACGCGCGCCCGCGACAGCAGCGCGCCGTTGACCTCGAACGACGGGTTCTCCGTCGTCGCCCCGATCAACGTCACGAGCCCCTCCTCGACGGCCGGCAGCAGCGCGTCCTGCTGGGCCTTGTTGAAGCGGTGGATCTCGTCGAGGAAGAAGATCGTGCCGCGGCCGCCGCGGCGGCGCTCCTCGGCGCGTCTCAAGACCTCGCGGACCTCCGGTCTGCCGGCCTGCACCGCGCTCAGCTCCTCGAACGCGGCGTCGGCGCTCGACGCCACGATTCGCGCGAGCGTCGTCTTCCCGGAGCCGGGCGGTCCGTGCAGGATCATCGAGTGCGGCCGGCCCTGCTCGACGGCGGTCCTGAGCGCCGATCCCGGCGCGAGCAGGTGCTCCTGCCCGACGAACTCCGACAGGTCGCGCGGTCGCATCCGCGCGGCGAGCGGGGCGTCGGCCGAGGCCGTCGCGTCGGGCTGCGCCTCCTCCGGTCCGAACAGCGAGTCCATCTTCACGCGTCAGTCTCCCGCACCGCCACGACGATCCCTACCCTCCCGCCCGCATGGACCTCGTCCTCCTCGCCGTCTGGTGCTTCCTCGTCGCGCTCGGCGGCGGACTCGTCGGGCTCGTGCTCGGCAACCTGCGCCTGCCGGTCGTGCTGCTCGTCGCCTCCTCGCCGGCGGCAGGCGCGGGCGCGAACATCGCGATCAGCGCGGTCGCGGCGGGCACGGCCGCCGTCGCGCACATCCGCGCGGGGCGCATCAACTGGCGGCTGTTCGGCTGGATGGCGCCGCCGTCGATCGCCGGCGCGGTCGCGGGCGGCTACCTGTCGGGCGTGCTGCCGACGCGCGCGCTGCTGCTCGTGATCGCCGCCGTGCTGCTGTTCAGCGGGATCGGGATGTTGCGCAGCGGCGCCCCGCCGCGCCGCGGCGATCCGGCGGCCGGCGAGAGCCGCGCACTCGACGTGCCGGCCGCCGTCGTGAGCGGCGCGGCGATCGGCTTCCTCGGCGGGGTCGTCGGGTTGATCCTCGGCTCGCTGCGGATGCCGGCCCTGCTGCGGCTCGTCGGCGAGGCGCCCGTGCGGGCGGTCGGCACGAACGTCTCGGTCGGCTTCTTCGTCGGCGTCGCCGGCGCGCTCGGCCACCTGCCGAACGCCGCGCCCGACCTCACGCCGATCCTCGTCGGCGGCGCCGCCTCGATCCCCGGCGCGCTGCTCGGCTCGCGCCTCACCGGCCGCCTGTCGGAGCGCGAGCTGATCCGCGCGATCGGCGTCGTGCTGCTGATCGCCGCGGCGAGCATGGTCGTCGAGGCGATCGCGCGGTGACGTAGCATCAGCACGCCGATGAGCCACGACCTGCAACAGGCGACCGTCGAGCTGCTCCAGCAGCTGATCCGCTTCGACACTGTCAACCCGCCGGGCGACGAGCGCGTGCTGCAGGAGCTGCTGCTCGGCGAGCTGACGGGCGCCGGCTTCGACTGCGAGCTGCTGGGCGCGACGCTCGAGCGGCCGAACCTGATCGCGCGGCTGCGCGGCGACGCGGACGGCCCGACGCTGTGCCTGCTCGGCCACGTCGACACGGTGCTCGCGAACCCCGACGAGTGGACGCACGGCCCGTGGTCGGGCGACGTCGCCGACGGCTATCTGTGGGGGCGCGGCGCGCTCGACATGAAGTCGCAGGTGGCGGCCGAGATCGCGGCCGCGATCTCGCTCGCGCGCTCCGGCTGGCGCCCGGCCCGCGGCGAGCTGCTGATCTGCTCGGTCGTCGACGAGGAGACGGGCGGCGAGCTGGGCGCGCAGTGGATCACCGAGACGCATCCGGACAAGGTCCGCTGCGACTACCTGCTCAACGAGGGCGGCGGGCCCTACTTCGAATACGCGGGCGCGCGCCGCTACGGCGTCTGCTGCGCGGAGAAGGGCGTCTTCCGCTTCAAGCTGATCGCCGACGGCGTCGCCGGCCACGCGTCGCTGCCGAAGATGGGCGACAACGCACTGCTGAAGCTCGGCCCGCTGCTGGAGCGGCTCGGCGCCCGCCAGCCGTCCTACGCGATCACCGACGTGCCGGCCGCCTTCCTGCGTGGTCTGGGCGAGGACCCGGACGACCCGGCCGGCGCGGTGCAGCGCCTCGCCGCCGTCGACCCGCGCCTGGCGACGATGTTCGAGCCGATGCTCGGAGTGACGTTCACGCCGACGCGCGCGGCCGCGTCGCAGAAGGTCAACGTGATCCCGAGCCGCGCGGAGATCCACGTCGACTGCCGCGTCCCGCCGGGCCTCGGCGAGGACGAGGTTCGCCGCGCGATGGTGGAAGTGCTCGGCTCCGACGGCACCGACGACGCGGCCGCCTTCCGCGTCGAGTTCACCGAGCAGGTCGTCGGCAACGGCTCCCCGCTCGACTCGCCGCTGCGCGCGGCGATCGACGGCTGGATCGCCGACAACGACCCCGGCGCCGCCACCGTGCCCGTGATCCTGCCCGGCTTCACCGACTCGCGCTGGTTCCGCAAGACGTTCCCCGACTGCGTCGCCTACGGCTTCTTCCCCCACCGGCACCAGTCGCTGCTCGAATCCGCCCCGCTCGTGCACGGCGCCGACGAGCGCATCGACGTGCGCGACCTCGGCTACGCCGCGCGCTTCTACGCCGACGTGACGCGCGCGCTGCTCGGTTGAGCGACGGCCCCGAGCTGCCGATGAGGGACGTGTGAGCGTCCTCGCGTCGTTCCTCGGCTACTACGACTTCAAGGAATGGGCCGGCATCTGGGTCGGGCCGTTGCTGATGGTCGTGTTCCTCGTCGTGCTCGTCTTCGCGCTGCGCCAGATGCGCCCGACGAAGCCGCAGCAGATCAAGCCGGAGGCCTCGCCGCAGATCGCCTGGGACGAGATCGCGGGCGTCGACGAGGCGAAGGAGGAGCTGCGCGAGGTCGTCGAGTTCCTGCGCGACCCCAAGCGCTTCAAGAAGCTCGGCGCGACCGTGCCGAAGGGGATCCTGCTGCACGGGCCGCCCGGCACCGGCAAGACGCTGCTCGCCAAGGCGGTCGCGCACGAGTCGAGAGCGAACTTCTTCGCGCAGTCGGCAGCCGCGTTCGTCGAGACGTTCGTCGGCGTCGGCGCGGCGCGCATCCGGCGCCTCTTCAGAGTCGCGCGCAAGAAGGCCCCGGCGATCGTCTTCATCGACGAGCTGGACGCCGTCGGCGGGCGCCGCGGCAACGACATCTCCGGCGAGAAGGACCAGACGCTCAACCAGCTGCTGGTCGAGATGGACGGCTTCACCGCGCGCGGCGACGTCGTCGTGATCGCCGCCTCCAACCTGCTCGAGAAGCTCGACCCGGCGCTGCTGCGCCCCGGCCGCTTCGACCGCCAGGTGTTCGTCGCGCCGCCCGACCGCAGAGGGCGCGAGCGGATCCTCGAGGTCCACACGCGTTCGATGCCGCTGGCGCCGAGCGTCGACCTCGGGCTCGTCGCGCGCCAGACGAGCGGCCTCACCGGCGCCGACCTCGCCAACATCTGCAACGAGGCGGCGATCGGCGCCGCCCGGCGCCACGTCGAGCAGATCGGCGGCAGGGACTTCGACGCCGCGCTGGAGCGCGTCGTCGCCGGCATGCAGGCGCAGCGCGGACTGAACGAGCAGGAGAAGCGGATCGTCGCCTACCACGAGGCCGGCCACGCGCTGTGCGCGGAGCTGCTGCCGGCGGTCGACCGCGTCCACCGCATCTCGATCGTCCCGCGCGGCCGCGCGCTCGGCTACACGCTCAACCTGCCGGAGGAGGACCGCTACCTGAAGACGCGCGAGGAGCTGGTCGACCGCATGACGATGCTGCTCGGCGGCCGCGCCGCGGAGCAGCTCGTGTTCGGCTCGGTCACGACCGGCGCCGCTGGCGACTACGAGGCCGTCACGTCGCTCGCCGCCGCGATGGTGGACGAGTACGCGATGGGCACGCGCGTGAAGCTGCGCCGGGTGGACGGCGGCGCACCGGCGGCCGAGGCGACGCTGCGCCTGCGCGACGAGGAGCAGCATGACCTCGCCGACGGCGCCTACCGCCGCGCGCTCGCGCTGCTGAGCGGCCAGCGTCCCCATCTCGACGCGCTCGCCGCCGCGCTGCTGGAGCGGGAGGTGCTCGAGCGCGCCGACATCGACCGCGTGCTGGCGGAGCTGCCGCGGGCGAACGGCTCGGCGACCGCCGGCGACGTCGGGATCGCCGCCGCCCGCGACTGACTATCCTCCGCCCTCGTGCTGGGACGGATCGATCACATCGGCGTCGCCGTCGAGGACCTCGACGCGGCGCTCGCGCTCTACGCCGAGACGCTCGGGATGCCCGTCGTGCACCGCGAGACGGTGACGGAGCAGGGCGTCGAGGCGATCCTGCTCGACGTCGGCGAGAACCACGTCGAGCTGCTCGCGCCGCTCGGGCCCGACACGCCGGTCGGCAAGTTCCTCGCGAAGAAGGGCCCCGGCCTGCATCACGTCGCCTACCAGGTGGCCGACATCGAGGCGACCCTGTCCGCCCTGAAGGCGGCCGGCACGCGCCTGATCGACGAGACGCCGCGGATCGGCATCCGCAGCTCGCGCGTCGCGTTCGTCCACCCCGCCTCCACGGGCGGGGTTCTCACCGAGATCGTCCAACCCGCGGAGGACCACTAGACATGGCCGACACGAAGCAGCGGATCAGCATCGGCTTCCACGGCCAGACGCTCGCCGCGCGCGTCACGGCGGACCAGCTCGCCGCGCTGCGCAAGGCGCTCGACAAGGGCGCCGCGGGCTGGCACGAGATCGAGGCCGAGGACGGCACGATCGCGCTCGACCTGCGGAAGGTCGAGTTCGTCCAGGTCGACGCCGGCGAGCAGCGCGTCGGCTTCGGCGCCTGAGCGGAGCCGGATGGCGAGCACCCGCGTGCGGCCGCGCGAGGCGGTCGCGACCCAGCTCGCCGCGCTTGACCTCGCCGGTCTGCGCTTCGCGCGCACGCTCGGCCACACGCCGCGCGCCGAGCGCGCGCTGCGCGCCTACTCGACGCTCGGGCAGCACGGCGCCCTGTGGCTCGCGCTCGGCACGACGGGCGCGGCGCTCGACCCGGCACGCCGCTCGCGCTGGCGCCGCGCGACGCTGTCCGTCGCCGCGGCCTACGGCGCCAACCAGGCGATCAAGCTCGCCGTGCGCCGGCCGCGCCCGCAGCTCGCCGATCTGCCGCCGCTGATCGGCACGCCGACGCAGCTGAGCTTTCCGAGCGCGCACGCGGCCACGTGCGCCGCCGCCGTGCACAGCTTCCGCTGGCTGCTGCCGCGCGCGCCGCTGCGCGCCGCCGCCGCCGCGATGGCCGCCTCGCGCCTGTACCTCGGCGTCCACTACCCGTCGGATATCGTCGCCGGCGTGGCGCTCGGCGCGGTCATCGGCAGGATCGGGGGGAAGCGGTGAAGGTCGGCATCGTCGGCATGCCGAACGCCGGCAAGTCCTCGCTCTTCAACGCGCTCACGCGCGCCGGCGCCGAGGCGGCCAACTACCCGTTCACGACGATCGAGCCGAACGTCGCGATCGTGCCGGTCGCCGACGAGCGGCTGGAGCAGGTCGCGGAGCTGCTGAAGGCCTCGAACGTCGTGCACGACACGATCGCCTTCCACGACATCGCCGGGCTCGTGAGAGGCGCGTCGGAGGGCGAGGGGCTCGGCAACAAGTTCCTCGCGAACATCCGCGAGACCGACGCGCTCGTGCACGTCGTGCGCGCCCACGGCGACGAGAACGTGATCCACCCGGAAGGCCGCGTCGACCCGCGCGCCGACATCGACACGATCGAGACCGAGCTGATCTACGCCGACCTCGAGCAGGCCGAGCGCCGCCTGGAGCGCGTCGTGAAGGCCGCGCGCGGCGGCGACAAGGTCGCTGTCGCCGAGGGCGAGTGGCTGCGCGCGCTGATCGCCGCGCTGCAGGAGGGCCGTCCCGCGCGCACCGTGCCGCCGCCGGCCGACGCGCCCCACGCGCTGCGCGACCTCTCGCCGCTGACGGCGAAGCCGGTGCTGTTCGTGGCGAACGTGGACGAGGGCGACGACGCGGTGCCGGACGAGGTCGTCGAGCACGCCGCCGCCCACGGTGCGCAGGCGGTCGCCGTCTCCTCGCGGATTGAGGCCGAGCTGTCCGAGCTTGACGACGACGAGGCTGCGGTGATGCGTGCGGAGCTGGGGATCGCCGAGTCCGGCCTCCAGCGGATCGTGCGCGGCGCCTTCTCGCTGCTCGACCTGATCGCCTTCTTCACCGTCGGCGAGGCCAAGCCGGCGCAGTCGTGGCACCTCAGACGCGGCCTCACCGCCTGGCACGCCGCCGGCCAGATCCATTCGGACATCCAGAGAGGCTTCGTGCGCGCCGAGGTGATCGCCTGGGACGCGCTGCTCGACGCGGGCGGCTACGGCGTCGCCCGCGAGCGCGGCACCCTCAGAGTCGAGGGCCGCGACTACGCGATGCAGGACGGCGACGTGCTGACGGTGAAGTTCACGCCGTAGGGTTCACGCCGTCCCCTCGCGTCCGCCGAGCTGGCTCTCGCCCCACCGCGGCCGCTCGATCTTCAGGACCTCCCCGATCGTCGACCACTCGCTGCCGCCGAGCCGCGCGAGCGGGCGCAGCAGGTCCACGGCCGGGCGCCCGTCGCGCATCGCCTGCTCGGCGACGGCGACGTGCACGACGCGACCGAGCACGACCGTGCAGAAGTCGCCGAGCGGCAGCGTGTCGTGCAGCACGCACTCGATCGCGACCGGCGCGTCCGCGACCCGCGGCGGTGCGACGCGCAGGCTCGGCTCGCGCGCGACGCCCGCCCAGTCGAACTCGCTCACGTCGGGCGGCGCGTTGACGCTCGTCGCGTTGACGGCCTCGAACAGCGGCTCGGGCGTGAAGTTGACGACGAACTCGCGCGTCGCCTCGGCGTTGCGCAGCGAGTCCTTGCTCCCGACCGACGTGAACTGCACGATCGGCGGGTCCGTGCACGCGACCGTGAAGAACGAGTGCGGCGCGAGGTTGTCGACGCCGGCCGCCGAGCGCGACGAGACCCACGCGATCGGCCGCGGGATCACGACCGAGTTCAGCAGCCGGTAGAACGCGAGCGCATCCAGCTCCCCCGGATCGAAGTCGACGCGCGCCACGCCCACGATGATCGCAGGCGCGGTCCAGCGCCCGCACCGCCTCGCGATATGCCAGCTCGTACGCGTCCTCGTCGGCCATCCGGCGACCGTATGGCCGACCGCTGCGTCAGCTCAAGACGCGTTCGCGACGAATCTGCGTCAGAGCCGCGACGGGTCTCCGGCGCCGCGCAGGCGCTCGGCGAGTCTGCGCATCCCGAGCGCCTCCGCCGCTGCGGCGCCGCCCGGGAGATCGGTGACGCGGTCGGCGGGGCGCGCCACCTCGACCCGCTGGAGCGTCGCGATCGCGAGGAAGTCGCGCAGCTCGTCCGCCTGGTCGCGCAGCGCGCCCTGCACGCGCGGCGTCTCGCCGATCGGTCTGGCGAGCGCCGCCTCGAGCGAGCCGTGGCGCTGCAGCAGGTCGGCGGCGGTCTTCTCGCCGATGCCTCTCGCGCCCGGCAGCCCGTCGGACGGATCCCCGCGCAGCGCGATGAAGTCGGGGACCAGCTCCGGCGGCACGCCGTAGCGTCTGCGCACCTCGCGCGGCCCCATCTCCTCGAAGCCTCTGACGCCCGTCTTCAGGTAGAGGACGGTGACCGCTGGCGCGGCGCACTGGAACATGTCGCGGTCGCCCGTCATCAGCAGCGCGGAGCCGCCGGCATCGACCTCGGTCAGCGCGAACGAGTGCAGCAGGTCGTCCGCCTCCAGCTCGTCCGTCCCGGCGAGCGTCCAGCCGAGGCCCTCGAACAGCCGGGGCGAGTGGGCGATCTGCCACGCGAGCCCCTCCGGCACCGGCGGCCGGTCGGCGTGGTAGCCGGCGAACAGCTGCACCCGGTAGCGCGCCGCCTCGGCACCGGAGCAGATCACGACCGCCCGCGGCGCGCGGTCCGCGACCACGCGCAGGATCGCGTTCGTCGCGCCCAGCAGGGCGTTGACGGGATGCCCCGCGCCGTCGGTGATCGAGTCCGGCAGCGCGAACCAGGCGCGATAGAGCAGCGACGGCGCGTCGACGACGAGAAGTGGCGCTGGCATGGCCGGCAGCCTAGTACGGTCGCCGCATGATCACGCTCAACGGCATCGACGACATCAAGGCCCGCATCGGCCAGGAGCTGGGCGTCAGCGACTGGCACGAGGTCACGCAGCAGGCGATCGACGAGTTCGCCGACGTGACCGGCGATCACCAGTGGATCCACGTCGACGTCGAGAGAGCCAAGGACACGCCCTTCGGCGGCACGATCGCGCACGGCTACTACACGCTCTCGCTGGTGCCGAAGTTCACCTACGCGCTGTTCAGCGTCGAGGGGTTCGCGTTCGGCCTCAACTACGGCCTCAACAAGGTGCGGTTCCCCGCGCCGCTGCCGGTCGGCTCGAAGGTGCGCATGCGCGCCGCGATCGCCTCCGTCGAGGACATCCCGGGCGGGATCCAGATGGCGACGACCTGCACGTTCGAGCGCGAGGGCGGCGAGAAGCCGGTCTGCGTCGCCGAGACGCTTGCGCGGCTCTACACGGGCGGCTGAACCCGGCCTCCCGCCGGCGCGGGATCGGCGGCGATCGCGATTGCGACCGCCGCCGGGGTAACCCGATCCCGAGCTCCGACGTTACGCCGCGCTGCCCCGCGCGATTCTGCGCAGGTCGAGCGCCTCGGCGAGCGTCGACTCCTCGACGCCGGCCTCGAGCGCGACCTCGCGCAGCGTGCGGCCGGAGGCGGTCGCCTCCTTGACGATCTCGGTCGCCTTGTCGTAGCCGATGTACGGGTTCAGCGCGGTCGCGACCGCGAGCGTCGACTCGGCCGAGCGCTCGCAGCCGGCGAGGTTCGCCTCGATCCCGTCGACGCACTTCTCGGCGAACAGGCGCGAGGTCGACGCCAGCAGCCGGATCGACTGCAGCAGGTTGCGCGCGATCAGCGGAATCCGCACGTTCAGCTCGAACTGGCCCTGCAGGCCGCCGACCGTGATCGCCGTGTCGTTGCCGATCACCTGCGCGCTCACCTGCAGCACAACCTCGGGGATGACCGGGTTGACCTTGCCCGGCATGATCGAAGAGCCCTTCTGCAGCTCCGGCAGGAACAGCTCGCCGATGCCGGCGCGCGGGCCGGAGCCCATCAGCGCGAGGTCGTTGGCGATCTTCGTCAGCGAAACCGCGATCACCTTGAGCGCGCCCGACAGCTCGACCAAAGCGTCGCGGTTGGCCTGCGCCTCGAACGGGTCCTCCGGCGGCAGGATCTCCAGCCGGCTCACCTCCGCGAGCTTGCCGCGCACGCGCGCAGCGAACTCCGGATGGGTGTTCAACCCCGTCCCCGTCGCCGTTCCGCCGAGCGGGATCTGCGCGACCTGCGGCAGCGCGTTGCGCACGCGCTTGGCGCCGAGGCGGACCTGCGCGGCGTAGCCGGCGAACTCCTGGCCGAGCGTCACCGGGACGGCGTCCATCAGGTGCGTGCGGCCGGACTTGACGACGTCCTGGAAGGCGGCCGCCTTCGCCGCGAACGACGCCTCGAGCCGCTCGAGCGCCGGCAGCAGGTCGTTCGTCGCCTCGTCGAGCGCGGCGAGATGCACGGCGCTCGGGAAGACGTCGTTCGACGACTGGCCCATGTTGACGTGGTCGTTCGCGTGCGCGCCTTCGCCGGCGAGCGCCGCGATGACCTCGTTCGCGTTCATGTTCGAGGACGTGCCCGAGCCCGTCTGGAAGACGTCGACCGGGAACTGCTCGTCGTGCTTGCCGGCTGCGATCGCGTCGCCGGCGGCGGCGATCCGCTCCGCGATCGCGCCGTCGAGCAGGCCCAGCTCGCCGTTCACGCGGGCCGCGGCGCCCTTGATGCGGCCCAGCCAGCGCACGACCGGTACCGGCACGCGCTCACCCGACACGGGGAAGTTGGCGACCGCCTTCGTCGTCTCGCCGCCCCACAGCTGCTCTGTCTCCTGCACGCCCATTGCGTCCTCCGGGT
>Ga0265319_1001221_pt1 | contig 15851 bp, 12 predicted proteins | sample 4824metaG_FD_192443 | JGI IMG/M metagenome (GOLD analysis project Ga0265319, IMG submission 192443) | Rhizosphere microbial communities from Carex aquatilis grown in University of Washington, Seatle, WA, United States - 4-8-24 metaG | ecosystem: Host-associated > Plants > Roots > Rhizosphere >...
ATCATCAAGGCGAAAATCGCCCCAGCAAAGCCGTTTAGCTTCCTTGCGCCGCAATCCGGTTAACGTCATGAGCCGGTAGAAAAATCGGCGCTTTGGCTTGGCAACAGCGAACAGGCTCAGAAGTTCAGTCGAGGTGAACGCCCGCGGTCATTGGGGATACTTCACCGGCACTGAAAGGTTTTCGACCCGCTTGAGTGGATTCGGAATCTCGTAAGAACGGTCTACCCAATTGAAGAACGCCCGGGCCGCTTCGTAATAATTGTTCAGGGTCCGCGCTTGGTAGGCGGTTTGAGCGTTTCGCCAGTCCATAAAGCTACGCGAAGTAACGTCCGCCATGCACGCCCATCGGCATCCCTTGGTGAGCGCCAGGAACCGAAGTTTCAAAACACGTACATGATCGTGCGATCGCCCATTCTTTCGCACCGACGCTAAGTATTCCTCAAACAGTTCCGCGAGGGGACGCCGCTTTGCCTTTCGGGTGAACGCCGCTGGAATGAGCCCGACCGACTCCCGTTGGGCATCCTCGTGGATCTCCTTGAGCAATTTGTCGGCCACCTCTTTGACCGTAGTGTGTAACGTGACTTCATGCACCTTGGGGTTTTCGCCAACGCGGTAACGGCCCCGGTAGGTACGGTGCTTTGCACTGGGAGGAATGAGATGTTTATACATGGCTGCCCCCTGACTGATTCAGTTTTCCCCAGTAAGCGTTAAAGTCACGACGCCGGACGAGCCGCAGACCACCCAGCTTGATGGATTTTAGTTCAAGGCGATTGATCAGCCGTCTGACAGTCTTGTCAGAGACGCCTATCCAAGCCGCCATTAAGACTCTCGGTCTGAAAGTGCCAACGGCCACACTGGGCCATCAGAAACCCAAGCAAGACTCCATCGACCACATTGCGGTGCCGAACTCCGTTAGCGTTGTTAAGGCAGTTCAGGTAGACGCCGATGGGTTGTCCGACCATGACGCATATGTAGTCGAAATCAGGTAGCGTCTAGTCATTCGCTCTCCCCAAGAAGCTGTTTCTGCGGCAAGAATATTTCTGGGAAAAAAGAACTTCGGCAAACTACTCGCTTAGCGTGGGAAGCATTTTGCGCCCGTTTCAGTTTTTGACCGCAGGCTTTCGGAGGCGAACCGTTGGGTCATGCCCCTGCGGACTCTCGCCGTTGACTTCAACTCCTTCTTCGCATCCTGCGAACAGGTGGAGCGGCCAGAGCTGCGTGGAAAGCCCATCGGCATCGTTCCGGTCCTGGCTGGTGCAAACCATGCCATGCTGACCGAGGACGGGTGAGCGGGTGGCAAAGGCGCGGCCCGTGATTCGGTCGGGCTGCGCATGAACCGAAAGGCAGAGACCAGAAAACAACAGACTGAGAACCGCGAACAAAGGGCGTGGAACAAGCATGAGGGTAAATGAGCTCCGCCCGCAGCGGCGTCAACGCAATGAGCGGAACGCGGGCTTGTTTCGCTGCAACCTGATTGTGTTTTTGAACCCTGGCTGACCCGGCAAAGCCGTTTTCTTCACCTGCAATCACTACCCATACGTGAATGGAACGAACGGTCACGCGGCCGAAGGCGAGGCAGGAAACGGGTGGTAGTACGGAATTGAGCTGGCAAGGTCTGAGCTCGGACGGCATGAATTCCGCGATTCATGTCTGTTCCTGTTTCCACCCCAGGTGCCGCCTTCCTCAGTTATGCTTCCCAGGACGCGGAGGCGGCGAAGCGCATTTGCGACGCCTTGCGCGCGGCGGGCGTCGAGGTGTGGTTCGACCAGAGTGAATTGCGCGGAGGCGATGCGTGGGACGCGAAGATCCGGAAGCAGATCAAGGAGTGCGCCCTGTTCGTGCCGGTGATCTCGGCGAATACGCAGGCACGACACGAAGGTTATTTCCGTCTCGAGTGGCATCTGGCGGAGCAGCGTTCGCATCTGATTGCGCGGGGCCGGCCGTTCATCGTGCCGGTCAGCGTGGATGAAACACGCGACAACAACGCCCTCGTGCCGGATGCATTTCTCGCCGTCCAGTGGATGCGTTTGCCCGGCGGCGAGACACCGGCGGCGTTTTGCGAGCGGCTGAAGCTTTTGCTGGGCGGTGAAGGTGCGCCGGCTTCCAGCCGGCCTTCAGGACGGGATGCGGACAAGGTGCCGGCGCTACCTCCAAAGCAATTTTTCCCGCGCTGGGTGCGTCCGATCCTCGCCAGCGCGGTGGTCGTGGTGACCGTGCTTGCGGTCACGTTGAGAAAAAAATTCGACGACCCGGCCCGCGCGAATTCGGTCGCGGCCGCCGCGGCTGAAAAACTTTCGCCAGCGCGGCAGCTCGCGGAACGCGCACGACCGTTGATCTTTAGCGGCAATCGCCGGGCTGATCTCGAAACGGCCCAAGGGTTGATTGAGCAGGCGGCAAAGCTGGACCCAAACGACGCTTCTATTTGGGCGGAGTGGGCGATGGTGGACTCGCAATATCTCGATTCATGGCTGGACCATTCGGCGACGCGGAAGGCATCGGCGCAGACGCACGCGGCACGGGCCATGAGCCTCGACCCTCGCAGTCGGGATGCGCGTTTCGCTCGCGCCATCACGTTGGCACCGATCAGCGACTACGACCCGGCGGCAAAAACCGAGGCGGCGGAAATTCTCCGGCCGCTGGTTGCGGAAAATCCGCAGGACGGGGCCGCGTTGTTGGCCTTGGGCTATGCGGAATTCAGCAGACCCGATCACCCCGACGAAGCCCTGGCGGCGTTCAAGCGTGCGGCACAGCTCCCGGGCTTGGCGACCGAAGCGGCGTTCGGGCAATTGGTGGCCAATTTCTACTCTGGTCGATATGCGGAGGCGGAGAAGGTGCTCGACGCATCGCTGGCGAACGACGCCTCAAAAGCGAACGATGGCTCGATTCTTTCCTGGAAAATCTATCTCGCGCTGATTTGGCGCGGGGACTTGGACGAAGCGGCCCGGCTTGAGCACCAATTGCCGACCTCATGGCGGCTGGAGTCGCTCGGCGCGGTCATCAACTGGTACGTTTACGCTTATCGTCGCGAGCCGGAGAAGGCGCTGGCGGCGCTTCGCATGGTGACCTCGGACGAACTCTTTACGAATCTCTACAGCGGACCGAAGGGATTGCTCGTGGGCGATCTGCTCGAAATGGGTAGACACACGGACGCCGCGCAGGTCGAGTGGAGCGTGGCCTTGAAAACGATCGAGCAAAGGTTCGCGTCGGCGCCGAACGATCAAGGTCTGCTGGAGCAAAAAATTTCACTACTCGAACGTCTCGGCCAGCGTGCCGAGGCGGAGCGGCTGTGGCGGCTCGATCTTGGACTTTACGGCGATGATCTCACGACGGGAGCCCGCCTATATCTCATGCTGATGATGGAGCCGGTTGATCGATCAATCGATGTCATTGAGAAGTTAGTCCGCGGACCATTCAGCGGTAGAGTGCCGACTGCGGCGAGGCTGCGCTACGACCCGATGTACGATCCACTCCGGAAATTTCCGCGTTTCGCCGAGCTGATCGCATTGGCTGAGGCCGATCCGCGATTGTCTCCCAAGGCCGCTGGCAAATTTGTGGAAAAACCGGGATCGCCATGAGCGACCAACATCAAGCCGTATTTCTGAGAGGTCTCTGGATTTGGAGGTTGATAGTCGGCTCGCAAACTAAACCTCCACTTCCGTTCTTTGGGGGTTGTTTTTCACGAATTTCACCGCGAATAGGCCACGGAGTGTCCCCTTAGGCCGAGCAAGTTCCGACAAGGTCATCCAGCGGATTTGTGGCCTTATCCACGACAGCGTGGCGATAGCCTGAAGTCGTCTCGATGGAGACATGGCCCATCAGTTGCCGCAGTGCCTCAATCGACTCTCGGGAATGGGTGGCGAAGGCGTGGCGCAGCACATGCGGAGTGAGGAAATCTTGCAGTCCGATTCGGGTGGCCGCTTCCCGAACGGCGCGCTGCAAGGCATCATGGAGGAGATGGTAGCGCACATGTTTCCCGGTATAGGGGCTGCGGCAATGTTCTGCGGCTGGAAATACCCAGAACCATTGCCGGGAGAATGCGGCGGTCGGATATTTGCGTTCAAGCGAGTTGGGCAATGTGACTCCGACCTCAGGGTGTTTCTGCCGGTCAAGCTCCCATACTTTGCTCGCCTGTGTCACTTGCGCCCGGAGCGGCTCAATGCAGCATTTCGGAAGCGGAACGCGGCGGTCCTTGAACCCTTTCGCGGCCCGGATAACGAGATGGTTTTCTTCCCAGAGAATATCCTGGATGCGTAGCTCCAGGGGCTCTTTCACCCGCAGCCCACATCCGTAAAGCAAGTCCACCAGGAGCCGGGAGGGCGTGTTGGGCCGATCCACTACCGCCCGCCTCAAGGCTGGTAAGCGAGCCACCATCGTTGCATATGAGAGCTGCATTCGCGCGCGAAAATAAGCCGAACCACTTTCCCGAACCGCCGCGCGGCGCGGTTCAGTAAAGATCCCCGGAGCTTGCTCCGGGGATCTTTACTTCCCGGCTCAGCCGCGCGACCGCTGCAGCCGGCGGCCGACGCCGAGCAAGGACAGGGCGGCGAAGAACCAGACGGAGGGCGCGCCTCCGCCGCCGCTGGACGCGGTGTTGGTCGCCGTTGGCGTAGTGGTCGTGGTCGGCGTGGGCGTGGGCGTCGGCGTGGGGCTGGGCGTGCCGGTGCCACCGGGGGTGACCGTCGTGGTGCCGGCGAAGACGTCGAACTCGCCCACGAAAACGTAGCGGCCGTTGCCATAGGCGATCTCACGGACGTCCTGGCTTTCAGTGCCGGCCACGGCCCGGGTGGCGAGTGTGGTCCAAGTCTGGCCATCATAGGAGCCACTGATTTGGTTGCCGGCAAAGTTGGTGGCGCTGGCCTGAGCCGGCGAGATGAAGATGCCGTTGAGAAAACGGATATCGCCATCGACCAAGGGCAGACCGGGTGAGACGGTGGTGAAAGTGGCTCCGTCCGAACTCAGCGCCTGGGTCGAGTTGCCGATGTTGTAGGAATTGACCAGCAGCGTGGCGGAGCCGGCGGTCAGTCCGCTGGCCTTGGCGGGAGCCCCGGCCACGCGCGACCAGGCGATGCCGTCGGCACTGGCGTAGAGCGCGCTGTCGAAGGGGGTGGTGCTGGTGATGCAGTAGAATTTACCGCTGAAGAAGGTGAGGTTGGTGCCGTTGGTGCCGGCGGCCACGGTGCGCGGAGTCCAGGCAACGCCGTCGGCACTGGTGATGATCTGCGTGGCCGGGCTGCCCGTGGGCCGGGCCAGGGCGACATAAAGATTGTTGCCGTAGACGAAATCATCGGGGGCGTAGAGCGAAGTACCGAGCGTGCTCGCGGTCCAGGTTATGCCGTCGGCGCTGGTCAGCACCGCGCCGCTGGCTCCCGTCGGCACGTTGTTGTCGTTGGTGGCGGCGCCAAAACCGAGGAAGAACTTGCCATTGAGAAAGCGCGGCCGGCCGACCAGGGCGCCGGTGACGGGCAGCGTGCGCCGCGTCCAGGTCGTGCCGTCGGCACTGGTTTCAACCGCCGGCACCGCCTTGGAACCAAAGTCGAAATAGGCCGAGAGCACAAACGTGCCGTTGCCATAGTCGGCGCCGGCCAGCTGGACGCCCGTGCTGACGGCGGCGATGTCGGCGGGCGTGGTGAGCGGCCAGACGGGGACTTGGGCGCGGGCGGTGACAAGGCCGACGAGGGCCGGGACGAGGACGAGGGCGGTGCGGATGAAATTCATGGCGCCCGCAGGATAACACAGGTCGCGCCAAACCCGGTTACGCGGTTCTGCGTAAGTCGCCGGTCCGGACGTCCGTGCCGGCCGACCGGCCGGCACTCACCTCAGCGGCGCACGGGGCGCAGCCGCTCGCTCACGGTGACCATGAGCGAGGCGCGGTTCTCGACGCCGAGGCGCGGGAAGATCCGCTCCATGTGCTTGTCCACGGTGCGGGGGCTGGTGCCGAGGATGAGGGCGGTCTCGGCGTTGCTCTTGCCCTGCGCCACCCAGTAGGCGACCTCGGCCTGGCGCACCGTGAGACCGAGGGCAATGAGTGCGGCCGGGCCGGGCGGGGCATGCTCCTCCTCGAGCACGAGCATCACGGTGTCGTCCCGGCCGGCCTCGGCGAAACGGCGGACGAGGAGGGCGCCGTCGCGGACTGGAAAGCGTCCGCCAGCCGCGAGCTCGGCCGGCCGGCCGGCCGGAATATATTTGGCCAGCAGGTCGTGCGCGAGGCGCGTGGCGAAAAGCAGGGCGCCGGCGCGATCGAGCACGACGACGGCGCGGTCGAGCGAGGCGGCGAGCTGCTCTTCGGCGTCGAGGCGGACCGCGACCTCGGCCTCGAGCTCGAGGTTCTTGGTCTCGAGGGTGCGGCGCGCGGTGCGGAGTTCGAGCTGCACCCGCACGCGGGCGACGAGCTCGGGCACGTGGACCGGCTTGGTGACGTAGTCCACGGCCCCGGCGGCGAAGGCGCGGACCTTTTGCCCGGCATCGTCGATGGCGGTGAGGAAGATCACGGGGATCCCGCGCCACGCGGGTTGGGCCTGGAGGCTGGCGCACACGGTGAAGCCGTCTTCTCCCGGCATCACCACGTCGAGCAGCACCAGGTCGGGGCTGGTGCGGGCGAGCACCTCGCGGGCGGCGGCGCCACTCTCGGCGAGCAGGACGCGCACGCCCTCGTGGCGCAGCGTGTCGCACACGACCCCGAGCGAGGCGGGGGTATCATCGACAACCAGGAGAGTGGACGGTGGCATGGGGAAAAGGCGGGGGACGGTCCGGCGGTTATTCCAGCAACTGGCGGAGGCGCGCGAGCTGAAAGCCGGCGGCGGCGGCGGCCAGGTCGTCGAGCCGGTCGGCGGCGGCGGGGTGGGCCGCGCGCTGCCGGGCGAGTTCGGCGGCGAAGGCCTCCAGGTCGCCGGCGGCGAGGGACTCGCGGAGGGCGGCGCGGGCTGGGTCGGGCAGCGGGGATCCGGCGGCCGGGTCGGGACTCGGCGGGGTGAAGTCGGACGCGCGCCAGGACAGCGCGAGCAAGCGGCCGAGCTTGTCGAGGAGGTCGGCGGTGCGGAACGGCTTCGGGAGAAAATCATCACAGCCGGCGCGCGTGGCCTCGGCGGGGTCGAAGGCGATCACGCTCGCGGAGGTGAGAAGGATCTTTGCCTCGGGGCCGCGCGGCAGGGCGCGCAGGCGGCGGGTGAACCCGAGGCCGTCGATCTCCGGCATGCGGAGGTCGACGATGACCGCATCGGGCCAGGGCTCGGCCCCGCTGGCCAGGCCCGCGAGGGCGACGGCGGGCGAGGCGAAGTCGGCGCAATCGAAGCCGAGCGGGGCGAGCAGTTCGGCGAGCAGCCGGCGGTTGATCGCGTGGTCGTCGACCAGGAGGACGCGGCGCGGCGGGCCGGAGTAGCCGACCACGTGGCGCCCCGCGGTGGGGGCGGTGGCGGCGGGGGGCACGGCGCGCAGCGCGACGGTGAACGCGAACGTGCTGCCGCGGCCGGGCGCGCTGTCGAGCGTGAGCGTGCCGCCGAATCGCCCGACGAGCGCCCGGCTGATCGCGAGGCCCAGGCCGGTGCCGGGGACGTGGCCGGGCCCGGCCTGCTCGAAGGCGTGGAAGAGGCGCTGCTGGTCGGCGAGGGCAATGCCCGGCCCGGTGTCCGCGACGGCAAACGTGATCGGGCGGCCGTCGCGCTCAGGTTGTGAGGCGGATGTTTCGGTGACGGCGGCAACCGGCGCGACCCGGAGCGTGACGCGGCCCGCGGCGGTGAACTTGATGGCGTTGCCGAGGAGGTTGTCGAGGATTTGGCGGAGCTTTTGCGCATCGCCCTCGACCCAGTCCGGGAGCCCGGGCGCGAGTTCGGCGGCGAAGGCGAGGCGGCGGGCGGCGGCGGCGGGGGCGTGGGCGGCGGCGATGTCGCGGACCAAGTCGCCGAGGGCGAACGGGACCGGGCGCAGCTCAAACTTGCCGGCCTCGATCTTGGCGAGGTCGAGCACGTCGTTGATCATGCGGAGCAGGTGTTCGCCGCTGTGCTGGACGATGCGCAGGCGCTCGCGCTGGTCCGGATGGAGGCGGCGGTCGCCCTGGAGGAGCTGGGCGTAGCCGAGCACGCCGTTGAGCGGGGTGCGCAGCTCGTGGCTCATCGAGGCGAGGAAGGCGCTCTTCGCCCGGCTGGCGGACTCGGCGGCGTCCCGGGCGACCGCGAGCTCGCGGGTGCGCGTGGCGACGAGGCCTTCGAGGCGGAGGTGTTCGCGCTGCGCGTGACCGAGGCGCCAGCGGATGTAGGCGTACAACAGGGTGAGGCCGGCGAGGATGTAGCCGGCGACGGCCCAGCCGGTGAGCCAGGGCGGTGGCCGGACGGCAAAGGCATAGGCGACCGGGGTGGCGAGCCGGCCGAGGCGGTCGCGCGCACGCACCTCCAGCTGGTAATGTCCGGCGGGCAGCGCCAGGTAGCGGACCTCGGGGTTGGGCGACCAGGGGCTCCACGCGGAATCCCAACCCGCGAGGCGGCTCTGGTATTCGACGTGTGCGCCGGGGGAAAGTGCCGCGGCCTGGAAACCGAAGACATACGGGCGGCGCGAATACGGAAACCGGGGCGCCGGGCCGGCGAGCGGCTGGGGCCCGCCGTCGGCCTCGACGTGCGCCAGCCGGGTGGCCCAACCGGGGGACGAGGGCACCAGCGCGGCGGGCCGGAGCCGGATGAGGCCCTCGACGGTCTTCAGCCAAACCACGGCGTCGTCGCCCACGCCCTCGATGAGCACGGGGCCGCCATCGATCGGGCCGAGGGCTTCCTGCACGGCGCAGGGGGCGGGCTCGAACACCTCGCCACGGAGGCGGCCGTACAGCGGGAGGCTGCCCGTCCGGTCAAAGTTGGCGCTGACCCACGCCTCGCCCGAATTTTCCGCGCCCATGCCGAACGCGCTGACCGGTTCGCCGAGGAAACGGAAGCGGGTCTCGGCGACGAAGCGCTCCGTCGCGCGATCGAAACGCACCTGGCCCGTCTCGGTGTGGAACAGCGGCCCGAAGGTCGTGGGCACGGCGAACACCGAATCGCTGCCGCCCGGCAGACCGTGCGCGGTGTCGAAGGTGGTGATGACCGGCTCGGCCCAGAGGGCCGGGGCAGGGCCGGGACGCACGCGGTGAATGCCGCGCGAGGAGGTACCGAGCCAGACCGTGCCGTCGGCGTCGACGTGCACCGTCCGTACCTGGCCGAGGGCGGGGAAATGGCGGATCTCGCGCACGGCGCCGTCCTCGCGGGCATAGATCGTGAAGCCCGCACTGCGGCCGACGAAGAGCCGGCGCCCGTCGGCGCTGGCGGCGATGGCCGTGAGGAAATTCGAGCCGTCGGTGGTGAGCAGCGCCGACCACCGGCCTTCATGGAGGCGGGAGAGGCCCTGGCTGTGGGTGACCAACAGGCCGTCGGGCAGCGCGAGCATCTTCTGGGTGTAACGCGGGGAGTCGGGCACGGGTTTGAAGCCGGCCGGGGCCCCGTCAGCGCCCGGCTCCAATTGCAGCAGGCCGGCGGGGGTGCTGAGGTAGAGCCGGTCCTGGTGCCGTTCCAGACTGGGGCTGAAGCCCTGCGGCACGCCCTGGGCCTCGCCGAAGAAACTGGCGCCCTCGGGCTGGGCGACCTGGAAAGGCCCCGCGAGCGTGGCGGCCCACAGCGAGCCGTCGCGATCGAGGGCGAGATCCATGACCGGGCTGTCGGTGAGGCCGGCCGACTTGTCGAGGCGGCGGACCAGCCCGCCGGCGGCATCGGTGACGAGCACACCGCTGCGGTCGGTGCCCGCATACCAGCCGCCGCCCGGGCGCGGGAGGGCGCAGATGAGACGGGCATGGCCGAGCGTGGCGGCGAACGCGGGGGCGAGGGGCTCGACCTGGTCGCCGCGCAGGCGGAAAAAACCGCCGGCCGAGTTCATGCCGACGATCGTGCCGGCCTCGGCGGCATAGAGCCGCATGATCGAGGGGCCGGCGACGAGGGGATCGCGGCTGAACTCACGGAACTCGGCGCCGTCCCAGCGCAGCAGGGCCTGGTTCTTGATTTGAAAGAACAGGCGGCCACCGGCCCCGAGCAGGGTGCCGGTGCTGGGGAAGGTCCAGACGCGAAAGCGCCCGCCCTGCCAGCGGAGGGCCTTGGTGTCGGTGGCGAACCACACGGCGTCACCCTGCACCACGCAGTCCCAGATGCGGCCGGGCTTGCGGTGTTCGGCCGGGAGCCGGTCGGCGAGAGGTTGAAAATGCCAGGTGCCAAAAGGGTCACGCTCGGCATAGCCGAGCTGGTCGACGCCGCCCAGCCAGACGCGGCCGGCGGCATCGACCGCGAGGCAGCGGGCACCCGGGGTGTCGGTCTGCACCGCGGTCCAGGCCGCCCCGTCGTAGATGTGCAGGAGCGTGCCGGCGAGAAGCAGCATCTCGCCGGTCGCCGGGTAGGGCAGCACGCGGGCGACGGCGGGGCTGCCCTGATAGTCGCGCGGGCTGAAAGTCTGCAGCAAAGGCCGCCCGGCTTCGGCGGAGTTGGCCGGTGCGGCGGACAGCGCCGGCACGAGCAGATACGCCCCGAGCAACAAGGCGAGAGCCCGGCGAACGCGGAAGACTGGATCCGGCACGGGGTGGAAGGGAAGGGACGCGCGGCGGAGTGTCAACGACGGGAAGTCGGAGGGTGTTGGGGTGATTCGTTGCCCGGCGACTTCCGTCGATCCGTCCCGCCAAATGGACGGAATCGTTCTGCTTCGCCGGGGGCTCGTTTCTAGCGCTCGCCCACCATCGCCCCGACGAGCCGGACGCTGGCGTTGTGCGCGACCTCGAGGGCGGCCTGCTCAAACTTTGCCGCGTCAGCGTTGACCACGACGTTGCCATCCCCGCCGCTCAACTCGCCAAACGGCTGATCGGACCTGACCGGGACGGCCAGCACCGCGATGCCAGCGAAGCCACCCGATTTGGGTCCCCAGAATTGGACGACGGTTGCAGTATCGGCGAACGTTCCCGATTGGGCGGCCACGCTTTTCTCGAATTCCACCTTCACTTCGTCATGGACCTTCCTGGTCTCCCCGGTGGTGCTGTAAACCCCGTAGTCGATGACGAGCGTCACCGCGATGATGCCGAGCTTGGCGTCGTAGGCGAGGTAGGGGGAACGGGTCATCGCTTGCGGGCGATCGAACGCCCGGAAGGGCAGGAACAGCTGGGCCTTCCTGCCCGAGACATCCCTTTTCGACGCGTCGCCTTGGAGGAAGTACACGGATCGCCCCGTGGGCGCGACATAGGTGCCAAAGCGGCCCTTGGTGAAATTGGGCTGTGCTTTCCAGGTGAGATATTCGGGGGCCAGTCTGGCGAGCTGCTCGGTCGGAACGACCTCGTAGCCGGCGTGCTGCAGCTCCTCGACGAAGCTGGCGTAAGCCGCGTCGGCGATCCGCTGCCGGGTCGCCTGGTCCACCCCCGACAACGCCGTGTGCAGCGTCGAGGTCTTGTTGAACGAGGTGGTGGTCGTGACCGACATGTAGTAGCCGTTGGACGTGAAGGACCGGGGCTTGGAGTGCAGGCTGGCGGTCAGCGAGTTCTCATCGGGGAACGCGACGTTGAAGACGCTGATCGCGACGCGCTTGGCGCCCTTGAATTCGTCGCAGTGCTGGATCATGAAATCGCCGACCACCTTCTGGCCGGTCGGGCCGCCGCCGCCGTGGTACATCTTGACGTCGAGCGTGACGCCGTCCTTGACGATGTTCCCTTCCACCGTGGCGGCGAGGGCGAGAAAGGCCGGGCCGAGCAGGAAAATAAAAAAGGAGCGCTTGATGGCGGAAAAACCCCAATCAAAACATGCGGCGACGGCTGGGCGGCGAAGTGAAGGATTCATGACGGGCGAGGAAGCGCCGCGTCCCGCTGGCTGACAATCCGCAAAAGTCAGGACGCTTACGTAAACCCACGTACATTCCCGCGTATCCGGACAGGCGGTGGCGAAGCGTGGCGGGCGCGCGGCCTACTTGCTGACCGTCTCGCGGAACTCGCCGAGGGCGCGGTAGCGGGCGTAGCGATCTTCCAGGAGATCCTCGACCGTCTTGGGCGCCAGCTCGTCGAGTTGGCGGAGCAGGGCGGCCTTGAGCGCGGCGGTGGCCGCGGCGGGATCGTTGTGCGCGCCGCCGAGCGGCTCGGGAATGACCTCGTCGACGACCGCAAATTCCTTGAGGTTGGCGGCGTTGAGTTTCAGCGCCTCGGCCGCGAGGGGCGCGTTGGCGCGGTCCTTCCAGAGGATGGCGGCGCAGCCCTCGGGCGAGATGACGGAGTAGTAGGCGTTCTCGAAGATGAGCACGCGGTCGGTGACGCCGATGCCGAGCGCGCCGCCGGAGCCGCCCTCGCCGACGATGGTGGCGACGGAAGGGACCCGGAGCATGGCCATCTCGCGCAGGTTGACGGCGATGGCCTCGGACACGTGGCGGGACTCGGACTCGACGCCGGGGTAGGCGCCGGGGGTGTCGATGAAGGTGAGGACGGGGAGGTGGAACTTCTCCGCGAGTTTCATCAGGCGGAGGGCCTTGCGGTAGCCCTCGGGCTGGGGCATGCCGAAGTTGCGCAGGATGTTCTCCTTGGTGTCGCGGCCCTTCTGCTGGGCGATGAGCATGATCGCGCGGCCCTCGAAGAAGGCGGTGCCACCGATGAGGGCGCGGTCGTCGTTGAACTGGCGGTCGCCGTGCAGTTCCTGGAAGTCGGTGCACAGGGCCGCGATGTAATCGAGGGCGTACGGCCGCTTCGGGTGCCGGGCCACCAGCACGCGCTGCCACGGCGTGAGGCTCGTGTAGATCTCGCGCTTGGTGGTGTCGATCTTGGCCTCGATGGTCGCCAGCTCGGCGGACATGTCGATGTTGTTCTCCAGCGACTGCTGGTGCAGGGTTTCCAGCTGCTTTTCGAGCTCGCGCAGGGGCTTCTCGAATTCCAACAGGTAGGAGGGTCGGTCCATAGGGCGGGGACGATAGGGCGCCGGATCGGTCCCTGTCAACGGGGGTATCGGACCGGGGCCGGGGCGCGGCATCATGCTGCGCGCCTACAGATCAGGGGCGGATCCCGGATTCGCCAGCTGGTCCTTCCAGCTGAGGATCTTGGCCTGGGCGCCGAATTTCTCGGCGGTGGCCTTGTCGCCCTTCTCCATCCAGATGCGCGAGAGCGTGGTGTTGATGAAGAGGTCGCCGGGCCGGACCGCGTGCGCACACTCCGCGGCGGCGAGGGCGTCGTCGAAGCGGCGCTGGCTGAAATGGATCTCGGCCAGGGCGTGCCAGGCCGCGAACGAGCCGGGGTCGGCGGCGGTGGCGCGCGCGAGCTTGGCGAGGGCGGCGGCGTTGTCGCCCATCGTGTAGTCGAAGGTGGCCTCCTCGACCAGGGACTGGATTTCGGCGGGCGTCATGGGCCGGACGGTAACACGGCCGGGGCAAAAAGAAAGGACGGCCTTTGGGGGCCGTCCGGTGGCGTCAAAGCCGGGCGGATTATTTTTTCAGGTCGGCCTCGATCGAGATCGAGACCGGGATCTCGTCACCGACGGCCTTGCCCAGCCAGGCCGGGCCAGCCACGCCGTAGTCCAGCCGGTTGAGGGTGGTGGCCGCCTCCCAGCCGCTCACATACGCCCCCTGCATCCCGGGGCCGAAGCCGAGCAGGTTGACCTTGAGGACGACTTCCTTGGTCACGTCCTTGATGGTGAGCTTGCCGGTCACGTCGAAGGAGCTTTCCCCCGTCTTCTTCCAGGCGGTGCTCTTGAACGTGATGCTGGGGAACTTCACGGCGTCGAAGAAGTCAGGCGTCTTGAGGTGCGTGTCGCGCTTTTCACTGGAGGTGGTGACGCTGCCGACCTCGATGAGGGCCTCGACCGAGCTGTGCTCCAGGTTGTCGCGATCGACCACGATCGTGCCGCTGAATGTGGTGAAGCTGCCCGGGACCTTGGTGAAGACATGCCGGGCGGTGAAGGCGACCGACGAGTGGACCGGGTCGATGTTGTAGGTTTCGGTGGCCGCCTGGGCGGAGGCGACAAGCCCGAGGAGGGCGAGGAGGGCGAGAGAACGTTTCATAATAGTAGTGATGATATGGGGATGAAAGGCAGAAGGGTAGTCATAACCCGCTCCCGCGCAACTGGCGACTTGGGAACCACCCGCCGGGGCGCGGGCGATCTACAACCTATTAACCGGAACGATGCAGTTGCCCGCAGTATTCCTCTCAACTCGAGAAACTGAATAGTGCGACGGTAGGCCAGCCCGCTGGCGGGCGCCCAAAGAGCGCGAGCAAGCTCGCTGGCCCACGGGCCACTGCATAGATCCGGATTAAATAATACCATAGCCATTCGCCCTTCCTGGGTCGGGCTGGCCTTGGTCCAACCGAGCATGGGCTGGCTGGGCGAATATGCGGCTGCACCAAGTGTCCAGCCGCGAACGGGCAAGCCGTGCGCTGATCCGGCTGCACCAAGGTGCCGCCCTACGGCAATCGGCTACGCTAATATGCTCTAAAGGATCAGCATGGCGTCGCCGTAGCTGAAGAAGCGGTACTCGCGGGCCACGGCCTCGGCGTAGATCTCGCGCAGCCAGGGCACGCCCGCGGTCGAGCCGGGCGCGAGGAAGGCGGCGACCAGGCAGAGCAGGGTGGAGCGGGGCTGGTGGAAATTGGTGATGAGCGCGTCCACCCCGGCAAAGGCCCGCGGGGGATAAATGAACAGGCCGGCCTCGCCCAGGTGATCGCGGCCCGTCGGGGCGGCGTGGCCCGACAGAAAATCCTCGATGGTGCGCACGGCGGTCGTGCCCACGGCGACGCGCCGGCCGCCGGGTGCGAACAGCGCCTGCTGGGTGGCGGCGGGAATCTCATAGACCTCGCGGTGGATGGCGTGGTCGGCGATGTCTTCCGTCGTGATCGGCCGGAACGTGCCCAGCCCGACATGCAGCGTGAGGTCGGCGGTGCCCACGCCCTGTGCGGCGAGCCGGGCCAGCAGTTCCGGCGTGAAATGCAGCCCGGCGGTGGGCGCGGCGGCGGCGACCTGGTGCCCGCGGTCCGCGTAGACCGTCTGGTAGCGCTCGCGGTCGAGCTCGCGCCCGGCCGCGTCCGGCCGCGCGGCGATGTACGGCGGCAGCGGCATTTCGCCGAGGCGGTTGGCGACGGCGAGAATGTCGCCGGCGTCCGTGGCGAAAGCCACGCGCACGAGCCCGTCGCCGGTTTTTTCCCGCACGGTGGCCGCGAAGCCGCCCGCGAGCCCGAAGGTGGCGCCGACGGGCAGCTTCTTGCCGGGGCGCAGCAGGCACCACCATTCGGCCGGGTCCGTCGCCGGCCGCAGCAGCAGGCATTCGACGTGCCCGCCGGTCGGTCGGGTCGCGTGCAGCCGGGCGGGGATGACCGCGGCGTTGTTGCGGAAGAGTCGGTCGCCGGGCCGGAGGTATTCCGGCAGGTCGTGAAAGTGGCGGTGTTCGAGCCGGTGCGTCGCGCGATGGACCACCAGCAGGCGCGAGTCATCGCGCCGGTCCGCCGGCCGCTGGGCGATCAGCCGGCCGGGCAGCGGGTAGTCGAAGAGCGCGGTTTTCACTTCGCCCCAAGGGATTGGGCCCGGGGCGCGATGTCAGCGAAAAAGCGGCGGGCCCGGTCCGGCGCGGAAACAAAAACGGGCTTGCCTCCCCCGGGGCAAACGACCCGAATGCCGCTCCTGTTGCCGCTTTAGCTCAGTTGGTAGAGCGACTCATTCGTAATGAGTAGGTCGTCGGTTCGAGTCCGACAAGCGGCTCCATCCTTCGCTCGCTTCATGGCGAACATGGGGATGTCACGCCCGAGGCTGCGGGTTCCAAGCGGGCGGACTACGATCGCGGCGGCTTCGGATGGCAGGCCACCTTTCGCGGGGCGAAAGTCAGTTCGCCTCGGACTGCGACCGGCTGATCCGGCGGAT
>Ga0265319_1001224_pt1 | contig 15839 bp, 13 predicted proteins | sample 4824metaG_FD_192443 | JGI IMG/M metagenome (GOLD analysis project Ga0265319, IMG submission 192443) | Rhizosphere microbial communities from Carex aquatilis grown in University of Washington, Seatle, WA, United States - 4-8-24 metaG | ecosystem: Host-associated > Plants > Roots > Rhizosphere >...
CTGGCGGATCTGGTCCCGGAGGATTACAAACAGGAAGGGCTGGTCAAGGCCTTTAACCGGACTCCGCTAAAGGGAAAGAAGATCCTCTTCGCGCGGGCCAAAGAAGGCAGGGACGTTCTGCTGGACTTTTTGAGGGACCGAGGGGCCCAGGTTCATTTTTGGCCCCTTTACGAGAATCGTCTGCCGGCAGGGACCAGGGGGAAGGTGTTGAATCTATTCTCCAAAGAAGGGGGGGTGGATTTGCTCACTTTCGCCTCTTCCTCCTCGGCGGATCATTTTTATGGGATCTTTTCTGCCGAACAGAGAAGGAAATGGGTGAGCCGGGTGCCAGTGGCCGTCATCGGGCCGGTTACAGGGTCTTCCGTTAAAAAATGGGGGAACAAGGTCGCCATTCAACCCCCGAAATACACGATGCCGGATTTAGTCGCCGCAATTGAAAAATGGGCTCAAAAGCGACGTCGTTAAATTCCTGACTTAATTGGGATATGGGGCTAAAATACGGCCCTTAGGGAGAACAATACCATGGGCTTTCCAATCCACCGTATGCGCCGCTACCGAAAAACCAAAGTCCTGCGGCGTCTGTTTGAAGAGACGCGATTGGGCCCGGCGGATTTTATCCTGCCTCTTTTCGTGGCGGAGGGAATCAAGGCGCCGGAAACCATTGATTCCATGCCGGGGGTTCAACGCCATACCTACTCTTCGCTGGTTCGGGAGGCATGCTCCGCCCATGCCCTTGGCCTGCCGGCGGTTTTGCTGTTCGGCCTGCCCCGCCGAAAAGACCCGGGGGCTAAAGAAGCCTTCAACCAAAACGGCGTCATTCAAAAGGCGGTTCGCCTTCTCAAAAAGGAAGTGCCGTCCCTGGCCGTCATTACCGACGTTTGCGCCTGCGAATATACCTCCCATGGCCATTGCGGCATTATCCAAGGCGGCGATGTCGCCAATGACCCCACCTTAAAACTGCTTCAAAAAATCGCCTTGTCCCACGCCGAGGCAGGAGCGGATATGGTGGCTCCCTCGGACATGATGGACGGGCGGATCTCGGCCATCCGAAAAGCCCTGGATCAAAAGGGTTTTGAGGACACGCCCATCCTCAGCTACGCCGCCAAGTTTTCCACGGCCTTTTACGGACCCTTCCGCGACGCGGCGGATTCGGCTCCCGCCTTTGGGGACCGTAAAACCTATCAAATGCCCGCGGCGAACGCACGGGAAGCCCTGCGGGAGATCCAGTTGGATATTGAGGAGGGAGCCGATGTCGTCATGGTCAAGCCGGCCCTAACGGCTTTGGACATCATCGCCAAGGCCAAGCAAAAATTCCTGTCCCCCCTCTGGGCCTATCATGTATCGGGCGAATACTCGATGGTGAAGGCCGCCGAGAAATTAAACTGGCTTGCCAAGGATACCGCCATGGTGGAAAGCCTCCTGGCCATCAAGAGGGCCGGCGCGGACCGGATCATCACCTATTGGGCTAAAGAAGCCGCGAAAATATTCAAGTGAGGCCACATTGACACGTCCCCTCAAAACCGATCGATCAAAAAAACTTTTTGAGGTGGCGAAACAGCACCTGGTGGGCGGGGTCAACAGCCCGGTCCGGGCTTTTAAGGGCGTAGGCGGGACCCCGATCTTCATTTCCCGGGGAAAGGGTCCTTGGTTGATCGACATGGACGGCAACCGCTATTTGGATTTGGTGGGATCCTGGGGGCCCCTTATTTTGGGCCACGCGCCCACCGAGGTGATGAACGCGGTGAGGAAGACCCTGCGGAAGGGGTTTACCTTCGGCGCGCCCTCTCCCTTGGAAACGGAGCTTGCGGTTTTAGTAAAAGGCGCTTATCCCTCGATCGATAAAATCCGCTTTGTCAGCTCGGGAACGGAAGCGACCTTTAGCGCCATCCGCCTCGCGAGGGCCGCCACGGGCAAGAAAAGAATCGTCAAGTTCGACGGCTGCTACCATGGCCATGGCGATAGCCTTCTGGTGGCGGCGGGAAGCGGGCCCGCGACCCTTGGCTTGCCCGACAGCCCCGGGGTTCCCGAGGAAACCGCCTCCCTGACCCTGAGCCTTCCCTATAACGACCTGCCGGCGGTGGAAAAGGCCTTCGCCCAATTTAAGGATATCGCCGCGGTGATCGTTGAGCCGATCGCGGGCAACATGGGCCTGGTCCCGCCCAAGGCTGGATTCCTTCAAGGCCTTCGGACGATAACGGAACAACACCAATCCATCCTTATCTTTGACGAGGTCATGACAGGGTTTCGCGTTGCCCTGGGCGGGGCCCAGGAACTTTACGGGGTCAAGCCTGACTTGACGACCCTAGGGAAAATCATCGGCGGAGGAATGCCCGTGGGGGCTTATGGCGGGAGGGAAGATCTCATGTCGCGGGTCGCTCCGGAAGGTCCCGTCTACCAGGCTGGAACCCTTTCCGGAAATCCCGTCGCCATGGCCGCCGGCATCGCGACCCTCAAGAAATTATCGGATAAAAAAATATACGCCTCCTTGGAGGATTCGGCCGCTTTCGCGGAAGAGGGAATCAATCGGGCCCTGCGAAAGTCGGGAGTGGAGGCCGTATTTCAAAGGGTCGGAAGCATGGCGACTTTGTTTTTCGCGAAAGGCCCCGTCACGGGGTACTCGGAGGCTAAAAAAAGCGACACCCAGCGTTATGCCAAGTTTTTCTGGTCCATGGCCCGGAGGGGCGTTTACCTTCCGCCCTCCCAATTCGAGGCCTGGTTTTTTTCCGCGGCCCTTTCCAAGGATCACTTGAAAAAAATAGTCAAATCCATAGGAGAAAGTTTGGAGGAATCCTCAAAAACTTGATAAACTTCTATCAGTCCAAGGGGGTGCGGCTTGAAAGAACAAGGATTTAAACATCGGTTGTTTTTATTAAGGCTTTTAGTGATGCCCGCCCTTTTGTGGTTTGGCGCCTCCAGGGTTTTCGCGGACGTGGAAATCGATTTGGACGAGGTTTCCAAGCCCACGGCGACACCGTTCCTCAAACAGGCCCCCACTAAGTTAATCCCGTTCACGCCGACTCCCGTCCTGAAGGCCGCGGTCTCCAGGGGGGATAAGGCGACACCCACTCCCTTTTTTAAATCGAAACCCACTCCGACCGCTGGCCCCCTTGGCGGCATCGGGCCGACCTCAACGCCCACGAATGAACCATCCCTTTCGGCGAAACCAACCCCCCAGCCTGAAAAAAATAAGGTTGAGGAGGGCGAGGCGGTTTCCGAGCATCCCGTGGTCCATGGCGTCCTCAAGATGAGGGATGTCTACCAGGCCGGGATCAAGTCCTACCAGGAAAAGGACTATGATCAGGCGATCCGATATTTAAAGGAGGCGGTGAAACGGAAGGATCCCTACACCCCGAAGTTTTACTACGCGGAAGCCTACGCGACGTTGGGGATCATCTACCAGTTCCACATCATTCATTATGACAAGGCCTACGATTATTACAAATCGGCTTTGGTGTACGAAAAGAACAACCGGACGGCGAAAAAGCACCTCAAGGAAGTCGTTAAAAAACTCCGCGGGAAGCATCCCCATTGAGAATCCTTAAGCGCGGTTGGTTTTTCCTGCTTTTTAGCGCCTTGACCACGGCCTGCGGGGCCGAGGTTTCCCCTGTCGCCCTTACTTTTTTTGGCCTTTATGGCGAGCCAGTTTATCCCCCGGCCCTGGCGGTTCCTTCTTCCGACGGATTCGGGTTCAATTTCCTGGCTGAATGGAACGCCACTTCCTATACCTCGCTGGGCCTTGGTTTTGAGCAGATCGCCTTTCAGGGGGCTTCCACGGTTCCCATGTTGAACTTCGAGGGCCGGATTTTTCCGTTAGAGAACGAAAAGGGGAAATTCTCCCCGTATATTTACGGGGGAGCGGGGCTTAATCTTTCGTCAGGCGCCTGGGAAGGCCCGGTCCAGTTAAAAGCCGGAATCGGCAGCCGGGTTTCCATCGCGGGACCCGTTTATTTCGACTTGGCCGTCGGAAGCCATTGGCTCCAACCGCCCAATGATTTCCAATATGTGGATATCCGCTACGGCTTGAGCTTGTCATTGTCTTCTTCGGGTAAACCCCAGGAATCGAAGCCAACCGCCACGGCCGTCCCCGCGGTGGTTCCTTCCGCGACGCCCGTTCCCTCGCCGACGGTTGGGTGGACTCCCACCGCCACGGAGGTGAAATCCGAGCCTTCCCCTACCGAGGTTGTTTCCCAGCCTGAGGCTGCCAGGGTGGAGGCGGCTCCCGTCACGACCCTGGCCGGCGTGAAAAAATACTACAAGCTCGGGATGAAGGCTTTCTTGGATGGAAAATACACGCAGTCCCAGGCGTTGTTGAAGAAATCCCTGGCGTCCAAAGAAATCCATGGGGCTAAATATTACTACGCCGAAACCTACGCCACCCTCGGCGTAATCTACCAGTTTCACAACACGGAAAAAAACCACAAGAAGACCGCGCTGATCTATTACGGGAAGGCCCTGAAGATTGACCCCGCCACGAAGTCGGCCAAGCATTATTACGGGAAATTGAAGGCTGAGTTGAAGCCGAAATCAAAAGCCAAACCAAAGGTCAAACCGGCGGAGGACTCGCCGGGGAGCGGGGCTTCTGGGTCCGAACCGCAAACCCAATCCGCGGATTAATTTACCGTCTGGCGGATGCGCTCGATTTTGGTGGCTTTGCCTGTTTCCTTGTCCACGGTGACCACGACCGCTTGGAAAAGATAGGGAAGTACTTCCGAAACCTCGAAACGGGCCGGAGCGCCCGTTAAAAAACGCGATAACACCTGCTGCTGCTTCATGCCGATCACCGAGTTGGGGGAACCGGACATGCCGATGTCGGTCAAGTAGGCGGTCCCGCCGGGAAGAATTTCCTCGTCCGCGGTCATCACGTGGGTATGGGTTCCCGTCACCGAGCTCACCCTTCCGTCCAAATACCATCCCATGGCCCTTTTCTCGCTGGTGGCCTCGCAATGCATGTCCACCATGATGATCTTGGCTTTTCCCTGGAGCTGCTCAATAGCCTTGTCGGCGGTTTTGAAGGGGCAGTCGATGGGGTACATAAAGACCCGGCCCATCAAATTCAGGACAGCGATGGGGGTTCCTTTGCAATCGTACACACCCAGGCCGGAGCCTGGATTCTCGGCGGGATAATTGTGGGGGCGTAGGAGCCTGTCGTCCTTCCCCAAAATCTCACGGACTTCTTTTTTGGACCAAATATGGTTGCCGCTGGTCACCACATCCACGCCTGTTTCCAGCAGGCCCCGGAAAGAATCGGGCTGGATGCCGGTTCCGTTGGCGATGTTCTCGCCGTTGGCGATAACAAAGTCGACGGCGAATTCGTTTTTGATACGGCTCATGCAGTTGTGGACCGCATGGCGGCCCGGTTTGCCCATAATATCGCCGATGAGGAGGATGTTCATGATGGCCTTTGCTTAAAAAGTGTTTCACGAGAGTAAACAATAACAACGAAAAAAACAATAGATTTGCCACGGACTGAACCGCGGCGGAAACAAGGGGCTTCCGATCCTGCCGCTGAGCCGGCCCGCCCGAGTCGGATATTTAAGGAGCCCCTTCGCAGTAGGAGAAGCCTTTTTCGGTGAGCAGGGCCATCACGGGGACATCCCTGGGTGAATTCGGGACTTCGTCATCCACCTGGAAGGAATAGGCGAGGCCGATCGTCCAACAGGATTTTTTCAAGCGGGGAAGGGCTTGGTCATAATAACCCTGTCCATAGCCCAGCCGGTTACCCTTCTTGTCAAAAGCCAGGCCCGGAACCAGCACCAAATCCAATTCCTCCCATTTGGCCTTCCGGTTCCCGATTGGTTCGGGAATCCCGAAATGCCCAGGACTCAAATTTTTCAGGCTGTCGACGCGGTAATAGTCGAACCCGGATTTGTCTTTTGCCACGCGGGGAAGAAACAATTTTTTCCCCGATTCCAGGCTGTTTTCCAGTATGGAAAAGGTGTTGATTTCAGTCGGAGTGGAGGCGAAAGCGCCGACGGCCTTGGCTTTCGTAAATTCAGGAGTCGCGGCAAGGATGTTCCAAACACTTTGGGAAGCGGACTCGGCCATCGAGGGCGACACCAGCGCCCGGAGCGATTTTAACTTAACCCGAAGCCGGTTTTTGCTTTGCTGGAGGGGGTCTGGCTCGTTAGTCATCGGGCTGTTTCTCCAGGGGTCTGGCTGGATCGGGGCAGTTCATTCAGGTGCTCCAGCCAAGCTTTTATTTTGGCCTCGTAGCCCAGGCTGGTGGGGACATAGTACTTGGCGGAACCAGGTACATATTCCTGTTGGACAAAGTGGTCGGGATGATCGTGGGCATATTGATAGCCCTGTCCATGGCCTAAAACCTTCGCTCCGGGATAATGCGCGTCCTTGAGATGGAGCGGCACTTCCTTGACGTTTTCCTTTTGAACATCGTCGGCGGCCTTTTCCAAACCCATATAGGCCGCGTTGCTCTTGGGGGCGCAAGCCAGGTAAACCGTGGCTTGCGCCAAGGGAATGCGTCCCTCGGGGAGGCCGATGAATTCCAAGGCCTGTTGGGCCGCCACAGCGACGGTGAGGGCTTGGGGATCGGCGTTGCCCACGTCCTCCGCGGCGGAAATGACCAGTCTTCGGGCGATGAAGCGGGGATCCTCCCCTGCGTAAAGCATCTTGGCGAGCCAATAAAGGGAAGCGTCCGGGTCCGAACCCCGGATACTTTTGATAAAAGCCGAGATAGTGTCGTAATGCTGGTCGCCGGTGGAGTCATATTGGACCATTCGCTTTTGGATGGATTCCTGGGCGACTTCCAAGTCGAATAAAATAAACCCCTGCTCCCGGGGGGGCGTGGTCAAGACTCCGACTTCCAGGGCGTTTAAAAGGGTTCGGGCGTCCCCCGAGGCGGCTTTTAACAAATGCGAGCGGGCTTCCTGGGTCAACTCAACTTTAGTGTTGCCCAGCCCCCTCTGGGGGTCCGCCAGGGCCCGGTCCAGGATCAAGGAAAGGTGTTTTTCGTCCAAAGGCCGCAACTCGCAAACCCGGGAACGGGACAGGAGGGCGTTGTTCAAGGCGAAAAAGGGATTTTGGGTGGTGGCGCCCACCAAAATAATCGTCCCTTGCTCCAAGTGGGGAAGCAGGGCGTCCTGCTGGCTTTTGTTGAAATGGTGGATTTCATCCAGAAATAGGATGGTTGATTGTTGGTAGAGGCGCTTGGTTTCGCCGGCCTCCTCGAAAACCTTCCTTAAGTCGGCCAACCCCGAGGTGACGGCGTTCAAAGCCGTGAAGCGGCTTTTGGTCCGGCGGGCCACTAAACGGGCAAAGGCGGTTTTGCCGGTTCCGGGCGGACCATACAAGATGACGGAAACGACGCGGCCTGATTCCAACAGGCGCCTTAAAAGTTTTCCTGGGCCGAGTAAATGCTCCTGGCCCACGTAATCCTCCAGGGTTCGAGGGGACATTCGGATGGCGAGGGGGCGGCTGAGGGATTCATCGGCTGCGTTTTCAAATAAGTCCATGGGGTTATGATACGTCCAGTTCGGAATTGGGAAAAGGGGAGAGCGGGCGTTAAAAATTGGAATGAGGAGCTAGGAATTAGAGGCAAAAGCCTGGAAGAGGAAGAGGGTTTAAGTTCCACTTTCCTGATTACTAAATCTTTTTCCACCAACGGCAAAAAAAGAAAGCCCCCGCCTGTGCCGGTTGGAAAGGTACTCTTTTGAGGCCTGACAAAGTCAGGTGGGCGGCCGATCAAGCGGTTCATTGCTTCCGAAGAAGACTATCCCCGATAGATATTTGGACGCCCGGTTTTTTATTTGTGGCTCAAAATTTCCCAGCCCAAGGTCGAACACCGCAGAAGGCCTGAAAATATTTTAAGGCTCCCCCGAAAGTTGTCAAGTTAAGTTCTTGAAACGACAATATTGCAGTTAAGCCCCATCTTGACAAAACCAGGAAAATCACCTGTTGTTAAAAGAGGGCCTCTATAAGAAAATGTGGCTCACCTTTGGAGGCCCCTATGATGAGGGTTCAGGTTCAGTCATTTCGCGCTCCCCGCTGGCTGGGGCCGCTGCTCGTATTGATCGCCTTGGCGATACTTCCCTTTGCCTTGATTCTGGGTATGGCCGTGATGGCTTTGGTGGCGGGGGCGTCCATTTTCCGCCTTTTACTGCCGGCACCCCGAAAGGTGTTTGAGGAAAACCTGGGCTCTGGTAAGGCGGCCCATCGGGTGGTGGATTCCGGCTCCAGGGCCATTGACGCCGATTACGAGGTAAAGGATGAGTATGAAAAAGGAAACTAACGTGAAGGGCCCCAAGAAACCCAGGGTGTCCCACGCCTCGTTTGAGATTGAAAATCACGCGGGCCTTCGGTCCGACGACTTTAAAAATTCATTCCAAGACAACCTCAAGTACCGGCTCATCAAGGAGCCCCTGACCGCCACCGAGTACGACAAGTATTTGAGCCTGGCTTACGCCATCCGGGACCGCCTGGTCGAAAATTGGGTGGATACGCAAAAAGTTTACCGGGAACAGAAGGTCAAGCGCGTCTATTACCTCTCGCTGGAATTTTTGATGGGCCGCTCCCTGGGGAACTCCATCATCAATTTAGAGGTGGAATCCGGGGTCACCAAAGCCCTCAATGACCTGGGAATGGAGCTCGAGGAAGTCCGCGAGGCGGAGATTGACGCGGGTTTGGGCAACGGGGGATTGGGCCGGTTAGCTGCCTGTTTCGTGGATTCCTTAGCGACCTTGGGGATTCCGGCCTATGGTTACGGCATCCGCTACGATTACGGCATTTTCCGCCAAAAAATTGTCCGAGGCTACCAGGTGGAGGAACCGGACGAGTGGTTGAGCATGGAGAATCCCTGGGAGAAGGCCCGTCCCGAATACAAATACAGGGTTAAATTCGGAGGCAAGGTCGCCCAAAGAACCAACCGGGCCGGGAAGCTGGTTTTCGATTGGGTGGACACGGAAGATGTGCTGGCGATGGCCTATGACACGCCGGTTCCCGGTTTCGGGAACCGCACCGTGAACAACCTCCGGCTGTGGTCGGCGAAGGCCACCGAGGAATTCGACCTGGATTTCTTCAACCAGGGAAACTATTTCGCGGCCACCTCCAAGAAGACCGAGTCCGAGTCGATCTCTAAAGTTCTTTATCCCAACGACAACAGCCCGGAAGGCCGGATACTCCGGTTGAAGCAGCAGTACTTTTTCGTGACGGCCTCCATCCAGGATATTTTGCGGCGCTTCAAACGGGAACATGGCAACGACTTTAAAAAGCTTCCGGAGGTCGCGGCAATCCAGCTCAATGACACCCATCCCACCATCGCCATACCGGAATTCATGCATATCCTTCTGGACCAGGAGGGCGTGGACTGGGAAGACGCTTGGGCGATCACCAAGGCCTTGTTCGGCTATACCAACCATACCCTTTTACCGGAGGCCCTGGAAAAATGGCCCTTGAGCCTTTTTGGCAGGCTGTTTCCGCGGCACCTGCAGATCATCCAGGAGATTAACGCCAGGTTTCTCAAGGAAGTGGAAGCCAAGTATCCGGGGGATGGGGATCGCGTCCGCCGCATGTCCCTTTTTGAGGAGGGAGGGGATCCCCACCTCAGGATGGCCCACCTGGCCATCGTGGGAAGCCACTCGGTCAACGGCGTCTCAGCCCTCCACACGGAACTCCTGAAGTCGTCCGTGGTGCCTGATTTTTTCGCCCTCTACCCCGAAAGGTTCAACAATAAAACCAACGGCATCACCCAGCGCCGGTGGCTCCGCAAATGCAACCCGGGGTTGTCCCAGCTCATCACCTCCAAGATCGGGGATAAGTGGGTGACGGACCTGGACCAGCTTAAAAAAATGGAGAAATTCGCCGACGACAAGAAGTTCGCCTCCGAATGGCGCGAGGTGAAAAGGCAAAACAAGGAAAAATTGGCCTCCATCATCGCCGCCGAACAGAGGCTGGCCATTGACGTTAATTCCATGTTCGATGTCCAGGTCAAACGCATCCACGAATACAAGCGCCAGCTGTTGAACGCGCTGCACATCATCGCCCTCTATAACCGCATCAAGGCCAATCCCAACGAGCCCTTCGTTCCCAGAACGGTTTTCTTCGGCGGGAAGGCGGCTCCCGGCTACCAACAGGCGAAATTGATCATCAAGTTCATCAGCTCCATCGCCGAGGCGGTCAATCAAGACCCGCAGATCAAGGGAAAGCTCATGGTGGTTTTCCTTCCCAATTACCGGGTGTCCCTCGCGGAAAAAGTCATCCCCGCCAGCGATCTTTCCGAGCAGATCTCCACCGCCGGCAAGGAAGCCTCGGGAACGGGCAACATGAAGTTTGCCTTGAACGGCGCCTTGACCATCGGAACCTTGGACGGGGCCAATGTGGAGATCCGGGAGGAGGTGGGGGACGAGAATATCTTCATTTTCGGGTTGAAAGCCGACGAGGTGGAGCAGGTCCGCAAAAATGGGTACAACCCCAGAAGCTACTGCGACAAGTCGCCTGAGTTGAAAAAAGTCATGGATCTTATCGGAAGCGGCTTTTTCTCCCCGGAAAATCCGACATTGTTTAAGCCGATCTACGACACCCTCATGAACAATGACGAGTATCTCCTGCTGGCCGACTTCGACGCTTACCTGGAGTGCCAGGATAAAGTCGCGGAGACTTACCGGGACCAGGAAAAGTGGACGAAAATGGCCATCTTAAACGTCGCCCGCATGGGGAAATTCTCGAGCGACCGGACGATCCAGGAATACTCAAAAGATATTTGGAATATCAAACCGGTTAAGATTAATTAGGAATTGATAATTAGGAGTTAGGAATTTTGGGCTCGAGGATTTTAACTCCTCGTTCCGAATTACCAATTCCTAATTTTTTTACTCCAGGATGGCGTCGATTTTTTTGAAGATGGCCTGGAGTTTTTCCTCGGTGGGCAGGAAATTCTCGACCAGTTTGGGAGCCGGGGCCGCGGGAGCGGGGGCCGGTGTTTTTTTGGCTTTTTCCAGGTCTTCCTTGCTTTGCTTGAGCTCGGCGGTCAAGTGGTCAAACTTGGCCTTTAAATCCTTGATCTCGCCCTGGGCCTCGTCGTTTAGCCCCTCGGCGGCGCTCATGTCTTCCCTCAATTTCTCCACTTGGGGTTTCAACGTGGCCAATTCGGCCTTGAGTTTTTCCGTTTCCTTGGTTAAATCCTCGTTTTTCCGGTTGGCCGCTTCCAGTTCACGCTTGTTTTTTTCCAGCTCCGGCTTCAGGTCGGCCGCCTGTTTGGCGGATTCGAGCTCTTTTTTGGCTTTGTCCGCATCGGAGGCCGCTTCCTCATGCTTTCGCTTGTGCTCGGCCGCCTCGGCCTTGAACTTCTCGACATTTTCCCGTAGTTCCATGGTGTGCTTCAGGGAGCCGTCGGAGGATTTCTTCATTTCCAAAAGGTTCTTCTCAAGAGTTTCGATCAGCTTTAGGTTCTCGGTTTTTGATTTTTCCAGCCGATGGAGCTCGTCCGCGATATTCATGGAGGCTAAGATGGCGACTTTGGCGGCCGGCGCGGAGGATTTCTTGCCGATCTCCGTCATTTTCCCGTCAACGAACTTTGCCAAGTCGGCGATGTAGTTGGGGTCTGCCTCTCCCTTGAGGGTGTACTCATTGCCGTAAATGTTGACCGTTACTGATTTTTTCTCGCTCATGGGGTCAGCCTTCCAGTTTTAATTCATTGGCAAGCGATTCGACGCGATTGAGGTTGGCTTTCACCTGCTTGAGGTCCTGGAGGGCCTCGTCATATTGTTTCCGAAGCTTTTGAAGCTCCCCGCTGGAATCGTCACCGGCCGGCTGGTCCTTGAGCTGGTTCTTTAAAAGGACATTCTCTTTCATGATTTGGGCGTTGGCGTTGCGGAGCTGGACAATTCCTTCCAGAAGCCCGTTGATGCGCTTCTCCAGGCCCTCCCACTGGAGCTTGGGATCTTTCGCGGAGGGAAAGAGTTCATCGGAGTGCAATGGAGTACCTCGATTTCAAGTGATCCACGATTTTCGCGACTTTGTCCGTAACTTCCTGGTCGTTCAAGGTGCGGTCCTGGTTTTGGAAAAGCAAGCGGTAGGCCAGGCTTCTAAAACCGGTTGGCAGGTTTGGCCCGCGGTAGAGGTCAAACAACCGGACTTGCTTTAATTCCGGCTTGCCCTGCGTTAAGACGGCTTCCATTACCTCCGCAGAGGATACACCATCGGGAACCACCAGGGCAATGTCTCTCCATGCGGAGGGAAACTTGGGGAGTTGGGAGAAGCTGACGCGGCCTCGGTCTGCGCGGCCCAGGGCCTCCAACTCAAGCTCCAAGCCGAAACAGGGGACCGAGATTTCGTAGTCTTTCAAAACCTTGGGATGGATCGCCCCGCCCCAAAGGACTATTTCGCCCTTCTGGTTTTTAACCTGGAAGCTGTGGGGGGCGCTATAGGGCGCCTCGCCCTTCCCAAATTCCCAAGGAAGGACCGCTAATCCGCAATAACCCAAGAGGTTTTCGGCCAAGCCCTTGATGTCGAAAAAGTCGGTTTTCCGTTCGCCTCCATGCCAGTTGGGAGGCGCGGCGGTGCCGGCGATGACCGCGACGGCTTGAAACCGCTCCAGCGGCTGCCCCTCCGCGGGGGCAAAGACCTTGTTGAGTTCATATAACGCGGCGGAATCCTGCTGATGGGCCATATTCAACTGGATGTTGGATAAAAGTGAAGGCAGCAAGCTGGGCCGGAGGACGCTTTGGTCATCCGCGATGGGGTTGGCGACTTCCTGGAAGCGGCGCAGGGGATGGTTTTCACCGAGCTTCAGCTTTTGCGCGAAATTCGACGGCAGGAAAGTGGAATTGACCGCCTCGTAATAACCGGCCTGGTGGAACATAAAGCGGACTTCCTTCTCGAAAGGGATGCCGGATTCAACCTGGGTGAGGTTGGAGGGTATGTTCGGGGCGATGACGGGAATCCGGTCGTAGCCGTGAAGCCTGGCGATTTCCTCGATCAGGTCGATTTCCCGGGTGAGATCCAGCCGATAGGAAGGGGCTTCCACCTTTAAACTTTTGGAAGCGGGTGTTCCGGTTACCTTGAAACCCAAGCCCTTCAGGATTTGAATTTGTTCCTTGGCCGGCAAGTTGATGCCGAGAATCGCGTTGGCCCGGGAGGGGCGAAATTGGATTTTGACAGGCTTGAGGCTTTGGCTTGAAATGGAGAGGGAGCCCTTGGCCAGATTTCCGCCGGCAGTTTCGATAATAAGGGCCGCGGCCCGATGGAGGGCCTTCTCAACGCCTTGGGGATCCACCCCCCGCTCGAAGCGGTAGGAGGAATCGGTGGAGATTCCCAAATGGCGGGCGGTCTTACGGACGGTTCCCGGCAGGAATAAGGCCGATTCCAAAAGGATGTTTTGGGTTTGATCGGTGACCTGGGTATGACTCCCGCCCATGATGCCGGCCAAGGCAATGGGCCTGTCGGCATCGGCGATGACCAGCATGTCATCCTTCAGTTCGCGCTCGGTGTCATCAAGCAGGGGTATTTTTTCGCCCGGGACGGCTTTTCGGACATGGATTTGGGAACCGTGAATTTGCCCCAGGTCGAAGGCGTGCAGGGGCTGGCCCATTTCAAGAAGAACAAAGTTGGTCACGTCCACAATATTGTTGATGGAACGGTGTCCGAGTTTCTGCAGGGTTTGAGCCAGCCATTTGGGCGACGGCCCTACCTGGACGTTTTCAATCACGCGGCAGGTATATAGGAGGCATAAATCTTTCGCCTCCACGGAAACCTTCGCTTTTTTGGATATGGGCTGGGCGCTTTCCTTGAGTTTGCCGGACTTGGGAAGTTGAACGGGCTGGTTGAAAAGGGCTCCCACCTCGCGGGCCACGCCCAAATGGCTCAAAAGATCCGCCCGGTTGGGGGTGATTTCCAACTCAAAGAGTGAGTCGGGCAATTCCATGTAGTCCAGAAGAGGTTCGCCCAAGGGAGCGTCCTGGGGCAAAATAAGAATTCCCTCGGCTTCTTCGGCGAATCCCAGTTCCTTAGACGAGCAAAGCATTCCAAAGGATTCAACCCCCCGGATCTTGGCTTCCTTGATCTCGAAGTTTCCGGGAAGGACCGCTCCGACAGGCGCCAAGGGAACCTTTTGTCCCACGGCGATATTCTTGGCCCCGCATACGACTTGAAGGGTTTCCTTGCCCGTGGAAACCTTGGTGAGTGACAACCGGTCCGCTTGGGGATGTTTTTCGACGGAAAGAAGCTCCGCCACGATGACGTGGGAGATGTCCTTTCCCAAGTGCCGGAGTTGGGCTACTTCCACGCCGGCTTGGACCAGGCGCTCGGCTACTTTTTCAACAGGCTCCTTGATGGGAACGTATTTTTTGAGCCAGTTATAGGAAATAAGCATTTGAAATCCAGGGTTCAGGTATTAGGCGTCAGTACAAGGTAAGGCGTTTAAAACCGCGGCTTGAGAAAAGTCATGAATTTTAAAGAAGTTTAGAGTAGGGGGTGATGGCTGTCAACTGAACACCCGTCCTCCGTCGTCCGCCCTCCGCTCCCCGCGAAACCGAAAACCAAACCCCGAATTATGGTGTTTTTGGGGGTCTGCATATTATGATGCTGTCTGCATCCGAGGCTTATCCTTTCGGGACGACGGAAGGTGGACGACGGACGGCGATTTTTCCTTGAAAGGGCGGTGGTGATTTTGGCGTTGTATGAATTGGACGTCAAGTCTCTGGAGAGAAAGTTTACCGAAGTGAGGGATCATCTTTGACCCCGCTCAAGTGAAGCGGGAAATAGAGAGGCTCGAGGCCCAGACGACCCAGCCTGAGTTCTGGAACAATCCGAAAGAGGCCCAGCAAGTGACCGGCCAACTGGCCCGGTTGAAAGATACCCAGGCCCTGATCCAGGATTTCGAGAAACAATACAATGATTTGCTGGCTTACAACGAACTCTTGAAAGAGGGCCACGACCCCAGCCTGGCTTCCGAAATGGAGCAGGGTTTCAATCGGTTCGAGGCCGATTACCGGAAGTACGAGCTCAAGCGCAACTTCACGGGCAAGTACGATTTTAATAACGCCTACTTCTCCATCCATCCCGGCGCAGGCGGTACCGAAAGCCAGGATTGGGCTGAGATGCTCATGCGGATGTACCTTCGCTGGATTGAATCCAAGGGTTACGAGGTAGAGACCCTCGACTATCAAGTCGCGGACGAAGCCGGCATCAAGTCGGTCTCGCTCCTGGTCAAGGGCCCCTGGGCCTATGGTTTTTTGAAAGTTGAGAAGGGCGTCCACCGCTTGGTCCGCATTTCCCCCTTCGACGCCAATAAGCGCCGCCATACTTCTTTTTCTTCCGTGGATGTCATGCCGGAAGTGGAGGACCTTGAGGTGGAAGTGCGTTGGGACGATATCAAGTTTGACACTTTCCGATCGGGCGGCAAGGGCGGACAGAACGTTAATAAAGTTGAAACGGCCGTTCGATTGACCCATATTCCAACGGGTTTGATTACGGCCTGCCAGACCCAGAGGTCCCAATTACAGAATAAGGAACAGGCTTTGAAGATGATGAAGGCGAAGTTGTTTCAGTATCACCAGGACCTTCACGATGCCGAAATGTCCAAGGTGGCTGGGGCGAAAAAGAAAATCGAATGGGGAAGCCAGATCCGCTCCTACGTTTTCCAGCCTTACCAGATGGTGAAGGACCACCGCACCGGCGCGGAAACGGCCCAGATCAGCGCGGTCATGGACGGCGACCTGGATTTATTCATTGAGGCAGCGCTAAAAGCTAAAATTGTGGATTAACAATATTTTTATAGGGGCGGGGCTTTTGTTCGTCCGGGGCGATGGCAAGCGGCCCGACAGGATAGGCGGGGTTTGCTATACTAAGCGCCATTTCCATTTGAAGAAGGGTTCCGATGTCCGAATTAA